>Ga0114968_10001603_pt1 | contig 17387 bp, 14 predicted proteins | sample M_130807_EF_Meta_FD_87020 | JGI IMG/M metagenome (GOLD analysis project Ga0114968, IMG submission 87020) | Freshwater microbial communities from Lake Montjoie, Canada to study carbon cycling - M_130807_EF_MetaG | ecosystem: Environmental > Aquatic > Freshwater > Lake | place: Lake Montjoie...
TTCCTTGAGCACCAGCAGTTCCTTGAGCACCAGCAGTTCCTTGAGCACCAGCAGTTCCTTGAGCACCAGCAGTTCCTTGAGCACCAGCAGTTCCTTGAACGCCTTGAGCACCTTGTGAACCGGTACTTCCTTGAGCACCAGCAGTTCCAGAAGTTCCTTGTGAACCGGTACTTCCTTGTGAACCGGTACTTCCTTGTGCACCATTTGTTCCTTGTGAACCAGCAGTTCCTTGAGCACCTTGCGCTCCGACACTTCCTTGTGCACCAGCACTTCCTTGCGCTCCGACACTTCCTTGTGCGCCTGTATTTCCTTGTCCCCCTTGAGGACCAGTGCTAAAAGCCATATAACTGACTTGTTTGGTTGTTACGTTATATCCTAAAATATTAGATTGATTTTTAAAGTTAATTGGTGAAATGAATAAACCAGATATATCAACACTTAAAGATACATCGCTAGCATTCAATACGATAGAATTTGCAGCTTGACCAAGAGAATAAGAATTCACTCCTATAGCTACTGATTTATTGGAAGAAGAAGCACTCATGAATTTTGGTATAGGAATACCGTTGTAAAGTAAATCACTACCGTTTGTAGTGATGCTATTAAGTTGACGTGGAAAAGACATTATATAAGATATTTATATAATATTTTAAACTCATAAAATAATTATACTGGTTTAGTTACTACCTAAATAGCGTGAAGTGCCCATGCAACTTTACCATTATCACCATTTGTTTGATTTGCCAATGTTATAGTAGTTCCACTTGTAACATTATAATAATAATTCGGGTTAACAGAAATACCTCCTACACTAGTCATTGATAATACAGTTGTATTTGAATTTAGTCCAGATACTCCAGGAGTAATTACAACACTCGAATTCGAGAATGTGGCAATTCCTGACGCAATAATACCGCCAGCAGTTCCTTGAGCACCTTGAGGCCCTCCTGGTGTTCCAGCAGTTCCTTGAGCGCCAGCAGTTCCTTGTGCGCCAGCAGTTCCTTGTGCGCCAGCAGTTCCTTGTGCGCCAGCAGTTCCTTGTGCGCCAGCAGTTCCTTGTGCGCCTTGACCTCCATTTGCGCCTTGAGCTCCATTTGCACCTTGAGGACCATTTGAACCTTGAGCACCTTGAGGACCATTTGCACCTTGAGGACCATTTGCACCTTGAGCTCCATTTGCACCTTGAGCTCCATTTGCACCTTGAGCACCTTGAGATCCATTTGCACCTTGTGGTCCTTGAGTTCCATTTGAACCATTTGTACCTTGAGGACCTTGGTTACCCTGTATACCTTGTGGGCCAGTAAATCCAGTAAATCCAGTAAATCCAGTAAATCCAGTCGTTCCAGTCGTTCCAGTCGTTCCAGTCGGACCAGTCGGGCCAGTTGGACCGGTCGGACCAGTCCATCCAGTCCATCCAGTAAATCCGCGTTGTCCAGTAGGTCCAGTCGAACCCGTTTTACCATAAGCATTCGAAATATCCCAATATGTTACTTCTTTTGTGACTTTGTTGTATCCCAAGACCGAAGTTTGTGTGACATTATTCACTGGACTCACGAAAAATCCAGAATTCAATACAGGAAGTGATGTTCCAGACGCATTCAATACAATGGAATTGGCAGATTGATCGAGTCCATTCGTAGTTTTATTAGTGCCAATAGAAATTGTGTTTTCACTATTTGAAACAAGCATATTTTGAACGGGAAGTACAATTCCATTGAAAAGTAATTCTTCTTCTTCATTTGTCGAAATTGTGTTTGTTGTCAATCTTGAAACATTTAATTGAGGAACAAACGTAGGTGTATCTGTAGATTTTATTGGCACAGACGAAGATACAATCATTTGAAGATGAAGCGGAGAACTGTCGACAAAAGGAGAATTATAACTAGTATTTAACAAAAGAACAGTATTTGCTATAGGCTTATATGGTGATGTAGGTGGAGTGTAATTTGAGTTATACAAAGCAGTTCCATTGACAATACGGATATTAGATAAATAGCCATTGTAGCTGCCATTTGGATAGTCTAAATAATTGGCACCAATGGTAAGACCACCAGAATAATCCCATGTGCTTAAAGCAATATTTTGTATTTTATCTAAAACACCGTCAATAAATACTCTCAATTTACCATCATTTGTAGATTGAACGATGGCGACATTATGCCAAACATTATTATCTAATCCAGTTCTACTACTAACATAATAACGTCCATTTGTATTAGATAAAAGAATTTTACCAGCTCCTACATCAGTAAATGAAATACCTATTTGATAAAACGTATTACTGAAAGGGCCAATGTGTGACATGAATTGTGGATATCCATCAGGTTGTGTTCCACATTTGAACCAAAATTCTATAGTAAAGTTATCAGTTAATGTTAAATTACTATTTGAAGGAGTAATAATATAGTTGTTTCTTATACCATTACCTCCGGCATTATTGTTGAATAATAAAGAACCAGTGCTCATTTATATACATTCTAAATATTATATTCTGAAACAATATAAAAAATTGATGATAATATTATTGACATATCAAAACCAAAAATGAAATCAATGCAAAATAAAACGCCAAAATTTATAAAACTCACGCAACAAGTATTTGATAATTTAGACAAAGGTTCTCTAATTAAAATAAATGATACCTACAGTAAATATTCAAACAAGTTCAAAATTCGTTTATACAAACCGCTTCATATTTGTACAATTCCTATACCGTGTAGTACAATTCATGATATAGTACCTAATACAGTTCCTAATACAAACGAATTTATTAAAAATACGAAAATTGCGCCTATAATTATGCCTAATTATAACAAAACAAAAAAGAAAAAAAACGGAATATCTTCGAGTGAAAAGAACCGTCTTCTCGACATTTTCAAGAGTGAGTGCGAAGAAGAGTCTACAACCATCATTTATGAAAAAAAGAAAGAATCCGGTTGTTGCCATTTATGCTCATCGGTTCTCATGATTATGGACGACGGATTTCCCACATGTTCTAATCCGCAATGTGGTATTATTTATCGCAATACATTGGATTATTCGCCAGAATGGCGGTTCTATGGCGCAGAGGACAAAAATTCGAATGATCCCACTAGATGCGGCAACCCAATAAATCCTCTGTTGGTAGAGTCTTCATATGGTTGCAAGGTTCTCTGTACAAACAAATCGAGTTACGAGATGAAAACCATTCGTAAATGGACGGAATGGCAATCAATGCCACACAAAGAGAAGTCGCTTTATGACGAATTCCAGTACATTACAATAATGGCACAAAATGCGGGAATTCCGAAAATATTTATCGACGATGCAATGGCACGACATAAAGAAATATCGGAGCAAAAAATGTTTCGCGGAATGAATCGTGACGGTATTAAAGCTGCTTCTATATATATTTCTTGTAGACTGAATGGATGCCCGCGTACTGCACATGAAATTGCAGAAATATTTATGTTGGATAAAACGAGTGCAACGAATGGATGTACGATGGCAGTGAATATTTTGAGTAATATTGAACGTAATAATGCGAGTAGTGATTCTGGAAATAAAAATGGCGATTTATGTGCTACGACACCGAGTTCATTCATTGAACGTTATTGTAGCAAGTTGAATATAACTCAAGAATTGACATTGTTATCAAAATTTATTGCTAAAAAAATAGAAGATAATAGAATGATTTGTGATAATGTTCCGCATGCAATTTCTGCAGGAATCGTATATTTTATTTGTCAATTGAGTCAATTGACAATTTCAAAGACGGATATTAAAAATATATGCGGTGTTAGCGAAGTAACCATTAATAAATGTTATAAAAAAATAGAAAATATGAGGACAATGTTGATACCAGATTGTATTTTGAGTAAATATTCAATAATGTAGGTTCTCTATTGTAATATTTAGAAAGTGTATGATTTTTTTAGTTAATTTTCTCTAAAATAAATGATGAGAAATATTATAATGGAAAATTATAGTCTAGGAGATGTTTATCCAAATACAGATGAAGAAGTTTTAGATAATATCAAAGTGGTAATAGAAGAAGAATTAGTGGATGAAGTACCAACAGAATTAAATGATGTTGTATGTGATGTAGTAACATATGATAATGAAGTTGTTTATGATGAAGTAGTAACACATGATAATGAAGTTGTTGATGATGAAGTAGTAACACATGATAATGAAGTTGTTCTCGAAGTACCAACTGATATTGATGAAGTAGTAACAGAAGTTGTTGATGAAGTACCAACAGAAGTTGTTGATGAAGTTGTTTGTGAAGTACCAACAGAAGTTGTTGTTGAACCTGTTGTTGAACCTGTTGTTGAACCTGTTGTTGAACCTGTTGTTGAACCTGTTGTTGAACCTGTTGTTGAACCTGTTGTTGAACCTGTCGAACAATTATCAGACAAATCATCTGTTCCATCGATCATAATTATTGTGCCATATCGCGACCGAGAACAACAGCAGATTTTTTTCGCAAATCATATGAAAAATATAATGGAAGATCATGATAATTACAGGATTATTTACATTCACCAAAAAGACGCACGTTCATTTAATCGCGGAGCCATGAAAAACATTGGATTTCTCTATGTAAAAAAAATGTACCCGGATGATTACAAAAATATAACGCTTGTATTCAACGACGTGGATACTATGCCAATGACAAAAGGGTTTATCAATTACGATACATCTATTGGTAATGTCAAACATTTTTACGGATACAATTTCACATTGGGCGGTATTGTATCCATAAAAGCCGCCGATTTTGAGGCAATCAATGGATTTCCCAATTATTGGGCATGGGGGTACGAAGACAATACATTCCAACAACGTGTTTCATTAGCAAAACTCACAATCGATAGATCGCAATTTTACCCAATCATGGACAAAAATATGATTCAATTGAAAGACGGTATTGAACGTCTAGTAAATCGCCAAGAGTTTGATAAATATATCGACGAACTCAAGTACAAGCAAAACAATGACGGTATTCGTTCTATTAGTAATTTGAATATTGAATATGACGAAAATACTAATTTTTTGAATGTTTTCGCATTCAGTACTCCTATTCCTGAAAAACCGGAACTGAATCGCAGATACGATATGAGAAATGGTCCAAGACCATTCCAATTGACATCGAATCAAAATCGCGGAGGAGGCATAATAAAGATGGGTGGTATTCGATAAATGTTCAAAATGTTCGATAAATCTACACAAATAATATAAAAAATAAAAACATATTTTTTATATATGTCGTCATCGTCTTCGTCGTCGTCAGAATCATACGCAATTTATGTCGTCAATTTCAACGATGATGAACGCAAACAACGAATGTCGCAAAGATTCGCAAAAAACGGTTTATACGCCCATTTCGTACCCGCAGTTGCAACCACCGACCCACGTATTTCCGCATATGAAATCACCGATTTCCAGAAACGCAGTTGGGCAATTCTCTTCCAACATTTGGATTCTTGTAGGCACTTTTACGAGAATACTAGCGCGGATTACGCCATTGTTTGCGAGGACGATATTTATATTTCGAATCAATTAAAAGAGAGAATGCCCGAAATTATCGCGGGATTCAAAAAAAACGAATTGGATTTCTTGCAACTCGGTTATCTATGGCCTTATCCTACTGTCGGCGGTTCGTATTTCCCGGAAATTGACCGGACCGAGAACCATACGTTTCACCGATATCCGAATGATTTGTGGGGCGCACATATGTACATGTTTTCGCGCAATCATGCAGCGGCAATGCTTACTAAATTCACACCAGAATATGCATTCGACTGTGTTGGTACTGAATCGCCATTTTGCTCGGATTGGCAAATCACTAAATTCGGAAATCGCGCATTGATATCACCTGTATTGGGAGTGGAAGAAGGCGAAGTGAAAACGGATCACCAAGGACAAATCGATTATCACCGTCAATGTTCTGATGCACACTACAAAAGCGAATTATTTTATTGAATAATGAATAATTTAATATGTTTCGAAGAAATGTCGTCTACATACGGCTTCATAAACACCATCGCTTCCCACAAGTTCTCTTTCTTGCGAATTCACAATACGTTTGGAAAAAGACGCTATTGTACCATCTCCGCATTTCTTACACAATGCATTCAATTTGACAACAGTTTCAGCACATGGAATCAACCGCATAATTTGGTCAAACGGTTTCATCTGAAAATCACCGTCTAATCCACTGATAATCACTATTTTATTATCAGTGTTGGCACATTCACATACAGTTTCGAATAAATCGCTGAAAAACTGGGCTTCTTCTATAAAGACAACTTTGGCCGTTTTATAATCCTCTAAATTGCGAATATTTGATAAAGTACCAACAGGAATCGCTTCTATTTGTGTTCTATTATGCGTGCATATTCCCGAATGTGTGTAACGTGTATCGCAACAATGTGTGTAAATTGCAATTGGAATATCAAGCGTTCTATACATTTGAATACGGCGGATCATTTCGCTAGTTTTGCCGCTATACATGCAGCCAATTATAAGTTCGATTTTTCCGGTGTTTTGGTAAGACAACATTTTATTATGTATCATATTTTTTTATAATATATAAATCAATTTTTATTTTTTATTGGTTAATTATCGCTTCAATCTGTTTTTTTTTAGCTTCACCTTCCGCTTCAGCATTAGCTTTAGCATAAGCAGTTACACCTCTATCATCTATAATATCAATATTTTGTTCTGCAATAAGAGGTGGATTATGACTCGATTTACATATTAAATCATTGCATTTGTTCAAAATATTTGCTAATAAACTGTCTGTGCTTCTAATTTTTTTTTGAATATTTTCTGAAAAAGAATAGTCTTTATTCAAAATATTTACAATAAAATCGCCACTTTCATATGATGGCTCATCTGATTTACTTGATTCTTTATTGTATAATTTCGAAGTATCTGGGCGAATTAACAATTGAATTTTCATTTCATTTTTTTTATTGCGTGGTTTTGTTATTTGCTGTAAAAATGCTTGCGATAATTGTGAAAAGTCTTCCAAACCATCAATCGCTTTTGATGTTAATGTTTCAATTGACATATTTTGAATTAATTTTTTTATTTTGTCATAATCCTCTTTATCAATTGAATCACTTTTATTACCTTCAACTGGTTGATACTGTTCCAAATCTTTCAAAAGTGTTTGTTTAATTATTTTAATTTGTTCTTCTTTTGATGCTCCTCCTGATTTGTATTTCGAACCATTGCGTAATCGTTTCGTAAAACGACGTTTCGTAAAACGACGTTTTTTTTTATAATATTTTTTTGTAGACATTTTTCTATAATACCAACAGATAATTATATCTCTTTATTGAAATACAGATCTCTATAATCAAATACTACTTTATCTGGAATTTTTTTCTTCAAAAAAAAGTTGATTCGTTCATCGACAGACATCAAATGTTCTGGTTCAGACGGTAATTTACCTGTTAGCATTGTTATCATAAAAAATAACGAATACATCCCACATTCCGTATTTCCTTTTTGATGATCATGTCCACTATTATCGTATCGTTTGAAGTGTATATTCGCATCTTTTCCCTGGTTTTCAATCCGATCCATTAATTGTTTGACTTCATTTGGCACACGATCTCCTGCACTATCAAAGAAAAACATGAATGAATTTACTGCGTCAACAAACAATGTTACCCAATGACTTCCTGGTCCTGTATGTTTGTCTAAATTAAAAACAATTCCGAATCTTTTTTTACCTTTTTTCATCCATTGTTTCAATGAAAATTTGCATAATTCGTCTGAAACACATGTATTTGTTGTTCCAGTTCTAGTTGAATCGAAATCAATGGATGTTGGCGAAATTGGCAAAAAATCTTTGTATTCCGGCACGTCCATATATTGACGAATTACATTGAAAATATCGTAATTGGATAACCATTCGTCTGGATTCGTTTTCCATTCTTTCGGCTGTTCCGGTGCAAATATATGTTCTTTTATTGTTTTGCGCATTTCGTTATCGTCAATCAAATCTACCCAACAAGATTCATTTTTATCTTTGCATTTAGTCATGGTCAATCTGTCATGCAATTGCTGCCATATTTCATTAACCTCATTTGATTCTATTTTTTCATTTGGATGATCTTTATTAAATTCTTGTTTTATTTTCAAGAGAACTTCAGGTGTAAAACATGTTGCTCCCTTTTTGATGCTTTTTTTATTTGCAGCAGGACTACATACAGGATGTTTTTTTGTGTTTGAATATGTAGTTTGTTTACCCCCTTTGATAATATATTTTCTATATTTTTTCGTATTATTTTTTCTATTTTTTTTCATATGATATTGATTCTTATAATATGAATAGGTTTTTCCAATTTACTTCTAAAATAATTATAAACATGAAATAAAAAGATATAAAAGGAGAACCGATAATAATGTGTGGGAAGATGTCCGAGTTGGTCAAAGGAGCCAGACTTAAGATCTGGTGCATTCGATTGCGCGTGGGTTCGAATCCCGCTTTTCCCATAGTAACATGAAAATATTATTTGGTTATTTTTCAACCAAATAATAGAAAAATAATGACCTACCACGTCATAAAATATAAAAAGGTGTAATTAAGTATTCGTTGAAAAATAAACATTTCTATCTTCACAATATATATTATATGGTTAATTACGATTTATCACATTTATCACAATGCGAAAATCAAAATGTTTCTGGTCCTATTCAAGATGACGAAGCGTTATTTTTATATTCTATTATTCGTGGGTGTAGATTAGGACGAATTTTGGAAATAGGAGGTTTAAGTGGATATAGTGCTAAAAATTTTTTACAAGCATTATCTTTTAGTAAAGATGGAATTTTGTATACTTGTGATTTGAACCCAGTTCCTATTCTTGCTGAAAACCATAAAGTTATAATTAAAAATGCTTTAGATTTAACAATAACCGATCTAGATAATAAACCTTTAGATTTAGTTTTTTTTGATTGTCATGATATGATACAAATGAGTATTTATCATAAATTTGTAAATAATAATATTATAAATGATAATACAATTTTAGCATTACATGATACAAATCTACATTACCCACCGTATCAACATTGTGGTATTTTTATTGAAAAAGATAATGGGTATGCTCATCAACCAGTTGAAAGATCAATGGTCAATATATTTAAAAAATTAGGTTATGATATTTTTGGTATTTCTACAGACCATTCTAAACATAGTAAAAATTTTCCAGTACGTCACGGAATTACTGTTTGTAAAAAATTCAAAGTACTCTCATAAAAATAGGCAAAAGGTTATAGTTAAGTTCTCTTTTCAACTTGTATATTTCTCAAAATTATATTGTCTTATTTTGTCTGAATGTTTTATTTGATATTTTCGTTTTTTTTCTCATAGTTTTTTCACTTTTTATTTTTTCCAAAATCTTTGTTTTTCTTTTTGAAATAATTTTATTTTTCATTTTCTTGTGCGATTTTTTGAATTTCGAACTTTTGAAAAAAGTTCGTAGTATAAATTCACTTTGAGTTTTATTTACTGTATCATCAAATACTTTTTGTTTCTTTATTCGATTCAATTGTTGATTTGACGTTATATTTCCTTTAATTTCGCCGTTTTCGAGTTCAATTATGAATCCTAGATCCATTATATGTTTCTTGAATTCTTCATATGTAGGAATACCTTCAGTATCTTGGTATTTATCCAATTGCATTTTTATTAGAATAAAAATGTCATTTGCGCGTTCAATCGGCAAACTATCCCATATTTTATTCCATTCTACTAGTTCTCTATTTGAAGTATTTTCCCACCAGTACTTAAAAATAGTAATCATTGTTGCAGGTTCAATTCTATATCCTCTCAATGCAAATTTGAAAACGCGCCACAATACATCGCTTTTTTTGTATTGTGTTATCCATGCATGTAAATTCGTTTCCGTCAATTCTGAATCGACAAAAGGTGCGCAAAATACATTATTCAATGCATCACTAATTCCCAATCCACCGAAAAAATCAAATAAATAAAAATGATTTACATCGTAATCACCAACATCGACGACAATACCTAAACTATTTCCTCTCGATTCCAAATATGAATTTTCGTCAAAAGTTCTCGGTATTATTTGAAATCCTTCCAAATATTTGCCAGATTCGTCTTGGTATTTGTCACCGAAAAGTATATATCTTTTATTTTCATCGCTATAATACTTGAAACAACTATTTCTATCATTATGCGTAATACTTTTCAAATAATTCATAATGTCAAAATAATCAGTTGAATAGTTTATATCAATATCATTCAATGTAATGATATCAGATGTGCGTATGAAATCGCGTACAGACCCTCCGTAAACCATAATTTGCTTATTTCCTATTTTCTGTATCAAGTTGAAAATTTCGATATAACTTGGCGGATTTTTTTCGCAAGTTCTCTTACATTTCTCTGTGATTCTACAAGAAAGCGGTATTTTCTCGTGAATTTTCGCGTTGAATTTGTCCTTCAGTTCTCCTTCCAATTCAAATACACTCATTTTCGCACATAATTCAGAATTGTTAAACAAACTTTTTACATTATCAATGATTTTCAATTCATCTGGATTAGATGGAAATAACTCGCGTCCAATCATTTATATAGTATCACTATACAAATTCATATTTACAAAAAATTGAAAAAATAATCTAAATATATTTTCATTATACACAATACAAGCAAAAGTATGCCACAGAAAATCAAAATTCAAAAAGCCAAAACTCAAGAGAAGAAAAATAGCGACGAATCAGATAAACTAGCTCTTCAGTACCAACAGAAAACAGATAAACAGCATATTCTCGACAATCCAGATACTTATATTGGCGCAGTCGAAAATATCGACCAAACCATGTGGGTATTTGACAAAACGGATGGTGTAAAGGAACGCCAGATTCACTACAATCCCGGTCTATACAAATTATTCGACGAAGGTATTGTCAATGCACGTGACCATGTTGTACGCATGATTCAATCTACAACGGCAGACAAGAAACATGTGACATATATTGAAACTACTATTGAAGATGACGGTGCAATTACAATTACAAATGACGGTAATGGCATTGATGTAGCAAAACATCCGGAAAATAATCTGTGGATTCCAGAGATGGTTTTCGGTCATTTGCGCACATCGACGAATTACAATAAAGACGAGAAACGCATAGTAGGCGGCAAAAACGGATTCGGATTCAAACTTGTGCTTATTTGGTCGTCTTATGGTCGTATTGAGACAGTGGACCATGTACGCGGCCTCAAATATGTGCAAGAATTCAAGCAGAATTTGGACGAAATATGTCCGCCGACAATTACAAAATGCAAATCTGCCAAGCCATATACCAAAGTCACATTTCGACCGGATTATGCCAGATTCGGGCTACAAGGACTGACACAAGATATGCGCGATTTATTGAAAAAACGTGTATATGACATTGCCGCAGTTACGGATCACAGTGCCAAGAAAATCAAAGTAGTGTTTAACGATCTCGCAGTTCCAGTGAAAAACTTCCAACAATATATCGATTTATTTGTTGGTAATAAAGCCGAGACGAAGCGTGTATATGAAAGTCCGAATGACCGTTGGGAATATTCAGTGGCTCTTTCAAAAACGCACGAATTCCAACAGGTGTCATATGTAAATGGTATTTGCACGTTCAAAGGCGGAAAACATGTAGAGTACATTATGAATCAACTTACGCGCAAATTGTGCGATTATATCGAGACGAAAAAGAAGGTGAAAGTGAATGCGTCGTCGATTAAAGAACAGCTCATTTTGTTCTTGCGTTGCGATATTGAGAATCCGGCGTTTGATAGTCAAACAAAGGATTATATGAATACACCTGTTGGTAAGTTCGGGTCGTCATGTACAATGAGCGACGCATTTGTCGAAAAAGTGGCGAAAATGGGCGTGATGGATTTGGCGTGTTCGTTGACAGAAGCAAAGGAGAATAAATTGGCGAAGAAAACGGACGGGTCAAAGACGAAAACAATTCGCGGGATCGCCAATTTCATAGATGCCAATTTGAGCGGAGGCCCAGAATCCAAAAACTGTATTCTGATATTGTGTGAGGGATTAAGTGCCATGTCTGGTATTGTATCTGGTCTTTCAAGTACCGACAGAAATACTATTGGTATTTACCCGCTGAAAGGCAAGTTGCTGAATGTGCGCGGTGAAGCGACGAAGAAAATCGCGGAAAATAAGGAGATAGCGGATATCAAGAAAATCTTGGGCCTGGAAAATGGCAAAGTCTATAAATCGACGGACAATTTGCGTTATGGCAAAGTCATGGTAATGACGGATCAAGATTTGGATGGGTCGCATATCAAAGGGCTTTGTATCAACATGTTTCATTCGGAATGGCAGAGTCTTACCAAGATTCCTGGATTCATTTCATTTATGAACACGCCGATTTTGCGTGCAAAGAAAGGTACACAAACCCTGTTATTTTACAATGAAGGCGAATATGTGGCTTGGCGAAAATCGTTGCAACAGCAACAAGGGCAAAATGGATGGACAATCAAGTATTTCAAAGGACTTGGTACATCTACATCTGCAGAATTCAAGGAATATTTTGCCAACAAAAAAATCGTGGATTTCGTGGCAGGAGCGAATTCGGACGACACGATTGACAAGATTTTCAATAAGAAGCGGCCAGATGACCGCAAAACTTGGCTCGAGCAATACGACAAAAAACGGTTCCTCGATACATCGAAACCGAATGTAGAATACGAAGAGTTTATTGATAATGAAATGATTCATTTCAGTAAATACGATTGCGAGCGCTCGATTCCAAATATGGTGGATGGACTCAAGACTTCTTTGCGCAAGATTTTGTTCAGTGCATTCAAACGCAAATTGACTACGGAAATCAAAGTCGCGCAATTCTCGGGTTACGTAAGCGAGAATTCGGCATATCATCACGGCGAAGCGTCCCTCAATGGCGCGATTGTAAATATGGCACAGACATATGTCGGATCCAACAATATCAATCTTTTGGAACCGAACGGCCAATTTGGAACGCGTATGCATGGCGGCAATGACAGTGCATCGGAGAGATATATCTTTACGCAATTGAACAGCTTGACGCGCGCCATCTTTCCAGATGCCGACGATGCCGTTTTGAATTATTTGAACGACGATGGTACGTTAGTAGAACCCGAATATTATGTACCAATTATTCCATTTGCGCTTATCAATGGAATATCGGGTATTGGCACAGGATTTTCGTGCAATATTCAGTCATACAATCCGAAACAAATTGTCGAATATTTGCGCGGATTGTTGACATCAGTAAAAATGCCCGAGACAAACTTTGTCCCATATTACGAGGGATTCAAAGGAACAGTGGAAGAGACTGCAGAGAAAAAGTATTTGATTCGCGGTTGTTATGAGAAAATCGGAGAAGACAAGATACGGATAACAGAATTACCTGTTGGTACTTGGACAATGAATTATAAGAGTTTCTTGGAAGGACTCGCGGATAGTCAAGTAGATAAAGATGGCAAGAAAATCCCGGCGTTATTGAAAGATGTTACGGATTCGTCGACAGAAGTCACTGTGGATTTTGTTGTGACTTTTCCAAAAGGTAAATTGATAGAAACGGATGTGGAGAAGGTACTGAAATTGACGACTACTGTTAGTACTACCAACATGCATTTATTCGATGCCGATTGCAAATTGCACAAGTATGCAACTGTCGAAGAAATTATTGGAGACTTTTACAAAGTGAGATATGCAATGTATGAAAAGAGGAAAGCCGCGCAAATAGTTTTGATGCGAGAAAAGCTGAAGAAACTCGCAAATAGAGCCAAATATATTGAATATGTACTAACAGATAAAATTGATTTGAGGCGCAAGAAGAGCGCGGAAATTGATGCATTATTGGAGGGTTTTGCTTTTGATAGATTGGTGGATTCTGATGATGGGATTGGTACATACAAATATTTGGTGAAAATGCCTATGGATTCAGTATGTAAAGAGAATGTAGATCGAATTATGAAGGAGAAGGCGGATACCGAAGCGGAATTGATTAAATTAATTGGAACCACGATTGAGAAATTATGGCTTAACGAATTAGACGTGTTTGAAAAAGAATATGATTTGTATAAGAAAAAGCGGGTAAAATTGTCAGATGTGGATAAAGCGAAAACGGTGACAAAGTTGAAGATTGTTAAGAAGAAATAAATGACACGACGGTAAATAATATAAATAATAAAAAATTGATATACTTTTTTTTATTGTATATCAATTTACAAACACAAACCAACAGTTAGAAACGCAAAATACAAGATGACAACTACTATCAAGAATACTGGATTCGTTACACCTGTTAAGGAGGTGAAGCCTTTGCCTTTGGCGATGCCTTTGGCGCCAGTTCCTTTGGCGCCAGTCAAAAAGACAAGAGCTAAAAAGGATTTTCAGGAAGCAGAAGAAAAACAAGTAAAAAGGAAGATTGCAAACAAAGATTACGACGAAACTGCTGAAGACGAAACTGTTGAAGACAAAACTGCTGAAGACGAAACTGCTGCTGCCGCTGTTGATGTTGTACCTGAAAAAAAAACACGCAAGCCGCGTGCAAAAAAGATTCAGGTACCCGAACCAAAAAAGGAACCAGAACCAAAGGAACCAGAACCAAAGGAACCAGAACCAAAGGAACCAGAACCAAAGGAACCAAAAAAGCAAAAGCAACAGCGTGCAAAGAAGAAGCCATCAACTATTGAGCTAGTTTCACCTGTTGCTTCATCACTTATTGCACCAGTTGAACCAAATGAGGAACCAAAGGACGCACCAAAGGACGCACCAAAGGAGGAACCAAAGGAGGAACCAAAGGAGGAACCAAAGGAGGAACCAAAGGAGGAACCAAAGGAGGAACCAAAGGAGGAACCAAAGGAGGAACCAAAGGACACACCAAAGGTAAAAAAGCCGCGCACTAAAAAATATCAATTGCATGAACTTTCAGATAGTTCTCGGGTTAATTATTTTGAATAATTCGATAAATATTTGTTTACATATTAGATAGATATTAGATATATTATTATATTACATAAAAAGAAAAAAGAATAAGAATAAGAAAAAGAAAAAGAAAAAGAAAAAGAAAAAGAAAAAGAAAAAGAAAAGGAAAAAAAGAAAAAGAAAAAAATAGAGTTATAAAAAAATAAAAAGTAGTGGAATTATATTCCACTACTTTTTTTTCCATTTATTTATTTTATAAATAAAAAATAACATAATATTTTAAATAAGTACCAACAAATGAAATTTAGTTTAGTAATTTTGTCTGTTATTGTTTTTATTGCATTGATTGAATTTGCATTTTTTTTATATAATGAATATGGACAAAATCTCAAAGATCGTATGTTGAGAAAAAGTATAGAAGGTTTTGATTCTACAGTTCAAAAAGTGGTTGTAATAAATGATTCAAAAATTCCTGATGCAAATTTTCCATTCAAAAATTGTCGTGATGAGAACGGTAAAAAACTCAATATCATTATGATTAGTGCTCCATTTAGGACAATAAAAGACGAAGAGACCTATGTAAAATTCAAAGAACAAGGTCTCAACTTTTGCGGTATTTCCAGTTATTTAGATTTCCCTGATAAAATTAATAATCCACATGAAGACAGATTTCATGAAGATCGAAACCACGATTATATATCGATGGTTACTGCATGGTTATATTGTTCACGTGAAATTCCAAAGGCACTTGTTGATTCAGGTTTGCCAATGGAACTCATAACTGAAGCCGATTTGAAAGACACGGATGGATTTTACAAACCCGATCCAAGTATTGAGAAGGAATATGATTTCATGTACGTTTGTTTAGACGATGATGAAAGTCCTGATTCCAAATGTTTACCAGGTTGGCAATGGTACAATCGTAATTGGGATCTAGGCAAACTGTGCTTGACAACCATGTGTCGCGATTTCCATTTGAAAGGTATTATTGTAGGTCGTACAAATTGCGAATTTACAAATTATTGTTCGGGTATTGTGAAAACAGTACCGTTTATGGATTTCTTCGCCTTTCAAAAAGAAATGAAAAAATGCAAGTTTTTATTTGTTCCGAATATCAGTGATGCTTCGCCGCGCGTGATGACTGAAGCCATGTGCTATAATATGCCAGTACTTACAAATTATAATATTATTGGTGGATGGCATAACATTGTGCCTGGTGTTACTGGCGAATTTTTCACAGACGAAAATGATGTTGGTCCTGCATTGGAAAAAATAACGCAGAATTATGATAGTTACAATGCTCGCGAGTGGTATTGCGCTAATAGAGGGCGTAATAATTCGGGAAAACAATTGGCCGAATTTTTGAAGGCGAATTATCCGACTATTAATAATCCTAATGTACAAACAGTTGATATATAAAGAAATTGAATTATTATTTTTTGATAGGATAGGATAGTATTATAATTATTATGATATTTTTAGTATTATAATATTTGTTGTAAAAATAAAAAATTGATGCACTTTTTTTTATCTATACTGAAAACACTTACCCAACCAAAACAACGCAAATCAACAAATCATGTCATTCAACAAGCAAATGAGTCTCTTCATCCCTAGCATGGGTGTAGTTAACGACCAAGAAGAAATATCCAGATTGTTTGACAGTCTGGATATAGGTAGAGTATCTTACGTGAAGTTCTATCCTAAAATCGATAAAATTGGCAAATCTTATAACAGCGCTAACATTTACTTTTCAGAGTGGTACGACACGGACACAGCGCGGGCTTTGCAGATGAGAATCCAGAATGCGACACGGGAGAAGCCAGTGAGAATGATTTACAGCGATCCTCTCGACTGGATATTGTTGGAAAATCGTCAAGCAAATATGGAAGCGAAGCAGCAGACCGAAGCGAAGCAGACCGAAGCGAAGGAGACCGTAGTGAAGCAGCACACAGAAGGGAAGGGAGGGAAGGGTAAAGTATACGAAAGCTTTCATAACAGGCCTAACGATTTCGAAGATGAATACGAGCTTCATTCGGTTCCGCTTGTCCGTCAGAAAACGCCTCTCATAAACAGTTACACTGTTCCGCAACAGGATTACCTTGAAGTTTACCACCGAGCAAACAGCTTGGAGCGTGAACTAGATGATGCGAGACATGACAATGAGAGCCTCTATCAAGATATAAAAATTATGATTGATGAGATCGACGAGCAGTACAATATCGATCTTCTTCTTCAACAGCAAGAAATTGACCAGCTACGTAGAAGAATATACGAGTTAGAAGATCGCAACCGTCATCTTGAAAGTGTGTCGTCACATGTTGAGAGTGTGTGAGTTTATGTTTTGTCTTGTGTTTTGTGTTTTCAAATTATTTCGATTATAGAAAATAGGAAAATAGGAAAATAGGAAAATAGGAAAATGAAAATTTCAAAAAA
>Ga0114968_10001604_pt1 | contig 17386 bp, 14 predicted proteins | sample M_130807_EF_Meta_FD_87020 | JGI IMG/M metagenome (GOLD analysis project Ga0114968, IMG submission 87020) | Freshwater microbial communities from Lake Montjoie, Canada to study carbon cycling - M_130807_EF_MetaG | ecosystem: Environmental > Aquatic > Freshwater > Lake | place: Lake Montjoie...
CCCACCTCGCGGCTAGTGATTGAAGACCAGCATTTCCTGGGTTTGGTCCTAGGGTGAGGCTGTGAGCATGCCTGAAGTCAGAACAGCCGAATCACTTCTTTCGGTCTTCGGTACCGCTGAGTCGCCATTTCTCCTTGACGTTCGCGAGCCGGACGAATTCGCCGAATGGGCTATTCCTAACGCGGTGAATATCCCTCTCGGAACACTCGAATCACGTCTCGGCGAGGTGCCCAGTGACCAAGCAATTCTCGTCATCTGCGCCAAGGGCGCCCGGGCCCAGGCTGGTGCTGAACTTCTCGTAACCCACGGTATTGACGCAGCGGTAATGGATGGCGGCATGGCGGCGTGGGCAACGACCTACGACACGGTAGAAGTCGCACTGGCCGGGGCCACTGTGGTTCAGTTGCGTCGTCGAGGCAAGGGCTGCTTAAGTTACCTCGTCGGTGCCGGGAGCGAAGCGGCCGTCATTGATCCATCGATGGATATCGATCGGTATATCAACCTCGCGGCGAAGCATGGTTTTCGCATCACCCATGTCTTTGACACTCACTTACATGCGGACCACGTGAGCGGCGGTCGGGCCCTGGCAGCAGCCACTGGTGCCGCACTGGTTCTTAATCCCGCCGACACGTTTCACTACAGCTATACCCCACTTACCGACGGCCTCTCCGTCGAACTCGAACACAACGTGCACTTGACCGTAGAAGCGGTGAGCGCGCCGGGCCACACGCAAGGATCCACGGTCTATCGCCTGGGCAATGCAGCTCTATTCACCGGAGACACATTGTTTTTAGAAAGCGTGGGCCGCCCCGATCTGGCCGATCAGGCCGAAGAGTTCGCCCACGCGCTGTACAACACGCTCCACCAACGCGTGCTGCCGCTCCCCGACGACATATTGATTTTGCCGGCCCACTGGGGTGACGCGGTGCCGGTGCACTTTGGCGAGCTTGTGACCGCACGTTTAGGCGACCTCCGCCCCGTGTTGCCGGCCCTGGCCTACTCCGAAGAAGATTTCGTCAACTGGGCCATGACGCACGTCAAGGATCGACCTCCGAATTACGTAGAAATCGTCAAGTTCAATATTGGGGATTCCACCTTGAGTACCGAAGAAATCGGCGAAATGGAACTCGGCCCTAATCGCTGCGCCATTGCCCAGTAATGCTGAACGTAGTGCCTAGAAAAGTAGGTACCGAATGGTTGTTGACGGACACTAGAGTTTCCTGAAGTCCCAAGGAGGAATCATGAAACTCTCAACTCAACTGGCATACAGCGGCGGCTTCAAAGAAGCAGCGCGCAACGTTATCGAAATGGAAAAGGCCGGTCTCGACATTGTGTGGGTCGCCGAAGCGTATGGCTTCGACGGTCCATCGCTCATGGGCTACCTCGCCGCGTTGACCGAGAAGGTCGAAATCGGCTCGGCGATCTTGCAGATTGGTACCCGTACCCCCACGTTGATGGCGATGACCGCCGCCGGCATCGACGCTTTGTCTGATGGGCGCTTCAGTCTCGGTATTGGTGCTTCTAACCCGCAGGTCATCGAGGGTTTCCACGGCGTCCCGTACACCTACCCCTTGGGCAAGACGCGCGAGACCATTGAAATCTGCCGTGAAGTGTGGAAGCGCGAAAAGCCCCTCGAATACCACGGCAAGTTCTACGACATGCCGCTCTCGAAGGAGCAGGGTGGTTCTGGTCTCGGTAAGGCCCTCAAAATTATTGCCCACCCCCTCCGGAGCGAAATCCCGATCTGGGTCGCTTCGCTGGGTGACAAGAATGTCGAAATGACGGCTGAGATGGCCAACGGCTGGATTCCGATCATGTACATCCCCGAGCGCGCCAAAGACGTGTGGGGCGATGCTCTCGCCGCCGGTGAAGCCAAGCGTGACCCAAATCTGGGGCCGCTCATGACCAAGGCCGGTGGCATCTTGGCCATTGGTGAAGGCGAAGAGATTGTCAAGCTCCGTGAGCTCCAGCGTTCGCAGATTGCCCTCTACGTGGGTGGCATGGGCGCCAAGGGTCGCAACTTCTACAACGACCTGGCTGTGCGATACGGCTACGAGAAGGAAGCGACCATCATTCAGGATCTCTACCTCTCCGGCAAGAAGAAGGAGGCCGAAGCGGCCGTGCCGCAGGAGTTCTGCGAACTCACCACACTCTGTGGCCCCAAGAGCTACGTTGCCGAGCGCGTGGCCGCCTTCAAGGAGGCCGGCGTCACACACCTCGACATCTACCCCTTGCCTCAGGCCGGCCAAACCAACGCCGACCTCATTGGCATGGTTAAGGAAATGATGTAAGGAACGAAGTATGCATGGCGGCGTCGGGCAACCGGCGCCGCCTTTTGCGTTCCGACCTTCTAGAGTTGAGGCGCACGAGGGGAGTGTTATGCCAAAGGTTGCCGCGAACGGAATCGAGATCTACTACGAGCAGTTTGGGGAGCCTTCGGGCCGCCCACTCCTCTTGATCTGTGGCCTCGGTGCCCACATGACGAGCTGGCCCCAAGGTTTCCTGGACTCCTTGGTGACTGCTGGCTTCTTTGTAACCACGTACGACAATCGCGACGTGGGTCTCTCTACGCACTTGGACCACTTCGGGGAACCAGACTCAGCCGCCATCTTGTTTGGTCAGGCCGAAGCGCCCTATCTGATTGCCGACATGGCGGCTGACGGAGCGGAACTAGTCAGGATCCTTGGGCTCGGTGCCCAACACGTCGTCGGCGTCTCGATGGGCGGCATGATTGCCCAGCAGTTCGCCATTAACTTCCCGGAACTGACGCTCTCACTTACATCGATTATGTCGACTCCCGCACCACTCGAAGTCGGCACATCGACTCCCGAATGCCTGGCCATGCTGACCCGGCCCCGCAGTGAAGACCTAGAAACGTTCCTCATCGAAGAGATTGAGAATTGGCAACTGACCAACGGCTCGGCCCATCCCCTTGACGAGGCGTGGGTGCGCGAGCAGGCCATCACCGCGATGAACCGTGGGCGTAATCCCATTGGCGTTCTCCGCCACCTCTGTGCCGTCGTCGGATCACCGGATCGCCGGCCAGCCCTGAGCAAGCTCACGGTACCCGTCGTGGTCCTGCACGGCGATGAAGATCCCTTGGTGACTCCTTCGGGTGGCGAGGCGACCGCTGCGGTTATCGCCCACGCCAAACACGTGGTGTACCCGGGCATGGGTCACAGCCTGCCCGAACCACTGTGGGATGTTGTGGCCGCTGAGATTGTGGCCGTGGCCGATTTGGCCTAGAGCGAAGTGTCGCGTCCACCGGACGCAATCCACGCCTCGTACATGCCGGCATAAACGCCCTGGGCCCGAACGAGTTCCTCGTGACTGCCAACTTCAACGATGCCACCCCGGTCGACGACGACAATGCGATCGGCCCGTTGGGCCGTCGTGAGACGGTGGGCAATCAAGATTGCCGTACGGCCTTCGAGCATCCGGTCGAGTGCCCGTTCGATAATGGTCTCACTGCGAAGGTCGAGTGATGACGTCGCTTCGTCGAGAACCAGGACGCGGGGTCGTGCGAGGAAGGCGCGGGCGAGCGCGAGAAGTTGCCGCTCTCCGGCCGAGAGGGTCTGACCCCGTTCGTGAACCACGGTGTCCAGTCCATTGGGGAGACGATCAATCAAGTCGCGCAGGCCCACCACATCGACCGCCTCGTCGATATCTGCGTCAGTCGCTTCGGGTCGACCGAAACGGAGGTTGACGCGAATGGTGCCGGAGAAGAGGAATGGCTCCTGGGGGACGACGCCTAGTTGGCTTCGCAGTGAGTGCATGGTGACCGTCGTGAGATCAACACCGTCAACGAGAACCCGTCCGCCGGTGGGGTCGTAGAAGCGGGTTGCGAGCTTGGCCAGGGTCGACTTACCCGCGCCGGTCGGTCCTACGAATGCGACACTTTCGCCGGGGGCAATCTCGAGGTTGACGTGCTCTAGTACCGGACGTTCCGGCAGGTAGCCAAAGGAAACGTCCTCAAAGGTGAGACGGCCCGTGATGGGTGGCAACGTTACGGCGTTCGGCACTTCGTTAACGGAAGGGGCGGTCTCAAGCAGCTCGCGTAAACGAATGATTGAGGAACGGCCCTGCTGTAAGAGGTTGTACTGCTGGACGAGAAGTTGGATGGGCTGGAAGAAACGGTTCAAGTACAAGATGAACAGGGTGAGGCCACCGAGCGAGAGCTCGCCCTGAAGCACCATATGACCACCGATACCCAGTAGAAGCGCTTGGCTCAAAATGCCCACCATGATGGTCACCGGGCCGTAGACACTCATGATCTGCCCGGTGAACATGTTGGCGTTGCGGTACTCGCCGACAACGTTGCGGTGATGAATGATGTTGTGGCGTTGACGATTGTTGGCCGTTACGACGCGAATTCCGTAGAGCGATTCTGAAAGATCGGCCAACACATTGGCGATGGCGTCACGGGCGCGAAGGTATCCCCTCTCACTGCTGGTGTGAAACCAAATTGTGAGAATTACGAGAGCCGGAATCACCAGCAGGATGGTCCAGGTGGCCAATTCGACGTTGGTGGAGAACAGGGCGATGGTGATGATGATCATGGTCAGACCCTGCATCGCGAACTGGGCGAGACCGTCCTGAAGGAGCTGCTGAAGGTTTTCGATGTCACTCGTCATGCGACTCATCAGGACGCCGGCCTTTTCTTCTGTAAAGAAGTCCAGGCTGAGGCGTTGAAAATGAGTAAAAACCTTGATGCGCAAGTCGTACATCACGCGAGAGGCCAAGCGACCCGAAACCGAGGCCTGCCAGCGTTGAAAGAGTGAGGAAATCAATGCGGCGCCGAGGTAGGCCAAGGAACAGGTGGTGATCACGCTCATGGAGTGATGACCGGGCTGCATACCGTGGTCAATGGCATATCCCACAAGGGCCGGACCGGCCTGAGAGGCGACCGAGATCAGTACGACGAGCACTGTCGCAAAAGTGAAGAGTCCGGTATGTGAGCGGACCATACGTCCGAGGGTGAGGCGACGGGACTCAGCTTCGTTGGGCAGTTGTTGGAAGGCGAGATTGGCCGGGCGGTGAGTTGGCTCATCGGCGACGATTTTCTTCACGCCGTCCATGAGTTCTTGGGGGATGCCGCCGCAAGGTAGGCCCGTGCTGCCAGTGGCTCCGGGATGTTGGCCTCCCATTCCAGGGCCGCCACCCCATCCGCCACCCCACGCCATTAGAGGCTCTCCGCAGTTGTCTGGGCCAGCACTTCGGCGTACAGCGGTACGGAGGCGAGGAGCTCCTCGTGGGTGCCTTCGGCGACGACTCGGCCCTCTTCAAGCAGGATGACCCGATCGGCCAGTGCGATCGTTGAAATCCGGTGGGCGATTACCAGCGTCGTGCGATGTTCCAGGAGTGATTCGAGAGCATCGTGGATTTCGGCCTCTACGTGCACGTCAATGGCACTCGTGGCGTCGTCGAGAATCAAGATGGGTGGATTGACGAGCAACGTTCGGGCGATGGCGATTCGCTGGCGCTGACCACCCGACAGGGTGTAACCGCGCTCGCCGACCACGGTGTCGTACCCCTCGGGGAGTTGCTCAATGAACTCATGGGCATTGGCAGCTTTGGCGGCACTAATGATCTCATCAAGATTGGCATCGGCGCGACCGTACGAAATGTTTTCGCGAATCGAAACGGAAAAGAGAAAGGGTTCGTCCAGGACGAGACCCACGTTGGCGCGCAGGCTGGGCAACGTCACATCACGAACATCGTGACCGTCAATGAGAATGGAGCCGTCACGGACATCGTAAAAACGAGCTACGAGGCGTGCCACGGTCGACTTACCGGAACCAGTGCGCCCAACGAGCGCAACGGACTCGCCGGCCTTGATGTTCGCGTGGAAGTCGTGGAGGATGTCGGCGCCTTCGGCGTACCCGAATCGAACGTGATTAAAGGCAATTTCACCGCGGGCGTCCACGAGGTCAACGGAACCCGGTCGCTCGGTTATGTCGGGCTGTTCGTCGAGAATCTCGAAAATTCGTTCGGCACTGGCCCGAGCCCGCTGACCCATCATGACGAGTTGGCCCAACATCATGAAAGGCGCTTGCAGCATCAAGAGGTAGGCGTTGAAGGCAACGATGGCGCCAATGGGGGCATGGCCCACGGTGACCATCCAGCCACCGAAGAACAAGACGAGGGCGAGTCCCAACTGAGGAAGATTCTGGACCCACGGAGTCCACTGACCGCGAATATCGGCATCCTTGGTATAGGCCCACGCAACTTTTTCCGAGGCGTCGGCGAGGCGATTAATTTCACCTGCCTCTTGAGCGAAGGACTTCACCACTCGAACACCATTGATGTTCTCGTCGACGATGGCGGCGACGTCGGCTAGTCGCGCCTGGATGATCCAGGAGATGGGGAACATCACTTGGCGCATTTTGATACCGACGACGTACATGATCGGCATCGTGATCATGGCAATGAGGGCCAACGTCACATTGATGGAGAGCATGAACCCGAAGGCAATCACGCCGATACCGCACTGCACAATGATCTGGGGCGCGAACGTGAAGTACATCTGGACGGAACGGATATCACTATTGGCCCGACTGATGAGTTGCCCACTCTGCACGCGGTCATAAAAGCCGAAGGAGAGCCAGGTCAGGTGTTCGTACATCAGATTGCGCAGGTCTGATTCGACGTTGTAGGCCGTGGTGAAGAGGAATCGTCGAGAGAGGTAGCCCGCCACTCCGGCTAGAAGTCCGATGACGAGGACGGCGACCACAATTCCGTCAATTGGTTGGTGGTGTCCGGGGGTCAATCGGTCGATGGCGCTCATCAAGAGTTTCGGAACCAGTGTTTGGAAGATGAGGCTGACGAAGCTGAAGGTAATGGCCCCAATGAACGTCACTCGGTGGCTTTTAAGGACGGGCATGATGCGACGCCACCACACCAAATTGCGATCTCGGGAGATTTCGGTCCGGGGCCCTGGGAAGCGCTGCGACTCGCCGATATGTTCGAATGTCGGACTCGGTGCACTCGCATGAAACATAGGTTCCAGGCGAGAGTTATTCATCTGTTCATCGTAGTGGTGAACAGAGATAGCTACTTTTGGCTAGCCCCGTTGCGGTGGATGAAATGAAGGCCGAGGGAGTTGTGTGGTGGCGCTCACCACAGCTTCGATGCGTCGTGCGGCCGCCAAGATGGTCCACTCATCATGAGGTCGTCCAAGGATGGTGACCCCTACGGGCAGGCCATCCACTAAGCCAATCGGTACTGAGGCAATGGGCCATCCGGCCACGGCGGCCGGCATGGTTGAGCCACTGGACATTGCTGTTGCGTGACCGCTAATCGTGAGGTCACTCTTCCAAGCCGGCCCGTAGGCCGGGGCGAGGAGTACTTCGGCGTCGATCAGCGCAGGAGTCAGGCAGGTATCGATAGCCCACATCAGATTGCGAGCCCGCGCTGCTTGATATTCGCTGGAAGTCCTCCCGCCGGCCGCAGCGGCCACGGTGAAAAATTCGTGACCGAAGTGGGGTTGTTCAATCGCGGCGTTGGCATCCTCATAGGCGATGACATCATCGAGCGATTTCACCCCAGCTCCGGGCCGGGCCGCGAGGTACGACGAGAGGTCTTCGCCCAACTCGGCGACGAGAACGGTCAATTCGTCGGCGCCCTCTTGGTCCCCGGGGCTGGCTACTTCGCGATCGATGATCAGTTCGCCCGCCGATCGCATATAGAGGAGAAGCATCTCAAAGGCCTCATCGGTCGCGACGTGACCCGTGCGCCAGTTCGAAGCAGCGACAAAACGGATCTCCTTGTCTTGATGGTGCTGAAGTGGCTGTCCACTTAAGACGGAGAACAAGCGGGCTACGTCGGTGACGGTGCGCGCCATGGGCCCGGGGGTGTCCTGGCTCGCGCTAATCGGGACGACGTAGTCGGCCGACACGACCCCCACGGTGGGCTTAAGGCCCACGACACCGTTGAGGGAGGCCGGACAGATGATTGAACCATCAGTTTCAGTGCCAATGGCTAGTGGGGTAAACCCCGCGGCCACGGCCGCGCCTGATCCACTCGATGAGCCACCCGCACTCCGATCGAGTCGCCACGGGTTTCCCACGAGACCTCCCGTCGCCGACCACCCGGAAGTGGAATGGGGAGAACGCATGTTGGCCCACTCGGAGAGATTGGCGGAGGCCATAACAATGGCGCCAGCCTCCCGGAGGCGCTGAACGAGGGGGGCGTCACGTGACGCTCGGTCTCGCAGCGCAGTACTGCCGGCGGCGCCGGGAAGTCCGAGTGCTTCGATGTTGTCCTTAATGATGACGGGGATGCCGTGTAACGGTCCGCGTATCGTCCCTCGACCTCGTTCGAGATCACGCTCGACGGCTACTGCCAACGCATCCTGGGCGATGGCGGCGATTGCCCGCAAGGCGATGGGGCTCGTGGGTGTATCCATCGCTTCAATACGTGCCAAGAGCGTTGCCACGAGTTGCTCCGAGGTGAGACTGCCCTCCTCGAGCCGGTCTAGCAGTTCGCCGACTGAGGCGTAGGCAATTTCAGTCGAACTGGGGTGGGGGTCGGTGGTCATGCCGGAAAATCTTACGGCTATTTGAGAACAGGTCGTCGCGCCGGCGTATCGTTTCACCGTGACTCAATTGCACGTTGTCGACCACCCACTTATCGCGGACGCCATTCGCCAGCTTCGTGACGAACGAACTCCTAACGCGGACTTTCTCCGACTAGCGGGCGAGATCACCCGGTACCTTGCCTACGAGGCCTTTCGCACCGTTCCCGTTGTTCAGACAACTGTTGATACGCCGGTGATGAAGAATGCCCCCGCGGTGCGAGTGGAGCGTGAATATCTCATCGTGCCGATTCTGCGCGCCGGACTTGGCATGAGTCCGGCCGTGCAGGCCGTGCTCCCTCGACACCGCGTCTGTCTGATGGGGCTGCGTCGAAATGAAGAGACGTTGCAACCGGATCTCTATCTTGATGGTCTGCCGGACCGTCTCGATGGGGTGAGTGTGGTGATCTGTGATCCCATGCTGGCCACTGGTGGTTCGCTCATTGCCGCCATCGAACTCTTGAAGAACCGCGGCGCTGCCGACATAACGGCCCTCGTCCTGATCGCTTCGCAACCTGGCGTTGACGTGGTCAGTGGCGCGCATCCCGATGTTCGAATTGCCGCCGCAGCCCTCGACCCCATTTTGAACGACGTGGGATACATCACGCCGGGACTCGGCGACGCCGGGGATCGACTCTTCGGACCACCCGCTCGTTAATCCCTAGAGGCCAATGTCCTCGTGCCAGATTTCGGGGTGCTCGTGAATAAACGTCTTAAGAATCTCGGTGCACTCGGGATCGTCTAGGACGATGACCTCAACGCCCTTTTCAATCAGCCAGTCGTGACCTCCGTAGAAGTTCTCGGCTTCGCCGATTACTACGGCGCCAATATTGAACTGGTAGACAAGACCCGAGCAGTACCAACAAGGTGACAACGTGGTGACCATGACGCAGTCGGGATAGTCCCGACGGCGGCCGGCCTTGCGGAAGGCGTCAGTCTCGGCGTGAACGGAGGCGTCGTCTTCTTGGATCCGTCGGTTGTGTCCGGCGCCCAACAACGTGCCATCGCGATGAAAGAGTGCCGCACCAATCGGAATGCCGCCTTCACCGAGGCCGTTGGCGGCCTCCTGGTAGGCAGTGCGCAACATCTGCCTGGCGAGTTCACGACTCAGTGGTGGACGGTTCTCAGGGCTCATGGAATAAGTATGCCGTAGTGGCGATGCGTTTTGGTTCTTCGCGAGGGAGTGCGCCGTCCTTAGTGGCAACCTCTTACGAATAGGTGGGTGGCTCGTTCGCCGTGACGGCGCCGCCGCTCATTTGCTTCGCAATAGTTCGGGTACGAAGTTCCAGGAGCCAATAGGTCAGGGCCGACCCACCGATGCCGAGGGGGATAGAGAAGTCGGCCCCACCCCACCATCCGCCGAGGGCGGAATCGTAGAAGGACCCGAAATGATTAGAGATTGGTGTCATCCAATGAAATGGAAAGTTTATCGGGGGTGGCGCTTTGGAGTAGGCCATGGTGGCCAGCACCACTCCCACCAAGAATGCGGCGACGCCATTCCAGTTAAAGCCGGCTCTGCCGTAGTAGATCGACCCCTTTGTAGAGTCTTGCAGCGCCAACGGGTCGTAGGAACGGCCCCGCAACAGCCAGTCGGTAATAAAGACGCCAAACCACGGAGCAATCCACAGAATCACCACGCCGACGAAGCCCTTCATAAAGAGGGAGAACGTCGATCCGAACGTGACCCACACGGTGAGGAGTCCGGCAATAACGCCATCTACAAGGACTGCCTGATATCGCTGAAGTCGGAGCCCCAGCGCCTGAAGCGAGACGCCTGAGGAGTAGAGGTCTAGGGAGTTAATCGCAAAGAGCTGGACAAGAGCGACCACGAGAAAAATCACCACGAACCAGCGAGGCACGATCGACTGCTGGGTTGGCAAGAAGGCGTTGAATGGGTTAACGCTGTTCCATATCGCAAATGAGCCGAAGGCCGTATAGGCGGTGGCGCCGACCAGCATGGTCGTGATTTGTGGCAACGCGGTAGCGGCGAAGATCCACCGGATTAACGAGGCCTTGGATGTTGCGCGAGGTAGGTATCTGGTGTAGTCGTTGCCATTTTCAGTCCAACTCAGTCCCGCCAACGTAAAGGAGAAGGCGAACGCGGCCGAATAGACCTGCCAGTTAAAGCCCCTGATTGCCGGCGTGTAGTCGAGGTGCCAATGGCCCGCGGTGAAGATCAACAGCATTCCGTAGACCAAGATGAAAGGAACGATGAGCTGGCGCAGTACTCGCACCATCGTGGCGTGACCGAAATAGGGCAGGACCACCATGATGGCGGTCGCTCCGATGATGTAACCAATCTTCATAAGTGAAGTGGGGTGAAGTCCGAAGAGTTCGGAAAGGGTGACCGCGCCGGCCACGATCAAAATCAAGCCCACGGTCTCGAAGCCCAGTTGGGTCATCCAGTTGAAGAAGGCCATAGGACGTGCGCCACGAACACCGAATGGTGCGCGCGCAATCGTGAAGGTGGTGGTGCCGGCGTCGGGCCCCTGAAGGGAAGCGACGGCGAGGAGCAAGTAGGAAAGGTTGCCCAGCAGAATCAAACTCACCGTCAGTGGAAAACTGAAACCGAAACCCATTAAGAGAGCGCCGTAGACGAAGTACTGGATATTGACACTTACCCCGCCCCAGAGTCCGGCGACTAATCGAGGAGTGGCCCACCGCTCCCGCTCGCTGATGTAGTCGATGCCGTGTAGTTCGACGTGAAATGTTGCGGGCTCTTCAAAGCTGGATTCTTTGGTCATGGGGCCGCCTAGCGCTGGAAGTGCATCGATCTTGCACGTAGTTCTAATGGAAGACGTTAGGTCGCATAGCCTCGCCTCTAACTTAAGCAAATGAACGAATACGGAACTGCCTGGGATGCAAGCCGGCAGCGTTTGAGCGACCTCGTCGCTCAAACGCCTCTGTCGAAACTGGAGCAAAGAGCGCCGCTCACGCCCGAGTGGTGCGTGCGTGACATCGTCGCCCACTTGGTTGGTGTCGCACAGGACGTCTCAAGCGGAAACTTCCCTCAAGACTTTGATGCTTGGACGTCGGCCCAGGTCGAGCGACTTCGCGCGATCGACGCGCACAGTCTCATCCGAGAGTGGCAGGTCTTTGAGATTGGAGAGATGCTTTCCGAACCGCTCGCGATAGCGCTTTTCGACCAAGTGACCCATGAAGCAGACATCTGTCACGCCTTGGGTGTGCCCGTTCAACTCGACTCCGCCACGCTCACGCTCCTTTCAAAGTTCACGCTCAATCGCTTTGGTGCGAAGGACAATGACCTGCACGTGACCCTGCAGCTCGATGGTCAAGAATTCGTCACCGGTAGCGGACGACACCATGTCACTCTTTCGGCAACGGCTTTTGAGTGGTTTCGCGCGAGCAGCGGTCGTCGCAGTGTTCGACAGATTGAGGCGATGGAGTGGCGGGGCGATGTCGACGTCATCGAAATCCTCTTTGGCAACGGCTTCTTTACGCCGTCGCAACACGATGTCGTCGAAGCAGTGCGCTAGTCCTCCTAGGAGGCGATGTCGTTGGGTGGCGGGGCGGGTCACCCGAGAGAATCCCCTCGGGACTGAGGTGCAACAAAGTGCCCCCGGGCAGTGTCCCTTGGGGGGTAGGCCGCTACTTCAGCGCTTCTTGCCAGAAATTCATTGAAAAACCGCAAGTATCAGCGCAAACTGCTGGCCGGGAGTAGTTCGGTCATTTTGCGCTGTGCGCTTGTGAAGACGTTCTCACGGAAATTTCCAGTCATGAATAGCAACCGCCGAAAAGTTTGTGTAGTGTCGCAATTACGAGGTCGTCCAAGGGGGGCGTCTCATAGACGGAGATTTCTGAGAAGAGATCTCCGAGGAAAAGGGGGAAGCGTGGAAAACACGTTTAGCCGTCGTTCATTCCTCACACACTCGGCAGCAGCTGCCGGTGGAATCGCAATGGCCGGCACAGTTGTCGACTCATTGGTTTCTGCCGCTGGCGCCGTTACCGAAGTTGGTGTGGATTCAATCCCAACCAGTGGACAAAAGGGTGGAACACTCCGCGTCGGAATTGGTTCCGAAGTAGCCTCCAAGACCCACTTCTCGGGTGCTCAAGGCAAGATGGACTCGAGTAACTTCTGCGTTGCCAATGCCGTCTACGACCCACTGTTCTTGGCATCCGCCGACGGCAAGACCTGGTTGCCAAACTTGGCCCTCAGCGCCGCAGTCGACAGCACGAAGAAGCAGTGGACCGTTACTCTGCGCCAGGGCGTTGAGTTTCACAACGGTGATCCGTTCAATGCAGACAACGTTGTCGCTAACTTCAACGCCGCTAAGGCCGACCTCACCGTCGGTCTCGCAATCAACCCATTGATCGCGAGCTGCGTCAAGGTCAGCACGTACGTGGTTAAGTACACGACCGTTAACCCTTGGACCAGCTTCCCGTTCCAGCTTTCTGAGCAGCAGATCTCCTTCATGGCTCACGGCTCTGACTTGGACGTTGCCGGTGGCAAGCCAATCGGAACCGGCCCATTCAAGTTGAACTCGTTGGATGACTGGGACGTTCAGACCGCTGGTGGTGGTACGTCAACCTGGCATGCCAACACCAATTACTGGAAGAAGGACGCCAACGGTGGTTCATTGCCATACGTCGACACCGTTATTTTCAAGGTCATCGTGGACCCAGCTCAGCGCTGGCAGGCACTGCAGTCCGGCACCATTGACATCATGGTCAACGCCGACGGCAGCACCATCAAGGCCGTGAAGCAGGCGGTCGGTGGAAGCCTCACCAAGACTTCCGGTTCGAACTCCAGCTACAGGTGGGTCAGTGACGAGAACGGTGTTCGCGAACCCTCAATCAACTCGATCATCATGAACTGCAACATGAACCAGGGTGCTTGGGTTGGCGGTAAGCCAAAGGGTGCCGTGACCCCTTCAACGGGTGCTTGGAACGCCAGCGCAACGCCTGTTGTTGCCGACGTTACGATTCGCCAGGCCTGCGCCATGGCGATCAACCGAGCCACCTTCTTGAGCACCGTCGACGGTGGCGTGGGCCAGATTTCCGACGGTATCTACCGTTCGAAGATCAACGGCAAGGCTGCGACGGGTCTCTACAAGGACCCTAAGTACCCTGCCTTCAGCATTTCGAAGGGTAAGGCCCTCGTTGATGCCTGGAAGAAGAAGAACACTGGTGTCGCCGCAGCCTTCGTAATCGACATTGTTCAGGGTAACTCGGCTCAGCAGCAGGCCTTCACGTTCATCAAGAACGCGTTGAGTGCCATTGGTATCACAGTGACTTCTCGTGCATTGTCGGCACCTGACTTGATCGGTAAGAAGATCTCGAAGGAATACGATGCTTCCACGTGGAGTCAGTTCGGTGGCATCACGCCAGACCTTAACTTCGTCTGGTTCACCAGCTCGAAGTTCCTTGGCAAGCAGGCCAGTGGCTACGTGAACTTTGCGCAGCAGGCTGACCCGCTGATTCAGTCGGGCATGCTCGCCGGTATGGCTGCTGTCCCAGGATCAACTGCACAGAAGACGGCATGGCAGGGTGTCAACACTCGTATGGCCGTTAACGTGCCATACCTGTGGCTCGACACCACGGTCACCATGTTTGCCGCACGCGCGAACGTCCGCAACTTTGCGTACGCCGCGGCTGCTCCAGGCACTGGTGCCAACCCCAGCCGAGCAACCTCAAGGGCCTACAGCCCCGACGGTGGTTCGGCTCGCTGGGAGCACATCTACAAGGACTAGTCCTTGTAGATCGGTAGTAACGATCGACACCGGCGGTACCTTCGGGTACCGCCGGTGTTTCGTTTTTAGGCCTCGCTCGGAGCGGGCTGGTCGATACGACCAGGAGTATTCCGCCACCAGAACAGTTGAGTAAGCACTAAGAGCGCCGAAGAAATGGCGATGACGGTGAAGGGAAGTCCGGGCGAGACCTCAAAGAGGGCCCCGGAGATAATCGCCGAGATCGCTAGGGCCGCCGTATTGGCGGTGGTAGAGATTCCCTGGCGTCGACCGAGTTCACGGTCGTGGGCGCCTTGCGTTAGCAGCGATGAAAGTGCTGGAACGCAGAGCGCCGCCCCGATAGCTTCTCCCGATCCCAGTATTAGCAGGACGGGGATGCTGTGGATATGGGGATAGAGAAACAAGAAGAGGGCGCCGTTGAGGCCGCCAAGAATTGCGATCATTCTGCGGTCGAAACGATCGGCCAACCGTCCGCCCACCCCGGCAAGGAGCACCCACGGGAGACAGAAGAAGGTCCAACTGAGACGAATCTGAGTTGAGGAAGCACCCAGGGTGTGCATCAAGAGACTCCAGCACGTTTCATAGACGCCAACACACAGCCCAACGGCCGCGGTGCCAACGATGGCACCAATCACCTGATTCGTCATCTGGACGGGCGGGAGCGGTTCGTGGTGGTGCTCGGCTGGCGTGGGTGGAAGCGTCCTGAGGGTGAAGAATCCCGCCACAGCACTCGCTAAGCCGGCAAAGAGGTAGGCCCAGCCCAACTGGTCAACCGTGATGAAGACTCCGAACATTGGGCCGGCGGCAATGCCGAGCAGTTGAGCGGCAAAGATTTTGGCCATTGCCGCACCCCGCTCGTTCTCGGGGAAGAGAGCGGCGACGGTCGAAAGTGACGAAACTTCGATGGCGCCGGCCGCAGCCCCCTGCACGGCGCGGGTAATGATGAACCAGACGGCGGGCACCGTCAACAGATATGTTGGGCTCGCAATGGCGTAGAGGAAGAGTCCGCCGGCCAAAACCACCCGTCGACCAAAACGGTCAGCGAGATGTCCCGCCACAAACTGCGTTACGACGCCGGCAATAAAAAAGGCAGACATGATGACGCCAATCTCGGCCGTCGAAATGCCCCGTTCACGAAGAAAGAGGGAAAGGAGCGGAAGCCCGAGAGTCGCGCCCATCCACTGGATGGCCACAATGAACTGCAGGCGCCGCAGAATCTTTTGGGGGCTCATGACTGGCACGGGGACTACGCTACCGTTCGCCCCGTCTTGCTGGTTTGTCTCGTCGGGGCCAGCGCCACTTCTTCTAGGCTCATTTCATGAATCTTGAACTTTCCGGTAAGGCCTTCATCATCACTGGTGGTACGGAGGGACTCGGCTTGGCGCTGGCCCAATCGCTCATTACCGAAGGGGCCAAGGTGGCCATCTGTGGCCGCCGGGCCGACAAAGTGGCGGAAGCCGCCGCCCTACTCGGACCGAGCGCCCTTGCGATTCAGACGGACGTCACGGTGACCGAACAACTCGACGCCTTCTTTGATCAAGCCGTGGCTGCCTTCGGACGGCTTGATGGAGTCGTCAACAACGCCGGTCGGTCCGCCGCGACGCCGCTCCTGGACTCGACTGACGAAGAGTGGCGCGAAGACTACGAACTCAAAGTAATTGCCGCGGTTCACCTGATCCGACGGGCCATTCCCGAACTGATTAAACACCGCGGTGCGGTTCTCAACATTCTGGCGGTTAAGGGTAAGGCCCCCGACGCCGGTTCGACGCCCACGGCCGCCTCGCGCGCCGCCGGCTTAGCCATGACCAAGGCCCTTTCCGGTGAACTCGCTCCCCACGGAGTACGAGTCAATGCCATCTTGATTGGTCTCATAAAGTCTGGCCAGTGGACCCGGCGAGCTGACGCGATGTCGATGGCTCACGATGATCTCTACGGGGCCATCGTCCAGCATCAGGGAATTCCGTTGGGTCGCGTTGGCGAGGCCAGTGAATTTGCCGACCTCGCGACCTACCTACTCTCGGCCCGCGCGAGCTATCTCACGGGCGTGGGTATCAACCTCGACGGCGGACTTTCGCCCCTGCCCTAGCGCAGCGCGAGAGCAATGGCGGTGAAGTGAAAGCTGGCACCGACCAAGGTAAAGGCGTGGAACAGCTCGTGGTAGCCAAAAACTTTGGGCCAGAGCTTGGGCCGCTTGGTGCCGTAAAAGATGGCCCCGACGGTGTAGGCCAAGCCACCACCAAGAATGAAGAGTAGGCAGGCTAGGCCGCCCCCGCGGTACATCTGCGGGATGAAGGCCACTGCGGCCCATCCGACAACGAGATAGGGGAGTGTCGCGACCCATTTCGGGGTATCCAGGGAGAGTTGGCGAATGGTGATGCCAACCACGGTGCCAGTGGCGACCACGACGAGCAACACCGTTCGTGCCGCGCCGTGCATGGTGATACCGGCGAGACCGAAGTAACTACCGGCAATGGCCGCAAAGATGGCCGAGTGATCGGCCCGACGCCAGGCCCGGCGCGCACGGGGCTGCCAGTTAATGCGGTGAAAGAGCGCGCTGGTCAACATCATGGTGGCCACGCCACCGACGAAACAGAGTGACCAGGCAACATCTGCACCATTTTCGGCCAGAACCAGCAAGATTGGCGAGCAGGCCAGCAGGACAATCAATCCGCCGAGGTGGAGCCAGCCTCGAAGCAGGGGCTTGGTGAGCGCTGTTGGTTCTTCCATGTGGTCAGCCTAGGAAGGAAAACCACTCACATTGCCAGACAATGAGTACGGCCAGTCCGCAGTACAAGATTGGCATGAACTGGGCGCTCCAACGTTGACCAAGTTGGATCACCGATGGTCGTTTCACCATGTATCGAGCTAGAAAGACCGCCCCGATATCGAGCACGAGAATGGTCGCCGCCACCGTGATACCCCGTAAGACTCCCTGGGCTCGCATAATGGGAATCCAAATGGCAATATTGTCGCCGCCTAATCCCACGGTAACCAGGAATGTCGTCGTCGCTCCCCGCCGCTGGGGTGCCAATTGATTACGGTGTCGCCAACCGTGCCAGGCGAGAGCCAGCGGGGCGACCGCGAGAACGCCAATCCATTTGAG
>Ga0114968_10001607_pt1 | contig 17375 bp, 14 predicted proteins | sample M_130807_EF_Meta_FD_87020 | JGI IMG/M metagenome (GOLD analysis project Ga0114968, IMG submission 87020) | Freshwater microbial communities from Lake Montjoie, Canada to study carbon cycling - M_130807_EF_MetaG | ecosystem: Environmental > Aquatic > Freshwater > Lake | place: Lake Montjoie...
ACGTCCTGCAATAAATTGATCACTTGGGCTTGAATGGATACGTCCAAAGCGGACACAGGCTCATCACACACCAACAAGCTGGGCTTGAGAATGAGGGCACGCGAGAGCACGACTCGCTGGCGTTGCCCACCCGAAAGCTCGTGCGGATAGCGGTACCACAAGGGCTTCGGAAGTCCCATGGAGTCCATCAAGTCTTGAGCCTGCTCCGTCCGGGAAAGCGCATCACCCAAGCCATGAATCAGCAAGGGCTCAAGCACTTGCGAGATCACGTTCAGACGCCTGTCCAATGCCCCCAACGGATTTTGGTAGACCATTTGCATATTTTGCCGCTGGGCTCGCCAAGTGGCATCGCGTTGTGACTCGACGGGCTGGCCATTGAACAGAACTTGGCCTTGGGTGGCCGCAGTCAAACCCAACACGAGTCGGGCCGTGGTGGTTTTGCCGCAACCAGACTCACCGACCAAGCCGAGGGTTTGACCCGCCTGCAAATCGAATGAAATGCCATCGACTGCACGCAAAGTCGCTTTTCGCTGACGCCAGCCCTCAGGCACGCGAACCTGAAAGTGCTTGCTCAGCGTTTGAACTTGAAGCAATGTGGTCATGGTGCAGTCAAAAAACAGGCGACCTGATGGTCAGGTGCAACAGGCCATAGCATCGGCACACGCGCCTTGCACTGCACTATCGAATGCGCGCATCGGGGCTCAAAGCTGCAGCCTTGAGGCAATCGGCCCGCCTCAGGTACTTGGCCCGGAATGGCCGAAAGGCGCTTTTGGGGAGAAGCCACATCCGGTACACAGGACAACAAACCCTGGGTATAGGGATGACCTGCGGTACGAAACAGGTTGTCCGTGGCCGCAACCTCTGCGGCACGGCCCGCGTACATCACCATGACCCGCGAGCACTCTTGCGCAATCACACTCAGGTCATGCGAAATCAAGACCATGGCCATGCCCTGATCACGGCGAACTTCTGATAACAGGTCCAGAATTTGGGCTTGAATCGTTGCATCAAGCGCTGTCGTCGGTTCGTCTGCGATCAATAAATCCGGCTCACCGGCAAGCGCCATCGCAATCATGATGCGTTGGTTCATGCCGCCAGAAAGTTCATGTGGATAGGCATCAAACCGCTGCCCCGCATTGGGGATGTGAACCTGATCCAACAAACGCACAGCTTGTGCCCGGGCCGCCTGACCCCTGAGTCCTTTGTGCAAGCTGACGGCTTCCACCAACTGCTGCCCTATCCGATGCACAGGATTCAAAGCCGAAGCTGGATCCTGAAAAATCATGGCAATGCGTCGCCCGCGAATCAATGACAAAGCCTTGTCACTCAGTCCATCAAAACGGTCACCGGCCAAACGAAACTCGCCGTGCACCTGGGCTTGCGCTCCGAGCAGTCCTAAAGCAGCCAGCCAGGTCACGCTTTTACCGCAACCGGACTCGCCAACCATGCCCAGGGATTCACCCACATGCACATCCAAGTCAAGGCCGTGGAGTACCTGAACTTGCGTTGGGCCAGAGCCGAAGCTCACAGTCAATCCACGAAGACTGACAAGAATTTGGGGGGCGGTGGAGTGAGACTGTGGTGTTGCCAGTTCAGTCATTTGCCACTGACGGGCATGCTCAGGTTGGCAGCCCTGAAGTCCATGGTGAATGTGGGAGACCATTTCCACTGAATGTCTTTTCGCTTGCCATAAAACACCACGTTACGGTGCAGAACGGTGTAGGCAGGATCTTCACGTTCCGCAATTTCCAGCATGCGGGCGAAAGCACGGTTCCGGTTTTCCATGCTGGTGGAAGTTTCCAGCAATGTAGACAACGTATTGAACTCGTTGTTCTTCCATTCACCCATTTGTTGCTGCTGGCCGTTAGGGCCGTGCTGATTCACGATGGAGCTGACCGGATCATTGAAAGGGGCTGAGTTGGACCAGTCACGCACACCGCGGACCGAGTTGGCGGTTTCGAAAATTTGCCCCCAGTTTTCTTTCATTTGCATGTCCACATTCAAGCCGACTGCACGCCACATTTCAGCCAGAACCTGCGCAGTTTGAACTTGGTTGGTGTAGTAATTGTTCAAAACTCGAAATGGAATAGGCTCGCCCTTGTAGCCAGACTCTTTGACCAGACGGGCCGCCAGTGACGGATCGTACTTGGGAACGCTCCAGTTTTTCTGGAACATGGGACCGTAGTATTCCCACTGCAAGCCCGCGGGCACGGTGGTGCGATTGCCCCACAAAGATTTGACAATGGCGTCACGGTCAATTGCATGCGCCATGGCCAGACGAATTTTGGGATTGGCAAGTTGGGGATGGTTTTTGTCAAACACGATGATGCGGTGATTCAGCACGGGGCCACCGACCACTTCAAATTTGGGGTTGGCTTCGATGGTCTTGATCTGGTCGGGCGGAATGTCGGTGACGAAATCGAACTCGCCACTGAGCAAGCCATTGACGCGTCCTGAAACTTCGGGCACGACTTGGTAGCGAATTTCTTTCACATTGGGTTTACCGCCAAAATAAGCTTCATGGGCAGACAAAACCAAGCTGTTGTCCGGTTTGAATTCTTTGACTTTGAAAGGACCTGCGGCCACCGGAGACCGCGCCCAACTGGCCCAGTCTTTGGCTTCCAAAAACGCCCGCTTGGAGATGATTTCAGATGACCTCGCCAGGCGTCCTTCGAGTGTCAAATCGGGCGCCAAGTTGATGAAGCGTACGGTGTATTTGTCGATCACTTTGACTTGCGCCAAAGAAGGCCACATGCGCCGGGCAACGGCAGGCACCTCAGGCGGCAACGTGGCCGCAGGCAGTTTGACTGCAGTGGCAGGCGTTTGATTGGTGCTGGTTGCAATGGTGGAAGCCACTTGCCCCACGACCAAAGGCTTGGTGCTGCCAAACATGTACTCTGGTCCAAAAGTGAAGGCCACATCGTCGGCGGTCATCTCATCACCGTTGTGGAACTTCACGCCTTTGCGCAGTTTGAGTTCCACAGTGAAGTCATCTATGCGCTTCCAGGAAGTTGCCAAACCGGGTTTGAGTGACAAATCGCCTTGACGATCGAGGTCAATCAAGCCCGCATAAATCATGGGGAATGAGCGCGAGCCGACATTCGATTGTTCACGCAAGGGCGTCAAGGTGCCTGAATTGGCCACTTGTTGGACGGCCACCCGAACAACAGGCCGACTGTCCGTTTGAGCGCCGCTATTTTGCAAAAAGACGATGGCGCAAGCCACCAGCGCAGACTTCAAAAAATAATGTTTCATCTACTTCAACTCACCAAACTAAAGCCCCATGCTGACATCGCTGTGTGAAAACGTTGTGGCTCCAGCATGAAGTTCTGATGACTGTATTGGGCTTTACCGGCTGCATGACCCTCAGCGCGTTGCAAAGTCTGTGAAGCCCAATACCTTGGGTCGTTCTAGCCCCTGGGGTGGTGCTCTGCGTGCAAAGATTTCAGCCGTTCACGGGCAATATGGGTGTAAATCGTGGTGGTCGATATGTCGGCATGGCCCAACAGCATTTGCACCGAGCGCAAATCGGCACCGTGGTTCAGCAAGTGCGTGGCAAAAGCATGGCGCAATGTGTGCGGTGACAAAGGCGTTGTGATCCCCCCTTGTTGCGCATAGCGCTTGACGATGTTCCAGAACATCACACGCGATATGGCCGTTCCGGGTTTGGGCCCGCTGCTGCTGACAAACAGGTCTTCTGTTTGCCTGACTCCCAACATTTCGGGCCTTGCCGATTGCATGTACCGCTCCAGCCAGACACCCGCCTCCTGACCAAACGGCACCAAACGCTCTTTGCTGCCCTTGCCCATGATGCGCAGCACACGGTCGTTCGGCGAAACATGCAGTGTTTTGAGTTGCACCAACTCGCTCACCCGCAACCCACTGGCGTACATGAGCTCCAACATGGTTCGGTCGCGAAGGCCCAAAGTGTCATTGACATCAGGGGCATTCAGAAGTAATTCAACCTGTTGTTCAGTCAGTGTTTTGGGTACGCGCAGGGCTTGCTTGGCAGCCAGCATGCGCAATGTCGGGTCTGCTTGGACTTGCCGCTCACGCAACGCCCAGCGAAAGTAGCGCTTAAAAACCGTCAATCTGCGGTTGGCGGTTGTGGCTTTTGTCGTGGGGTGCTGAACAGCAAAATACTGTTGAAGTTGCGGCTCAGTGGTGTCGTCTAATGCCACTCCCTGCGCATGCAACCACTCTGCAAAGAGCGCCAAATCCCGTCGGTAGGCAGCCAGTGTGTTGGTCGACAATCCATCTTCCAACCAAAGGGCGTCTATGAAGCGATCGATCGCGCTCTGGCTGGCTGGCAACATCAATCGAGCTTGAGATTTTGCTGTTCTACGACCTTTTTATAGACCTCGTATTCAGCCTTGATCTGAGCCGCGAACTCTTCAGGCGTGTTGGCCACCACCAGGGAGCCAGTATCCTGAATGCGCTTGACCACCGCGGTGTCTTGCAGGGCCTTCTTCACGCCGCCATTGATTTTCTCGATCACCTCTTTAGGCAGGCCTTTGGGACCGTAGATGCCGTAATAAGCCATCCGGTTGACCTGCTCCAAACCTACTTCTTTGAAAGTCGGTACGTTGGGCAGCTGCGGTAAACGCTGCGGCGCGGCAACCACAATAGGAATCAACTTGCCGGTTTGTATGAAGGGCAACGCTGAAGGCATGTTGTCAAAAATGATCGGTACTTGACCGGCCACTGTGTCGTTCAGCGCCGGGCCTGCACCACGGTAAGGAATGTGGGTAATGAACACACCCGCCAGACTTTTCCACAACTCGGTTTGCAAGTGCCCGATGCCGCCTGTACCGGAAGAAGCATAAGAATACTTGCCAGGGTTCTTTTTCAGTTCTGCAACAAACGCTTTGTAGTCTCTGCCAGGAAAGCTGGGGTGCACCGCAATCACGTTAGGTGTTGCGGCAATGTTGATGATGGGCGTGAAATCGGTAATCGGGTTATAGGGAATTTTGGGGTTGATAGCTGGGTTGGCGGCTGTGGTCGAGACCGTCGCCACGCCCAAGTAATAGCCGTCGGGGACAGCTTTGGCTGTTTCATTGGCCCCTACCACGCCCCCACCACCGGCTTTGTTTTCGACGACCACCGACTGACCAAGTGCTTTCGCCAAGGGCTCAGAAATCACACGGGCCACGATATCGGTCGTTCCGCCTGGCGCAAAAGGCACTTGCAAGCGGATCGCTTTGCTGGGATAGGTTTGGGCAAAGGCCCCCCCCACAACAGAAGTGGTCAAAAGAGCAGCAATCAAATGTCGACGATGCATCAGAGATTTCTCCAGAAAAAACTTTAAACACGGCATCATAAGCACAAAAAATCTCACTTCAAAAGAACGGCAGCACATCTCAAACACGTTATGCTGAACGCCGTGAATTACGCCCAACTTCTCTTTCCTGATTTTTCCCTTATTTTTTGCGGTTACCTGGTCTGCCGTTACACCGCCTTAAACCGCGAGGTGTGGCAAAAGGTAGATTCACTGGTGTACTACTTCCTCTTTCCTGTCCTGCTGTTTCAATCCATCGTCAAAAGCCCTTTGGACCTGAACGCCGCGAGCAACTTGATTGCCGCCGGGGTGAGCATGGGTTTGATCGCCATCGTCTTGTCCTACAGCTTGCCTTATTTGCCGGTGTTGGGCCGGTATATCGACCGCAAAGACCATGCGGGTGCCGTGCAAGTGGGCTTTCGCTTTAACTCGTACATGGCGCTGGCCTTGTCAGAGCGGTTGGCAGGCCCTGAAGGCTTGCTGTTGATGTCAGTCTTGATTGGCATGTGCGTGCCCATTTTCAATATAGCTGCGGTGTGGCCCATGGCACGCCATGCGAAAAGCAATTTCTGGCGAGAGTTGGTTCGCAATCCTTTGATTCTGGCCACGGCTAGTGGCCTTCTTTTCAATGGCTTGGGCCTTCACATTCCCGTCTGGCTGGACCCCAGCGTGAGCCGCATTGGCGCCGCCTCGCTGGCTTTAGGCCTGATGACTGCCGGTGCGGGCATGCAATTGAGCAGCTTAAAGCAAGGCAAACTGTTGACGACAGCCTTGTTGAGTATTCGCCACGGTGCTGTGCCTTTGGTGGCGTTTTTCTTGGTCCAGGCTTTTCACCTATCGCCACAACATGCCACCATATTGCTTATATTTTCGGCATTGCCTACCGCATCGTCATGTTATGTTTTGGCCGCCCGGATGGGCTACAACGGATCCTATGTAGCCGCTTTGGTGACCTTATCTACCGCGCTGGGCATGTTGAGCTTGCCTTTTGCTTTGGCCGTCTTGCGCTGAGCCCAAGCCCCTTCAAGCTTGCGCTTAGCCTTGTTGCAAAGACCAAGCGGCCTGTTCGCGGACCACTTCATCGCCATGCGTCAGCAGGCTTTGCAAAACAATTTTGAGTGCCGTGGTTTCTGGGTGCGAAAGGCTGCTCAAGGCGTTGCCCGCAGCCAAGGCTACATTGCGCAACCAGCGGGCATGGCCAATGCGCCGAATCGCACTGCCTTCGGTGCGGTGCAAAAATTCGTCTTCGCTCCAGCCCAGCAACTCGACCAAATCAGCACCGACCAAAGCCTGGCGCGAATCAAAATCAGGCAGGGGGCTGCGTTGGGCATACTTGTTCCAGGGGCACACAAGTTGGCATTCGTCACAACCATAAATCCGGTTGCCAATCAGCGGCCTGAATTCATGCGGAATGGGGCCAGCATGTTCGATCGTTAAATACGAAATGCAACGCCTGGCATCCAGGCGCTGGGGGCCAACGATCGCTTTTGTCGGGCATAAGTCTATGCAGGCGGTGCACTGGCCGCAGTGGGGTGTCACGGGATCCGATGGGGGCAAGTCAAAATCGACGAACAACTCACCCAGAAAAAACATTGACCCGGCTTCGCGCTGAAGCACCAAGGTGTTTTTTCCTCGCCATCCCAACCCGCTGCGGCAAGCCAGTTCAGCCTCCAGTACGGGGGCTGAGTCGGTGAACACGCGGTGACCAAAGGGGCCAATGGCCTGTGCCAACTTGGTTTGCAGTTGCGCAAGCCGGTGGCGCAGTACTTTATGGTAATCCCTGCCCCGGGCATAAAGTGAAACCACAGCCTCGCTTGGGCGGGCAGCCCTTGCCATTTCTTGGTTCACCCAGTCCGCAGGGGCCTTCATCGGCAGATAATCCATTCGGGCAGTGATCACACTGACAGTCCCTGAAACCAGTTCGGTGGGGCGTGCCCGTTTCATCCCATAAGAGGCCATGTAGGCCATGCTGCCGTGAAATCCGGCATTCAACCAAGCCTGCAATCCCTCTTCTGCTGTGGATAAATCCACGCCCGTCACGCCAATTTGCGAAAATCCAAGCTCAAGCGCCCAAGTTTGCACTTTAGGCCACAACATCAAAGGATCGATCTGAGTACGAACAACAGTCACCCGCCGATTGTAGGAACTACTGCAATACCGCGCCAAACGGATTCAGCGCAATGCATTTGGTACTCGGAAGATGACACGCAGGCCTGTGCCAAAGCGCTGGCCCATTGCCCTGCCATTCGCAATGCCTACATTGAATTGCAGGGCAATTTAGGGGCTGGAAAAACCACGCTGGTTAGACATCTCTTGCAGGCCTTGGGTGTGGAGGGACGCATCAAAAGCCCAACGTATGCTGTGGTCGAACCCCACGAGGCAGGCGACCTGGCCATCTGGCATTTTGATTTTTACCGCTTCAACGACCCACAGGAATGGGAAGACGCTGGTTTTCGCGACCTCTTTGCCAGTGCTGGTCTTAAACTGGTCGAATGGCCCAGCCAAGCTGCTGGCATGTTGCCCACACCTGACTTGTGCATTGCTATCGATTTGACGTCACATGACACACGAGAAGTCCATTTTTCTGCCGCAACCGATACCGGGTCAGCTTTGATTAAGGCTTTGCCTTATGCCCTTTAAGCCTCAGGCACAGAGCACTCTGAACCGCCGCGACCTGTTGCAAACAGGCCTTGCGGTACTGATACTCAGCCGTGCGGATTTGTCTTGGGGTGCCAGCATGCTGGCCGTGCGAATTTGGCCTTCGGCCGATTACACACGTGTCACGCTCGAATCTGATTCCCCTTTGCAAGCCCGTCAAACCCTGCTGGCCTCGCCACCGCGATTGGCCATCGACATTCAAGGCCTCGAGCTGAACAATGCACTGCGCGAATTGGTGGGCAAAGTACTCTCGGATGACCCCAATATTGCCGGGGTTCGGGTCGGGCAATATAGCCCTGGTGTGGTGCGCTTGGTGATTGACCTTAAACGCGAGATTACCCCTCAAGTTTTTTCGCTCACCCCTGTGGCCGCCTACCACCATCGATTGGTCTTGGACCTGTACCCTTCTGTTGCAATCGATCCCTTAGAGGCCCTTATCGCCGAGCGTATGCAAAGCATGCCATCGACGCCTAAAAGCACCTCAAGCCTCCAGGCAGACCCTTTGGGAGAGCTTATGACCAGGCAGTCCGGTAAATCAGCCTTGCCACTCCCAACCTTACCGCCGGGCGGCACGCCGCCCAACATACCGCCAAGCAAAACGGACCGCTTGATCGTCATCGCCTTAGATCCCGGCCACGGCGGAGAGGACCCCGGCGCGGTCGGCCCGAATGGCACACAAGAAAAAGATGTGGTGCTGCAAATAGCCCATCGCCTGAAAGAGCGTATCAACGCCTCCAGCATGAATGGCAACCCCATGCGGGCCTTTCTCACCCGAGATTCAGACTTTTTTGTACCTTTGCACATCAGGGTCCAAAAGGCACGCAGCGTGCAAGCCGACTTGTTTGTCAGCATTCACGCCGATGCATTTTTTACACCCCATGCCCAAGGCGCCAGCGTGTTTGCGCTGAGCCAAGGGGCGGCTTCCAGCAGCGCCGCCCGATGGATGGCAAACCAGGAAAACAAAGCTGATTTGATCGGTGGGGTCAACATCGCCGTGCAAGACGCCCAGGTCAAACGCGCCCTTTTGGACATGAGCACCACCGCGCAAATCAACGACAGCGTGCTCCTCGGTGGCGCCATGCTGCGAGAAATCGGTGGGATTGGGCGCTTGCACAAACCCAAAGTAGAGCAAGCTGGTTTTGCCGTACTCAAAGCACCCGACATTCCAAGCGTGTTGGTTGAAACTGCATTCATCAGCAACCCCGAAGAGGAAGAAAAATTACGCAGCTCCCTTTATCAAGATAATTTGGCGGACGCATTGATGAGGGGCATCAAAGCCTACTTTGCTCGCAACCCACCCATGGCACGTCAACGAATTCTCTGAATTTGAAAAACAAAGCATCCCAACTTTGTCATGGCAAATTTGCTGTAACTCAAGATACCGCCGCATAATTCCACCGATTCAATCAGGACAAAGTGATAGCCATGCGTGATGATTTTGAAGCCGTCAGATCGATTTCGTCACATCATTGCACAAGATACCCAGTGGCAAAATACAAAGATTCATCCTGCGCGGCGACGCCCGATAAAAAAAGAGACGCTTCATGACCCTATTACATCGCGCCTTGACCTTGATGGCCTGCTTGCTCGCAGCGCCCTTGGCTTCGAGCCAAATCTACCCTTCTGCGCCCGTCACACTGGTGGTGCCGTTTGCGGCCGGAAGTGGAACTGATGCCGTGGCCCGGATCGTCGCTAAGAAGCTCAGTGAGCGCCTCAAACAACCCGTACTGGTCGACAACAAAGCCGGCGCGAACGCTCAAATTGGCGCCCTTTTGGTCGCCAAAGCCAAGCCAGATGGTTATACCTTGTTGATGACTACCAATACATCGCATTCCGCCAACCCCAGCTTGGTTCTCAATCTCAAGTACGACCCGATTAAAGACTTCACGCCGATCACTCGTGTTGGTGAGCTTCCTTTTGCTTTGGTTGTGAACAAAAATGACCCTGCAAAATCTCTCAAGGAGTGGATTGATCAAGCCAAGCTCAATCCTGGGAAGTATTCCTACGCAACACCCAACAGCACATCCTTGGTGGCATCTGAAACCATCAAACGCATTGCAGGCCTTGATGTCGTCGGGATTCCTTATAAATCGAGCCCCCAAGCGCTCACGGATCTCATTGGCGGGTCCATACAAATGTACGTGACAGATCTGGGCTCAAGCATGGGCATGATCAACTCCGGAGGTGTCCGTGTCCTTGGGGTCACCACCAAAGAGCCTCTGAGTTCGATACCTGGAGCCCCTCCCATTGCCACAGTCGTCACAGGTTTTGACCTGACTTCATGGAACGGTATCTTCGGTCCCGCGGGAATGCCCAAAGCGATAGCGGACAAACTGAACATGGAACTGCAAGAAGTTCTCGCCGACAAGGAGGTGCGCAAGGCACTGAGTCAACTTGGTTTTGAAACCTGGCCAAGCAAAACACCCGAAGAGTTTGCCAAATACGTGGCCGATCAACTCACGCACTGGAGCGCACTCATCAAGCAGGCCGGGATGATTCCAGAATAAACATGAACGCTGCTTCTGCGCCTAGCGCCTCCGGTCCGCTGGCGGGCGTCAAAATTCTCGATCTCACCTCCGTGGTGATGGGACCTTTTGCAACACAGATCCTTGCCCAATTGGGTGCAGAGGTCATCAAGGTGGAATCCCCAGAAGGCGACAACATGCGCCATGTCGGGCCGATGAACAACCCCGGCATGGGGCATATTTTCTTGAATGCGAATGCAGGCAAACGAAGTATCGTCCTGAATCTCAAGCATCCACAAGCATCTGAAGCTGCCTTGAAATTAGCGGAGAGTTGCGACGTCTTCATCAGCAACGTGAGGCCGCAGGCTCTTGCTCGATTGGGACTCGACTTCGAATCGGTACAAAAGCGCAACCCGCGCATTATTCATGTCAGTTGCTGCGGCTTTGATCAAGACGGGCCCGATGCAGCCCGGCCTGCCTACGATGATCTTATCCAAGGTGCGACCGGTGTGCCATGGCTCATGAATCAATATGGAATGCCTGAACCCGTATATGCCCCCGTCACACTGGCTGATCGCGTGACTGGACTCCACACGGTCTATGCCGTGACGGCTGCGCTCTACGCACGCAGTCAAACGGGAGTGGGTCAGTCCGTGGTGGTGCCTATGTTTGAGGCCATGGCGCAGTTCATTTTGGGTGATCACATGGCGGGCCTGACCTTTGAGCCGCCGATTGGCAAACCCGGATACGCGCGTCTCTTGACGCCGTACCGCAAGCCTTACCTCACGAGTGATGGCATGTTGTGCGTCTTGATTTATAACGACAAGCACTGGAAAAGCTTCTTTGATGCCATTGGCGAGTCAGAAGGCCTGGCCCGTGACCCCAGGTTTGCGACGCACGGTGCACGTGCCGAACATATTGATGAGGTCTACGCGAAAGTTGCCCACATCTTGCGCACCCGCACCACCGCGCAATGGCAATTGCTGCTGAATGATGCTGATGTGCCCAATATGCCGATGAACACGCCAGAAGACTTGTTGTCCAATTTACAACTGCGTGCCACAGGCTTTGTCAGTGACAGCATTCATCCCAGTGAAGGGCCGATCCACACATTGGCGCACCCGACCAAGTGGTCTGGCACCCCTCCAGCGAGACGTTTTTCACCCGCGCCCAGGTTGGGCGAACATACCCGGCAACTCTTGCGAGAAGCCGGTTACTCCGAAGAGAGTATTGACGTCTTGATCCAACAAGGCGCTTGTCGCACTGACGAAAAAAAGGACTGAAATAATGCACGTCATGAACTTTACGCCAAGCCCTGTTCAAGCACAAATTCGCGATGCCATTGAACGTGTGTGTGCGCCGTTCGATGCTGATTATTGGATGCGCAAGGACCACGAGGGCGGATTCCCTGATGATTTTCACCAGGCGCTCGCTGAATCTGGCTGGCTGGGCATAGCGATGCCTGAAGCGTATGGGGGTGCTGGCTTAGGCATCAGTGAAGCGGCGCTCATGATGCACACGATTTCAGCGACGGGGGCTGGTTTTTCCGGCGCATCGGCAGTGCATATGAATATCTTTGGATTGCATCCCGTGGTAGTTTTCGGCACCGCTGAGCAAAAACAGCGTTGGTTGCCGCCGTTGATTGCGGGAACAGACCGGGCCTGCTTTGCGGTGACAGAGCCGAACACAGGCCTTAACACTTTGAAGCTGAAAACATTGGCGGTACGTGACGGTGACGACTATGTCGTACACGGTCAAAAGGTGTGGATCAGCACGGCTCAAGTGGCCAATAAGATGCTGTTATTGGCACGCACTACACCTATTGATGAGTGCAAAGGCACGGAAGGATTAAGCCTGTTTTACACCGATATGGACCGCAGCAAAATGGAAGTCCGTGAAATAGAAAAGATGGGCCGCAAATGTGTCGATTCCAATCAGGTGTTCATTGATGGTCTGTGTATCCCAGTTGAAGATCTTGTAGGAGAAGAGGGGAAAGGCTTCAACTACATCTTGCATGGACTTAACCCCGAGCGCATCTTGATTGCAAGTGAAGCCGTGGGCCTGGGTCGCGCCGCATTAAAACGCGCAACAGGCTATGCCAATGAAAGGGAAGTTTTTGGTCGTCCCATTGGTCAAAACCAAGGAATTCAGCATCCTCTGGCCAAATCCTGGATGGAGTTGGAAGCCGCAGATTTGATGGTGCAGAAGGCCGCCTGGTTATATGACCAGAAGCAAAATTGTGCCGCGGAAGCAAACAGCGCAAAGTACCTTGCCGCTGAAGCCTGCTACCACGCTTGCGAAAATGCGATCTTCACCCATGGCGGCATGGGTTACGCGAAAGAGTATCACGTGGAGCGTTATCTGCGAGAGTCCTGGATTCCTCGCTTGGCACCCGTCAGCCCCCAACTCATCCTGTGCTTCATCGCAGAAAAAGTACTCGGCCTGCCCAAGTCTTACTGAGCCGATGATGCATATGTGGGCCAAACCTTGACGCATCATCTTTTACAAATCAATTAACTCACTCCCACTTTTTATCCCACGGGGTCAAATGGGGGATCCCATTTCTCAAATGATTTGGATTTCCAGCAAGTCAGGATCATGAGATCCAAGTGAAAACCCTCGATCTACTGCCCTGCTTGCCCGTTTAGTATCAAAGCCTATGACCTGGCGTGTTCAACCTGTCATTGATCGATTCAACACCCAAGCTTAGTCGATGGTTGCTTTCTGTTTGATCTGAAAACTTGGAAATAGCACTATGTTTTTATTCAAAAAAATCCTCGCCTTGACTGTCAGCGGCTTAACCGCTGCCGTTTCTTTCCTACCCACTTCGTCCTTTGCTGCTTGGCCCTCGGATCAACCTATTAACATCATTGTTGCTTACGCCCCTGGCGGTGGAACAGATATTGTTGCAAGGCAATTGGTGCCTTTTCTGGAAAAAGCACTCGGTGATGGCGCCCGCTTTAACGTCATCAACAAGGGCGGAGCAGGTGGAGACATCGGTTTTGGCGCGATTGCAGCAGCAGCAACCGATGGCTACACCATAGGCTTTATCAATACCCCACCGGTGATCACAATTCCCATTGAACGAAAAACAACTTGGAACCTCAACAGTTTTGAGTTGCTGGGCAATGTCGTAGACGATCCCGGCACTTTTTGTGTACACAACGAAAATTCCATAAAGAATCTGAATGAATTGGCAGCATTTGCCAGAGCCAATCCAGGTGCTGTTTCGGTCGGCAGTACAGGTGTAGGGTCTGATGACCATTTGGCGATGTTGATGTTTGAAAAAACAGCTGGCGTCAAAATGACCCATGTCCCCTTTAAAGGATCTGGTGAAACGCGTTCCGCCATTATTGGCAAGCACATTACGGTTGCCGCCATCAATGTTGGCGAGGCTTTGCAGTATATGAAGGGGGGATCTCCTCTCAGATGCCTGGGTCAAATGACAGCCTCACGCATTTCAATGGCACCCGATTGGCCTACATTCAAAGAGCAAGGTTATTCATTTGAAATGGCGTCCTTGCGCGGCATGGTTGCACCCAAAGGTTTGCCGGCTTCTGTGCGTGATCGGCTGGTACAAGGTTTAGAAAAAGCCATCAATGACCCTGGCTTCAAGCAAGCCGCTGAACGTGCCTTCGCGCCAGTTCGATTTTTAAACCCTTCAACCTACGATGCTGAATTACGCGCTGGTGATACTTTATTTCGGCAGCTATGGAAAGAAATGCCCTGGACAGATAAATAACAAAGGTTGACATCATGCATGATTTGATCATTAAAGGCGGCACATTGGTCGATGGCACTGGAGGGCAAGCTTTCACTGCAGATGTGGCCGTAAAAAACGGTCGCGTGGTTGAAGTCGGAAAAATAACGGGGCATGCAAAAAGAACGATGGATGCCGATGGCCTCATGGTCACCCCTGGCTGGGTCGATATCCATACCCATTACGATGGTCAAGTGAGTTGGGATCCTTATTTATCTCCTTCCTCATGGCATGGCGTGACCACGGCGGTCATGGGCAATTGCGGTGTTGGCTTTGCGCCCGCTCATGTCCATCAGCGTGAATGGATGATGGAGTTGATGGAAGGTGTCGAAGATATTCCTGGGGCCGTTCTTTCTGAAGGACTCAAATGGGAATGGGAGTCGTTTCCCGAATACATGGATGCCATATCCCGAACTCCAAGAATCATGGACATTGGTGCCCAAATCCCACATGGTGCATTACGCGTCTTTGTGATGGGTGAACGCGGCGCCAATCGCGAGGCGGCCACACTGGATGACATGAAGTCGATGGCTGCATTAGCCAAGGAAGCCATCGCGGCAGGTGCCTTGGGCTTCACTTCCTCCAGAACCATTGTTCACCGAACCAAGCGGGGGGCTGCCGTTCCGTCTTTGGGCGTTGACGCACAAGAACTTATCACTATCGCAAGTGCAATCGGCGAGACAGGCAAAGGTGTTTTGCAATTGATTTCCGATTGGGACGATTTGGATGCTGAATTCAATTTGATCCAAAACGTGACGAAAGCCAGTGGTCGTCCCTTGTCATACACCTTGTTGCAACATGACTTTTTACCGCAACGTTGGCGTGAAGTCCTCAAACGCACCGATGCAGCCAGATCACAGGGCTTGGACATCAAGGCGCAAGTGGCTTGCCGAGGCATTGGCATGATCCACGGCCTAGAGTGCTCCATGCAGCCCTTTTTCTTAGCCCCTTCATATCAGAAAATCGCTCATTTACCAGTGCCTGAACGCGTTCGCGAATTGCTAAATCCTCAATTGCGCGATCGCATTCTGATGGAGGCTGCCACAGTGCCGGATAACGTCAGGCTGGCAACCATCACACAGCATTTTCACAAATATTTCCCCATCTCAGATCACGCGAACTATGAGCCGTTGCCCGAGGACAGTGTTGCGGGCATCGCTGCAAGCAAAGGCTTATCTGCCGCCGCAGTGGCTTACGACATGATGCTTCAGGACGAAGGGCGTCAAAAGTTTTATTTTCCTTTGTACAACTACACAGAAAATAATTTGGATGTTGTCCGTGAAATGATGATGCATCCCGCCGCTTTGCTAGGGCTCGGCGACGCAGGCGCACATTGCGGTTACATATGCGATGCCAGTTATCCCACTTACCTGATCAAGCACTGGGCTCGCGAGAGAACACGGGGCCCCAAAATACCAATTGAATTTTTGGTGCATGCACAAACACAACGCAATGCACGCGCACTGGGCATGTTTGACCGTGGGGCTTTAGTCCCCGGAATGAAAGCGGATATCAACGTCATCGACTTTGATGAATTAGACTTGTCAGCACCTCAAGTGGTCAACGACTTACCCGCAGGCGGTAGACGACTGGTCCAGAAAGCAACTGGGTATGTGGCCACGATGGTCAATGGTCAAGTGGTGATGGAAGAAGGCGTATCCACTGGGGCGTTACCTGGGCAATTGGTGAGAAGCACCAAATCTTGACCTGATCGCAACCTAAGAATGTGCAGAACGGTGGGCTCGCCAAGCCCCCACCAAGGTGATCAAACCTGGGACCAGAATCAATGCCCAGATGATTTTGCTGAGATGGGTTTGTACAAAAGGCAAGTTACCAAAAAAGTAGCCGGCCAATGTCAAACTGACGACCCAAATCAGGCCACCCACCACATTGAAACTGGTGAACTTACTGCGCGTCATAGCAGCCACACCCGCGACAAAAGGCACAAAAGTCCGAATAAAGGGCATAAAGCGCGCCAAGATGACGGTGATGCCCCCATATTTTTCATAAAAAGCATGGGCTTTCTCAAAGGCAGACTTATTGAAAAAGCGCGAGTCTTCCCACTGAAAAACCTTGGGTCCGAAATAGTGGCCAATACTGTAATTGACCTGATCCCCCGCAATGGCCGCCACAATAAGGACACCCATGGCCAGCGGTAAGCTCATCAAATCGGCCCCGCACAAGGCCCCCACAATGAACAACAAGGAGTCCCCCGGCAGGAACGGCATGATCACCAAGCCGGTTTCGACAAACACAATCAAAAAAAGCAAGGCATAGACAGCCACACCGTATTGCGTCACAAAATCCCTCAGGTGCACGTCCACGTGGAGGATGAAATCAATCAATTGCATAAGCAGGTCCATCTCCAGATTATCTCTTGTGTTCAGAGCCTACAATTTGGTTGTGAAAACTGAAATACCCGCATCGCCCCCCGCCGAGGCCGCAGTGTCTCCGCGTCGTCCCATACGCGAACTGCCCGATGAGCTGATCAGCCAAATTGCGGCAGGTGAAGTGGTCGAACGCCCTGCTTCGGTCGTGCGGGAGTTGGTGGACAACGCCTTGGACGCAGGCGCCAGCTATATCACCCTGCGACTTTTGGCTGGCGGCACACGTTTGATCTCAGTGGAAGACGATGGCGCTGGCATCGCATCGGAAGAACTGCCGGTGGCTTTAAAGCGCCATGCCACCAGCAAAATAGGCAGCCTAGACGACCTGGAATCGGTGGCCACAATGGGTTTCAGGGGCGAGGCTTTAGCCGCTATCAAATCGGTCTCTGACATGTCTTTGCTCTCTCGCTGCGAGGGACAAAACAGCGCCTTCATTTTGGACGGTCGCACCGGCGAGTTGCGGCCAGCGGCAAGGGCCTTCGGCACTACGGTGGAGGTCAAAGAGTTGTTTTTTTCGACCCCAGCCCGTCGCAAATTCCTGAAATCCGACAGCACCGAGCTGGCCCATTGCATCGAGGCGGTGCGGCGTCATGCGCTGGCACGTCCGGATGTCGGATTCGCCATATGGCACGAGGGCAAGCTGACCGAACAATGGCGCAGCCACCCTGGTCCTGCAGGGCTCGAACAACGTTTGAGCGATGTACTGGGGGAGGATTTTATGGCCCAGTCTGTCACAGTGAACCATCGGATCGGACCGGTACAGATCACCGGTCGCGCTGGCGTACCGGATGCGGCCCGTTCTCGCCCTGACCATCAGTTTGCCTATG
>Ga0114968_10001609_pt1 | contig 17364 bp, 27 predicted proteins | sample M_130807_EF_Meta_FD_87020 | JGI IMG/M metagenome (GOLD analysis project Ga0114968, IMG submission 87020) | Freshwater microbial communities from Lake Montjoie, Canada to study carbon cycling - M_130807_EF_MetaG | ecosystem: Environmental > Aquatic > Freshwater > Lake | place: Lake Montjoie...
AATGTGCCAGTCACAGTTGGACCAGCTGAAAATACTAGATTGCCTGTGCCTGTGGCACCTGTGGGTGTCACACCTTCAATGGTGGCATGACCAGTTATGTTGGGTGAAGATATTGTGGGTGTGGTTAAAATTTTATTAGTTAGTGTCTGTCCACCTGTCAGAGTAACCACAGATGAATCTATATCTAGAGTCAGTGCATCACCAACCACTGCTGATGTCAACCCTGTGCCTCCGGCAATTTTAAAAATTTCTCCTGAATTGACTGCTGTGCCTGTGGAGTCATCTCCTACGAAAGTGATGGCCGTGGCAGCCATCTGTGCGTCCACATAAGTTTTTACTGCATTTTGTGTAGGCACTTTGGTATTGCTGGTGCCCAATGCTGTGCTGGTTGCAAATTCCGTGATGGTTGCACCTGTGGCCAGTGTTAAAGATGTGTCCAATGTTGCAGCACCAGTAACATCTAGAGCACCTGTTACATTGGTTGCTGCTTGTAATTCTATTGTGCCTGATCCACCTGGATTTAATTCTAAATTGGCATTGGTTGCTGTGCTGATTTGAGAGTCATTGAATATTAAATTGTCTATGGTAGCAGTGCCTGTGATAGTGGGAGTGGTTATCTGCGGTGAAGTAAATGTGGTCGCTGAGCTGTCATCTCCGTATAATTCTGCAAAATTTTCGTTGATCTTTTGAAACGCTGTGCGTAATGGGTCACCTGTGCCGTCGTTTGCTGTATTTCCTACTTGAATCGTCTGTTTTGCCATACTGAATTATTTAGCTTAAATTTTATAAACCTAATGTGACTTTAGAATGTGCTTAATGCAGCACGTCGCCATATCTGTGTGCTGCCATCGAAATTAGCAGTGCAAACATACACAGCATCGTCTTCCCATGCTATCATGCCCACTGTATCACCAGATTTACCCACGCTGGATGCTCTGGTAGAGTCATCATTCCATCTTCTTGCTATGGTTATATTGTCATCATTCACAAATAAAGTGGCTGTATTTGTGGTGCCTGATATATTCACACCATCATTGATCTGTATGGCACTTGAATCTGGGGAAGATATGGTGTTGGTCAATATAGAAGTTGCTGACACGGTGCCTGCTGTGCTGATAGAATCTCCAAACTGTATCTCTGAGGAATCACTGCTGAAAATTTGATTGGTGTTGATAACCGGAGCAAATAGAGTGCCACTCACATTTAATTTGTCTTTTATTTCAATTGCGGAAGAATCTTCTGAACTGATCTCATTCACAATCAAATCTTTCACATTTAATATACCATTGATGTTCACCCCGTCATTGATCTGTATGGCAGATGAATCTGAATTCTGTATAATATTGGTATCTATGATCGATGCTGACAGCGTGCCTGTGACGTCCACAGATTCTGCTAGGGTAATTTTAGATGAATTATCTGAACTGACAGTGGTGCCATTGAATGTTAATGATCCCAACACAACATTGCCCGTGCCATTGGGAGATAGAGTTATATTTCCATTGGTTGCGGAGGTTGTGATGATGTAATTTTGTAGGTCAAGATTGCCACCCAATTGCGGTGATAAATCTTCCACTAGATCATTGGCTTCTGCAGTGGTACCGTATAACTCTGTAAAGTTGGTGTTGATCTTCTGCATCGCTGTGCGAAGATCATCTCCCGTGCCGTCGTTTGCGTTAAATCCTATGTTGATACTTAGTTTTGCCATCGCCTGTATTTATGGTTAAAATCCGTTAGTTGCACTGTTATAAAACACTTTGCCAGTGACATTGGTTGTTTTGGTTATGGTGGGTGTGGAGTGATTAAATGTCAGCACATCTCCCCCGGTGTTTTCTCCAAACTGTATTCTTATGGGATAATAAACTCCAGCTGTGAGAGCAACACTGCCTGATTTTTCTGTCGTACCGTGTAATCCACCATTATTGACCGTGGCATTGGCAGTGGTGAATCCTGTGACAGCATTAGCACCAATCCACACGTAACTGGCATCATCACTGGATGTGAAAAAAGTATAGGTTTCTGTGGTAGTGGGTCGAAAATAACCCAACCATTGGCAACTGAAAACTTCTCCATCATTGGAAGATGCTTCAGAAATTGCCGTGGTCTGCACTGATGTGGCAGGGTTGGTTCCGTATGTGGCAGGAGTGGCCGTGGCAAAAAAATTCACGTTGTCATTGAAATAGCCCGCATAGGTTCTTTTGTACAATCCTGCTGTGTAGGCAACCGCACTCACAGGAGTGATGCTGATGCCCCCACCTATGGTTATACCACCTTCTATGATCAATGACATGAATCTATTAGATTGCTTGTAATATTAATTTTTTCCATATGATTGTTGAGCCATCATAATTGGCCACACACACATACAAATTAGTACCATCATAAGCCAACTGACCTGCAACATCTCCAGATATGCCCACAGCCGTAGGAGTTTTTGCAGTGCTTCTTGCAAATAATTCTTCAAAATTAGTATTAACTTTAGTAAACGCTGCTCTAAGGCTGTCGCCTGTGGCTGCGTTACCTGCTGTTCCTGTGTCGATTGTAAGTCTGCTCATATAATGATCCGCATGTATTTATTAAATATTTTAGAGGATATCATGTTCATAGAAACACTGAAAACACTCCGACTTTACGAGCGCCAGAGCAAACTGGGTGTGTATCATACCTTCAAACGCAAAAACACTCTATACGTATTCAAATGTGATTGCTGCGGCATCACTTTTTTTCGTCCTAAAAGCCGAGTGGATCAAGATCGAGCCACCAATGATTACAAACATGTATGCAGTTTCTGTGATTCTAAAAGATTTGCTCAAAAAGTCAGTGTCAAAATGCGTCGGATATACCAGACTGATGCCAGCAGCGATCGACCCATAGGCAGCAGTTAATTTTTTATAAGTTTACCTTTTTTAAAAATGTACCAAGAAATGTTATCTACTTTATCAACATATTTCTTTAAATTGGCATAGACACCAGCTCTAACGTTTCCTGGTGCTTGACTAAAATATTTTGGCAACAATGGGTTTCCTTCTATATATTCTTGTCTATTAATATAATAAAAATTAGTATCTCGATATTTTTTAAAAATCTGCGTTAACTGATATAACCATTCATGTTTAAGATAGGCTTTCATGCTGTCACGCCCTGGATATTCTGGACTGTCTTTATATACATTATTTTGTTCTCTACTTAATTCTTTGCTTTTTATTTCCCATTGCTTCGCACCTAATATATCAAATCCTATGATCAATATATTTCTAAAATTTAATTCTGCTGCATGTAATACTGCTGAACATCCACTGCCTTTTGCCGTGCTAAGATCTCTCCTTCTGACAGCATTGGTCCATATATCTCCTCCTATCCAAAAACGATAAAAATCCAGACCTGGGGGACAATAATCTTCTCTATCTTTAGGAAGTATGTAATCCCATTTAGGTATTTCTTTTAATCCTATTATTTTAGTTTTTTTTTCTATTTTATTTTCTTGTTGTGCTAGCAATATTTCTTTATGTATGTTTGGGTTCACTGTAACTATTGCATCACACAAAGATGGGTTAGTTCTAAATATAGCATTGCACCCATACACAAATCCTTGATTTTTTAAAGTATCGATAGGATATATTAATCTGCTCTCACCATTGCCTATGACAAATGCTGTTGACATCCCTATGCGGAAAAGCTCTCACCGCAACCGCAACCACCTGTGGCATTGGGATTGATTATCTCGAACTGTGCTCCAAACACTTCTTCTTTCCAATTGATGCGTGTGCCTGCTATGTACATTATACTAATTGCATCCACCACAAAACGACCACCTTCCCACTCTATCAGCACATCTTCTTTGTTTACTTCTTCTGCGGAATCCGCAAAGCCCCAATCATACTTGAAGCCTGCACAGCCTCCACCCAGCACTGCCAAACTCACTGCATATTTGCCAGGATTACGAGTCAATAAATTACTCATCTGTTTTCGAGCCGAGTCTGTTAATTCAAACAATTCCATACTATTAATTATCTCAGAGATTGTTCCAGCAATTGAAAATATTCATCTGTGGCATTCAGTGGAATGACATAGAACAATAAACTGTCTTGTCTCTGTATAAAATACATGACTCCTAAATTATTAATAATCTTATAATTGCATCTGTAGAATACTTGTTCTGCTCTGGTCCTTACAGCTTCATCATTTTCTAATATCTTTTCTTTTTCTAATATATCCATGTATTTTAAAGTGCTCAATATACCTGCACTGGAGAAACTGTAAGTGAAGCCATGATCCCAAACAAAGTCTTTTGGCAGCACACTGTCCACTTTTTCATTGTACAGCGTCACCGACAGAGGAAAATATCCACCTGTTATGGATTTACCCATGGTGAAAATATCAGGTTTTATATCCAGATGCTGCCAACCCACAAACTGTCCTGTTTTGCCCCCACCTATGAATATATCATCTATGATGATCAGTACATCGTACTCACTCTGTATGTCTTTTAATTTTTGCCAAAAACCTTCGGGCTCAGGATTTAATAGGCTGCTCCATGATCGTGTTTCCACAATAACACACATAACCGAGCTCCAATCCACCGAATCTTTTTCAAAATCTTTTTTAATTAATGTTACACCATCATATTTTTTTAAGTTATAGAAAGGATCTTCTGATAGTGCATTGCCCATGTTATGATTTAGGAAAGTGCTGCCATGATAGCTGTTGTGGAATGCTATCACTTTATCTTTATTATTACCTTTTAATTTGTGATAGGCTGCTGCCAGTTTTACAGCACCTTCGTTGGCGTCACTGCCTGACAGAGCAAAGAAACTCTTGTATCCACTGGTTATTTTATATAATTTTTCTGACAGTTGAAATGCTATATTGTGTAGATATATGTGTTCTTCAGTAAACAATGCTTCTGCATTGTCGTACACATGGTGTTTTAATTGATCGCACACATGATCTATAATGTCGTGTCTTTTAAAACCCAATGTAAAACAACCTAATCCAAGAAAAGTATCTATCTTTTTTTGATTGTTTATGATGTTGCCGTATTCCCATTTTTCTGGAGAGACATCTATATTTTTTTGCATTCCTGGGATCAATCCTTTTAATGTCATACAATATCTCCATCATTCTTTTCATTATAAGTGTAAGCTTCGGGCACTCGATCTAACACAGGCAATTGTTTATTCACATAAGCATCACGAGTGATAACTTGATGCACAAAGTTTGTGAGATAGCCTTGTCGATTAAACTTGGCCCATGGAGAATGTTTCAACTGTTGCATGTCTATATTGGTAGCATCGGGCCACTGTATGATTCTTATTTTGTGTCCATTCATGTAGGCCATCATGTGATACATGTTGTCATCACCCTCGTCGTGAGCGCTGATTAATTCATGTCCTAATGATTTTGATATTTTCTCTATCTCTTTATAGTTCTTGCTGATATATGCTGTGGGTTCATTTGGTACTCGTCCTATGTTACTGCCCAATCGTATACGAAATTGATATTTTTTACCTTTTTTATTGTAATAAGGAAAACTATTAATCTCTTCCAACACATCTCGTAGATGTTCATAACTTTCCACAGTGTATCCAATATAGTGAAATCTCAATCCCATATCGATACAGTTTTTTATGCCTTCTAATTGTCGTTTATGTGTGTCTATGCCTTGATAACTCCAATGATTTAATCCTATTAATACTTGATCCACTCTATATAATAATAGATTCTCTACAAATTTCTTTTCACCCAATCTCACACCATTGGTTAATATCATGGTTTTTCTTCCATCTTGACGCACACAATCTATAATATCAAACAGATCTTTTCTCACAGTGGGTTCTGCTCCAGCCAACACAATATTTTCTAACTCACGTGGTGCTGTTCTAATATCATTGTAGATGTAGGCAAGATCTATGTCACGATCGCGATTGTTGGGTATGTGATAACAGTGTGGACAATCCAACTGACATCTATTGGTAGTTTCTAACATTAATATACGATTATACATTCTATTGGTTGTCTGTTCTAATCTCTCACAGAATTCAGCATCTGGATCCTGTATCACTCTAAATGGTCCATGCTCTGCACACTCTTTCTCAATATATCTCACATTATCCTCAGTTACAATTTGACTGGGCAGATGTCGATAGCAAACAGGACACAAAGAATGTGATTCGTATAATAGTTTCATCTGCTGTCTGCGTATTTCTTGATTGTAGTAATTAGCAGGCCCAACCCATTCTGTCGTTGTACACTGAGCAGTTCCGCCATGCCCAAGGGCGCAAAATCCTCACGTTTTATTTTTTTTATGCTGCCGTATCGCTGACCGTTCAATATGTCCAGCACCATGTAGGCAGTACCTTTGGTTATAAATGCGTCAGCGTCAGCTGAAAGAATCAGTATGTCCTTTTCAAATCGGGGCACCAACCAAAGGTTGCTGGCGCAGCCGTGTATTTTAAAACTGTCTATTTTCAACTTGTCATCCAATGGAACCAGTTTCCTGCCTAATTCTATGATGTATTCCGATCTGTCCATTCCGGACAATAGCTTGAGGTTGTCTGACCATTGCTGTATCTTATCTTTTATTCGCATGATCTCCCATCCTCTGCCACCAGAACCAAAAACGCAGAGCATCTCGTTTGAGTTGAAAACTCACGTAAGCTCTATTCCTGCCATAAGCTCGCTCATCATAGGTATCATAGGCATAGTTGTGCCAGTCTGGGTGTGTCCAAAACCACCAACCCCATGAACCCACACTGTGTCTTTTGCACCATTCTATAATATCTCCATCCACTCCATAAGAATTAAGATCTATGTTGTGACGGAACTTCTGTAGATAGCCAGATTTTTTACGTCTTTTTTTTTTAGTTTGTATAGTAACCAACGGCATATTTTTTATCAACTAAGTTTTTATGACATTTTTGACTGCATTCAACCCATGTTTTATTCTTATCTTTAAATCCATCAAATAATTTTTGCCATAATTCATCATTTAATATCTGTTCAATACTTCTATTTCCTTTAATATTAAATTCATTTCTATATTTGGCAAAGAAACTATCTTTCCAATTGATTGTTTTGTTTTCATGTGATAAACTTTTATAAGGAAAACTAGTCCAGCTGCAAGGAAAAATAACCCCTTCGGCATTTAGATACAAACCCCTGTTACCTATAAGACACATAGGAACGATATCTCCAGTCCATTGTGCTTTTATTTCTTGGAATTTTTTCATATTATGCTTCATATATTCTAATCTAATAGGAATTCTATTGGATAATTGTCTAGTATGTCTTTCATAACGATTAGATTGGCTTATAAATTTTTGATCTGGTTCTAATTCGTCATTTTTTCCATGATATGCTTCTCCATATTTCGAACCAAATTTTGTGCTGTAAGTTATTTGTAGAGTGTCACATTTTATTTTTCTTGCTAGAGATTCTATATAATCTATGTGCTCTTGATTAAATTTAAATACAATCATTGCCCAATTAACATGAATATCACTATTTTCACAGCATATCTGCATGCCATCCATGATGCTTTGCCAATTACTGTTTACTCTATATAACTCATTGGAAGATTGATCATATCCATCGACACTAAAGTTAATGGTATCGTGTTTATTAGATAGTTTAGCAAAATCTTCCCACCATTTTTTAGTCTTATAACTACCATTTGTTATTGTAAAAATTTGTATATTAGGATTGTATGATTTAATGTATTCAATAATTTTTAAATAATCTTTACAATAGATAGGATCACCTACATCTCCGCACATTGTAAATCGTTTAACTTTTGCAAGCATTTCGTTATCAAATACTTTTTTGAAATCTTCTAAAGACAACTCTTTTTGTAACCAAGGAGTATCTGGTAATTCAGTTCGAGGACATCGAGGACATTGTAGGCTGCATTTACTGCTGGGTTCTATGTGCCAATGATAAAATTGCCATCCATATCTATTTTGCATAAAAATATATTTCTGGTATGAAAATTTTATGATTTAATACAAAATCTATCATAGAGATTACATCATTAGTTGTAAGTTTTTTCTCTATTCTGTTCGCAACCATAGGAGTATCAGTAATACCAGGATTAATCAGATAAATTTTACAATCAGTTTTCATTTGCACTTTCTCTAAATGCACTTGTCTTAATTTTCTTTTATGATTAACATATTCTTCATATCCTTTGCGTGACGGTGCATAAGAACACACAGAGCTTCCTATAGTTATAATCTTTTTATTTGTATGCTTCCATTGATGGAAAAAATAACTTAATAAATTTAATTGACAATCCTCATGGTATGCATTGTTTATAAAAACATCGCAATTTTTGAATGTCTCATAAACTAACTCAACATTATTGATATTACCATTAATTCTATTAAATTCTATAGCTGTTGGATAATATTCTTTTAGAGCTTTTCCAATACCACTGGTGGTTCCTGTAATACCAATTTTCATATCAATATTTTATATGAAATCTATTTGTTATTCAACCTGTCGTTGATCACAGACCAATTGATGATACGCATTACCGCGGTAATATACTTTTTCTTAGCATCCTTGGCGGGCACGTAATCCATGAAAGAATGTTCCCACATGTCTATGGGCATCAGTATGTCTGTTTTGTATGATTGGTTGGGAGTGGTTTTGATCTCTCCTGATTTGGACAAATATACCCATCCTGATCCCTGTATGCTCATGCTTTTGATAATCACAGCATCTAAAAACTCCGCAAATGATTTATATTTTTCTTCTATTAATTCTTTGATTGCACCTGTGGGTCGGTTGGTGCCTTGGGGTGCTTGTAATTGAGCCCAGAATATATTGTGTAACATTGCACCACCATAATTAAAATCAGGATCACCTTCTTTGTTATTGTAACGATCCACATATCCACGAGTTAGCACATCGTAATGATATTCCACATTGTCTTTGCTCAACACAGGAGCAAGATCAGATGTCTTGTATGGCAGTCTCTCCAACATCAATTTGCTGGAACGTTTTTTTGTTTCTACTATATCTATGTATTGTCGCATTAATGACATAGCAATATTTATCGTTTTATCAGGCTCTGTTCATATAGCTGTTCTGCGGCCAGATTCTTACCCTTGGCTTCTGTCTGTATGTCAAAGTTCTCATTGAAACTTAAAGCCCATGCATTGCTGGCATGATTGGGGAAAAGGTCGCTGTGTGCCCGAAGTTTCTGTTTCTTGCAGCCCAATAACAACAAGTCCTTGATGTTGTGCAGGCCACTGTGCATTTTTTCTGGCATGTCCCGGAACGCCGGCAGCAGGTTCTCATCTCGGAAATAGCTATAATGCAAAGTGGGCCTCACGCCACGCCATGAATCTATCACTCGTTTAACTCTATCATCGTTAGGTTGTATGTATTCTTCGTCTCTGATTAAATGATGGTGTATGTCTAATACCAGTGCCACATGCTTCTCTAATTTAAGTGTGGCATCCAATCCCCAACCCATTTCATCATTCTCTATAGTGATAAGATTGCGTGCTTCAGGCGATAGTCTAGGCAATGCTTTTATAATACCTTCTGGGCCTTGACGACCGGATATGTGTACATTTATCTTGCAGCCATCATGCCATGTTTTGCCAAACCCGGCCCATCTGGCCATGTCCACATGGTATTCAAATTCTAATATGCTGCGCTCCACTATGTCTGGGGTCTCTGAACTCAGCACGCAGAATTGTCCAGGATGGAAGCTGATCTTGACATCATGTTTCCTTGCGGCCTCTCCCACGGGCGCAAATATACGGGCGAGATGATCCTGTATCTCTCTCCTCTGCCACCAGTCTATCCAGTTCTTCTCTGTGTAGCCCTGTAGCATCTCTGAGCCCAATCTCACCATCCTGCGCTCGGTAGGCAATGTGCCCACACGCTCGATCATCCTCACGGCCGCGGCTGTGTTGTGATTCATGATGTCATGCTGGCGCTGTTCCGCGTCTCCCGGATGTTCTCTCAACCATCTCATGGTGGTGCTCCTGCCATTGAGGTCTCTGTCCTTAGCATTGACTTTCATGCCGCCAAATTCAGATTGGTCATTGAGCCATTTGCAGCAGAAACCTATGCGTTTTGTCATGTCTTATTGTAGCACACTATCGCCAGTTGTCAACAACGAAAGGATCCACACAATTGGATGGTTTGGGTTCTCCGTGAAAAACAGCAACACAATTTTCTTCAGCAATTGTGGGTGGATTTTCAAAAGTCTTTTTATCACCTTTTATAATCTTGGTGTCTTTGCGTCCTATCATTTCCCATTTGTATGAACGAATCCATTCATCAGGCCAATGTCTTATATCTTTAGATGCTCTTTTAGTAATCCAATCTTGATCTCCATGATTGTGACGAATAACGTTGTTAGGATCTTGAGCAAATTCTGTCCAAAGATAATCTAATCGACCTGTTTCCCAACGCATTACACTAGAATTACTAACCTTCCAATCTTTGACCCTGCATCTGTTAAAGTCTCTTATGATTTGAAATTCTCCAGCATTGTGAGAGAACAATCTATCGATGTTGCGAAATACAATTACATCTAAATCAAAATATAACATGGTGCCTTTGATAGGCAAATCTGGAGAGAACATATACAGTTTACTCCACCAAGTTTTAATACCAGGATGAACCGGCAGAGTTATTGTTTTAATATCTGAGTCTAACCCTTGATTATTTTCTGTAAGACAATGGAATTCAAAAGGCACAGTGATGTGTCTCTTACACATATTCTTTAGAACATTAACATATTGGCTGGTATATTTGTTTCCCCACTTGACACAGATCACGTGATTAGGCATTGTTCTTGCTCCAATCATAGCCAGGTCGAAGGAAATCTATCTGCATCTGTTTATAGTTATCATCACTCCATACATAATTGAAAGTGCCTACTACACCATCCGCATGAATTTGATAGATATCTAGATGTGCAGATAATTCTTTTAATATTTCTGCAAAATCTACAGTGCCAAAACTTTTTTCAAGATTAACCTGCCCTATTTTAATATAACCTAGACTTAACTTAGGATCATTGCAATCCATGCCATTTCTAGTCAGCCATTCACGAAATGCTCTTTGTTCTTGGGCATGCCATTCATGCTCTTTTTCAATTATGTCTCTACCCCATTCTATATCAAATTCTCCAGAATAAAACTTTAAACTATTAATAGCAGAGCAGGTAGCAGCATCGATATCTGCACCATCTTCATCACGAAAAACTTCAAACTGTGTCTTGCCTATCTGCGCCCAGTGTAGATACACACCACCTAACTCTCGATCATAACGATTTTTTAAAAACAGTTCATAATCACTGTGTTGTAGATTATATCGAGGAGCATTTAAAAATGTAGTAATCTGTGAAGGTCTTTGCCATTCCGGTTCTATTAATAATTTTCTATAAGATAATACCCATGATTCTAGTTCATGGCATAGATCATTCAGTTGACGTATAGCCCATTTGGTTTGATAATCTGCCAATCGATAGTATGGAGATAGATTCCATACCTCTCCTTGTAGATCTTCAAAATATCGATGCAATCGGTTCATGGGTTCATGCTTGAGACTAGCACCCAATGCTGAGGGATCTTTAGAAGGATAGCCCACTTTGTATTCTGTGGAGGAATACATTACAGAATCCGGAGTAAAGTAATCTCGAATTTCATACTGCTTTAAACCAGCCACCCCCCAAACGTTCTGAGAATTAAAACAATTGATTTGAAATATGGCCTGATTGATTTGTTGGCAGAGATAATCTACGTTACGAGCTCCTGTTGCCCATCCTAACCAACAATAGTTCTTCTCTAGGTGTAGATTATTTTTTAAATTTTTCTTTAAAGCATCGAGCCAACGCAAATTGAAATCCGTGGCTTCGATGTCGATAAAATAAGATAACGTATCCGTTTTATCTTCAGGATTCCTTAATACTATTTCAATCTCTTTGATAGATTGCACTGTTTGCTCCATGTTCACGACATTCAACGGAATCTAACCATACTCGGCCACCGCTGCTCTGTTCTATGATCTTACTTACATGGTTGTACACATGCTCAGCAAATTTCTCACAGCCCACTGCCGGCAGCACTCTAATGTCTGCAATCTTACCATCTAGTAGCATGAGTGTTTGAAACTCTGGATCATCTTCTGCGATGCAAAGTGTGTGGTCAAATTGTTGTTTTAACCAAGCCTTTATGTCTTTCAATCCACCAAAGTCCTGCACCCAATTCCTATCATCCAGTGAGGTAGCACCGAATACAAATTTAAATGCCAGTGAGTAACCGTGTATCAATTGACAGTGTGAGTGTGTGGCTCTCCATTGACGGAATGCACAACTTAACCCTTCTGTATGATCGTATGTTTTTGTTGAGTAGTATGTCATCTTATTCTCCTGTTATGACATGCAGAATATTTAAAGTGGGAATGAATGTCTTGAAGTCCACTGTGTTAATTATGTTAGTGTAACGTACTGCCGGTGATTTTGTCAATGTCTAAAGTGTCCGCCAATTCGGCTATTCTATCAGAGAGATTGTTGGGTATTTCCATCTTGCCATCAATTATGGCTTTTAAGAAATGTACCAATACCACAAACTCTGGGGTCCGACTCAGAGCTTCTGGATCCATGCCATGTTTCTCCATGGCATTCAGCAATGCTTCTGTGGAGTCCATTAAACATTTAATACTTTCTTGATGTTTTTTTGACATGTTCTAATTGTAGCTGTTATTTAGATTCTGTCAACTGTTTGTTGATGTACTTGGCCATGCCCTCGTAGGTCTCCGAGAAAACATTCTTATGTTGACTCCATTCTGTGGGCAGTGTCCATCCTTCTCGATTTACCACAATCCAACGACAGTTATTCAGTGCCATTAGTTTCTCAAACTGGTAGACCCAATAAGAGGGATCCACTGGACGTTTGATATATTCATAACCTTTGGTATCTTTGTAGATATTATTCACTACGTCTTTTTCCGTAGGATGTAGGTCAAATCCTATCATGAATATCGCCTTGGGTTTGAATGTGAGACCTACCACACCTGCATACGGGCCTGTGCCCCAATGGAACGGTTCATCCTGCCTCTTGTCTCCTTCATAGGGCAGATCCGGCAGTGATTTAACATTTGACCACATGGCAAATTCTGCATGCCATTTTTGTCTTGTGTATATTTTGGTATTCTTGCCCACTGTGTTGGCAGCTTCTTGGCACATGTGACGATCAGCACAGACAAAATAATCAAAATTATAATCACGGAACTGTGCATTGCAACCAACCACTGTGCTGAACTTCTTCAAGGGCACAAGATCAAAGCCAAAACGACTCTCGCCATTGCCTATGATTGATACGAACTTGGTCATGCCGCTTTCTTTTTTTGTTTGAGATATTTTTTTAGTTCTTTGTCTGTGACTCTGATGTTGTATTGCTTTTTAAAAAATATCTTATAGCTGTCGCTGCCATATCTGCCTATGCCATGCAGTTCTGCAGCATCTTCACCGTTCCAATTTAAGAATTCATTGCTCATTTGTTTTATCCTTCGGGATCTCACACGCCACATGCCCAGGGGCTTGATCAATCTCTGCAGTCTATTTAATGGTGCCCGGGCCATCTTTTCCGGAGTGGGCCATATGTGAAATAGCTGAGGCAATATCTCTTTCACTTGTTTCCTGTAGGTCTGATTGAGGCAGATCACAGCCACCATGTGCTGCCATGCTCCCTGTATCTGTTGCTGGACCATGAGGTCCTCTCTAAGTGGTGGTATCTTCAGCACGTGTCCTCACTCGACCATATAGGTCCTTCACTTCCACCATCTTCTTGATCACTAACTTATCTTTGGGGAAATTTTTACCTGCCACGATAATGCCTCGATCATTGGCCATTAACCACTCTCCTTCAAACATTTTTTGTATCTGTCGAGTCATTCGAGTGTGTGCTATGTCAGGATTTCGCTCTCTTATATCCTGCACAAACTTGTATCTTTTTAATCCATTGCTAAACAACTCAGCACAATCCACTGTTACTTTGTCAGCCAACCACTCATCAGAACGCATTTCCTGTTTGGTTTCTTTTTCTTTGTCTTTATTTTCTTTCTGTTGTTCTCTGTCTGTGATGACATTGCCAATTTTAAATTTCTTCTCCACGGCCTGTGCTGTTTTAGCCGAACAATAATATGTGTGTGCGTTCCAAACAAATGTGTTCAATTTAACACACTGATGACCATAATCCACTTGATTCTTTTCACAGAATTCTTTTAACTCTGTGTCTTTGCCTGGATTGATCAGTGCATCAGCAAACCCCCATGGTTCTGCCACGTTGCCACCCAGTATATCTGGATTGTCCGGCAATACGAAATATTTTACAACACTCATTTTCTACGTTTCATTTTTTTACTACTATTTAATTTCAATTTAGGCTGCTCATTATCATGTATCATCCATGATAAATCTTCTGCTTCTTTTTCATCTTCAAACTCTATAACAACAGGTTGTTGTTTTTGATCTTTTTTACATTTTGTCATCACTATACCAATTATGAGATTTATTATGAAATTCATCACTGCCTACCTTGTAAATCTGTCCATTTAGACGATACAGTAAATTTTTTTGTAATCTTAAAGTTTCTTGCACTAACCAATTGAGTGTTATAGAACTAATTTCTTTTCCTGTTTCTTTAACCTCATAATATGTTATATCTTCCCTATATCTTTCAGTAATTATTACATTTGAAATATCTGGCCTCATCCATTCAGGAAAATCTTTATTTTTTAACCATTCACATTGATAGGTTTGACAAGGCATTAATGGTCTATCTTCATATATGGTGCAATTTTTTCCTAGAAAGAAACAAGGATGTCCAGGATATATTTTATGTCCTTTTATATTGGCTTTTAACCATCCTTCACAACACCTTGTGCATTCTCCACAGGATCTTTCTTTAGTTACATTACTAATAGTCATATTCTTCATGCACTATCACATTCCATAGTAACTTATACTGATCCCATGCTTTTTGCAGTGCTGGATATTTACGTCTCATGCGTATGGCCTCTGTGCCCATCATGGCCATCTCGGCCTGGGCTTGATCCATTAATTTGGCCTGCTCGCTCTTGTGGACACATCGACCCCATCCACCACCACGCTTCTGCTCGTACACAGTTTCGCCACCGTCTGGGCTTACGAAGATGGGTCCTCCCCTGCTCGCTCTTTTAGTTCTTTTATTCTTTTTTTTAACCATGTTTTTGTGGGCCAATTTTTTTGTTCATTTGTTATAGTATATACTTCTTCTTCCAGAGCTCGCAACAGATTCCATTCTTGGTTGGTTAATGGGTGTTTCTTTGCCATTCTAATAATATTGTTTATTATCTCCGTCGGGTATTGCTCTTCTCACTCCGCCCTTGTCCTTGCTGTTGTCTTCATGCCGGGGAATCAGATGCACATGAGGCCACAGCACAGTTTGCCCTGCTGCCAATCCCACATTCTGTCCTATGTTGAATCCTGCCCACTTGCCTGACTCGATCTGATCTTGTCCATATTCGTATGCTGCTCCGTAGGTCACTCTCACATGTCCCACCATGTTCTTTTTGGGTATCCACAGCAGATGTCCTGGGGTCACAGGGAAAAGATCATCCCACACAGAGTATGTATCGTTCTCCCATTTAGGTGTGCCGTTGGCATGCCACGAGCTCTCTTCGTAGCAACTAATGTGTTGCCTTAAGTTCTTGGGCGTAAACTTTTGCGACATTTCGTGTTTCAATGATTCCTAACTCAATATTAAAATAACTTGGATGATATTGCAACCTTAATTGTTCCCACATCTTGGTTTTCGTCACTGCGGGATTTTGGTTAGTAATGCCCAACAGTTGTACGAGGGCTTTTCTTACTTTCTCTGCACCACCGTGTTTGCGACAGGTATCAGATCTGCCCACGTGTATGACTTTTTTACCTATGCGTAATTTGTACACACAACTTAACTTTATCCATTTGATAGGAGTATCTTTGCGATGACTACAACGTTGATGAGTATCAAATGTATAAAAATCTGTGATTGGATACCAGCTCTCATTCATTTTATTATAATTTTTCTCTTATATTTTCAAGAAATTTTCTTGCTCGAGCAGTTAACTTACTTTTATTTTTCATTATATCTATATTGTGTTCTAAAATAGGTCCTATATATTTTTCAAAATCTGAGAAATTTAAATTTTTAATTTTTTGAAAACTATTAAATGCTGCCTTTACTCTAGTTTCTAGATCATCTATTTCGTCGTATTTCTCATCAATAAACGGATGGAATGTTGCAAATCCTATACTACGTAGATTTTTAAGAAAATGCTTTTCTGCTAAAACTATAAAAGGTCGCCCAGCGATCAATGGTTTACCTATTTTTTCAGAAGGACAAAAAAATCCATTATGTGTTGTAGATTCAGACACTATACTCAACCAACTATTTTCATAAATTTCTTTTGATATTAGTTGGCTAACCCAATATTTTTGTTCATAAGTGGCGGAGGTGTTTGCTATGGAAATATCATTGCTTGTGTCAATGTTATGATTAAGCAAATCTTTGGATTGTTTTAGGAAATTAGACTTATAGATATCAAAATAATTTACGATACACCTATCTAAAAGACCATTTTCTTTTAATAGATTAAAAAATATATCTCTGTGTAATTTTTTATTGCCCAACAACACATCAGCGATGTAAGGTTTGTTTGTATTGTTATTTTTGATAAAATTTAAATTTGCTTCTCTGGTTACTGATAGAGCCCAACTGTTAAAAACATAAGGAACAGGATACAAATTGTCCCTGTTGGAAATCCAAGATGTTATCACATAATCTTTATCGGTTAATGGATTTATTCCTTTGGTAGGAATACCATTTGTTGTGACATCAAAATTTGCAAGATTTAATTCTTGGTCTTCAAAAACCACAATTTTATTCAATGGTACATCTTTATCGATGTATCTGTCAGGATGAAAAAATCTGTATTTTCTAAATGCAATTTTTTTTAGATCAAAAACAGGGTGTGGAATTTCGTTGTCATAGATATTTTCTAGCACTCCTATGTTGTCATTTTGTTGTGCTAATTTAATTTGCTCGTAATATTCTCTACTGAATTTTTTTTTAATCATTTAGTAACTGTTATTTAAATGAATTTATAATATTAGAAGGATTTTAATCCCAGTTGTCGATAATAACGTTGAACCTTTTTTGCTTGGTAATCACAATCAGCCAGTGCATTGTGGGCATCGGGTTTGCTGGTTTCATTTTCTTTGTACAGAGAGAACAGTGTTCTTGAATCTCTGATCTGCCAGTAGTTCCATGGGCAGGGCTGGTTCAGTTGTGCATATAGGTTCTGCAGTAT
>Ga0114968_10001610_pt1 | contig 17364 bp, 15 predicted proteins | sample M_130807_EF_Meta_FD_87020 | JGI IMG/M metagenome (GOLD analysis project Ga0114968, IMG submission 87020) | Freshwater microbial communities from Lake Montjoie, Canada to study carbon cycling - M_130807_EF_MetaG | ecosystem: Environmental > Aquatic > Freshwater > Lake | place: Lake Montjoie...
AATCTTATCATCTACTTTTGATCAATCGTCAACGGTACTCACTGCGACTATTTTAAATATAGGATCAACTACAGCAGGACTTGCATTTAATCAAAATGTTGCCTTGGTAGGACCAATGGGACCTAGTGGAATACAAGGTCCTCAAGGAAATAATGCTACATTAACTGGTTCAACTGGTGCTCAAGGCTTCCAAGGTTATCAAGGCGTTCAAGGAAATCAAGGATTCCAAGGTGTTACAGGAAATCAAGGTTTCCAAGGGTTACAAGGATTCCAAGGAGTCACAGGAAATCAAGGATTCCAAGGAATACAAGGGGCAACTGGTGCTCAAGGCTTCCAAGGTTATCAAGGCGTTCAAGGAAATCAAGGATTCCAAGGTGTTACAGGAAATCAAGGTCTCCAAGGTTTTACAGGATTTACTGGTTCAACTGGGTATCAAGGATTTCAAGGCGAACAAGGCTTCCAAGGCGAACAAGGATTCCAAGGTTTTACAGGATTTACTGGTCCAACTGGGTATCAAGGATTTCAAGGCGAACTAGGTTTTCAAGGCGAACAAGGATATCAAGGAGTTACAGGAAATCAAGGTTTCCAAGGCGAACAAGGATATCAAGGAGTTACAGGATATCAAGGAGTTACAGGAAATCAAGGTTTCCAAGGCGAACTAGGTTTCCAAGGCGAACAAGGATTCCAAGGAGTTACAGGAAATCAAGGTTTCCAAGGCGAACTAGGTTTCCAAGGAGAACAAGGATTCCAAGGTTTTACAGGATTTACTGGTCCAACTGGGTATCAAGGATTCCAAGGAGAACAAGGATTCCAAGGAGAACAAGGCTTCCAAGGAGTTACAGGAAATCAAGGTTTCCAAGGCGAACTAGGTTTCCAAGGAGAACTAGGATTCCAAGGTTTTACAGGATTTACTGGTCCAACTGGGTATCAAGGATTCCAAGGAGAACAAGGCTTCCAAGGAGAACAAGGCTTCCAAGGAGAACAAGGATTCCAAGGAGAACAAGGCTTCCAAGGAGAACAAGGCTTCCAAGGCGAACAAGGATTCCAAGGAGTTACAGGAAATCAAGGCTTCCAAGGAATACAAGGCTTCCAAGGCGAACAAGGCGAACAAGGATTCCAAGGAGTTACAGGAAATCAAGGATTCCAAGGAGAACAAGGCTTCCAAGGAGAACAAGGTTTCCAAGGAGAACAAGGTTTCCAAGGAGAACAAGGTTTCCAAGGAGAACAAGGTTTCCAAGGAGAACAAGGTTTCCAAGGAGAACAAGGCTTCCAAGGAGAACAAGGATTCCAAGGTGAACAAGGTTTTACAGGATCATTTGGTCCAACTGGAACAACACTTAATATAATAGGAAGTTACACTGGATCCATTTTGGTAACCAATCCAAATAATGTTAATGAAGTTTATTATAATGATATTTTAAGCGTCATGGATACAAGTAGTTATGGTGCAACTGGTGTAAATATTGGTGTAAGCGGGTGTGTTATTCCGTTAAGTAACAATATTTATTCACTAGGAACAACTGGAAACAAATGGTCAGAACTTTATGTTGGTAAAGGTTCGGTTTACATTGATGATGTAAAATTGTCTTCCACAACAATACCATTTATTGGAACAACTGGCAAATCAATGATTATTAATTCAAATATACTACCAGATACTACAAATACGTATACATTAGGAGCTAGTGGTGCATCTTGGCGTGATTTATACGTAGGTCCAGGAACAATTAATATCCAAGGTCCAGTGGGTGCAAAAAATGTAGCAACAATCGGGTCAGATTTACAAGGAATTGTTTATACAGAATATGGTTTTGCAAGTCCATTTATCAATGTAGGCCCTGAAATCCAAACTAGTAAGGCAGTTGGTGGATGGCAGATAATTGGAACAGGATATAGCGGACCAAACGGTTTTATTCCTACTGATTTATTTGCACGAATAAATGGAATAAGTGGACCAACCGGACCTAATTATTCTTTAATTAGTAACCAATATGGACCAACAGGTCCAACTGGAACTAATTTATCCATTACAGCAAAAACTTTTACAGGATTTACAGGATCTTCTGTAAATCCAGAAGGAAACACTGGAGTTTATTTCTTAGATAGTGATAATTTAGTTGTAAATACAAAAAACAATCAAACAAATCTAGTAAACGTATCTTTTCAAACGTATATAAGCACAAATAACTATATAAATAATATGTCAGCTACAATTATGAGAAATTTTGTTGGTATGTCGGGAACGAATCTTGTAACTCCTTATCCAATCAATTTAGCTAATGGAAAAACTGGACCTAGTGGAGACGTAGTATTTCCACCAGACTCAGGAAACGCGATAACTGCGTTAAATACTTCTTTATGGACCATTAGCACTGCCAGAACAGCTGGTAATAAATATCCTGTAAACGCATTTACCGTAAACATGCAAGCATTAGATAGAGTTGCACTACCAATGGGTCCAACAGGTGTTTATTATGCTATAAGAGTAACAACAGATGGTGATCATCCAATTTATACAAATATTAGAATGTCTGCTATTCAATTAGGTTAAAAATTCATAAAGTAAATTATATTTTATTATAGTGAGTCTTCATTATAATAAAAACATTAAACATTGTTACTTTAATTCTTCACTGGTGTATACTTCAATAATCCTTCAATATAATCTTTGTCATAAAGTGCTAATTTAGTTGTTCTGTCCCATGTACTATAATTCATTAATACACGATCATTTTCAACTACAATACTTAAACAATATTCAATTGGTTCACCTTCAAACTTAAAAGGTGCAGAATATCGCATTAACTGCATATTTTCGTCAAAAACAACAATCATGTGATAATAATGACGAGGATTTTCATAAGAAACCAAATGAACCACAAACCATAATTCACTTTCTTCATAACTAATAGAAATATTCCCATTATTATTTACCAATTCTTTTGTATATTTAAATCCAGATGTAGAACCACGAGCATGTGAAAATATTCTAGGCATATTAATATTCTTAACAACATCAATAGTGTTATTATTTTTATTGATAGAACATATTTGTAAAGGAAACCACTTATAAATAAGGTGTGTAGAATTTTGGTAATCTACATATACCCAATTCTTTTCACAATTACTTTGATTAAAAGTTTGTTTTAATTCAATCGGTAACAATTTAGATTCACCAGAAGCATTTATATCATATTTACCATTTACGATACCTAAAAAGTTGTTTTTATGTAATCCTGTACCAATAAATAAAATATCATTACTTCCAACATCATTAAAAATCTTGACATCTTCGGTCCCTATATATTGTCTACCATCAAAATCAATGTCAAAACATTTGAGATTTATTACTTTGAAATCTTTATCTAATTCAACAAACTTATTTGCTGTAATAATATTTTTCTCACAATTAATGTAACTTCCATTTTCAGTAATTAAATAATTCACATAACGAATATTCATTAAATATTTACCTTCACTGTTTTCATTGAGTTTTTGTTTTTTATGTATTAAACAACTTGATGATGATGTAAAATCTGTTTGTCCACCATTAATTTCAATTTTCATTTTATTATCAAATAAATATACATGTTTATGCTGTAAAACATCTTTGTAATATTTCATATTTTGAAATAAATTATTATTAATATTGTTGTCCACAGAATGATTTAATATTTGTATTATTTCATCGTTTATGTTTTTAATATTCAAATAGAATGCAGCAATAGAATATTCATATTGAATCTTATGTGTATATATATCATTATGTAAAAATAAATAATCATCTTTAAAAAGTTTTTTGTCCAAAACATCTTTCGCCATTCTATAAAATTCACCAACTAATTTATTCTTGGAATTATTTCTATAATAATGCATAATTTCATAAATAGTTTCTAATCGTTCAGGTAAAGCTTCAAAACCTAACATCCAAGAACAAATCGCATCATTCATTCTACCCAATTGTTTATAACAATTGCCCATTTTATAATAACTATAAAAAACTTCTTGTAACCAACCTTTACAGTCAATTCTTTTTTGATAAATTTCTATTGCTTTTTCATGCTGTCCATTATCATGGTAACTATTTGCCAAATAAAAATAATATCTTCCATTGCCTGGTTCATCTATTAATCCTTGTGTCAATAATCTAATATCGCGTTCAAATTTGTCTCCTTTTGCACCTCCATCACCAACGTCTATAATAAAAAGTTGATTTTTCTCAATTAAATGATATCTACTAGAAGCTGGTGTATTAATATATTCATGAGTAACACCCCAATAACTACATAACCCACTATTACGTACAATTCTTACATTTTGATAATAAAAATGTTCATTTCCTTGAAGTATATAAAATGTATCATAATTATTTAGTACATTTTTATTAAAATTTTTGACATCTAAAACCATATCTGCATCTAATAATAATACAAAATCGGACATTCCATTTGCTGCTTTTAATGCGTAGTTTCTATTATGAGCAAAATCTTTGAAAGGTTCGTTGACTATTTTACCATGTATATTATGTGATTTAAAAAAAGTTTGGATCAACTCAATTGTATTGTCGGTAGATCCTGTATCACAAATACAATAACTATCTATTATTGGTAACACTGACTGCATTAATCGTGTAATAATCTTACTTTCATTTTTAACAATCATATTTAAACACAATGTAGGTGTAGACATTTTAAATGATTAGTAATTAATTATAATTTAATATTTTTAAACTATATTTTTAAAATATTATTTGTTTATTAAATTATTAATATATATTAATAATAAAAATGGCTTGCACAAGAATTTATTATGATTCGTCTAGAACAAAAAAAGAATTACAGCAATCCACCGATCCAGGTAGATATATTTTAAATGTACCAGGTAATGGTTCTAACCCGCATTATATAGAAGATCCTCAAATTATTATTCAAAAATGGGGTGCAAATTTAAGAACTAATACAATTAACTTAGAAAGCAGTTTAATGGGAATGTACAAACCTTTAAGTAGGGATTGTTTAGGAAAAGACAATTATCAAAATTATAATGTACCAAATCAGTCTCTGTCTTATCCAACAAATAATAATTTAACTACACAACAATCCAGAGCAACCAACCCTGCTTGGTGGTATCGTGATTTAGAACAAGTGAATTGGTATTATCCACAATTAAATCCACAAGAAAATACATGTTTTCCATTTGAAACTAATTTAAGTACCAGAATTTTAGAAAAAGATTATTATACACCTAAGCGTGATTGTGTAATAAATGAAAATAACAATTTATTACCAAATAGTCATAATTTAATTAAAGGTACTTATGTTGCTGTAAATAAATAATGTATAAAATATTATTTAATGAATATAATAATTTTAAAATAATAATAATTATTATATATAATATAAAATGGAAATAGCCATTCCTTTAATAGCATTAGGTGGAATGTATGTAGTATCAAATCAAAATAATCATAATAATGATAAATCAAACGATAATAAAATAAGATCTTTATCAAAAAAAATTTCAAAAGAAGAGAATTTTACAAACATGGGTAGAAATGTAAATTATCTACCAAATACTAATATTACACCACAGAATTTTCCAGTAGAAAATTGGAATCAAGTAAGTGATACTGTAAATACATATCCTAATCCCAATATTGCTACCGATAAGTATTTTAATCAAAATCAATATGAAGAAAATGTTAGAAAAGGTATTAGTGTAGGACGTGATCCCCAACAAATTTATTCATTGACAGGTAATTATTTAGATACTGATCAATTTAAACATAATAATATGGTTCCTTTTAATGGAGGAAAAATCAAAAGTAATACTTTTGACAACAAATATGCAGAAGTAATTTTAGATAATATGGTTGGTAACAGTTCTCAAACGATTAAAAAAGTAGAACAGGCCCCTTTGTTTAAACCAGAGGCGAATATGAATTGGACATACGGTACACCAAATAATAGTGATTTTTTTCAATCACGTGTTTATCCTGGAATGAAAAATAATAATGTAAAACCATTTGAGTCTATGATAGTTGGACCAGGTTTGGATCAAGGGTATAACGTGGAGGGAAGCAATGGATTTAATTCTGGCATGGAAGCTCGTGATAAATGGCTACCATATACTGTAGATCAACTTCGTGTTGCAACCAATCCAAAACTAGAATATGAACTAAAAAATCATGAAGGTCCTGCAGAATCAACTATCAAAAATGTTGGTATTTTGGGACGCGTAGAAAAACAACGACCTGATACTTATTTTGTAAACACACAAGATCGTTGGTTAACTACTAATGGAGCTGAAAAACGTGAACGTTTACGTCCTGCGGAAGAATTGGGAGTGATCAGACGTAACGATGTTGCATCTGACTATTTAGGACCTGCTGGATCGGTAGATAGACAAGCTACTGTAGCACCATCCAATTATGAACCAAGTAAAAGAGTAAATCTTCCTGGAAAAGATGTGAATTGTTCTGTAGCAGTAGGTCGTGGTCCTATAACTGATGGTGACAAAAAAATAGAAAGTTTCAATAACAGTTTAACAACTAATCATAGATCCACAATAAAACAACCTGAAACAATTAGAAGTGGTTTTAGTAGTGCTATTGGATCAGTTATTGCACCTTTTATGGATGTTTTAAGACCATCTCGTAAAGAAGAAATAATGGGTAATGTTAGAGTATATGGAGAGGTTGCGTCAAGTGTTCCAAAAAGTTATGTTAATAATCCATTGGATACTACTAGCACTACTATTAAAGAAACGACTTTGTACTCGCCGCAATTTAATATTAATAATCAAAAAGAAAGCATGTATGTTAATAATTACACACCTATGGATTTAACACAGAGGGATACAAGTAGTTGCAGTTATATGGGAAGTGTAGGTGGTCAAACCACACAATATGGTGATGTGAATTATGATGCAGCATATAGACAACATAATAATGATATTAAATCATCTACTATAGATAACAGACCAAATCAAGGTGGAATGCAAATTTTTAACCAACAAATGAATCTAAGTACTATTAAATGTGACAGTGATCATATGGATGGACGTGTAAACCCAGCCTATTCAAAAATCGCACAATTACCTCCATCTGCTAATACTTATGGTGCAATTAGAACACCACAACAATATAATCAAAGTATTGGATGTGATAGAATACAACCAGATATATTGAATGCATTCCGATCAAATCCATACACTTTTTCATTAACAAATGCAGTTTAATTTAGCAGTTAAATTTCGCCTTTACTATAATACAATCCGGTAGTTGATTTAAATATTCTAATTCTTCATTAGTAAATATATTATAAAATATAGATATTATTTTATAATATATAATAATTTTATTATAATTGATTATTTATTCACTGCCAAAATAAGCTCCTTTACCCATTTTAAAATCACTTAGTCTAGTAACAACATCGTCATTCTTCTTCATAATTTCTTTAATTAAATCTTTAATGGAAATCATACCAATAAACTCTTCATTTTTATCGTCAACTACAAGTAAATGACGAATATCTTTAAACATCATTTTATTCATACATGTTTCTAATGAATCGTCCTTTTTTGCAATAATAATAGGAGTATATGTACAAATTTCTCTAACCTTTGTTTCTTTTAAATCTTTTTCATAAGACGCAATTTTTGAAATAAAATCTCTTTCAGAACATACTCCAACAACTTTATTGTTTTTATCGGTGACTGCAAGACATCCAATATTAAAAGCAGTGAAACGATTTACCGCATCTTTAACAGATGCGTCTTCACTGATTTTGAAATCAATTTTATGATAACAAGATCTTTCAAAAACACTCATAGCAGATGATTTTATAATAGAATTTACACTAGAAAAACCACGTCGTAACATTATTGTATAATCACTATTATCATATTGTTTTTAAGTTTATTTAATAAAATATTTTTTGTTAACGTTTTCTATATCTTTTTGTTCTATTTTTGTTACGAACACTTCTTTTTGATTTTTTTTGTATTTTCTTCTTTTTTTTTTCCACCTAAAAATGATTGTACAATTTTTCCTACGTCTTTTGGTATAGCTGGAGCTTTTGTTTTTGGTTCGTTCTCCAAAATTATACCTAATTTCTGATTATTTTGCTTGCATAAAATGTGCAAAGGTGTAAAATTTGTATGATATTTATCGTAAAGTTATTTTTTTATAAATTAAGTTATTAATAAATAAGTTATAATAACATATAAAAATATCTTATTATATTCAATAAGTATTCATAATAAAATATATGACAACACTTGATATACATAAAAATATAAAAGAAAAATTAACGTATTTTCATACCATTCATAAAATACCAAACATAATTTTTCACGGACCATCTGGAAGTGGTAAAAAAACACTTGTAAATGAATTTATACACAATATTTATAATAACGATAAAGAAAAAATCAAATCTTTCGTTATGTATGTAAATTGTTCCCATGGAAAAGGAATTAAATTTATTCGCGAAGAATTAAAATTTTTTGCAAAGACCCATATTAATTCTAATGGAGGCGATGTTTTTAAAAGCATAATATTACTCAATGCAGACAAATTAACAATGGATGCACAATCTGCATTGCGTAGATGTATTGAATTGTTTAGTCACAACACTAGATTTTTTATTATAATTGAAGATAAATATAATTTATTGAAACCGATTTTATCAAGGTTTTGTGAAATTTACGTACCAGAACCAGAATATAAAAATGAAATTGTAAATTTATACAAATATAACATAAATGAAGTATTTAAATTAAATGATGATAAACTTCAGCGTCTAGACAAATTAAAAAAAACAATAGAAAAAACATTCCATTCTAGTAATCAAAATAAAATTACATTACAAGAATTGTTGGATTTTTCTTTGAAAATATATGAAAAAAGTTATACTGCAATAGATATTATTGAACTTTTAGAAATAAATAAATTGACTGTACCAAAAATCACAAATGAAAAAAAATATGAGTTGTTAATAACATTTAATAAAGTTAAAAAAGAATTTAGGAATGAAAAATTACTAATACTTTTTATTTTGAATTTTTTATTTATGAGTTTAGAATTGTCTCTAGAAAATATTAGTTTTATGTAAATAACATTATGGATGATTTTAATATTTCAACGTTGCATGAAAGTAGAAATGAATGTAGCGCACGGTTAATTTCTATTTTGACACCTCTTATTATTGATGGATATAGATCTATTTTAGATGAAGCTATTAAATTGTGTAAAGACAACAACGAAATGGAAAAATACTTGATGACTTTTCAAAATTTCATTACAAGAGTTCCAAAATGGAATCCTACAATTATTGAAGAAGAACGAAAACGTATATGTGACAAATCTGGTTGTGCTTATTTAGAAGATTTAATTACATGTGTTCATATTATCCAACTCAAAATTTTGACTGTTATGAGAGTAGGACAAAAACAAAAGAAAATAGATATTAATATTCCAAAGTTAGATGATTTTATTCATAAAGTTTATATTAATGTTGCGAGAAAAATATATAAAAATGTATATTTGTTTGAATTGAATCTACCTCCATTACAAATACAAAAGCATAATAGAGAATTAGATGTTATTGTTCAAGAATGTATCTTAAATTCTTTGAGAGAAAGCGTTCCAGTAGAAGCAATCTTAAAAGCGTATATGGATGAAACCGTGGAAGAAGATGTTATTGAAGAAGTAAAAGAAGAGTATATTCACGAACCAGTAAAAGTTAACGGTGATTCTGACAACAATATCACTTCAGGTGGTAGCATAGAGGACAAATCAGAACAATTAATGAACACTAGTTCCAAGTTATCATTTAGTGATATTGATTTAGTTAAAGATCAATTTAATAAAGAAGAAAAGGTCAATGCCCCTAAAAGCATAGAAAGATTAGAAGAATTAAGACAACAAAGATTAGAATCAGAAATAAATGACAATATTATTGAAAAATTAAATATATCCGATGAAAATATCAATCTAGATAATTTAGATATTCATGTAATAAATGAACCAGAATTAGAAACCTTGCCGGATTTAATTATTGATGATATAGAAATTCTTGAATAAACTAAATTAAAATATTATTTTATTTTAAATAAATTTTAATTATTTAAAATGCCATATTATAAAGATATAAATTTATTATTTATTCACATACCAAAAACAGGTGGTACTAGTTTAGAAGAATATTTAAAAACTAAATCCACGCAAACTTTATATTCTATACAAAATGAAGGAAATATACTATTTAAAAATTATAACATTCATGCATCTTCTTTACAACACTTGACTTATAAGGAAATTTATAAATACCGAAACTTATTAAATATTAATTTGAACAAAGATTTAAAAATTATAACAATAGTAAGAAACCCTTATGAAAGAACAATCAGTGACCTTTTTTTCTACAATCTAATTAATGAAAACACAAGTGGAAATGACGTGTATGGTGTTTTAAAACAGTTCCTTTTTTCAAGTAACTATGATTCACATAATAAACCACAATATAAATTTATATTGGATAACAATAATAAAATAATTAAAAATATAACTATTGTTAGAAGCGAAAATTTAACATCTGATTTAAAAAATTATGGCTTTTCTGATTTTGATTCTAGATTTAAATATAATACAAACAACAAATGTGATAAAAAAAATTATTATGATTTTTTAAATAAAAATTCTATATTTTTAATTAATAATTTTTTTAAAACAGATTTCAAACTATTTAACTATAAATTAATAACAGATAGAGCTACTTTGCAAATTATGCGTTTAAAAAATAATAAGATTTTGCTTTAGTATTTTAGTAATAATATTATTTTAATGGATAATATATTTATAATAGCAGCAGTTATATCTATTATTTTTTTAATTGTGAAATTTATAGAAATGAGATATATTGAAAAAGACAGTAAACCACTCAAACTACTGATTAGAGATGCTTTATTAGTATATTTTAGCGTTGTTTCTGGATATTTTATTTTAGAACAAATAAAACAAGTTGTGCAAAATGGTGATAATATGACAGGAGGAAGTACTCCTGTTTTTACAAATAATCCTGAGTTTTAGATTCTATTTATTTTTACACTAATAAAAAATTTAATGTAAAAATAAAAACATATTCAAAATAAAAAAAAATGAAAATAAAAGTATTGGTTTAATATTTTAAATAAAACTATTGCGTTTATAATAAAATTCTAATTTGTATTTTGAAAATGGGTAACAACAACTCAATGTATAATGAAACTAATAACGATAATAAAACATATATTTGTTTACTTTGTTGGGAAGATAACCAACCGTGCAATTTAATAACTTGTTCTAAATGTAATATTCAAATGCATAATTCATGTTATATTAATTACAATAATATTAAAAAACATATCCATAATGCATGTCCCAATTGTAAAAAAGTATGCGCTTCAGATAAAGAATTATTTACAAGAGAGTGTATTTTTCAAAGAAAGGGAAATACTTATTATGGAAGACCTGTCAAAATGCATAGCGAATGTGTATAAATAAAAAGTTATATTATTCTATTATTCTATTATTCTATTAATCTATTAATAAATTCGTTTCTTTCATGTAAAGTTAGTAATCCCCAAATAAATTTAATTTGTGATAAAGTATTGCGTCGCTTTTCATGAAAAGTTGTATAAATAAAATAAAGTAATTGATCATTTGAAAACTGAGATAAAATAAAATTTCTTTTCAATACATTTTGAAGTTTTAATGTTATTGAATCATCTATATGAATACTATTGTTACAAAAATATATTAAATCAAATAATAATATCCTGTAATTATAACTAAAAGCATACAAGTTGATAATAATATTATAGTCTGTTCTAAAAGTTATTATGTCCAAAAGCAAATCCTTTGGTTTTGTTTCATATGTGTACGGCAATATATTATTAATTATAATTTCAGTTGGTATTTTTTTTATACATTCAATAAAGATCATTAATCGTAAATATTTTACTATATTTAAAATATAAATTAGTATTTTTATATTTTAATTAATTTATATAAAATATGTTATATGTTATTAACGACCAGTCCAGACTTTAATGATACTCTCAGGTAATTTTTTTTTTATAATCAAATCATTTTTATATTTTTCATATGTATAGTGAAAAGAATATTTATGTTGTAAAATATTACCAAATAAGGATTTAAATTTGTTAGTATAACTTGATTCTAATGTAAAAATTAACCCAAATATACGTTCTAGACAACATCTATCAGGTCGTGATTTTACTCTATTTATTAAACTAAGTAAATTATATTTAGTTATTATTGAAACTAAAAAATCATGGTTAATGTAACATTGTACACCAAAACATCCAGACCATGTGTTTTGTTGTCCTAATATCAAATCATCATTTAACAATAATTTTTTATATAATAAAAATTTATTTTTAAACCCAGATATTAATCTAAGTGTATTTGTTACGTTTTCTTTGTCTGCATTAAAGTGCCATAATGGTATTACATCAATATTCTTTAATTTTTCAAAAGATATTTTTTTATGAATAAATATACTATCATGAATAATAAATGCGTTTTCAAAATACTTATTTTTATAAAAATAATAATATGGTAACAATTCACCACGGCCTTCATGTTCGGATTGTATTGTTACTACATTTTTGTAATCAAAAAAAGCTTTTACAAATTCGTAGTTGCTGTTATCATCAATAATTACAATTTTTTCATTAGGATAAAATTTTCTTATACATTTTATACTTTGATTCCAATAATTATTAGTTAATTCTGAGTTTACATGTCTAGTGATTATAAAACCATATTTTTCCATAGTTAAAATTTATTTTACTATATTATAATAAAAAAATAAATTTTAATGATTAAATTATATTAATATTGGAATCTTATCTATATTTATTTTAATATTATTATTACTGTTTTCTTGTATATCTTCTTTTATAATAAACTCTTGAAATTCACTTCTCTCCAATTGAGCTTGAGGAGTATGATTATGAACGTGTCTTGCAATCATTTTGTATAATTTAAAATCTGGATATCTTTCATCTCCATTATTTTTATACAATAAATTAATACCTTTATCATCCAAACACCATTCAACAATTAATTTTTTAATAGGATTTGTTATTTCATCAATATTTTTAACTTCTTCTAAATCTTCAATTAAATAATCAAATATAGAACAAGCCAAACGACATAAATCAAAACTAAAATTTGGATCTAAACTTGGTTTATTGTTGTCAAAATATGGCTCTGTGTTATATTGACTAGCTGCATCATTACCATTTTGAAAACTATCACTACAAAATAATTTACCTTGAAATTTATAAATACTTCTACCAAAATCAATTATTTTAAATAACTTACCAAATGTAGGAACTTTGTATATTTTTTTATTATAATAATAAACTATATATTTTTTAGATGTTTCATTATACATAATATTATTTGTATGAAGATCATTATGAGTAAATGAAAATACTTTTTGATAAGTAATTAAAATCATTATTACTTGCATTAATATAGAATACCATTCTTCATTAGATAATTCACTGTTTAATATTAGATTGTCCAATGTATTTTCACAATTTTCCATGCAAATTAATTCTACAGGAAATTTATTAATAGTTACATTTATTTCTTCTTCATTGAAACCCCCCTCATCTGAACTATCGTCTAAATTTGAATCAATATCCTCCCACTCACTCTCAGATTTATGGGAAGATTCGGGATTAGATGTATGATCTAAAATATCACTAACTTCACTATTTGTATAAGATTCTCTAGAAGAACAGCTTGAACTAGAACTATTTTTTGTAGACGAATTTAATGTAGTAATTATTTCATTATTAATATCCAAATTATATTCTGTAATAGTATTATCAATACATGGTGTTGTTGTTGCAATTGTTTCACTAAATAAATCATTGTATAATTTATTATCAATTGAATTAATAGATAATTTAGAATTAAAACTAGATGTATAATCAATTGTAATCGGTGGTTTTTGATTTTCATTTTTAATTAAATGCTCATAATTATCAATTTTAAATAATACATTTTTGTTTTTATTGAAAAAATCAGATTGATTTAAATATTCTAAATCATCAAACACGTTTAAAACAAAATTGTTTTTTACAGAGAGAAACGAGCCATAATATTCTAAACCATGATTAAATTTATAATTATTTTTTAAAATAGAAGATAAATAAAGGAATAATCCGTCAATATAAGCAGAATTATTTGCATCTAATATTTTATGGTGGCATTTATCTTCATTGTTATTGTTTAGAAGAGGTAAATAACATAATTGTTCATCACTTATATTACAATATTTACCAACTAAATATTTAAATGGATCTAATAATGGTGCTAATTTTATAAATATGTTTTTATTTTTAATTTCATCGTTATAACTGTTCTTTACACGACAATGGAATAGATTTTTAGTATTTTCAACATTAATCTTATTTTTAATATTATATAAATACCATTTATGATTAAAATTAATACTATTAAAATTGGAATTGTTTAATGAAAAAAATTTATTATAAATAGGAATATAATTCTGTGTATTGGATAGAAAAAGTATTTCGGGATTTTCTAAACTCTTAAAAAGTTCCAAATTTTTTCTTTTTTGATAATTAATATTTATATCATTTTTGAATTCATTAGGTTTTTCAAAATTGGATGTTAAATTCATATTATTACGTAATAGATATAAATAATATGAAATTTTAACTAATTATTAATTTATTCACAAATTAATATCGTAATTTTCTAAAGAATAATTTATTTCCCCTAATAATCTAATTACTTTTTTATGATCTTCACTTACATCTGATTGAATGGTTGTTTCATTACCTTCTTGTATTATTAACCAAGGAAAATAAGAATAACAATGATTAAATAATTGTAATCTACTAGTCATCCAATCGGATACATGAATGTGACCATCATACATTTGAATAAGTTTCATCGCTCCACGAATAGATAAAATATATCCTCCAGTTAAGTATTGTTCATTTATGAGTCTCCATTGATCTACATGATTAATTTCTTCAGATGCATTTAAAAATATACCATCCCATTCAGGATCATTAATTTCTTCATGAAACTTATTTAATTTTGTAAAAAAAAACTTATCAAAACAAGCATCATCTTCTAAAATTAAAGCATATTCTATATTGTTATTAATAATATATTTCCAAATATTCCAATGAGATTGTGCACATGCTTTTTGCAAATTATGTAAATTATTTACAAAATTATCAGTTAATGTATCTGGTGTAGATGCAGGCCACATAGTAACATCCAAATTTAAACAATCAAATTTTCTTAACATTTTTTCATGCCTTGTTGTGTTTGATAATAAAGTTATACAAAATGTATTGTTGCTATCAAAATGAAAACTTGTTTTATCCATATATATGTTTTACTATAATTTAGCAAATTAATTTTAAGTTTTTTATAGTTATAAATTTTCTAGATGTAATTAAAAATGTCTTTAGAATTAAAAAAGTTTGATATGAAGAGTATAAGTTTTAAATCCAATGAATCTAAAGGACCAGTAATTGTTTTAATTGGGAAACGTGATACTGGTAAAAGTTTTTTAGTTAGAGATTTATTATATTACCAACAAGATATTCCTATAGGAACCGTTATTTCTGGTACGGAAGAAGGTAATGGTTTTTACGGTAAAATGGTACCAAGATTATTTATACATAACGAATATAATACTGCTATTATAGAAAATATTTTAAAAAGGCAAAGAACAGTATTAAAACAAATTAAAAAAGAAATGGAAACATATAAACGTTCCACGATTGATCCACGTGCATTTGTTATTTTAGATGATTGTTTATATGATAACACCTGGTCACGTGATAAAATGATGAGATTGCTTTTTATGAATGGACGTCACTGGAAAATTATGTTAGTAATAACCATGCAATATCCACTTGGTATACCTCCCACTCTTCGTACTAATATTGATTTTGTTTTTATTTTAAGAGAGAATTATATTGCGAATAGACGTCGTATTTATGATAATTATGCTGGTATGTTTCCAACATTTGAATCATTTTGTCAGGTAATGGATCAATGTACAGAAAATTATGAATGTTTGGTGATAAATAATAATGTGAAATCTAACAGATTACAAGATCAAGTATTTTGGTATAAAGCAGAGAATCATAATGACTTTAGATTAGGATCAAAAGAATTTTGGGAGTTGTCTAAAAATTATAATTCAGATGATGAAGAAGAAAAATATGATCCTAATGCAAATAAAAAAAGAAGTGGTCAGAAGATTAGTGTTAAAAAGACAAAATGGTAAAATACAATCTTTAACAATTTAATTTTAAAATTATATAGATATAAGTTGTAGTTATAATTTATAATTTATATCCAAATATAAAAATGCAAAAAACATCGGATACTGTTTTTGTATTAGTAACTGACAACAATTACTTTTATAAAGCATCTACAACTATAAACGACTTACTAACCGTTGGTAAATGGAATGGTGATATTGTATTGATTACAATTGATTTTGATTTAACTAAAGATTACATATTTTCAGAAAAGTTGATTGAAAAGAAATTTCCATTAATTGATAAAACAAATCTTTTAAATGAAATAGGGCCACATGGTTTCTCTAATAGTGATAAAAGAGAAATACATAAATTGAATCAATGGGAAAAATTGCATGTTTTTGATGATTATTTTTTGCAATGGGATAGAGTAGTTTTTTTAGATGCAGGATTACGAGTACTAGAGGATGTTAAATATTTGTTGGATTTAGATTATAAAGATTCCATATTGGCACATCATGAACCATTTATTTTTAAAAATCAATTGTGTTTTGATAATCTTGATAAAATAGAATTAGTTAAAAATGATTTTGGTGAAGAAATTTTTGATTCAAAATATATGTTAAATTGCATGTGGGTTTATGATACAAATATTTTGAGGATATGCAATAAACAAGAGTTAATTGATGCTATGAATAAATATACTTTATGTAAAACAAATGAGATGGGTATTATGAATTTACTATTACATTTTAAATATAAATTATGGAAAGAATTTCCATTAAAAGCACCAAATGGCAAGTTTTTCTTTGAATGGTGTGAAACCTGTAATAATTTCCCAACAACATGGAGTGATTATTGTTTTATTAAATACCCTGTTACTATTGCATTACATGAAAAACCTTGTTTATAATTTTACACCTTTTCTCATTTAAAACGCCCATATTATATGAGAACTTATAAATAATTCTTCTTGATTTTTCGTGTCTTATTTTTCTTAGATACACGTTTTTTTGG
>Ga0114968_10001612_pt1 | contig 17356 bp, 15 predicted proteins | sample M_130807_EF_Meta_FD_87020 | JGI IMG/M metagenome (GOLD analysis project Ga0114968, IMG submission 87020) | Freshwater microbial communities from Lake Montjoie, Canada to study carbon cycling - M_130807_EF_MetaG | ecosystem: Environmental > Aquatic > Freshwater > Lake | place: Lake Montjoie...
AGGTACCACCTCGTCGTGTGCAAATTTTGTCATTAGATTGCAAATATACATCCTTTGCCACTTCAGTGAAGTCTGTAACGGTATTGAATATTTAATGTTTATTTTTGTTTAACAAAACTTGTACATGCACATCAAAAAAGCGGTTTATATCATCAGCAGCCCGGATTACGAAAAATGCCCTAACCCAGATAAACCCGAATACGCTTTCATTGGAAGAAGCAATGTTGGAAAATCTTCATTAATCAACATGCTTTGTAATAATGATAAACTTGCCAAAACTTCTTCCTCTCCAGGTAAAACGCAGTTGTTGAACCATTTTGAAATATTATCAGACAGTGGAGAAGGTAAAAATGTCATTACCTCTCAATGGTATTTGGTGGATTTACCTGGATATGGTTTTGCTAAAGTGAGTATGAGTAGCAGAAGGAGATGGGAGCAGATGATTGAAAACTATCTTCGTAAAAGAGAAAATCTGACCATGATCTTTGTATTGATCGATTCCAGACATTCACCGCAAAAAATAGATCTTGAATTTTTAGAACAACTTAAAAAATGGCAAATACCTTTTTCATTGATTTTTACAAAAAGTGATAAAGAGAATCAACGCACAGTAAGTAAAAATGTAAAAGACTTTTTGGATGCGATGAGAAAAACATGGCAATTTTTACCTCAGCATTTTGTAACAAGTGCGACTAAAAAAACTGGCAAAGACAAAATATTAAATTACATCGATGAGGTGAATGAACAATTAAGTTCGAAAAAAACTAATTAACTACTTTATTGGCACAACAGCTGCTGGCAAAGGCTTCTGGCTTGGCTTTGAAGGCAAACCCCATTCCTAAAATATAACCCATAGCTTCTCTTAATGCTTCATTACTTTTAAATTGTGGATTGGTATTGATGTCTGCATGTACTTCCATATCTACATGATATGTGGTAAACAATCCACAAAGCTCATAAGCGATTTCAATACTTTTGGCAACTTCAACAAGCATGCGTTCTTTAATGCTGTATTGATGAAAAGTTTTGTCGTTATGGATGAACATAAACCCTCCGGCGCCTTCTCTGAGAAATACAATTACAGTTGCAAATTCTGTTTCTTTTCCTTTAACCTGACTGTCGGTGCCGATACAAACTTTTAGTTTATATCCCTGATGAGATTCTTTTTTGATAGCTTGTTCTACGGCGTCTTTGATGGGGAGTTGTATAGAATCGCCGTTAAATTTTCTCCATAACATAAAATGATGTTTTCTAAATTTACGAAGATTGTAAGAATGAATTTTGCTGATTACAATTACTTAATATTGGAATTGTGGATTTGTGGAAAACAAAAAAGGGGCCGGCCCCTAACGCCAACCCCTTTACTTACACATGAATCTACCTTACTGTTTTATAATTCTTTCTGTTTGTTTTGTTGTTGTTCCATAAAATTGAATTACATAGAATCCTGATGCAAATCTGCTTACATCTATGTTGTTGAATCCTTTGTTACCACTGCCTTTGGACAACATTCTTCCATTAGCATCTAAAATGGCATATTGATAATTTTCAAATGCATTAACTGTAATTTGCTGATGTACCATCGTAGAAACAATAAATGGATTTACCGGCTTACTAATTCCTCTTAAAGCAATTACATTAGAGTACATAATTTGATTGGTATACGATACCGCTTTCATTCTGTAATATCTTGTATTCTCATCATTAGGCAAATAACTCATTGTTCTTGATGTGAGTGTAATTGAATTCAACACATTAAAATTCATTCCATCGGTTGAATATTCTACAGTTACTGATTGTAATGGTTCATCAGAAATGACATTCCAACTAAGGTTGTGTTTGTTGTTGTCGGTATTGCCTGATAAAGTCACTTCTTTAATTGGAAGCACTGTTCTGAATCCGGTTAATACGTATGAACCAATACTTCCGTAATTGCTGGCGTATGCATTACCTGTGCCGTCAAGAACAAAATAGTAAACACCTGTTTTTAATGTGGTATCAATAGTAATACTCATTGTATTTAAAGCATCATAAGTTTTCATCAACGTTTTATTCTGATCATAGAGCATGATTTTGATATCAAGATTTGATCCACTGTTACCTGTACCTTGATTGAAAGGAGTGGCATCAATATGAATATTTGTACTTTGTGTGATGTTGAATTTAAAAGCATCTTTATCATTGCCAGTAGCGATAATACCATTAATGCTGAATGAAGTGTTGTTTGGTGAAGATGTTGTAGCATTCAATGAATCAGAGTAGTCGTCTGTGCGGTAACCGAAACCGTTAGTTGATGTAATGATGCTCAAATTGTCTTGAGTATTAGCACAACCATATGGTGTTGCTCCATCATTCCATCCAGTCATATTTCTTGAGTAACTGTTTCCCATGATTGGGGCCCAGCTTGTTTCACCTGTTCCATATCCTGTATTGTAAGTTTCTAAGAAATTACAGGCAGAATCATATTTAGACTGATGAGACAAACCAAGCGTATGACCGCTTTCATGACTACAACATTCTGCAATGAATTTGGTATTGTTGGGTCCTAGTCTGTCGGAAAATACAAAGGCAGGAGTATCGTCTCCCCAGGTAAATGAACCGATATAAGAAATGCCACCAACATTTGGTTTCCATGCACTAGTAGGCGTAACGATTACGCGTATACGTTGTGCTAATGGCGCTGATAAAAACTTTGTAGAGTCTGTGGTGATGTTTACATTGAATGGTCGATAATCTTCCGAAACTCTATTGAATATTTCAGTGATTTGAGCATCTGTTAATGTAGGAGCGATACATGCTATTGGCATGCCTCCGTTCCATAAACTTCCGGTAACCATATGTCCATCAAAATCAAGATAGATGGTTGCCGTTGCAGTTGGGTAGCTGTTTAATTTTGGCAAAGCAAAAACAGCTGTATTGATTAGGCATAAGAATGCCAGCACAAATGATTTGGTAAAATTGTTCATGATTGTAAGGATTTGGATTGGTTAGGGCAATAGTTATTAATGATTAGGGATATTAATAACTGCAGTCTTGTAAGATTCTGTCCAGATCAATTCTCTGCAATTGATAATTGTCGGCCATATCGTTTCTGATTTCAAACACTTCAAGTGCATCAGAATTTATGATACGTCCTACATATTTTACCTTAGTTCCTTCGTCTGTAATTTTCGACAACTGGAATAAAGTGTTGGGATATATATCTGATTTTACAATCATCGACTGTAAGTCGGAATATTTTAATTCATTGCTCATTACTTTTCCTGTAAAAACGAATTTTTCATTAAAACGAATAGCAACCGACTGACCTGGTTTGGCCACAAGTGTATTCTTTAAAGTGCTTTTTGAAATTTCGATAGAACCCGGAAATTCAATGAAAATAGATTTGATGGATTTGTCGTTTTTTTGAGCAAAAACTGACATTGATGCGGCGGTGGTTAACAGTACAAGTACTGCCTTAGTTAAGGTTTTCATGTTAAGGATATTTATTGGTTTTTAAATAGGAGTTTCATGGGTTAGGGGTAAAACTCCATTACTATAAACGTGATTGTTTTGTGAATATTGTGTGGGGAGGATTTTTTTTCTAGATATGCTAGATAAAGCTGGATAAGCTGGATAGGCTGGATATGCTGGATAAAGCTAGATAGGCTGGATATGCTGGATAAGCTAGATATGCTAGATAAGCTAGATACTGGATGCTGGATAGCATTTAACTCCGTAGGAGTGTTACAATTATAAAAGGAATATGTAGTTAAGAAAAGAACTCCGTAGGAGTGATATAAAAAAAGTAAGTGAAATTCATCTCTCAGCAATGTCTCCTGAAAGAGTCGTTGCGTCGCTGGATATACCTAGATAAGCTGGATAAAGCTAGATATGCTAGATACTGGATGGCCCCAACCATTAAGCCAGCGTAGCGATTTAAACCATTAAACAATAAACCCCAAACCTCAACACACATCCGACTTTCCAAACCACTTGTACCTGTTCCTGGCTACAATGTCGTAAATGAAATTTCTAATAAATGGAGGTATGATAATGAATATATAAAGCAGCTTTACCAGTCCGCTTAATTTTTTTACCACTTTTAATGCAGCAGTGGATTTGAAGAATAATTTTCCGTTTTCATACAAAATGAATGTTGAAAATGAATTTTCATTTAAATGATGTTCAGCCAATATTTGTTGACCTAATTCGCTTTGAAGTGAAGCCATTTTGAAAACCCGCTTCTTATCATTTTTAACTACAAAACGAACGGAATAATTACAAAGATTGCAATCACCGTCGTATAATATTAAAGGGGAGTTGGTCATGTTAGATAATTGATTCTGGATAGGCTGGATAAGCTAGATAAGCTGGATATGCTAGATAAGATTTACAACAGCAAAAAGATAAAAACTAATAAACGAACTTAACGCCAAATTCCAAACGCCAAACAAATTCCCCTTTCGGGGGCTTTTACACCAACATCGTTACCGGATTCTCAATATATTTTTTCAATGTTTGAAGGAAACTTGCACCTACAGCACCATCCACACTTCTGTGATCGCAACTCAAGGTTATTTTCATTACGTTGGTTACATCAAATTTGTCGCCTTTTTTAACTACAACTTCTTTGATACGGCCAACTGCTAAAATACAACTGTCTGGAGGATTGATGATAGCGGTAAATTCTTCAATATCCATCATACCCAAATTGGAAATGGTAAATGTGTTACCGGTAAATTCGGCAGGTTGTATTTTTTTATCTTTTGCCTTTGCGTACAAACTTTTTGTTTCTGAAGCAATTTGCGATAAAGACTTTTGGTCAGCAAATTTGATAACAGGGACAATCAATCCATCAGGCATGGCTACCGCAGAACCAATGTGTACATGATGATTCTGGCGGATATAATCTCCCATCCAACTGCTGTTTACATCAGGATGCTGACGTAAAGCTGCTGCACAGGCTTTGATAATCATGTCGTTGAATGAAACTTTAACAGGACTCACTTCGTTGATAGCAGTTCTTGCTGCCATGGCATTGTCCATGTTAACTTCCATGTTCAGATAAAAATGGGGAGCACCGAACATGCTTTCACTTAGTCTACGAGCGATAGTTTTGCGCATAGAAGTCAAAGGAATATCCGTAAATCCTTCTGTGCCTGCTGGCATGAATGGCATTGCAGCCGGAGCCGAAACTTTTGGAGCGCTAGCTGCTGGAGTAAATTGATCAACATCTTTTTTAACGATTCTTCCACCATCTCCACTGCCCATTAAAGCAGCAATGTCAATTCCTTTTTCAGCAGCAATTTTTTTAGCTAATGGGGAAGCTTTAACTCTATCATCTCCATTGGCAACAGGAGCAGCCGCAACAGGTACTTGTGCAGGAGTTGAAGCAGCAGGAGTTGTTACAGCAGGAGAATCTTGTTTTGCAGGCGCAGCTGGAGCATCAGTCAACAAAGATTGAAATTCTTCGCCCTCTTTTCCAATTACGGCCAATATGCCTTCCACTATAACTGCGCTACCGGCAGCTACTCCAATATGTAGCAATACTCCTTCATTATAACTTTCCAATTCCATGGTGGCTTTATCCGTTTCTACTTCAGCTAACACATCTCCTGGTTTGATTTTATCTCCTACTTTCTTATTCCAAGACACAATTTTTCCTTCTGTCATGGTATCACTCAATCTGGGCATTCTGATTACCTCTGCCATATTTTTTCTTTTTTTCTTTTGAGGCCCGAAATTAATGCAAAAAATGGAAAATTTCACGGTATTTTGAAAGCTTACAAATTCTATTGAAATTTTCTTTGATTTCGTTTAATATTCTAGGTCTAATTTTAGTTTTTCTTTTAATTCTTTTATCAATGGATACTCTTCTGTGAGCATCTTATAATGCTCTTTGGCGGTTATTGGTTTTGGCCCATTTTCTACTTCAGGTGCTTTTTCATTTATGGTAATCTTGTATTTCAACTGGTTGTTGTTGAAATATTGTTGCATATAAGATACCAGTTCAGATCTTTCTGCTTCGATAAATTTTTGTTGAATAACGGTGTCGGTGATGATTTCAAAATTATTTTCATCTGTAATCTGAATGGTGGATAATTTGAAATTGGTTACTGCTGTGTGGTTACTAGCAGCTGTTATTTTTTCTATATAGAGATTCCAAGCCTCGGTAAGGGTATCTATATCTAATGCTCTGGTACCGTTGTTTAAGTTATTTTGTTGGGCAATCTGCTCTCGAATCTTGATTAAAGAACCCATTTTCATTGGGGACTCTTTTTTCACTTCAGCAATTACTGGTTTTACAACAGGAGTCTGTTTCTTTATTTCTGCATTTGGTTCTTCAATTACCAAAACTGCTTTTTCAATAGACTTGATTGTCGCCGCCGGTTTTTTTAAGACTATATCTGCCGATTTTTTTTCTGACTGTAAAACAAATGAAGGCAGTGATTTAAACGAAATGGCTTTTACTTGATCAGTTGTTTTTTTTTTTGAAATGCTGTCGTTATCCAAACTGATTTCTATTGCTTGACTCAGATAAGCGAGTTTAATAAGCGCCAGTTCTACATGTAGTTTTTTATTTCTTGCTTGTTTGTATTGAATAGCCGTTTCTGAAATAATATTCAATGAAGCGATAAGCCATCCTGTATCAGTAGTGGCAGCACTTGAGATATATTTTTGTTTGAAATCATCAGCCACCTCAAGAAGTTTCACTGCTTTGGCATCTTTGCTCACCAATAGGTTTCTGATAAATTCTGCAAATCCTTCCAATAAAATATCGCCTTCAAATCCTTTCTGGTTGATTTCATCATAAAGCAATAATGAGTCGGCCAATTGCTGTTGTTTCAAATGTTCCAGCAATTTGAAAAAATAATCTTCATCCAGAATATTCAAATTCTCCAGCGTATTCTTATATGTTATTTTTCCTCCAGTGAAACTTACAATTTTATCCAAAATACTCAATGCATCTCTAAGACAACCTTCACTTTTTGTGGCGATGACATGCAACGCAGCTTTTTCTGCCGTGATGTTTTCTTTGCTGCAAATGTCTTCAAGATGTTCAACGGTATCCTGAGGTGTTATTCTTTTGAAATCAAAAATCTGACAGCGGCTAAGGATGGTCGGTAGTATCTTATGTTTTTCTGTAGTAGCTAATATGAAAATCGCATAGGGTGGTGGTTCTTCCAATGTTTTTAAAAAAGCATTGAATGCTTGCGTGGTTAACATGTGAACCTCGTCTATGATATACACCTTGTATTTACCTGCCTGTGGAGAAAAACGAACTTGTTCTGTAAGGTCTCTCATTCCTTCCACACCATTATTGCTGGCTGCATCTAGTTCGAAAATATTAAATGAAGAACCATGATCAAAAGATTCGCAGCTGTTACACTTGTTACAGGCTTCACCGTCTTTATCTCTGTTTTCGCAATTGATGGTTTTGGCTAGAATTCTGGCACAGGTTGTTTTACCCACACCTCTTGGTCCACAAAATAAAAATGCATGCGCCAACTGGTTGTTGTTAATTGCATTTTTTAATGTAGTGGTGATATGCGATTGCCCGATAACTGTGCTGAAATTCTGTGGTCTGTATTTTCTGGCTGAAACAATAAATTTATCCATAATAAAAATCCGGGCTTATAAAATTCGGGAATCAAATTTAATCCTTTAATGTATCAATTCTACAAAATAGGATGTCTTTTAAATGGAATCGTTTGGTCAAACATATACCTATAAGTAGCCAACTTTCTGGAAGTATATACTTCTCCTAAGTTTTGAGCGATATTTAGCATTTTAGGATTGAAATCTCCAATCCATTGCATTTCATAATCAGTATAAGGAACATTATTTGATTGTAAAACTTTCGCAGATTCAGCAATGATGTAGGCATCCACACCCTGTCCCTGAAATTCAGGTACAATGCCAAAAACCAATCCGGTGAATTTTTTATTTGGTTTGAATGTTTTCAACAGTATAAAATATAATTTATGCAGCAAACCAAATTTTCCGTTGAGGTGCTTAAACCACTGGTTCAAATCAGGAAGGTTGATGAAAATGGCAATCGGTTTTTCATTATGATAAGCGAACCACAAAATCCTTTCATCCATAACAGGTTTCATTTTTTTGAACATGATTACCACCTGTTCTATAGTTAATTGCTTCAATCCGCCATGGCCAGCCCAGGCTTTGTTATATACTTCAGTAAAATCAGCAGCATAATTTTCTAGTTGTGATTTTTTTAAAAACCTTGCTGAAAATCCTGGGTCTTTTTCCACTACATCATGCCGTTCCCAAATTCTTGGTTGTAAAGGTTTTTTAACTTTCATCCCAACGCAAATCTGCTCATAAAAACATTTGAATCCGTAGTTTTCAAACAATGTTTTGTAATAAGGCGGGTTGTAATTCATGCCATAAAGGGGTTCAATAAAACCTTCCGTTACCAATCCCCACCATTTGTCTCTTTCGCCAAAATTAATCGGTCCGTCCATGGTTTGCATGCCTTCATTCAAAAGCCAATGTTTGACGTTATTGAAAAGTAAATCAGCAGCGTCTTGGTTATTGATGCACTCAAAAAAACCCATTCCGCCTGCTTCACCTTCATCTCCTTTATTCTTATATTTTTTATTGATAAACGCAGCAATTCTACCAATCAATTCGCCTTCCTCATTCTTCAATATCCATCTTTGAATTTTTCCAAAACGAAATGCTTTATTTTTTTTTGCATCAAACACTTCTTCAACATCTTTATCCAAAGGCCGTATCCATTTTCTGTCATTTTTATAAATGATTAACGGAACACTCATAAATAGTTGGTGTGTAGCCTTATCGTTTACGGGGATGATTTGCATTTTGTAATTTATGGATAATCAGTTGAAGGAAACTTATTGCAATTTTTTTCTCATTTCATTTGCTGTTTGAGTACTGCCATCGTGGCTCCATCCTGGCGGCATGAATAAATATTTCAGTTTGGTAAAAAAGGAAATATTTTTTTTCATGTCTTTTCCTATGGTTTGCCATTCATGAAAAATCAACCTAAAGGGATTGTTTGTTTTTTCAATGGGTTTTGTCAGTCCATATTTCACAGGTTCTTCATCAAGCTCTTCTTGAAAGGTTCCAAAAATCTTATCCCATATGATTAGGCACATGCCCATGTTCTTATCCAGATATTTTACATTGCTGGCATGATGTACCCTATGGTGTGAAGGACTTACAAACACAGTTTCAAACCAGCGAGGCATTTTTTTTACATATTGTGTATGAACCAATATGCCATAGGTTTGAGTAAGTGAATACATGAAGATAATATCCAACGGCTCGAAGCCCATTAATGCAATTGGAATAAAATAAATAAATCTGTAAACTGGTTGAAATACTGAGGACCTAAACCCTGTTGTTAAATTGTATTCATCTGAAGAATGATGCGTTACATGTACAGCCCAAAATACTCTGCAATAATGATCTACTCGATGTTCAAAATAGAAAGCTAGATCTTCCAGAAAAAAAAGTAAAATCCAGTAGGCATAACCATTTTCGATTTTCATGAAATGATGATTGTAACACCAAACCAAAACCGCTACATAAAAAAGTGTTCTGAAAAGTAAATCCAGCCCAGCATTGCTTAAGGTAAAAAACACATTTTCAAGCGTGCTTTTAAGGGAATAATATTTTCGGTGTTGCCAATTGCTCATCACCATTTCGATTCCGATAATAACACTGTAAAATGGAATTGAAAATAATATAAAAAGTTCTTCTCTTGAAGAATGCATATTGATGAGATTGAAAAATGCTATTGAATGACAACAAAATAAAAAGGGAAAGGTTGTTTGTTTTAAACAGCCATGATTTCTTTTTCTTTAGCCACCAGATGTTTTTCTACTAATGCTATGAATTTATCGGTAGTGTCCTGAACTTCTTTTTCAGCATCTTTGCATGCATCTTCGCTGGTACCATCTTTTTGTAATTTCTTGATTTGTTCAATGGCATCTCTGCGAATGTTTCTAACAGAAATTTTTGCATTTTCACCTTCACCATTACATCTTTTCACCAATTCTCTTCTTCTTTCTTCTGTCAATGGAGGTAAAAATAATCTGATGTTGACGCCATCATTTTGTGGAGTGATTCCGATATTAGCGGCCATGATTCCTTTTTCAATGGCTTGTAGCATAGATTTTTCCCAAGGTTGAAGGGAAATGGTTCTAGCATCCAAAATGGATACGTTGGCTACTTGATTCAGTGGAGTAGGATTTCCGTAGTAATCCACCATAATACCTTCAAGCATTCCAGGGTTGGCTTTTCCGGCTCTGATTTTTGTTAGTTCTGATTCAAGATGAGAAATCGCCTTGTTCATCGTTGAACTGGTATCTTCAAGTATTGTATTGATGTCTGACATAAATATTTTTATTGGCGCAAATTTATTAAAAACTGCGGGTAAAAATTTAGTTTTTGTTGAAGAAGTTGAAATGGACGCTAAAATTAGTCTACATCAGCAGTTTCTGAAACCAGATTTAGCATTTTGTGTGTACTGAGCAATTCTTTTTCTCTGCTTACAGATTCCTGAGCTACTTTGCTTTTCATTTTTTTCTGACGGAGTTGATAAATGATTCCGGTAGCAGCAAATCCCATGACAAACAACAGACTTAATAATAAAGTAGTGCCTATATTTTGAAATAAAACTGCAAAAATGATAAATAACAAATTAGCGGAAAAACAAATCAAAGTGGTGCTTCTGTGGTTCAATCCAAGGTCAAGTAAAAAATGATGAATATGGTTTCTGTCGGGACTAAAAGGCGATCTGCGACTTAATATTCGTAAACCAAAAACACGTAAAGTATCAAATAAAGGAATCATCATCACTGCAAAACCAATGGCAGGCGCTGAATCAAAATGCAAAATTGTAGCAGGATCTGCTGCAACATTGATAAATTTAATAACAAGAATGGAGTTAATCAACCCAACAAGTAGAGAACCCGTATCTCCCATAAATATTTTTGCTGGAGGAAAATTGTAAATCAAAAAGCTAATCAAGCTACCGGCAAGAGCGAAAGCCATAACTGCATAAGGCATTTGACCGATATAGTAAAAATAAGCTCCGAAACAGATTGTGGTTAAAATTCCCAGGCTACCCGCCAAGCCATCAACACCATCAATCAAGTTGAAAGAATTGGTAATCACGATAATTGTAAACATGGAAAGTACAATGCTGGCTACATTTGGAATGCCATAAATACCTAAAAAACCATGCATGTTGGTAATTTGAACGGCACCGAATTTAATAAGAATGCCCGCTGCAATGATTTGTCCTAAAAACTTCTTACTTGCTGAAAGAATCAAAATATCATCTTTTAAACCTAAGAAAAAGATGACAATGGCAGCGGCTATAAAGTATTGTAATTCAGAGTTTCCGGATTGAGGAGCACCTATTAAAGTGGCTATCACAAAGCCTGCAAAAATGCCCAAGCCGCCAAGGGTAGGAATCACGGCCTTGTGCACTTTTCTATCGTCAGGCTCATCAAATAATTTTTTCTCTTTAGCAACCTGAATGATTACAGGAATAGAGAAAAAAGTGATTAAAAAAGAAAGCCCACTACTTAGTATTATATTGTCCATGAATGAGTAATTAAACCTTCACTACAAAAGTATCAATAATGTTTCAGATAAAGAATAAACAAAAAGCAATTAAACTATTAGCTGTTTTGTCAAATTTCAATCAAAAAATCGAATGTATATACAATGTTAAGCTATATTTTTTAAAGAAAACGGATTTTTTCTATCAGCAGAAATAATATCAAATGGGGATTAATTTTTCTTTGTGCTTGATATTAATTGCTTTAGGTTTGCGGGCAAATTATAAAAACGAAATTTATGGCTACACTTCAGGAAACAGCTACACAAGTAAGGAGAGATATCGTAAGAATGGTACATGCGGTTCAGAGTGGGCATCCGGGCGGTTCTTTAGGCTGTACAGATTTTATGACAGCACTTTATTTTAAAGTTATGGAACACAAAACCGATTTTAACATGGATGGAATTGGTGAAGATGTTTTTTTTCTGAGTAATGGTCATATTTCACCTGTATTTTATAGCTGTTTGTCTAGAAGCGGATATTTTCCTGTAGCTGAGTTATCAACTTTCAGAAAATTAAATTCACGTTTACAAGGTCATCCAACTACTCATGAACATTTACCAGGAGTAAGAATGGCAAGTGGTTCATTAGGTCAGGGGTTAAGTGTAGCAGCAGGAGCTGCAATAGCAAAAAAATTGAATAATGATAACCATGTTGTTTATTCATTGCATGGTGATGGGGAATTGGATGAAGGACAAAACTGGGAAGCTGTACTTTTTGCAGCACATAAAAAAATTGATAATCTGATTGCTACTATTGATTGTAATGGTCAGCAGATAGACGGTTCTACAGATAAAGTTCTCGGCTTAGGAAATTTAAGGGCCAAATTCGAAGCTTTTGATTGGCTTGTAATGGAAATGGATGGCAATGACATGGATGAAGTTGTTGCTGGATTGGCCAAAGCAAAATCAATGTTGGGTAATGGTAAGCCTGTTGTTATTTTAATGAAAACCGTCATGGGTAAAGGTATTGATTTCATGGAAGGCACTCACGAATGGCATGGCATCGCTCCAAATGATGAGCAATTGAAAATAGCATTAAACCAATTGCCTGAAACTATTGGTGATTATTAATATCTGAACGAATTATTATTATTTCTTAGCAATGTCTCCTAAAAGGAACGTTGCTTTTTTTTGAAATTCAACATCATTTCAATTCCAAAGATTGGCGTGAGGCTTTAGCAGCAGGCGCCCAAGAAGATATCAACACAATCAACATTGCAGTTGATACTACAATGATGTAATCCATTGCCAGGAATTTCACTGGAAAATAGTCGATTAAAAAAGAAGCACCTCCGATTTTTATAAATTTAAAAGTTACTTGAAGATAGCAGATAACTGAAGCGGTAAATACGCCGATGAATGTGCCGATACTTCCAAGAAGCAAACCTTCACTTAAAAATATTTTTTTAATCTGTAAAGATGAAGCTCCCATACTTTGCAAAATGGAAATATCATGTTTTTTTTCAAGTACTAACATGGTTAAGGCACTGAGCATGTTGAAAGCGGCAATGATGAGTATCAAAGTAAGCACCGCATAAATAACCCATTTTTCAGTGGCCATGGTGTTATACAAATTGGCATTTTGCTGATACCTATTTTTAACAACAAAGCCAGTTCCCAAAACTTTTTCTACTGCTTGTTTCGCAGCCTCAGCATCATTTTCATTTTTTAATTTAATTTCTGCAGCTGTGTATTGATTTTTTCCAAGACCGGTTTGTTGTTTTACAAAGTCAATGTTGGTGATGGCATAGGCATTGTCGAATTCCTGTTGAACAGAAAATACACCTGCCGGACTGATAATGCCTTCACTTAAAGATTGCAGCGGATCATTGTCGGTAACATTGGATTTCGGTGAAATGACTGCCATTTTTTCTTCGCCAAATTTATTGCTGAGCATGATGCCAGCAGCATTTTGAACCCCTGATCCAACAACCATCAGCGGTTGTTCGGCATTACCAAGATTGAAACTTCCTTTTGTTATTTTTTGAGGCACGCCTGAAACGGTAATAAAATTTTCATCTACACCTTTAAGCTGAATCACAGATTGAAATTCGCCGTTTTGTAACAAAGCTTTTTCCTCAGCAATAAACGAAATGCCTTTAAGTTGAGATAAAGCAGAAAGCTGATTGATTTTTTCGGGGCTTAAAAAAAAAGTTTTTCCTGTTGCCGGTTCAATTTTTAAATCACTGTAAAATGAAGTGTAGAGCGATTTTACAAGACCTTCAAATCCGTTGTAAACACTCAATACAAGAATCTGGCAGCATGTTGCAAAAGCAATTACGCCTGTAGTTACCCAAGCGATGATATTAATGGCATTCGCCGATTTTTTTGCTTTGAAATATCGCCATGCAAAATTGAGATACATCAGAGAATTATTTTTTGGGATTGTTTTTGTCTTCCTCAGTTTTTATGTCTTTAAATAGCTTGTCTATTTTATCGACATAATCAAGCGTGTCATCTATGTAAAAACTGAGTTGAGGCATAGAGCGGAGTTGGTGTCTCACTCTTGATGTCAGCTCTTTTTTAATTTCAAAACTTTTATCTTTTATCATTTGAAGCGCTGTAATGGCATCGTTTACCTGAAAAAAACTAAGATAAATTCTGGCATCAAATAAGTCAGGAGTGATTTTAACACTAGAAATGGAAACCATACCTCCATCGAGCATGGTAAGGCCCAATCTTTGAAAAATATCATTTAATTCTTTCTCTAAAACTGCAGCTACCTGTTTCTGTCTTTTTCCCTCAATCATTAGTTTCTTATTTTATTAGTTGTAAAATTAGTTACTTTGCTGTTACTATTTTAATAATGAAAAGATATTCAAGGATTTTCAGCTATTTGAGGGAATATAAATCATCAATAGCCACCTATGTTGTTACAATTTTACTGTCGATTGTGTTTTCGGTTATGTCGCTGGCGATGTTATTTCCGTTTTTACAACTTTTATTTGGTGTCAATGCTGCTACTACCACAACGGTAAAGAGTAATGCAGCCATGCAATGGATTAATAATTATCTGACCCATTTAATTCAATCTGGGGATTCATTTTTCGCACTCAGCATTGTTTGTGTGATGATTGTACTCTCTATCTTTTTAAAGAATTTATTTCTCTATTTTTCAATGAGAACATTGGGTCCTGTAAAAAATTCTATTACCAACAGACTCAGACGAGAGATGTATGAAAAAATATTGAGTTTACCTATCAGTTATTTTACAGAACAAAGAAAAGGGGACATGATGAGCCGGATGACAAACGATGTTGTTGAAGTTGAAATCTCTGTCATTGGTACACTTGAAGGATGGTTGAAAGATCCCATGGCGATTATCATAAATCTTGCCGTATTGTTTTATATAAGCCCAAAACTTACCATTTTTATTTTGTTATGCCTGCCTATAATGGGTTTGGTGATTGGAAGAGTAAGTCGTTCTTTGAAAAAACAATCTATGAAAGTTTCAGAAAAAAGTGGGGAGACATTTTCAACAATTGATGAAACTTTAGGCGGACTTCGTGTCATCAAGGCTTTTAATGTTGAGAAAAAACTGAAACAAAAATTCAATGATATTAGTAGTGAATTTTTACAGGCAAGAAACCAGGTAGGGTATAAACGTGATTTGGCTTCTCCAATGAGTGAATTAATGGGTGTAACCATTTTTGCAGGTATTCTATGGTTTGGTGGAAGATTGGTATTGTCGCACGAAATAGCCATGAATGGTGCCTTGTTCTTAACCTACATGGGTTTGTTTTATAACATCATAGATCCTGCAAAATCAATTTCATCGGCTTTCAGTAATATGCAAAAAGGTGCTGCTGCCATTGAAAGAATAGAGCAGGTATTAAAGGCTCCGGTTACGGTAGATGAAAATCCAAATGGGAAAAAAATTGAAACGTTTAATGATTCTATTGAATTCAAAAATGTGAATTTTTCTTATGAGGAAACTATAATTCTGAAGAACATTAGTTTTAAAATAGAAAAAGGAAAAACTATTGCACTTGTTGGAAGCAGTGGTGCAGGTAAGTCTACGCTTGCCGATTTGGTACCCCGATTTCATGATGCTACAAGTGGAGAAATTTTGGTCGATGGTATCAACATCAAAGATTATTCTCTGCACTCTTTAAGAAGTCTGATTAGTATCGTAACACAGGAACCAATTTTGTTTAATGATACCATTGCAAACAATATAGCATTGGGTACGGAAAACACAGATATGGACACCATTATTGAAGCTGCTAAAATTGCTAATGCGGATTCATTTATTTGTAAAAAAGAAAAAGGTTACGACACAAATATTGGCGATCGTGGTTCAAAACTCAGTGGAGGCGAACGCCAGCGTATGACCATTGCAAGAGCGGTGCTAAAAAATCCTCCGATTCTGATTCTTGATGAAGCGACTTCTTCTTTGGATACCGAAAGCGAAAGGCTTGTTCAAGATGCGATTAACAACTTGATGACCAATAGAACCTCAATCGTTATTGCTCACAGATTGAGTACGATTCGTCATGCTGACGAAATTATTGTTCTGAATAAAGGTGAAATTGCTGAAAGAGGAACGCACGATCAGCTGATTAAGTATAATGGAATTTATCACAAGTTGGTGGAGATGCAGGAGGTGAGATAAAGCCCCCTCAATCCCCCAAAGGGGGAAGTTGGATAACCACAAATTCAAGAATTATTTTAATGGATAAGCTTTCGTTTTGTAGATAATAACACCAGTTTGGAGACAATAACACTGGTTTGGAGACAATAACACCGGTCTGGAGACAATAACACCGGTCTGGAGACAATAACACCGGTCTGGAGACAATAACACCGGTCTGGAGACCGGCGCTAGTATAAAAAAAGAGTCTGTCAATAAAATTGACAGACTCTTTTTTTATGTTGTGATGTTACTAATTATCAAATTACCACATCATCAAATTATCAAATTGAAAATTACTTTACAATTCCCATTTTCGCTTCGATACTCAAAGTAGCATGAGGAACGGCTCTTAATCTTGCTTTGTCGATTAATTTTCCGGTAACTCTGCAAACACCATAAGTTTTATTTTCGATGCGCATTAACGCTTTTTCAAGATGGTCGATGAAAGTAATCTGACGACTAGCCATTTGACTAAGTTGTTCTCTTTCCATGCTTAAGCTGCCATCTTCCATGGTCATGTATCTGTTTTCACTTTCATCACCACCTGTTTCATCTTTACGGGTAATTAAACCTTGTAAATAGTTAAGTTCTTTTTTAGCGGCTTCAAGTTTTCTGTATATCAACTCTTTGAATTCCATTAATTCATTATCAGAATATCTAGCCATTGGGGCTCCTGGATCATTTTTTTGCTGATCAAGAACAGATTTTGTAAAATCTGGCTGATAAGTACGAGATGTTTTTGTATTTATTTTTGGCAAGGCTACGGGTTTTGCAGCAGGTATTTTGATATCCTTAGGATTCTTAACACTTGCTTTGATGAGTTGATTGGGTTTAACGATCGCTTTAGGTGCAGGAGCTTTTGCAGGCTCTTGTTTTCTTTCTTTAACAACTGGAGCTGGAGCAGGGGCTGGCTTTTTTACTTCTGCAACCTTTTTTACAGGAGCAGGAGCTGCTTTTTTTGCAACAGGCTTTACAACAACTAGTTTTTTAGCAGGAGCAGGAGCTGCTTTTTTTGCAACAGGCTTTACAACAGCTGCTTTTTTAGCAGGAGCAGGAGCTGCTTTTTTCGCAACTGGTTTCACAACAACTGCTTTTTTAGCGGGAGCTGCTTTTTTC
>Ga0114968_10001614_pt1 | contig 17346 bp, 23 predicted proteins | sample M_130807_EF_Meta_FD_87020 | JGI IMG/M metagenome (GOLD analysis project Ga0114968, IMG submission 87020) | Freshwater microbial communities from Lake Montjoie, Canada to study carbon cycling - M_130807_EF_MetaG | ecosystem: Environmental > Aquatic > Freshwater > Lake | place: Lake Montjoie...
AAAAGGCGAAATTTATAACGCAGTAGTCGTGCGCACAGCTAAAGGCGTTCGTCGTAAAGACGGCTCGCTGATTAAGTTCGGTGGCAACGCTGCTGTGCTGCTCAACGCCAAACTCGAGCCCATCGGCACGCGTATCTTCGGACCTGTCACGCGCGAACTGCGCGGTGAAAAGTTCATGAAGATTGTGTCCCTGGCGCCCGAAGTCCTGTAAGGAGCCACAATGAACAAAATCCGTAAAGGCGACGAAGTCGTCATCTTGACTGGTCGCGACAAAAAGCGTCGTGGCACGGTGATTGACCGTGTCGATGCTGACCATGTGTTGGTTGAGGGTATCAACATGGTTAAAAAACATGTGCGCCCAAACCCAATGCAAGGTACGACTGGTGGCATTATCGAAAAGACGATGCCGATTCATATTTCGAACGTTGCACTATTTAACCCCGCCACCGGCAAAGGTGATCGCGTAGGGATTAAAGAAGTCGACGGTCGCAACGTGCGTGTTTTTCGTTCCAGCGGCGAACCCGTTGGCGCGAAAGCATAAGGAGCGATCAAAATGGCTCGTTTTCACGACCTCTACCAGAACACAATCGCGCCAGCATTGCGCGAGCAGTTCAAATACGAAAGCGCGATGCAAGTGCCACGTATCACTAAAATCACCTTGAACATGGGTGTGTCAGAAGCTGTTTCTGACAAAAAAGTGATTGAGCACGCTGTGTCTGACTTGACTAAAATTGCAGGCCAAAAGCCAGTGATTACCAAAACCAAAAAGGCAATTGCCGGCTTCAAGATCCGTGAAGACTACCCAATTGGCTGCATGGTGACACTACGCGGTCAGCGCATGTACGAATTTCTTGATCGCCTCGTGTCAGTGGCTTTGCCGCGCGTACGTGACTTTCGCGGAATTTCCGGGCGTGCGTTTGACGGTCGCGGAAATTACAACATCGGGGTGAAAGAGCAGATCATTTTCCCCGAAATCGAATACGACAAAATCGACGTGTTGCGTGGGATGAATATCAGCATCACCACCACCGCTAAGACAGACGAAGAAGCTAAAGCGCTATTGACAGCCTTTAGCTTCCCGTTCCGCAACTAAGGGGCGCAGACGTGGCTAAACTTTCAATGATCAATCGCGATGTCAAGCGCGTAAAAATTGCAGAGAAATTTGCAGTGAAGCGTGCGGCCCTCAAAGCCGTCATCGACGATTCATCCAAATCCGACGAAGATCGTTACGAGGCGCGGCTGAAGTTGCAGCAGTTGCCCCGCAACGCAAGCCCCACTCGTCAGCGTAACCGCTGCGCGATTACTGGCCGTTCACGCGGTGTGTTCCGCAAATTCGGCCTCGGCCGTATGAAACTACGCGAATTGGCTATGAAGGGTGAAATTCCCGGCATGACCAAAGCTAGCTGGTAGGAGAATAAAACATGAGCATGAGCGACCCAATCGCCGATATGCTGACTCGCATTCGTAATGCGCAGCAGGTAGATAAACAAACGGTGACCATGCCCTCCTCTAAGCTAAAGGTAGCGATTGCTGCCGTGCTTCAAGATGAAGGTTATGTTGACGGTTTTCAGATTAAAGGTACGGTCCAAAAGCCTGAACTTGAAATCGCCCTGAAGTACTACGCCGGCCGTCCTGTGATCGAGCGCATCGAGCGCGTCTCGCGTCCTGGCTTGCGTGTTTACAAAGGTAACGGCAGTATTCCACAAGTGATGAACGGCTTAGGCGTGGCGATTGTCTCGACCTCCCGTGGTGTCATGACTGATCGCAAAGCTCGCGCCAATGGCGTGGGTGGCGAAGTCTTGTGCTACGTGGCTTAAGGAGAAAACCCCATGTCACGTATCGCAAAATATCCAGTCGAAATTCCTAAGGGCGTTGAAGCGTCGATCAAGCCAGATCTGATCACGGTAAAAGGTCCCTTGGGCACACTGACACAGACGTTAACTGGCAATGTGATCATTAACGAAGATGGCGGCAAATTGTCGTTCATCGTTGCAAATGACTCGCGTGAAGCCAAAGCAATGTCAGGCACCCTCCGTGCGCTTGTAGCCAATATGGTTATCGGTGTCAGTCAGGGCTTTGAGCGCAAGTTGTCCTTGGTCGGTGTGGGCTATCGTGCCGCCGTCCAGGGTGACGCGGTTAAATTACAACTCGGTTTCTCGCATGATGTAATTCATGCGATGCCTGCTGGCGTAAAAGCTGAATGCCCTACACAGACAGAAATTGTCTTGAAAGGCTCGAACAAGCAGGTCGTTGGACAGGTGGCTGCAGAACTTCGCGCATACCGTCCGCCAGAGCCCTACAAGGGTAAAGGCGTTCGTTATGTTGGCGAGCATGTCATCATCAAAGAAACCAAGAAGAAATAATCGCGCAAACAAGGAAACATCATGGACAAAAAAATTTCCCGTTTGCGTCGTGCCGTTCCGACGCGCAAGAAAATCGCCGAGTTGCGAGTTAATCGCCTCCAGGTTTTCCGCTCGAATCAGCATATTTACGCAAACATTATTTCGCCTGACGGTGATCGTATTTTGGTTTCGGCCTCAACTGTTGAAGCAGAAGTGCGTCAACAGCTTGCAAGTCAAACTGGTCTGGGCGGCAACACCGCTGCAGCCACGTTGATTGGCAAGCGTGTCGCCGAAAAAGCCAAAGCAGCTGGTATTGAACTAGTGGCTTTCGATCGTTCGGGTTTCCGTTACCACGGCCGTGTAAAAGCCTTGGCCGATGCCGCGCGTGAAGCCGGTCTGAAGTTTTAAGCGAGGAACAGTCAAAATGGCTAAAGAACAACGTAAAAACGGTCCTGAAGAACGGGATGACGGTCTTCGCGAGAAAATGATTGCGGTCAATCGCGTCAGTAAAGTCGTCAAGGGTGGTCGCACCATGAGCTTTGCTGCCTTGACTGTTGTAGGCGATGGCGATGGCCGCGTCGGAATGGGCAAAGGCAAAGCACGCGAAGTGCCAGTTGCAGTTCAAAAGGCCATGGAACAGGCGCGTCGCGAACTGTTCAAGGTCTCTTTGAAAAACGGCACCTTGTTTCATACCGTTGTGGGCAAGCATGGCGCCTCAAAAGTACTGATCTCACCCGCAGCAGAAGGTACTGGCGTGATTGCCGGCGGCCCAATGCGTGCGATTTTTGATGTGATGGGCGTGCGTAACGTTGTGGCGAAAAGCCTCGGCTCAAGCAACCCCTACAACATGGTTCGTGCCACACTGAATGGTTTGCGCGCGTCTCTCACCCCGTCGGAAGTTGCTGCTAAACGTGGCAAAACCGTCGAAGAGATTTTGGGGTAAGTCATGGCAGAAAAACAAGTCAAAGTCACCTTGGTGCGTTCTACCATTGGTTGCAAAAAAGATCACCGCGAAACCGTGCGTGGCCTGGGTTTGCGTCGTATCAACAGCACCAAAGTACTCAAAGATACTCCTGAAGTGCGCGGCATGATCAACAAGGTTGATTATCTCGTGACAGCGACAGAAGTCTGAAAGGAATCATGATGTCAATTACACAATTGAATACGCTCAAACCAGCTGAAGGCTCGACGCACTACAAGCGTCGCGTCGGTCGAGGTATCGGTTCGGGTTTAGGTAAAACTGCAGGCCGTGGTCACAAAGGCCAAAGCTCGCGTGCGGGTGGTTTTCATAAAGTCGGTTTTGAAGGCGGTCAAATGCCTTTGCAACGTCGCTTGCCAAAGCGCGGCTTTGTCACGCTTGATGATCACTTATATGCACAAGTTCGTTTATCAGACTTGCAAGCCTTGCCTGTCGACGAAATCGACGTTCAGGTTTTAAAGCAAGCTGGCGTAGTGGGCACACAAGTCCGTTATGCAAAAGTGTTTAAGTCAGGTGAACTGACACGCAAAATTACCTTAAAAGGTATTGGTGCAACAGCAGGCGCGCGTGCTTCGATTGAAGCCGCCGGTGGCACAGTCGCTTAAGACGGATAAAGAATGGCAACAGCACAACCTCAGGGAAAAGCAGGACCACGTTACGGCGATCTAAAACGCCGTCTCGTGTTTCTGGTTCTCGCCTTGGTGGTATATCGGATAGGCACGCATATTCCGGTGCCCGGTATCAACCCAGATGCGTTGGCAGATCTCTTTCGCCAGAATGAAGGCGGAATCCTCGGTCTGTTCAATATGTTCTCGGGTGGTGCGTTGTCGCGCTTCTCTATTTTTGCTTTGGGGATCATGCCCTACATCTCTGCATCGATCATTATGCAGTTGATGTCAGTGGTTGTGCCAACCTTAGAAGCGATCAAAAAAGACGGCGAAGCTGGTCGTCGCAAGATTACACAGTACACACGCTATGGCACTGTTGGCCTCGCGCTAGTTCAGGCCGTCGGTATTTCGGTGGCGCTTGAATCACAGCCTGGCTTGGTCATTGATCCAGGCATGCTCTTTCGTGTCACAACAATCGTCACCTTAGTGACGGGTACCATGTTTGTGATGTGGTTGGGTGAGCAGATTACCGAACGCGGTTTGGGTAACGGGATCTCGATTTTGATTTTTGCCGGTATCGTGGCGGGCTTGCCAAGTGCCTTGGCCGGATTATTAGATTTAGTACGTACCAATGCGATGTCGGCTTTATCGGCCTTGTTTATCGTGGCGTTGGTGGTGTTGGTGACAGGCTTTGTTGTGTTGGTTGAGCGCGGTCAGCGCAAGATTACAGTGAACTATGCCAAGCGTCAGGTTGGTAACAAGGTGTATGGTGGTCAAACATCGCACCTGCCCTTAAAGCTCAACATGGCGGGTGTGATTCCCCCAATTTTTGCGTCTTCAATCATTTTGTTTCCAGCGACGATCACAAGCTGGTTTTCAAATACTGAGGGCATGCGCTGGTTGGGTGACTTGGCTGCAGCCTTGGCACCACGCCAACCGCTTTACATTACCCTATACGCGACCGCAATCATTTTCTTCTGCTTCTTTTATACGGCTCTGGTCTTCAACAGCCGTGAGACAGCAGACAATTTAAAGAAAAGCGGAGCGTTTGTACCCGGCATACGTCCTGGTGATCAAACAGCTCGCTTTATCGACAAGATTTTGATGCGCTTGACCTTAGCCGGCGCACTGTACATCACCGTGGTGTGCTTATTGCCAGAGTTCTTAGTCATGCGTTGGAATGTGCCGTTTTACTTTGGTGGCACCTCTTTGCTGATTATTGTTGTAGTTACGATGGATTTCATGGCACAGGTGCAAGCCTACATGATGTCACACCAGTACGATTCACTGCTCAAGAAGTCTAACTTCAAGGGCGCGAATCTACCAATGAGATAAGCGAGAGTAATGTCAAAGGACGACGTCATTCAAATGCAAGGTGAGATTCTAGAGAATCTTCCCAATGCAACTTTTCGTGTCAAGTTAGAAAATGGCCATGTGGTATTGGGTCACATTTCGGGCAAGATGCGAATGCACTACATCCGGATTTTGCCGGGCGATAAAGTCACAGTGGAACTCACCCCCTATGATTTAACGCGCGCTAGAATCGTTTTCCGCTCTAAATAAGCGGCTGGGTTACGTAAATTAACAGGAAGCATCCATGAAAGTAATGGCATCGGTTAAGCGGATCTGCCGCAACTGCAAAATTATTAAACGTCACGGCGTAGTGCGGGTAATCTGCATTGAACCGCGTCACAAGCAGCGTCAAGGTTAATACATCAAGGAACAGTCATGGCTCGTATTGCTGGCATCAACATTCCGCCGCATCAGCACGCAGAAATTGGTTTGACCGCCATTTTCGGCATAGGTCGCACGCGTGCTCGCAAAATTTGCGAAGCGGCTGGCGTCCCTCTGTCGAAGAAGGTCAAAGATCTCAACGATGCAGAACTCGAACGCATCCGCGAACACGTAGGTGTGTTCTCGGTTGAGGGCGATCTGCGTCGCGAAGTGCAGCTCTCGATCAAGCGATTGATCGATCTGGGTACTTATCGTGGCATGCGCCACAAGCGCGGCTTGCCCGTGCGCGGTCAACGCACTCGCACCAACGCTCGCACCCGCAAGGGCCCGCGTCGCGCTGCTGCAAGTTTGAAGAAATAATAAGGATTAGAAGATGGCTAAAGCTTCTGCCGGCGGCGCAGCTCGCGTTCGCAAAAAGGTTAAAAAGAATGTGTCGGACGGCATTGCGCACGTTCACGCATCCTTTAATAACACCATTATCACCATCACCGATCGTCAGGGCAATGCTCTGTCGTGGGCGACGTCAGGTGGTGCTGGCTTTAAAGGTTCACGTAAGTCGACGCCGTTTGCAGCGCAGGTTGCTGCAGAAACTGCCGGCAAAGTGGCCATTGAATACGGCATCAAAACGCTCGAAGTACGCATCAAGGGTCCAGGTCCAGGTCGCGAATCTTCAGTGCGTGCGTTGAATGCGTTGGGCATTAAGATTTCGAGCATTGCCGATATCACGCCCGTACCGCACAACGGCTGCCGTCCACCCAAGCGTCGTCGCATCTAAGGAGAAGCTACATGGCCCGTTACACTGGTCCTAAATGCAAACTCTCGCGCCGCGAGGGTATTGATCTGTTCTTAAAGAGCGCACGCCGCTCACTCGAGTCTAAGTGCAAGCTTGACTCAAAGCCTGGTCAGCATGGCCGCACTTCAGGCGCACGTACGTCTGATTACGGTTTGCAGCTGCGCGAAAAGCAAAAACTTAAGCGCATGTATGGCGTCCTTGAGAAACAGTTTCGTAAATATTTTGCAGAAGCCGAGCGCCGTAAAGGCAACACTGGTGAGCAGCTGATTCAATTGCTTGAATCGCGTCTTGACAACGTTGTATATCGTATGGGTTTTGGTTCAACGCGTGCTGAAGCTCGCCAATTGGTTGGCCATCGGGCGATCCAGTTGAACGGTCACACAGCAGATATCCCTTCAATGATCATCAAAGCTGGTGACATCATTGGGATCCGCGAAAAAGCCAAAGGTCAGGCACGTATCGCCGAGTCACTGGTGCTTGCCACCGGTAACGGCATCCCCCAGTGGGTTGAGGTTGATACAGTTAAGTTGGTCGGCACCTTTAAACAAGCCCCTGACCGTGCTGATGTCGCTCGCGATATCAACGAATCAATGGTTGTCGAGCTGTATTCACGCTAATGAGTCAATAGACTTGCAACACTCGTTGCAAGTCTATTTTTTAGCTCTGCCTTGCTGCTCTGCCGTTGTTGAATTGCTGTGTCGTTCACGTTATACACAACAGACGTATCGGTAGTGGTTCAAACTTGGCCAGCGGTTCTCGTATTGTTAGGTTTTGCAGTCTCTATCCATCAGCCTTATCGGTGTAATGAGCCGAGGGTATTGAAAAGGAATCATAGAAATGTCACAAAGTTTTTTGAAGCCACGGTCGATTGAAGTTGAACCGGTCGGCACGCACCATGCAAAAATCATCATGGAACCCTTTGAGCGCGGCTATGGCCATACCCTAGGTAACGCGTTGCGTCGCATTTTATTGTCTTCGATGACTGGCTATGCACCAACCGAAGTGCAAATTACCGGCGTTGTGCACGAGTATTCAACGATACCTGGTGTGCGTGAAGACGTTGTAGACATTCTGCTGAATTTGAAAGGCGTTGTATTTAAGTTACACAGTCGTGACGAGTTGACTTTGGTCTTGCGCAAGCAAGGGGCAGGCCCGGTTCTGGCGTCTGACATTGAGTTACCACACGATGTTGAAATTGTGAATCCCAATCAGGTGATTGCAACACTTACCGAAAACGGTAAGCTCGAAATGCACATCAAGGTTGAAAAAGGCCGTGGCTATGTGCCTGGTAACGTACGTGCACTGATCGACGATCGCGCGCACACAATCGGTCGTATTGTTTTAGATGCTTCCTTTAGCCCAGTGCGTCGTGTGAGCTACTCGGTTGAAAACGCTCGCGTCGAACAGCGTACCGATCTAGACAAGCTCGTGCTTGATGTCGAAACAAACGGTGTCATCAGTCCAGAAGAGGCCGTGCGCCAATCAGCCCGTATTTTGATGGATCAAATTTCGGTCTTTGCCGCGCTTGAGGGTGCAGGTGATTCATACGAAGCTCCTAACCGTGGTGCTCCGCAGATCGATCCAGTGTTGTTGCGCCCGGTTGATGACCTCGAGTTAACGGTGCGTTCGGCTAACTGCCTGAAAGCTGAAAACATCTATTACATTGGCGACCTGATTCAGCGCTCAGAAAACGAGTTGTTGAAGACGCCTAATCTGGGCCGTAAGTCATTGAATGAAATCAAAGAAGTGTTGGCTGCGCGCGGCTTAACGCTTGGTATGAAATTAGACAACTGGCCACCAATGGGCCTCGAGCGTCCTTAAGTACTTGACGCGTGACGGCCTTGTCGTCGTCACCGTCTTTTGGTAGCAGGTTAAGCAAAACTGAAAGTAAAAAGTAAAAAGTAAAAAGTAAAAAGTAAAAAGTAAAAAGTAAACAAGTAAGAAGTAAGAAGTAAGAACCAAAAAGTAAGAACCAAAAAGTAAGAAGTAAACGATAGGTAGCACTAAAAACTGTATGAAACCGGCCCGCAGCAGTTCGTGCATAGCGCATGACTAGCTGATAGAAGAGCTGAAACCACCCGAGTAGAAATACTCTTCATAGATTCAATAAGGATATATCACCATGCGCCACGGCCACGGTCTACGTAAACTGAACCGCACCAGCAGCCACCGTCTTGCAATGTTTCGCAATATGGCAGTTGCTTTGCTCACACACGAAGCCATCAAAACAACTCTGCCAAAGGCAAAAGAGTTGCGCCGCATCGTTGAGCCTCTGATCAACTTGGGCAAGACCCCTACGCTGGCAAACAAGCGTCTAGCTTTTGCGCGCCTGCGCGATCGCGAAATCGTTCTGAAGCTTTTTGCCGACATCGGCCCACGTTACGCTGCGCGTAATGGCGGTTATACCCGTGTCTTAAAAATGGGTTTCCGTCAAGGCGACAATGCACCCATGGCTTTCATGGAGCTTGTTGACCGCCCACTCGTTGCTGACGAAGTGGTTGAAGACTCAGCAGAATAAGTACTCGTTTGACTAGCGTAAAAAAGCCTCTGAAAAGAGGCTTTTTTGCCTCCTGACTACTCAAAGTGTATTTAAGGTGCTTTGAATAATATATTTTGGGCAATGGGCCAAAAGGCCTCTAGCCAATCAACAAAAAACTACTCTAGGCAATCAGTCGCCTCAGTTAGTAGAAATCGGGTATCCCAATGCAACCGTCCGACCCCATACTTGTTTTGACGCACACGCCCGATCTTGAGTGTGCAAAGACAATCGCAAAGTGCCTATTGGCAGAGCGACTTGCTGCGTGTATTAATATTGGTGCACCAGTGTTGTCGGTCTACGAGTGGGAGTCAGCGATGCACGAAACCCAAGAGATTCCTTTGGTCATTAAAACGACCGTAGCGCAGCAAGAGCGCCTAGTAGAGCGGTTGGCGGCACTTCATCCCTATGACGTGCCCGAAGCGCTTGTGGTGCCCGTGTTAGGCGGCTACGCGCCTTATCTAGATTGGGTTCGGCACAACACAACGATGGGTTTAGAGTGAACGTGTTGTTCAACTCGTTTAGCCCGCGCACCTCGGCACTGACGTTTATTGCCCTTTTTATGGTGGCAATGGCGGCGCTGTTTCATCCAGCCGTATACGCGGAGCAAGACGGCTTTTTAGACCCAGAAAAAGCCTTTGTCTTGCGGGCTGAAGTTGTTGGGTTAGAAAAAAATACTCTGAGCCTTAAATTCAAAATCGCCTCGGGCTATTACATGTACCGCGAGCGGTTTGAATTTCTTGCTCAAACCCCTACGTTAAAACTAGGCGAGCCCATTTTTCCTAAGGGACAGGTCAAATACGACCCCACTTTTGATAAAGAGATGGAGCTGTATTTTAAAGATATCGAAATTATTCTTCCGCTCACCTTGTCCACACAAGCGCCAACACACACAGCGGACCAAATACACAACATTAAAGTGACTGGGCAAGGTTGTGCCAGTGCGGGTCTATGTTATCCCCCCATGGATTTTTTTGTGACGGTGGGCACGCAAGCAAACCTCCCTGGGTACAAACTGATTGCGCCAAGCCCCCAGAGCCTATTTAACCGATTGCTTGACGGGCAGTGGCGTGACTTGGTGTTTGCTGAAAACGATCTGACACTGGCCGAGCTGTTGAGCTCGACGGCGATGGTTGAAATCGTGTTGTTATTTTTTGTATTGGGGTTGTTGTTGGCGTTGACACCTTGTGTCTTGCCGATGGTGCCGATTTTGTCAGTGTTGCTGGTCGGTGAGCAACACCATGTTTCGCGCGCGCGAGGTACCCTACTGGCGGTCGCCTACGTCAGCGGTATGTCTGTCGTGTACACAGCACTCGGTGTTGCGGCGGGTTTAAGCGGCGCAGGGTTGGCGGCTTGGTTACAGACCCCCTGGGTGCTCACGTTGTTTGCTTTGTTACTGGCGACCTTGGCACTATCGATGTTTGACGTGTTTACGTTCCAAATGCCTTCAAGCATTCAAACAAAACTAACCGTAAAAAATAATTCTATTTTAGGTGGGCGCATTGGGGCCGCCGCCTTAATGGGCGCACTCTCTGCATTAATCGTGGGCCCCTGCGTGGCCGCGCCGCTCGCAGGGGCCCTGCTCTACATCTCGCAGACGGGCGATGTCTTGTTGGGCGGCTTAGCTTTGTTTGCGATGGCCTGGGGCATGGGTGTACCACTGTTGTTGATGGGTGCCTCGGCGGGCAAACTGATGCCACGCACAGGCACCTGGATGGAAGGCGTTAAACAGTTTTTTGGCGTGTTGCTGTTTGCCACCGCTTGGTGGATGGTGACGCCGATGCTGCCAACGTGGCTACAGATTCTTGGTTGGGCAATTTTGGTAATGTTTTCGGCCGTGTTGTTACGCACCTTTGAGGCGCTTGGCACCGAGGCAGGGTTTAGTGGCATGCTGCGTAAAACAGTGGGGATGTTACTGACCTTATTGTGTTTGATTTGGCTATTGGGGATCGCGAGCGGCGGCCGTTCGCTGCTACAGCCCCTGTCACATCTTGCACGTAGCAACGCAGCCGTCACGCCCTCACTCGCGACGACACCTGAAAAAAATACAGGTGTATCAGGTGCGTCAGCAACCATCGACAAGAACGCCCTTGTATCAGGTGCGTTAGCAACCACTGACAAGAACGCCCTTATATCAGACGGCTCAGCAACCATCGACAAGAACACACCGGTATCAGCTACCTTAGCGCCCGGAACGACAAAAAATATATTGCTGGGTCAAGCAAGTGGCCAAGCGCCCGCCACGGGGCCACGTGCTCAACCCGCCTTGTCCTCTAACGGTACGCATGCATTATTTAAACGCGTGCGCTCGGTCGCCGAGCTCGAAACTGAACTTGCTCAATCTACACGACCCGTGATGCTCGATTTTTACGCCGACTGGTGCGTCTCGTGTAAAGAGATGGAAGCCTTTACTTTTACTCAACCCAACGTCACGCAGCGCATGGGCCAGTTGCTATTACTGCAAGCCGATGTGACGGCAAATAATCCAGAGGATCGTGCGCTACTCAAACGGTTCAAACTCTTTGGCCCGCCCGGCATCATCTTTTTTGAACCGGGTGGGCGTGAGCGAAAAGATGTGCGGGTTGTTGGCTTTCAGGAGGCCAACCGGTTTGCAGCAAATCTCGATCGCGTACTTTCTGTGAAATAAGTAGACAGACGCGCCCACTCGGTGCGTAAATGACGTTCAATACGCCTCAACGAATTCAAGCTTCATGACCTCTCAGCCATCCTCAGGCGCCTCCACTTCTACCATGCCGGTCATTATCTTGCTAGCGCTGGCCGCCTTTGCAAGCTCTAGCGCGTTTCGGATCTGCGATCCCTTGTTGCCCGTGCTGGCCAGCGAGTTTGGGGTACGCACGGCGCAAGCCTCCAGTGCAGTCACTTATTTTTCAATTGCCTACGGCGTGATGCAATTCTTTTATGGCCCAGTTGGTGATCGCTACGGAAAGTTTCTTGTGCTGTCGTTGGCCACGTTTGGCTGTGCTGTGGGTAGTCTGTTGGTGGCCTGTGCGCCAACGTTAGGCATCCTCGAAGTAGGCCGTTTTATATCAGGCGCGACGGCTGCCGGCATCATCCCTTTGTCAATGGCCTGGATCGGTGATCATGTTCCGTACGAGCAGCGACAGGCCACGTTGGCGCGCTATCTGTTAGGTTCGATTTCTGGCATTGCCATCGGTCAGTTGTTGGGCGGCGTCTTTGCAGATACTGTGGGATGGCGGTGGGCCTTTGTTTTTTTGGCGATGATTTATCTGGTGGTCGGCTCACTGTTGATTTCTCGTCGTCGCAGTGTTGTAGAGATACCAGCAAGTGGTGGTGTCCGTCTACTAGATCCCGTGCGCCAAGTGTGGGCACAGCCCTGGGCACGCATTGTGTTGGTCGTCGTCTGCCTTGAGGGGGCTTTTGTGTTCGGGCCCTTAGCTTTTGTGCCGGCTTATCTGCACGAGCGCCATGAGATTGCGCTAGCATGGGCAGGTGGTATCAGCGGCTTATTTGCGGCTGGTGCGTTGATTTATGCGCTGTACGCAAATCAATTTGTACGTCGCTTTGGTGAGTACCGCCTGGCCGTGTCTGGCGGTTGTCTCATGGCGTTTGCGTTTGCAGTGTATTGGTTTTCCTCGGTTTGGTACTGGGGTGTGCTTGCTAGTATTTTGTCAGGCCTAGGTTATTACCTTTTGCATGCAGTATTACAAACCCATGCCACACAGATGGCGCCGGCCATGCGTGGTACGGCCGTCGCGTTATTTGCATCTTTTTTATTTTTTGGGCAATCGGTAGGGGTGATCCTCGCGTCTGTCGCGGTGGATCACTTAGGCTTAGCCGCCGTGTTTCCGATCGGGATTTTTGGCTTGCCAATCTTGGCAATCGTGTTTGCCTGGCGTTTACAAAAACGCCAGGCCGCACAAGCAAGCGCCTGAACGCCTTACTTTTGATTCAACAGCTTTGCAGCAGCCACTGCAAAATAGGTCAGAATCCCATCGGCACCGGCACGCTTGAAGCCCAACAGGGTCTCCATCATGACTTTGTCATGATCAAGCCAGCCATTTGCAGCCGCCGCTTTAAGCATGGCGTACTCACCACTCACCTGATACGCAAAAGTCGGAACTCGAAACGCATCTTTCACCCGCCGTAAAACATCGAGGTAAGGCATCCCGGGTTTAACCATGACCATATCGGCGCCCTCGCGTAAGTCGGCGGCCACTTCGCGCAGTGCCTCGTCAATGTTGCCTGGATCCATCTGATACGCGAGCTTGTTAGACTTGCCTAAATTGTTTGCCGAACCGACGGCATCCCGAAACGGACCATAAAAAGCACTCGCGAACTTGGCCGAATACGCCATGATGCGCGTGTGGATATAGCCATTCGTTTCAAGAGCTTCGCGAATTGACGCAATGCGGCCATCCATCATGTCACTTGGAGCAACGATATCTACACCCGCCTGCGCTTGAACTAAGGCTTGTTGGGTCAAGATTTGAACGGTAATGTCGTTCATGACATAACCGTCTGCGTCGATCACGCCGTCTTGCCCGTGGCTGGTGTACGGATCAAGCGCGACGTCGGTCAAAATCCCTAGCTCAGGAAAGCGCTTTTTAAGTGCCATGACCACACGCGGGATTAAACCGTCGATATTGATGGCCTCGCCCCCCTGGGGGTTTTTGAGCGCGGGATCAATCACAGGAAATAGCGCCATGATGGGTATGCCGAGCTTGACGCACTCTTCGGCCACTGGCAACAACGTGTCGAGCGAATAGCGCACAACCCCGGGCATCGAATCAATTGCTTGCTTGACTTTTTTACCCTCAGTCACAAAAACAGGGTAAATCAGGTCATTCACCGAAAGTGAGTGCTCGCGTACTAGTCGGCGCGAGAAGTCATCGTGGCGTAAACGACGAGGGCGATTGGCCGGATAGTCGGCAAGAATAAGGTGTGGAGTTGTCATGGTACGACCTGTGGTGAGATCCAGTTTTCGATTTGCAGGGTGGCCTCTTCGAGACCGATCCGTGCCGTGGCAGAGAAGGGGACGGCATTTAAGGCCCCGATATCCTCTAGTTCTTTTTTTACTGCAAAGACAGCTTTGATGCGTTGCCCGTACGGAAACTTGTCGGCCTTTGTCAGTAGCGCCAAGACTGGGCGCCTGGTTGGGGCGATCCAGTTCGCCAAGCGACGATCTAACTCGGTGACACCGCGACGAATGTCAATGAGCAACACGATACCCGCTAACGATTCGCGGCTTTGCAGGTAGCCGCCCAAAATATCGGCCCACTCTTCGCGGGCGCGATGCGCAACGGCCGCATAGCCATAGCCCGGCAGGTCGACCAGATAGCCTAAACGCTCGTCGGGATCGAGCGGATCAGGCAAACCAAACATATTGATCAGCCGCGTGCGACCGGGTGTTTTGCTTGAAAACGCCAGCCTTTTTTGGTTGGTCAGGACATTGATGGCGGTGGATTTGCCAGAGTTTGAGCGCCCTACAAAACAAACTTCAGGGGCGCCGGGCTCGGGCAACTGGTCGAGTCGGGCAGCAGAGGTAAAAAACGAAGCGTGTTGCAATAGGGACACTGTAGGGCCTAGAAGAATCAGTTCAGACGCTATTGTATAATCGTGCGTCTAAAACAGTGGTTTTTTGTGCATTAGGTGTTTTTGTGCCCCACTCGGCGTCGAGGTCTTCAATGAAGTATTTGTTGTCAAAGGTAGTGTTAGCAAGCTGTTTGCTGCTCGGCATCTCTGCCATGTCCCCAAGTATTGCGGCCGGTCCTGCAGCAGGTCCAGCAAAACCGGATACCGCAAAGGGTGCCACGCTCTATGAACAGGGCGACGCTGCGCGCGGCGTCGTGGCCTGCGTGTCGTGTCATGGTGCGGCCGGTAACAGCACCATCCCCGCCAACCCAAATTTGGCTGCCCAGTCACACGAATACATTTACAAGCAGCTCGTCGAGTTTCGTCCTAAAGCGGGCGCGACTGAGGCCTTGCGTAAAGGCGCCGATGGTGCCCCTTCGGTCATGAGCGCGATGGCTGCGCCGTTGACCGACGCCGACATGCATAATCTTGCGATCTATCTGACGCAGCAAAAGTTGACCGAGCCCGCCACGGCAACCAATCCAAAGTTACTCGAGCGCGGTCAGCATATCTGGCGCGGTGGGATCCCCGAGCGTAACGTGCCAGCGTGCGCGGGCTGCCATTCGCCTAATGGCGCAGGCATTCCTGGCCAATATCCCCGGTTAGGGGGTCAATATCCAAGTTACATTGAAGAGCAACTCAAGTTGTTTCGCGCTGGCCACCGTGCAAACGGCCCCATGATGAACCAAATTGCCGATCGCATGTCTGACTCAGATATTAAGGCTGTCTCTGACTACGCAGCAGGTTTGCGCTAGACACCTGCGTCGTACGCACGCAAGTCAGGGGGGGTCGAAAGACGCCCCCTTTTTTTAGATCAACACTGTGACAACATCTAGTACGCCAACGCAGTCCATCGCAAACGATGCTTCGCCTAGCGCGGGATCGGGCGGCCCACGTTCGGCGTCGGCTGTGGTCAATACCCTCGAACTGCTGAGCTCGATGCGCTTTTCGATCAGTTTGCTGGTGTTTATTTGTATGGCAAGCTTGATTGGCACTGTCGTTGCGCAAGGGCGCGCGGCTAATGCCTATATCGATCAGTTTGGCCCCTTTTGGTTTGAGGTGTTAGATAAGTTTTCGATCTGGCATATCTACAACAGCTGGTGGTTTTTGGTCACGATGGCGTTCTTGGTGCTATCGACGAGCTTGTGCCTGATCCGTAACGCACCCAAAATGCTGAAAGACGCGCGATCCTTTCGTGAGCACATACGCGCCTCAAGCCTGCGGTCGTTTCATCACAAAATTGAAGTCGATACAACCCGTCAGCCAGCCCAGGCAGCGGCCTCGGTTCAGGCTTGGTTGCAGAAGCAAGGCTACGCGGTGCGTCAGCGCGTAGACGGTGATTCGCTGTTGTTAGCAGCTAAGCGCGGCAGTGGCAATCGTTTGGGCTATATCTTCGCGCATGCTGCAATCGTGATTATCTGCGTCGGTGGTTTGCTTGATAGCGAATTGCCCATCCGCCTGCAAGTTTGGCTGTTTGGTAAAACGCCCATCGTCGAAAACATGATGATCGTAGATGTACCCGCGCGTGGTCGCCTATCGGTCGATAACCCAAGCTTCCGTGCCAACGTGCTCGTCCCCGAAGGTAGCAAGCGCAGCTCGGCGATTATTACGGTAGATGATGGCGCCTTGGTGCAGCCCTTACCTTTTACGCTTACTTTAAAAAAGTTTGTTGTGGATTACTACTCGACCGGCATGCCGAGTCGCTTCATGAGTCAGGTTGAAGTCACAGACCCCGACACGGGTAAAACATTTGAGGCCAACATTGAAGTCAACGAACCCTTGCACTTCAAAGGCGTCACGGTTTATCAATCAAGCTTTGATGATGGCGGCAGCGAAGTCGAATTGATCGGCTATCCCCTCTCTGGCTCTGGCACAGACACATTTGCCTTAAAAGCCCTCGTGGGGCAAACCAGCGACATCACCCTGGGTGTGTCAGGCCAAGCCCTCAAAGCCGAAATCACCAAGTTGCGCACGATCAATGTCGAAGACCTGAGCGCGGGTGAACCGTCGACGCCTAAAGAGTTTGGCGAACACGTCGCCTCCGTCACCGGTAGCGCCGCAGGTAAGAAAAATAAAAACTTGCGTAATATCGGCCCCAGTGTTGAGTACCGCTTGATCGACGCAAGCGGCCAGGCCATGACGTTTCACCAATATATGCTGCCAGCCGAGCTTGACGGCTCGCGCGTATTGTTAGCCGGCGTTCAAGAGCCGGGCCGCCCTGGCTTTAAGTACTTACGCATGCCGGTTGATGACTACGATACGGCGGATGAGTTCATGCGCGTGCGCGCAGCACTGGCCAGCCCCGCCGATCGCGCAGAGGCGGTACGGCGATTTGCCCGAGCCTATCAGGGTAACGCCCTCGACCAACAGGCCTTGCAGACCTCGGCGCAACGCGCGCTCGACACCTTTGCCGAAGGTGGTTTGCAAGCGATTTCTCGATTCCTTGAGACCAATGTGCCCCCTGCCGAACAGCAGCGTGCTGCAGATATTGTGATCCGTTTACTTGGTTCGGCCATTCATGAGTTGCGAGGCCTCGCGCGCGAGCGTGCGGGTCGGCCGGCCTTAGGCACCTCAACCCAACAATTAGAGCTTGATGCCAATTGGTCCCGGTTAGCGGTGGCCGCATTATCAGATTTAACGCTTTACCCAGCGCCGCTGCTATTGACCTTAAAATCTTTTAACCACGTGCAGGCAAGTGTTTTTCAAGTCAGCCGCACACCAGGAAAATTCATTGTCTATCT
>Ga0114968_10001615_pt1 | contig 17340 bp, 19 predicted proteins | sample M_130807_EF_Meta_FD_87020 | JGI IMG/M metagenome (GOLD analysis project Ga0114968, IMG submission 87020) | Freshwater microbial communities from Lake Montjoie, Canada to study carbon cycling - M_130807_EF_MetaG | ecosystem: Environmental > Aquatic > Freshwater > Lake | place: Lake Montjoie...
GTAGCCATCCATGTTGGTGTCGGTGGACATCTGCACGTTGTCGGCGATCGTCATCTCATACTCCTTGGCGTCAGGTGAGGTGGGTGGTCAGGAGGTCTGGCAGATCTCGGCCCAGCGGAACAGTGTGTCCGGGCCACTGATGGTCTGTTGCATCAAGACCGAGGTGCGGGCCGCCGTGAAGCGATACGCGGAGCCGGCGGGCAGCAATGCCTGGTGCCCACGGCCGAGGTGGATGCGTCCCATGCGGGGGCCAGTCGGCTCACCGGTGAGCTCAATGGAGCCTTCGTGATCTGACGCCAGCGGCGACGCATCGAGCTTCACGAGCTCAACAGTGACCTCGCCGTCCATGCAGACGACGAACTCGTCGTGAGCGCACGTGCGCCAGGCGGAGGTGCCTTCGGCTCGGATGGCCTCCAGGACGTACTCCAGATTCTTGGCTACGGCGACCTTCTCCCACGGCTTGCTCTTCGAGGCGACCTCGAAGATGTTGGAGAAGGCGTAGTGGCGGGCGTCATCGTTGATGAGCTCCACGCCGCCCTTGGTGTAGTTGTCCAGCGAGCCGAACACCGTCGTGTAGGACGAGCGCTCGACTCCGCCTCCTGCTGTGCGGCTCACGGACACCTCCGAGTTCGTGTCAAAAGTGCGCAATGCGAACATGCGTTCGCTGTCAGAACGCATCCTTGGGAGTGCGGGAGCTCTCGTCAAGGGGTGTTCACCAATTCGTTGTACGCATACCGATCACCTGTACGCCATGCGTACTTTCGCTTAGCATGCCCGCATGAGTGAGCCGGCTGTGCGCCCCGGGGAGTTCGTTCAGTCCTTGGAGCGCGGACTCTCGGTGATCCGCGCCTTCTCCCATGACCGTCCACGCATGACCTTGAGCGATGTCGCCCGCGAAACCGACATGACCCGTGCGGCCGCGCGCCGCTTCCTGCTCACCCTTGAGCACCTGGGCTACGTCGGCTCGGACGGCCGACAGTTCTTCCTGCGCCCCAGCGTGCTGCAGCTGGGGTACGCATACCTGTCCTCGTTCAGCGTTGCCGAGATTGCCCAGGACCACCTCGAGACACTGGCCGCAGTACTGCACGAGTCCTGCTCCGCCTCAGTTCTTGATCTAGCCGAGATCGTGTACATCGCTCGAGCGTCTACAAACCGCATCATGACCATCGGACTGTCCGTCGGAGCTCGCCTGCCCGCGCACTGCACGTCCATGGGTCGCGTACTGCTTGCCGCCCTTACCCCCCTTGAGCTTGATCGCTACCTGGCCCACGCGGACCTCACTGCACGCACCGATCGCACCATTACCGGAGCGGATGCGTTGCGTGCAGAACTCGACGCCGTCCGCAAACAGGGTTGGTCTCTGATCGATCAGGAACTCGAGGACGGCGTGCGCTCCGTCGCGGTTCCTATCCAGGATGCGCAGGGCCGAGTGCTGGCTGCCATCAACGTCAGCACGCACGCGACCCGAGTCACCCTGCCGACGTTGCGCGATGACTTCCTGCCTCAACTCAGCGCGTGTGCGCGCGAGATCGACGAGGATCTCGCCGGCGGGCGTCACTGAAGAGTTAGCGCTCCAGCAGCGCTGGCGTCGCACCCACCACCAGCGCGCGCACCTGCGCCAGCACATCGGCCACGTCCTGATCGTCCGGGACGGTCACCAGGAGAACTTCGGCTCCCGCACGTGCCAGCTCAAGAACCTGTTCCTGGGCCTGCTCGAAGGTGCCGAAGATTCCGCACGCGCGCGGGTGGGCGTCGCCCACCATTCGTGGGTCTCGATCGGCGCGCGCCTCAGCCTCATTCAGCGTGCGCCCAAGAGAGATAGGCACCGCGACGATCAGGGGCCGGTTGTCCTCCGACGCATCCAAGAGCGCCCGTGCCCGTCGAACCTCAATCGGGTCATTGCGACGCACAATTCCGTCAGCGAGCGCACCGTCATCCACCACCACCATGGCGGGCTCAGCTGCATCCATGATCTGTTCGATCTCAGCCGGATCGACACATCCGTCTGCGGCCATAGGCAGGTGGATGGCCGTGAACCCCAGGCGTGCCGCCAGGCGCGCCATATGCACATGCTCGGCCAGCGATTGATCCGGATGAAGCATCACAGCGAGGTCAAGCAATTGGTCCACGAGCATTCCTCCCGGCCGGGTGCTATCTGTCCCTAGGCTGGCACGGTGTCCGCTCCACCGGCAAATGTGCCCGCCATGCAAGCGCTGCCGCATGCGGTCACCCATCTCGTCGATCGATTGCGGCGAGGCGGACTGCCTGTCTCCACCAGCGAGACGCTGGATGCCATCGCGGCCGTGTCCCAGATGGATCTGTCGCAGCGCCAAGACGTGCGGACAGCGCTTAAATCGACGTTGGTCAAGGACTCCACGCACGATGTCCTGTTCATGCGCGCCTTCGAGTCGGTCTTCCCACGTCAGGCCCGTATGCGAGCTCAGACCGAGCAAACAGACGACGCCGTGCTCACCGACCTCGTCGATGCACTGCGCGAGGCCGATGACGAGCGCGTCGATGACCTGCTTGACGAGGCCATCGATCGTTTCGGAGGCGACGAAGGTGACGGCCGCAGCGCCGGCTATCACGCCAACCGCACGCTGCGCCGGATGAATGTGCCGGATCTGTATCGGCGGTATCTCGAACAAGAAGCCGGTCCAACCGAACTCGATCGCGCCATCAACACGGCCGAAGCGACTTTGGCCATGGAACAGATGCGGCGCCGCCTGGATGATCTTGTCTCAGGCCGCATTCGCGAAGACCAACTGTCCATGCAGGCACTTGAGGACCCTGAGGACCGGCCCCTTCTGTCGGCCGGACCGGATGAACTGGCAGCCATGCGACTGGCGATGCGCCCGCTGGCCCGTCGACTCGCCACGCGCCTGGGCAACCGGCGCAGACGCGGAACGTCCGGCCTGGACATGAGACGCACCATTCGAGCATCTATGGGAACGGGTGGCGTGCCGGTGACACCGGTACTGCGACGCAAGCGCCCGACCAAGCCCGACCTTGTCGTGCTGTGCGATGTGTCGGGGTCAACCGCGCAGTTCGCGCCCTTCACGCTGACCCTCCTGCACGCCATTCATCAGGAGTTCAACCGCGTGCGCTCGTTCGTCTTCATTGACGGCATCGTGGAGATCACCGACATTCTTGCCAACAGTCCGGGAGTTCTTGACCCGAAGGCCCTGCTGTCACGTCAGGGCCTGGTCGCCAAGGATGGACGCAGCGACTACAAGCGGGCGTTCGCGACGTTCTTGGATAGATGGAATGACGCGGTGACGGCCAAGACCACGGTGATCGTTGCAGGAGACGCTCGCTCACACGATCGACCGCCCGCCACCGCGGAGATCGCCGAACTCGCCCATCGCGCACGCCGGCTCTACTGGCTCAATCCGGAAAGCCGCGGCGAGTGGGACCTGCTTGACTCACGGGCCACGGAATACGGCAACCACTGCACCAACACCTTCGAGGTGGCCACCATCAGAGACCTCATCAGTGCGGTGACGCAGATCGTCTAGCGGACCGCGTGCTGGATTCCGGTGCAACTACACGCGCTCGATCACCATCGCGGCACCCTGGCCCACGCCAATGCATAGCGACGCGACACCGTATCGACCACCCGTGCGCTCCAGATGTCCCATGAGGGTCATCAGGATTCGGGAGCCACTGGAGCCGAGCGGGTGACCCAGCGCAATGGCCCCGCCAACAGGGTTGAGTCGCTCGCGGTTAAGTCCGAGGGCTCGCTCGCATGTGATGACCTGCGCGGCAAACGCCTCGTTGATCTCGACCGAATCGATCTGATCAAGTGTGAGACCAGCGCGATCGACCGCCATGCGAATTGCCGGAACGGGACCCATCCCGAACAGGCTTGGCTCCACACCGGCCACTGCGTAGGAGACAACGCGCGCCCGAGGGGTAAATCCCTGAGCGGCTACGGAATCTTCGGAGGCCACCACCAGTGCCGATGCGCCGTCGGACAACGGAGATGAATTGCCGGCGGTAACCACGCCGTCAGCGGTGAAGGCCGGCCGAAGCTTGGCTAACCCGTCACGAGTGGTATCCGCACGCACGGTCTCATCCCGGGTGAACTCACCGGACTTGACGGTCACGGCAACAATGTCTGCGTCGAAAAACCCGCTGTCCCACGCTGCCGATGCGAGACGCTGCGAGCGCTCCGCGTACTCGTCGCTGTCCTCGCGAGACACGTTGTGCAGACGTGCGAGCTTCTCGGTGCATTCACCAAGACCCAACGTGGCATCTCCGGCGTCGACATCACGCATCCTAGGGTTGATGAAGCGCCACCCCAGTGCCGTGTCGAACATCTCCCCCGGCTTTGCCCACGCACTTCCTGGCTTCGCCATCACCCATGGCGCACGGGTCATCGACTCAACGCCGCCCGCCACGATCGTGCGCGCATCGCCTCCGCGTACAGCCTGCGCCGCCGAGGCAACGGCCTGAAGTCCGGAGGCACACAGGCGATTGACCGTGTAAGCGGGGACCGTCACGGGTAGGCCGGCCAGCAGAACAGCCATGCGGGCAACATTGCGATTGTCGTCGCCGGCCTGGTTGGCGGCGCCCAGAATGACATCGTCGATCACTTCAGGCGATGCGCCGGTGCGACGCACGACCTCACCCACAACGAGGGCAGCGAGATCATCCGCCCTGACGCCCGCAAGCGCACCGCCATAACGCCCGACGGGTGTGCGCACTCCACCTACGAGAAAAGCCTCACTCATGCCTGCCCCAACCTCAACTGCTCGCGTACTTTGACTCGATCGGTTTGATGCTTGAGCACCACACCCAAGGTCTGCTCCACCACAGCGTCGGTGAGTTCCTGAACTCCCAGCGCCTGCATGGTGCGCGCCCAGTCGATCGTCTCGGCGACACTCGGAGGTTTGCGAAGATCCTGAGCACGCATCGCGCGTATCGCCCGCACGAGCGCGAGCGCGAGATCCTCAGCGATCTCCGGTACCCGCGACATCACGATGGCGCGCTCGCGTTCGGCATCGGGATAGTCCACGTGGGCATAAAGGCAACGCCTTTTCAGCGCCTCGGAGAGTTCGCGAGTCGCATTTGATGTCAGGACGACGAAAGGCTGTGACGTGGCCTTGACGGTGCCGAGTTCGGGGATCGTGACCTGGAATTCGCTGAGCACCTCAAGAAGGAGGCCTTCGACCTCGACATCTGCTTTGTCGGTCTCATCGATGAGCAGAACCGTGGGTCCCTCACTTCTGATCGCCTGCAGGAGTGGGCGAGGAAGCAGAAACTCCTCCCCGAAGATGTCGTCGTGCAGCTGCGACCACGCCGCACCCTGGTCCTGAGCGGCTTGAATGCGTAGAAGCTGCTTGCGGTAGTTCCACTCGTAGAGAGCGCGCGATTCGTCGAGCCCTTCGTAGCACTGCAGGCGTACGAGCGTGGCTCCTTGAGCCTGGGCGACAGCCTTCGCGAGTTCGGTCTTGCCCGTGCCGGCTGGTCCCTCGAGGAGGATCGGCTTACCGAGCGCATCGCCCAGGAACACGACGGTGGCCAGTTCGTCATCGACGAGATAGCCCGTGGCTGCAAGTCGATCGCGAGCATCATCAATGGAGGAGAAGTGGACCACCAAGACTCCTCACGTGACGATCAATGATGTGCGCAGCACCATGCCTGCGGTAAGCGTACTTACTGGCGTGTGCGTCCACCAGCGAGCAACAGGACGACGTAGAGGATGACAAAGATCCCGCCGAAGGCCAGGTACGCCCACCGCATGGGCGTCCACTCTGCGGGAATCACCAGCGTGAGGATGGTCATGGTCCCGCCAGCGACGATCATCACGCCGGCCGCAGCTCGCACCGAGGCGTCGCCCGCACGGCGAACCAACCACATCTGGCCGGACAGTCCCAGCAGGCAGGCGCCCATCATGCGCATGGCCCAGTTCACGGCATCGCCGTCGGACAAGCCGAGTGCGGTCGCAAACATTCCCGGTGCCAAGAGCAGGAACAGCGCGGACACGAGGAAGACAGCTGACCCGAGGGCCAGCACGATTCTGATCAGGCGCGTTGCATTCGTCATGACTCGACCGTACTACCGAGTTCGACGAGCAAGTGGCTGCTCACCTCATCGGAGAGTTCGGCGTATTCACCCCCGCTGCCGACGGTAATGCCACCAGGTGACCGATGAACCCTGACCGATGCGCCCGGCATAGCTCCTACTCGATGCAGCAACGTCATGACAGCAGAATTGTCCTGGATGGGTTCAGCGATACTGCGGACGATGACGCGTCGTGCGTCGTTGCCTGCCGCCTCGGACAGGGGCACCGTCGTACCGTGCACCATCGCCACGGATCCCGGCACCAGCTCGTCGAGCCCGGGAATCGGGTTTCCGTACGGTGATGTCGTCGGCTTGTGAAGGAGCTCGTACACGCGACGTTCCACGGCCTCGCTCATGACGTGTTCCCAACGACATGCTTCCGCGTGAACCTCTTCCCAGGGCATGCCAAGAACGTCGACCAACAGGCACTCCGCGAGCCTGTGCTTGCGCATGACGCGCATCGCTGCCTCGCGGCCGGCAGTCGTGAGCTCGAGCTGACGGTCATCACCCAGCACCACAAGCCCGTCACGCTCCATTCGGGCGACGGTCTGCGACACCGTGGGACCGGACTGGCTCAGTCGCTCGGCGATGCGGGCGCGCATGGGGACGACACCCTCCTCTTCCAACTCGAAGACGGTGCGCAGATACATCTCAGTGGTGTCGATCAGGTCACTCATGGCTCACCCCCTCGTGCGGTCGAGCCCAACCTAGCGCCGCGTGCGTGCCCGTGGTCCTCCACCTAGCCTTGGCCCGTGACCCGCGTGATGTGGTTTCGCCGCGATCTGCGGATGGCGGACAACCCTGCCCTGCTGGAGACCACTGCCACCGGCGCGGCCATTCCACTCTTTGTCTTCGATCCTCGTCTGTGGGACTCGAGCGGTCCCGTGCGACAGGCCTATTTAGTGCGATCATTGACGGCCTTGCAGGAGTCGCTTAACGGCCAACTCGTGATCCGCTGCGGCGACCCGGTCCAGGTCGTGCCCGAGATTGCCCGCGAGACCGGTGCCGAGTCAGTTCATATCGCTGCTGACTTCGGTCCTTACGGTGCCCGTCGCGACGACGCGGTCGCCCTCGCCCTCGCCCCGGGCGGCATACCTCTCGTGCGCACGGGGTCTTCGTACGCCGTCGCTCCCGGACGCATCGTGAAGGATGACGGCACCGCCTATCGCGTGTACACACCTTTCTATAAGTCCTGGATGAAACATGGCTGGCGCGCACCCGCGCAAGATGCGGACGTAGCGGCCATCACCACAGCAGATCTGACCTCTGACGAGTGGCCGAGGGAACCCGATCTCCACGGCATCGTCTTGCCACCGGCCGGTGAACAGGCCGCTTGGGCCACATGGGAGTCCTTTCGTCTTACACGCTTGGCGTCCTACGCTGATCAGCGCAATCTGCCGGGCATTGATGGCACCAGCACCCTGAGCCATCACCTCAAATATGGCGAAGTGCACCCACGGTCATTGCTTGCCGAGTTGGGCGAAAACGATGAAGTCTTCCGCAAGGAGATCTGCTGGCGAGAGTTCTATGCGGACGTACTCGCGCAACGACCCGACAGTGTGAGCCGCTCACTCGATGCTCGATACGACGAGAACATGCGCTGGGCGAGCGGGCCCGATGCAGACGCACTGTTCGAAGCGTGGTCACTCGGACGCACCGGGTACCCGTTCGTTGATGCCGGCATGCGCCAACTGCTTGCCGAAGGATGGATGCACAATCGCGTGCGGATGGTTGTCGCGTCGTTCTTCGTCAAAGACCTTCACCTGCCATGGCAGCGAGGGGCTAAGTACTTCATGCACATGCTTCGCGACGGCGACATCGCGAGCAATACGCACGGGTGGCAGTGGACTGCGGGCTGCGGGACTGACGCCTCACCGTTCTATCGGGTGTTCAACCCCATCCTGCAGGGCGCGAAGTTCGATCCCGATGGGGCATACGTGCGTCGATACATCCCCGAACTCGCCCACGTGCCAGGGGCGAAGGTGCACGAGCCATGGGATTGTCTTGATGGGTATGCGCAGGGATACCCCGAGCCCATCGTGGATCACGCGGTGGAGCGAGATGTCGCGCTTGCGGACTTCGCCCGCATCAAGCGCTAGTGCATCGTGGCCGGTGGGCCGTGGGCGACCGCCCACCTGCGAGACTGTCGCCGTGACCGTCGTGGCCGTGCTGTCGATGAAGGGTGGCGTGGGCAAGACCACCGCCAGCCTTGGCCTTGCCAGTGCCGCGTGGCATCGCAAGCTCCGCACCCTCGTGATCGACCTTGACCCGCAGGCAAACGCCACCATGTCCCTGGACATTCGGTCGGCTCCCTTCACCTCAAATGACGTGCTGTCAGATGCTCGTCCGGGAGTTGCCGTCGATGCGGTGCTTGCCTCAGGCTGGGGCGACAACGTCAAGGTGATCGCGGCCGAACGCTCCCTGGAGAATCGCAGCGTCGAGCTCGGACGAAACTCCGCGCAACGTCTGCGCACGGCGCTTGCCACAGCACCCCGTCACTATGACCTTGTCGTCATTGACTGCCCGCCCTCGCTGGGAGAGTTGACGCGTAACGCCCTCACTGCGGCTAATCAGGCCATCGTCGTCACCGAGCCCACCATGTATTCGGTCCGCGGGGCCGCCGAAGCCCTTGAGGCCGTCGACATTGTCCGCAACACCTCAAACCCCACTCTGCGCACCACGGCCCTGCTGGTCAACAGGTACCGCCCAGAGGATCGCGATCATCGACTTCATCTGTCCGAGCTGCATCAGGCGCACGGCGAACTTGTTTTCGCCAAGCCACTCGCTGATTGTCAGGGGATTCCGCATGCTCAACGAGCCGGTGCCCCGTTGCACAGCTGGAACTCTCCCGGCTCCCGCGAGGCCGCGGAGACGTTTGATGACCTGCTCGACTTCATTCTGCCTCCGCCGCCACCCGAGCAACCGATGATCAACATCCGGAGGTTCTTCACATGACCAGCGACGAGCGCCCACAACTTCGTAAGGCTCCAGATGCAGGAGCGCATCCCACGGCAGTGGCCAGGGTCGATGACACCATCCTCTTCGGCAGCACCAGCGACTCAATTGTCAACGACAAGCTCGTGACTCTTGAGGTCGAGATCCCGAAGTCACTTCGCAAAGAAGCACGGGCACAGGCTAGGCGCAGAGGAATAACGATGGACGCTCTCGTGACCGAGGCGCTTCGCGCACGTCGCTAGCCAAGCGCGAATTAACGCGTCACTACGGCACAGGCGTCCGTGCGTCATAAGCCCAGAATGATCGATGTTTGCCCGCCAGACCCACCGCGACAGCAACACATGCGAGGCCCCCGGAGATCACCGAGAAGGCTTCACCGAACGCCGCAGCAACGACACCGGCTTCCAGATCACCCAAGCGTGGTCCACCCGCAACCACAGCGGTGAACACTCCCTGCAGCCGACCGCGGAAGTGATCCGGGGTCGCGGCCTGCAGAATCGTGGCGCGGAAGACAGCCGAGACATTGTCCGCTGCACCGGCAAGAGCGAGGAAGGCCAAGGCCAGCGGCAACCAGCGGGTGAAACCGAAGGCAGTGATCGCCAGCCCCCAGACAACGATGGCCACCACGATCGCTCGGCCCTGCCTTCGCACATGACCGAGGGGGCCGGACAGTACGGCGGCTACCACCGAACCCACCGCCGGGGCCGCACTGAGCAATCCCAGGACAAGCGCTACATCGCGCATCGAACCGCCGTACCAGTGTGCGGCAATGGCCGGAAAGAGAGCCCGCGGCATTCCGAACACCATCGCGATGATGTCTTCATAGAAAGACATCTGGAGATTCATCTTGCCTCGCAAGAACACGAAGGCGTCTCGAACCGCGCTCCAGCCTGCGCGTGGTTGGTCCTCGCCTTCGACCGGAATGGGTGGCAGCGTGGGAAGACGGAGCATCGCCCACGTGACGATGGCGAACGCGAGCACGTCAGCCGCGTACGCCGATGACACATGTCCGGTCGCGGCCACCACCAGTCCGCCAAGCAGCGGGCCCAGGCTGAATCCCAGTCCCCACGTGATCATGCCCAGGGCGTTTGCCGACGGAAGCAACTCAACGGGAATGAGTCTGGGAATGATCGCCTGTCGCGTGGCATTGCCCACGGCGAAGAATCCGGATTGCACAGCGATGATCAGGTAGAGCACCAGTACCGATCCGAGAGACATCAGCGACTGCGCGAGAAACGCCAATGAGCAGGCCCACAGGCCAATCGCCGAGATGAGTCCGATCACGCGTCGATCGTGCGCATCCGACAATGTCCCGCCGTACAGACCCATGACGACGATGGGAACCAACTGGAACAGGCCAGCCAGTCCCACCATGAGTGAGGAGTGGGTGAGGTCCCAGATCTGCAGACCAACTGCCACGGCTGTCATCTGCTGACCGATATTGCTGACGCCGAGGCCGACCCACAGGCGTCGATAGGGCGCGCTGACCTTCAGCGGTGTGAGGTCAAGGAGCAGTCGCCTCACGGAGAAAGCCGCTCCAACCGCCACTGGTCAGGGTTGTCAAGGGCGGCGGAGGCTGTCGTTGCCGCAAACCGAAGACGGTCATGGAGCCGAGAAGGTCTGCCCTGCCAGAATTCCACCATCTGTGGACGAACCAACCAGCCACCCCAGAAGCCTGGCACCGGAATCTCATCGCCGGGGAACTTCGATTCGAGCTCGGCGTAGCGATACTCCAGTGACGCTCGGCCGTCGATGACGGTCGACTGAGCACTCGCCCACGCGCCGAGGCGCGAACCTCTGGGTCGGCTGTGGAAGTACTCGGCCACCTCTTCGCGCGAGACGAGCTCCGCGCGCCCGATCACCACGACCTGGCGATGCATGGCGAACCACGGGAAAACGCAGGAGGCGCCAGAACCGGCCGCGAGCTCGCGCCCCTTGCGAGACTCAAGATTGGTGTAGAACACAAAGCCGCGCGAGTCCACGTCCTTGAGGAGCACAGTGCGCGCACTGGGCTGCAGCGCGCCATCCTGGGCCAGAGCGGCTGTCGAGACGACCATGGCGTTGACTTCGGGCAGCTCTGCCGCAACTGCCTCGTCGAACCAGCGCCGGAATTGTGCCAAGGGGGTGCTCGCGGCGTCAGCCTCCTCGAACCCACCCATGTCGTAGTGCACGCGCATATCCCGAAGGCTCATGACCCGATCACACCATGAATCACGTCAGCGTGTTGGATGGGGTCACAGCAGCCCACCCTGGAGGCACACATGAGCGACTTCGTCCCCGGACTCGAAGGCGTCATCGCCTTCGAAACCCAGATCGCCGAGCCCGACCGTGAAGGCAGCGCCCTTCGCTATCGCGGCGTCGATATCGAAGACCTTGTGGGGCGCGTCTCCTACGGCAACGTGTGGGGCCTTCTCGTGGATGCCGAGTTCAATCCAGGTCTGCCGCCGGCAGAGCCCTTTCCCATCCCCATTCACTCCGGAGACGTCCGCGTTGACGTCCAGTCCGCGATCGCGATGCTTGCACCCGCGTGGGGTCTTCAACCGCTGCTAGATATTGACGATGACATGGCTCGGGAGAACCTCGCGCATGTTTCCGTCATGGCTCTTTCCTTCGTCGCGCAATCGGCCCGCGGAATCGGCAAGCCGATGATCCCGCAGCGTCACATTGACGAAGCATCGACTGTTGTCGAGCGCTTCATGCGCAGATGGCGTGGCGAGCCAGATCCCAAGCACGTGCGAGCCGTCGATGCATATTTTGTCAGTGCCGCCGAGCACGGCATGAATGCCTCGACGTTCACCGCACGTGTCATTGCCTCCACAGGCGCTGATGTTGCGGCTGCCATCTCAGGTGCCGTCGGTGCCATGTCGGGTCCGCTCCATGGTGGTGCGCCGTCCCGGGTGCTGGGAATGATCGAGGAAATCGAGCGCTCCGGCGATGCCCGCGGCTACGTCAAAGGCCTTCTAGATCGAGGCGACCGCCTCATGGGATTCGGCCACCGCGTGTATCGCGCCGAAGACCCGCGTGCGCGAGTACTTCGCCGCACGGCTCAAGAACTCAATGCGCCGCGCTATGAGATCGCAGAAGCTTTGGAAATCGCAGCACTGGAGGAACTGCGCGAGCGGCGTCCCGATCGCGTGCTCGAGACCAACGTGGAATTCTGGGCCGCGATCATTCTGGACTTCGCCGAAGTCCCAGCCCACATGTTCACGTCCATGTTCACCTGTGCGCGTCTGGCGGGCTGGAGTGCGCACATCCTCGAGCAGAAAAAGACCGGACGACTCATCCGCCCCTCAGCTCGGTATGTCGGGCCAGCGCCCCGCAGCCCCGAGCAGGTCCCCGGCTGGGATGCCTCGATGGTGGCTCCAACCGGCTACTAGCCCTGAGGCCCGCAACCTGCAGGTGACGAACCCCCAATAGGGTTGCGGAACCGCCTGAGTTTCACACCGCCTCAACCCTGGGAGTCCTGCATGCCTGACGCCGAAATCCGCATCCCCGCCGACCTCATGCCTGCGGATGGACGCTTCGGATCGGGTCCCTCCAAGGTTCGCCAGGCGCAGATCGATGCGCTCGCAGGTGTGTGGCAGTCCTACCTCGGCACATCGCATCGACAGAAAGCCGTCAAGTCACAGGTCGGACGCTTGCGCGCGGGTCTCTCACAGTTGTTCTCGCTGCCCGAGGGTTACGAAGTCGTGCTGGGCAACGGCGGGTCCACCGCGTTCTGGGACATCGCTGCCTTCGGCCTCATCCGTGACCGCGCCCAGTTCCTGACCTTCGGGGAGTTCGGCGCGAAGTTCGCCAGTGGCGTCAAGGCGGCCCCGTTCCTCGGTGAGCCCACGATCTATAAGTCAGAACCGGGGACAGCACCCGCGTTCGTCGCCGAGGCCGGCATCGACGCCTACTGCTCCCCGCATAACGAGACCTCCACCGGCGTCGCCATCCCACCGGTGCGCGTGGCCGGCGCGGACGCCCAGTCACTCATGATCATCGACGCGACAAGTGCGTCGGGCGGGCTCATGGTTGACATTGCCCAGACCGACACCTATTACTTCGCGCCCCAGAAGTCCTTCGGGTCAGACGGTGGACTGTGGGTTGCCCTCATGTCACCGGCAGCCATCGCGCGCGCTGCTCAGATCAAGGAGTCAGGGCGTTGGATACCGGACTTCCTGGACCTGCAGACCGCCATCGACAACTCGCGTCTAGATCAGACGTACAACACTCCGGCACTGGCCACCATCTTCCTGATGGCCGAGCAGGTGGACTGGTTCAACACCAACGGGGGTCTGTCGTGGTGCACCGCACGAACCGCGGAGTCATCCGGAGTGATCTACGACTGGGCTCAGGCCAGTCCGGTCGCCACACCGTTCGTCACCGATCCTGCGCAACGCTCCGCAGTGGTCGCGACCATCGATCTAGATGACTCCATCGACGCAACGGCGGTCACCGCAGTGTTGAGAAAGAATGGCATTGTCGATACTGAGCCGTACCGCAAGTTGGGGCGCAACCAGTTGCGCATTGCTGTCTTCCCCGCGGTAGATCCTGATGATGTGCGCAAGCTGGTGTCTGCCATCGACTACGTCATCGAACAGTTGGCGTGACGGGCAGCGACGCGGCCGCCCGTCGCCCGGTCCGAGATCGGCCGACATGGCTGGCCTACCTCCAGTTGTCTGCTTGGGCCTGGTTCCTTTACGCCTTCGGAGCAACGCAGGCACTCTTGCGCGATGAGCAGGGCACGAGCAAGTCCATCTCGTCGCTGCACGGCAGCAGTTTCGCGGTAGGGGGATTGATCGGTGGACTGCTGACGGCGTCCGCGATTCGCCTTCTGGGGCGCGGCGCGGTCATGCGCATCTGCGCTCTAGCCACTGCAGCGGCCATGATGCTCTACACGGCCCCGAATGCAGCTCCCCCGGTGACCATGCTCGCCGCGGGACTCGGGTGCCTGTTCGGCACGGCACTCTTGATCGCCATCAACGCTTTCCTGCTGGATCACCAAAGCGACTCGGGGGCAGCCGCCATCACTGAGGCGAACGCCTTCGCCGCATTCGCCACGCTGCTCGGCCCACTCGTCGTGGGCATCGGAGTATCGACCGTCTTTGGCTGGCGGCTGGGAATCTGGACGGCCATGATCGGCATGATCGCGCTGGAAATCTGGCGCGGTCGGCATATCTCTGCATATGGGACTCGTGAGCAGGCACTTCACGAATCGCAGATTGGTCGGATGCCCAAATCCATCGGCTGGTCACTGGCACTGATCGCCTTCTTCATCGCGACCGAGTTCTCCATGACCCTGTGGGGTGCAGACCTCCTTCGAGAGCAATGCGCGTTCGGACCGGCTGCCGCTGCCGCCTCGCTCGCGTCCATCAGCGGTGGAATTTTTCTCGGCCGACTCATCGGTGCACGTCTTGCTCTCAAGGTTCCACCGGAGATCATCCTGCGTGGCTCTGTCTGCGCCGCCCTTGCCGCTTTCGCTGTGATGTGGTCTTTCACCCTCTGGCCCATCGTGATCCTCGGGATGTGCGCCGTCGGAACCGGCCTCGGGGTGCAATGGCCCATGGGTGTTGCTCGCGCAGTGCGTGCGTCAGACGGCCTCACCGATCGTGCTGCGGCTTACTGCTCCATCTCCGCCAGCATCGCGATCATCATCGCTCCAGTGCTGCTTGGAATTCTTGCCGACCACGTAGGTTTGCACACGGCCTTCTTGATTGTTCCGTGCTTCATGGCGCTCGCCTTGGCATTGCTGCTGGTTCGACCCGAAGTAGGCGAGCATCACGTTCGCTCGTGATGAGCAGAGCCTTGCCGTCTGACGTCCACGTCACTCCCTCGCCCTGCGCTTGATTGGGCAGGGCGAAGAATCCCTGTGAGGTTCCCGCAGGTAGTCCGCTGACGATCTCTGCGTTGACGTAGTCGCGCAGGGCATACTTCGTGCCATCCGGACTGATCGCACCGTCGGTCACGAGCCCGCCTTCCGCACGAAGCTTCTTGGCGATGGCGACGCCATGTTTCTTTAACGGCACTGCATATAACGAGCCGTGGGCGAGCTGCTTGGTCACCACCCACACGCGGTCCCCGTAGGCCATCACCGTCTCGGTGTCGTGCGGTCCGTCGGGGTACGTGAATCGGTAGGTCGCGGTAGGAGTCACCGTCTGGTCCCCTAGGGCTGCCGGCTCGGGGATGCGGTGCAGTCTCAGATAGGGCCATGAATCACGGTTGTCGCCTACATCGCCCAGCCAGATGATGGATTCACCAGACGATGATCGAGCAATCGCGATTCCTTCACAATCCCTCGCGGGAGCACCAGCGACCGTGACGGTGGCTAACGTCGCACACGTACTCTCATTGACAGCGAAAAGCAGCGGTCCGCCGCCCGAATCGTTGTGCAGCCACAGCACGTGTGGATGAAGCAGCGAGCGTGCCATCCCGCTGATCTCCTTGAACCGCGGGTCGGGAAACTTGCACACCTGAGTCACGCCCGGCTGCGCACGTGCAGCAGGCGAGGTCTCAACAGTGAAGGCCATCACGAGTCCGAGAGCCAGCGCCGCGATGGATTGTGGTCGGGTCATCGATTCAGGGCCGCAACGACCACCACGAGGACGAGGGAGATCAGGACGGCCAGCGTCACCAAGCGCCGTGTGCGAGGACCCACGACTTCAGCCTACGGGGCAGGTAGCGTGTCGTTCGTGGGCGCACTGGAGAAGGCAGACCGCGATGCCGTGCTTCCAGCCATCGTGGGCACGATGGTGTGGGCTTTAGGGCTGCTCGTCCTGGTCGTCTTCCGTGACCGGCTCATCGAGCAGGACTGCGGCTGGTGGCTCGGAGTTGGAGTCATCGGACTCATCACCGGTCTCGCGTTCAGCCTCTATGTCATCCGTCGGCGTGGCCGCTTCGGCTGACTCGTCGCTCGCGCCCTCAGCAGCAACATCAGCCGGGTCCTCCACCACCGACTCGACATAGTCAGCGACGAGTGCGGCATCGATGGTGTCGAAGTCGACATCGTCGATTGTCGGACCTTCGTCGATGATCGCGTCGGGCTCGATCTCCACCTCAGAATGCGCGCCGCATCCGAAGGCGAGCGACACCACGCGACCGTCAGCAGGGCTCATGGCGTTGGCGCACAGCCCAAAGAGCTGTCCCACCGGACCACCCACGGGCAGCATGAAACCGCAGGTGGCGCACTCGTGAGCGGCCTGCCGGGCCATCGCCGTGACAGGACCGAAGTCACCGTTCTGCCAGCGATCAGCAGCATCGTCGCGGCCCCATGCGGAGAGAACGCGCACACGACCGAGCCCGATCTCCCACTGACTCGGCGAGAGCGGACTTTGCGTTGCAAGGCCTTCGAGATCATCGCTGCCCGTCAGGCCCGCAACGAGGCGAGCGTCGTCTCGCGGTGTGGGCAGGACATCACCCGCGCCGAGGTCGCCAGCTTGCACTCGATCGCTCCAGGGCTTCCACGCCGGAGGCACGATTGCTCCGTCGCCCGGTAGCAAGACGACATCAATGATCGTGGGGTCATGATCCGCGGTCGCACGAGTGAGTGTGACGGTCCACTGCCATCCGAGGTACGCAGGATTGAGGCACTGGAAGGAGTGAGCGACGAGACGCTCATCTTCCATGACGGCACCGATGTGCTCGCCTACCTGACGTGCATCGGCCTCTGCCGAGACCGCGTCGCGCGCGAAGTCAACAGCAGAGATCAGGACGGAGTCAGTTGCCGTGTCACCGGTCATGCGCGCCACCTAGACATCAAGGTCGTCGGCCACCGCGCGCAGCACAGCGGCGACCTTCTGGGATCCCGCATCCGGCGGGTACTTGCCACGACGCAACTGGTTGGAAACTCCGTCGAGCAGCTTGATGACGTCCTCGATGAGAACGGCCATGTCATCGGGATCCTTGCGGCCCGCCTTCACCACGGACGTGGGTGCCGCCAAGACCTTGAGGGACAGCGCCTGCTTGCCACGCTTGCCGTCCACGACCCCGAACTCAACCTTGCTGCCCGGCTTGAGGGCCGTGACGCCAGCGGGGAGGGTCGACACATGGACGAAGACGTCATCGCCCTCGTCGGAGGAGATAAAGCCGAAGCCCTTCTCGGAGTCGTACCACTTGACCGTTCCCGTAGGCACGGTGCCTCGCTTCCCTCAGAGACCCCCGGGGTCCGGAGGCGTCCCAGAAGCCTACCCGCCGCTTCAGGCGTGCATCCACGTAGCCTTGGCCGGATGAGCCGACCCCGAAGCCTGGCCGACGATCTTCGCCGGCGCGACGACGCGGCACTCACCGCTCTCCTGAGGGGACGGCCGGACCTGGTGCACCCGGCACCCTCGGACA
>Ga0114968_10001616_pt1 | contig 17333 bp, 14 predicted proteins | sample M_130807_EF_Meta_FD_87020 | JGI IMG/M metagenome (GOLD analysis project Ga0114968, IMG submission 87020) | Freshwater microbial communities from Lake Montjoie, Canada to study carbon cycling - M_130807_EF_MetaG | ecosystem: Environmental > Aquatic > Freshwater > Lake | place: Lake Montjoie...
ACGGGCGAGGCTGGGCAGGCGAGGTTATAGATTTCGTCTAGGCCTGACACACCGAGGGTTTGCACAGTGATGGGATCCACTACGTCGTGCTGCACAAATTTAAAGTTTGGGTTCGAGACAAGACCAGCTATATTTTTTTGACTACCCGTAAACAGGCTATCGAGCGCGATCACGTGGTGACCTTGGGCGATTAAGCGATCGCAAAGGTGCGATCCTAAAAAGCCTGCACCGCCTGTTATAAGTATTTTTTTCATGTGAAAAGCATCAAGCTCTAAGTGTAAATTACATCAAACTTTAAGTGCGGTTTCAAACTCACTAGATCGGCTTTCGGCCGATATCTGATTGACAGATCAAGCGCGCCCAACACCTGCATAATAAAAACCAAGTGCTTTTAAAGTAGCCGGGTCAATGTGATTACGCCCATCAAAAAACAGCGCGCCTTTCACGGTTGCTTTGAGCGCCTTGAAATCAATCTTCTTGTACTCGGCCCACTCTGTTACCAGCACAACCGCGTCAGCGGCTTTTGCAGCGATAAGGGGATCATTTTCAAGCACAAGCTTACCGTTACGCAATAAATCAGCAAACACATGCTCAGCAACCTCGCGTGCCACCGGGTCGTGTGCTGCAACCATCGCGCCTGCATTGCAAAGCGCGCGAATCAAATCAATCGACGAGGCCTCGCGCATATCATCGGTGTCGGGCTTAAACGCCAAGCCCCACACGCAGATTTTGCGGCCATCTAAATCTTTACCCATCTTGGTGACCAATTGGTCAAACAGGTACTGCTTTTGTTTTTTGTTGCGCGCCTCAACACCGTTGAGTACGATAGGATCAACACCTACGCTTTGAGCAATACGCACCAAAGCCTGCACATCTTTAGGAAAGCACGATCCACCGTAACCACAACCCGGGCGTAAAAACGCTGGGCCAATGCGTGAGTCTGAACCCATACCGGCGCGCACGTCTTCAACGTTGATGCCAAAGCGATCGCACACGTTGGCGATTTCGTTCATGAACGAGATGCGAGTAGCAAGCATGGCGTTTGAAGCGTACTTAATCAGCTCGGCTTCTTTGACGCCCACGGTCAGCAATTGGCTATCGTTTTTAACGTAAGGCTTGTAAAGCTTAACCAGTTGCGCCTTTGTGGTCTCGCTTTCGGTGCCGATCACGATGCGGTCTGGATTAAAGAAGTCGTCGATCGCGGCGCCTTCTTTTAAAAATTCGGGGTTACTGGCGACATCAAAATCGATAAAGCACTTGCGCTGAAACAATTGCCAGGCGATCTCGCCTTTGACTAAATCGGCGGTGCCAACCGGCACGGTTGATTTGTTGATGATGATGGCAGGGCCGTCTAGCGTTTGGCCGATTTCTTTTGCGGCGGCCAATACGTAACGCAGGTCTGCCGAGCCATCTTCGCCCTGCGGGGTGCCTACGGCGATAAAAATCAGGTTTGCGTTGGTGCTATCACTGCCAAGCTTGGTCAGGCCGTTTTTGATGCTGTCTGAAAACTTTAAATTGCCACTGGCAATTGAGCCATCAACCACTTCTTTGAGGCCTGGCTCATAGATTGGAATGATGCCTTTTTCAAGCCGAGCGATTTTGCTGGGGTCGGTGTCGACACACACAACGGTGTTGTCTTTGCTCGACAGGCAGGCTGCGGTCACTAGGCCAACATAACCAGCGCCAACGACTAGAATTTTCATAAACCGACTCTCAAGAATCAACAGAATTTAAAGTTTTAAAACACTGCGGTAACCGTTCAGACGCTGACGCTTAACCGCCAAGATGGCAGGATCATGACTGAGTTTCAACAAAAAAGAGCAATACCCCTTAGTTTAGGCAATTTTTGTGACATCTTTGGCTGAAATCACTCTAGAAAGCAGCTGTTGGGCGCTTAGCGCCCAAGTTTGCCGCTGAATTTGCCTTGAATCGGGTGTTTTTTGCTGTTTCGCCAGTGCCAACCAGCCTTGAACGGCAGTGGCTAAGGCTGCGCCCTCGTCACCGGCAAAGTACAAGGCATGGTCTTGAGCTACTTCGCGAAACACTGGAATATCGCGAGCAATGATGGGTAAACCGTGGCGCGCAGCCTCAATCAGGGGCAAGCCAAAGCCCTCTGCCTCGCTAGCGGCGATCAGGCAGCTTGCGGCGGCGTATATTTTTTCAAGATACTCGTCGCTGGCTGTTTGTACCCAGAACAGCTGGCGACCCAGTTGGGTGTGGGTGCTTAAGCGAGTAGTCAGCGCCTCGGTCAACCAGCCGGGTTTACCGACAATGATCAAGTTAGCTGCAACGTTTTGAGCCCAAAGCTGCTCAAAAGCGTCTAGCATTTGGCCATGGCGCTTTCGGGGCTCGAGCGTGCCAACCGCTAAAAAGCTTGGTTGTGCGGCAAGTTGCTGAAGCAGTTTGGGGCCATCGTCAGGCATCCCTTTGCTGGGGATTGAGCTTTCAATATCCGCCCCTAGGTGAAACCAGTCGATCTTGAACGTTTGGGCGACAGCCGGTTGGTTTTGTGCCACCCACGCTGTTAATTCAGCGGCGACGGCTTGCGAAATACACACAGCGCCATGCTGTTGAGACACCACCCGTAACCAGTTGCCGTATTTTTGAACAAGCTCTGGGGTAAAGGTATCTTTGAGTAACAGGGGCAATAGGTCGTAGACCACAAAATACACCTGAGCACCGGCTTGGCGGGCTTGGGTAAAAAAATGCTCGTGGTCTTGATCGATGTTGAAATGCAGGTCGAGGCCTAGGAAGATGTCGTCGTGTTGGGGGTGAATGTGCGCATCTTGGCTAATAGAGGTGTTGCCCGAGAGCGCATCTGAGCCTTCGCTTGATTTTGCACCGTGCTCCGTGTTCGTCAAATTTAGCAGCCGACCATCGCCAAACATGCGCCGCGTAAACGCCACAGCTGTTTTGTAGCCCACAGGCTTGGCGGCATACACCAGCTCGACTTTATAAGCAGCATCAGCATCGGTTAACAAATGCTGAATCACGCTACGCACCACGCGCTGGATGCCTGACTTTGAGTCGGTGGCATGCAACTCGGTAATATCGACAAACAATCTTGGGAGGGTGTCTTGCCGAGGCAACAGACCTGCGACTAGGGACGCGGTTTCTTGTAACTCAACGGCAGGGCGCTGCGAGGTTTGCGCGAATGCTGCGATGCGGGCGGTGATTTCAGTGACCAGTGCTGCGGGCGTTGGCCGTACCTTCGCCCCCAGCGCGCCACTCTGCTCTAACCGCTCTAAGGCCTCAAGCGCCTTGCGTGCAGTCTGATCCCACGAAAACGTTTGAACCTGTCTCGGCCCGTGCGCAACAAGCATTGCCCGATAGGCTTCGTCGCTCAATACCTGGGTAATTTTGCTTGCAATACTTTCAACCGAAAACGGATCAAATAGAGCCTCAGGCAGCCCAATCACCTCAGGCACGCTTGAGTAGTTTGAGCCAATCGTCGGTGCACCACAGGCCATCGCCTCGAGTGCGGTAAAACCAAAGCCTTCGCAGTAGGTGGGCAAGATGTAGGCTTTGCACAGCCCATACAAAGCACATAACTCGTGGTCAGTGATGCGTTGTGTGACGATGACTTGGCTGGCATCTAAACCTGCCTGGCTGATCAATTGATTGACATGCACAAGTTGCGGGGCATTGAGGCCACCTGCCAGCACCAGTTGATATGTTTGCCGAATCTCAGCGGGCTGTGCGGCATACGCATGCACCAAGCGATCAATATTTTTGCGCGGGTCAAACGCGCCGCTGTACAACAAAAAGGGGCGCGTGATCCCAAACTTTTGCTTTAGCGCCGCGGCCTGTTCAGCGTTTAAATCTATGGCAACGATATCCTCACCCAGGGCCGCAGAGATATTGTGCACTTGGGCTGCGGGCAAACCTAACTGCGCAATACCATCGTTGCGTGAGGATTCTGAAATCGCAAACCAGAAGTCTGCCTTTTTAAATTGCCACAGGCGTTCGTAATACCAATCTTGTGTTGTGGGGTCGACTAGGTATTCGCTTTTGTATAACAGCGGGATCAAGTCATAGAGCATTGCCACGGTGTACACCGGTGCGAGTTTGCTCACGCTGACGATGGTGTTATCGCCGGGGCTATCGAGTAAACTACTGATGATCAACACATCGGGGTTAAGCTCTGCAATGAAGGCTTCGCGCAACAGCTCAGACACGTCTTTGCGCCAATGGTTTTCTGGCTTACGCAAATCGGTGGGGCCAATGCCTGACCAGATTTTGATCATGCAGTGTGCACGTTGCTCACCTAAGGCGTCTTGGGCATAGGCTAGGGATTCAGGAAACAAATCACTGAGCAAGACTACAACTTCGTGCGCGCCTTTATTGCGGATCAGCGCTTTGACAAACGCGAGGGCATAACGCCCAATGCCGCGATGGCGGCTTTCGTTTTGGGCGCCTTGCAGGTCAACGACGATTTTCATGATCGTGGTTGCGCGGCTGAGTTTGATGCCGTTTTAGGCTGATCTACGACTACGTCAGGCTGCGCGGCTGGCACATCCACTTGGGGCGCAGGATTTGACCTCTGCGTCGAACCTACCTGTTGCAACCGCTGATAAATCTCTTGCGCCTCGGGGCTTAAGGTTTCAATGCGCTCACGCGTTTGATACGCTTGTTGAATAATCGCTGGGTCAAGTGGGATTTTGCGTTGCTCGGCCAATAAGGCGTGACGTTGCGCCACCACCAACGCTTGTTGATGACTGACCTTTTCTAGATAACGTTGCACACGACTGAAACCGCGCCGGCCTGTGACGCGCTCCAACACTTGGCGCACTATCAGACGATGCATTTTTTCAACGAACGCCACGACGCGCGTGCCAACACCATCTTCTTGAAGCTGTTCAACTTGCTGCTCGGCCCAACGAATCGGGCGCGTCACGCGCCACATAAACGAGCCATGAATCGCAGCCAAAGCCGCCTCAGCCCGGGCAGCTGAGGCGGCTGCGTCTTGAATCTTGGTTTCGATTTGTTGATCAAACAAGCTTGCAAGGGTTTCAAGCGACAAGCCGTACTCGTAGTCAAACGCCTTAATCGCTAAGGGCGCCGGTAACCCCTCACTCGATTTTTGTGCAATCACGGCATACAAGGGGCTAACGTCTTGCAAGACATTTAACAACGACACCGGTTGCTGCGCCGCCAAGCTAAATTGCTCGTGTAACGGGATCGCCTTAGTCAATGCAAACCCGGCATGCTCAGGCACAAACGCCAATAACGCACGCGGGATGGGTTGGCGGCGCGTGGGATCTAAAAAGCCTTGATTGCTGCTCGCGACAATATTTTCGGGATTAACCGCTTGCAAGATCAGTAGGCCGCCAGGCTTTAACACCCGCAGTGACTCTTGCACCACATGCCTTAAGGTCTCAAAGGGCAGGGCTTCAGCCAAACCAAAGCCTGAGATCAAGGCATAACTTTGATCGGCGCAAGCTTGCAAGGCCAGCAACGCAGCTTGAGCGTTAGCCTGCAAGCCTAAGTGCTGACAATGCGCCACTGCGGCCGCATCTTCATCCACCCCCTGCGCTGTAAAGCCAGCATCGCTTAAGGTTTCAAGCCACTCGCCCTGGCCGCAACGCAAATCTAACGCCGAGGCCTTTGGATAGGCATGCAACAAAGGTAAAACGAACGGTAAGTAACAAAACAAACGCGCCTGAACTGTGGCGCGCGAACCATACATTTTTTCGTGCCAGGCACGAGAAAAATCATCAAGCTCAACTGGCCGCTCAGTCACGCTGCACCTCAATACTCGAGGGCAGCCACGCCAAGCCGACAAAGTGATCTTTACCCACAATCACAACATTAAAAACGATGGCACGATCGCGCCACTCGTAGCTTTTAGCCAAGTGATTTTCAGCATCGTGCAAGGCAAACGAAATCGAATAAGAGCCTTCGCCTAAGTTTGCCAGAAACCGTAACACATAGCGTACACGTTGACCCGTGCGCAAATCTTGCAGCAGTTGCTTGGTATGAAAGGTATTGGTGCCAAACACTGGCTGGCCTAGGCGATCTTTGATCTGGTAACCAAAGACAAGCTCGGGCAAATCAGCAAAGGCTTCAACTTCGACCTGTATTTGTAAGGACTGCCCTACCTTGACCACTTCAACCGGCTTGCCGTCTTCGTCGCACAAGGTGGCTTTGATCACACGCGCTTCGCCCGTGCCAGAGATCGTCTGCACATTACCGTCTTGGCCCAACACCTGCTGCACGTTGGCAGGGTCGCGCTCGGCAATCATTGCGTTGTAGTAATCCATTACCGTCTCGGGGCTGCCTTGCATGGCGATTGAACCACCGCTCAGCAAAATAGCGCGATCGCAAATCCCTTGCACCGCCCCCTTGTCGTGCGACACGATCAATAGCGTCGTACCCAGTTTGTTGTACGCACGAATACGATCAAAACTTTTATGCTGAAAATAATTGTCGCCAACCGACAGGGCCTCATCCACAATCAAAATATCAGGGCGGCGAGCCGTAGCCACACTAAACGCCAAGCGCATCTGCATGCCGCTTGAATACACCCGTACGGGTTGATCAATGTAATCGCCGATCTCGGCAAACGCTTCGATCTCGGGCATCAAGCTGCGCATATCGTCAGCGCTTAAGCCCAACAACTGCCCTGCCATGATGGCATTTTGGCGGCCGGTAAAGTCGGGATGAAAACCCATGCCCAGTTCAAGTAAAGCGGCGATACGACCGGTGACGTTGACCGAACCTGTGGTGGGCTCGGTGGTGCCGGTGATCATTTTGAGCAGCGTGCTTTTGCCCGCACCGTTCATACCGATAATACCAATAGCCTCACCCGGCTTGACTTCAAAATTAAGGCCTTGCAGCACCCACTTTTGCGCATGACGCGGCGGGCTAAACGGGATCAACCACTCAGCTAAGCGCGCGCTGCGTGTGGGATATTGTTTATAGGCTTTGCCTAAATCGCGAACGCTAATGGTGCCCATTACAGTTCGTCCACCATCTCGCCGGCATGCTTGCTAAACAAACGCGCACCGGTGATGCACAACACAACCGCAATCAAGGTGATTGGCCACAATGACATCCAATCAGGCCGCTGCCCATTGACCAAAATCTGTTGATAGGCGGCCATCAAATGCGTCATCGGATTATGGCTGAGCAATTGCTGAAAGAAGGGCGGCAAAATATTAATGGGGTAGACGATTGGCGTTGCCCAAAACCAAAACTGCAATACGATGGCCGACAACTGCCCGACATCGCGAAAAAATACATTTAATACGCCTAGCGTTAGACCTAATCCCGCAGACAACAAGACTTGTATCGCCAGCACAGGGATCAGTGCCAAAAATATCTTGCCCGGAAACGCCCCAGTCACCAACAGAAAGACTGTGAACAACGCAAAAATAATTAGAAAGTTGACCAGTGCGTTGGTGAGCGCAATGATCGGCAAACACATCCGCGGAAAATTAATCTTTTTCAACAGATTGGCGTTTTCAATAAAAACGTTTTGCCCACGCGTGACGGCTTCAGAGAAAAACGACCAGGTGAGTACGCCGGCGCAAAGGTAGATGCTGTAGGCGAATTCGCTTTCAACGCCAGGCAACTTGCTGCGCATGATCTGCGAAAACACCACGGTGTAGACGATGATCATGACGAGCGGGCGAATCACTGTCCACGCCGCGCCCAGCAACGAATTTTTATAGTTGGCCTGAAACTCGCGCTGCACGCTGCCTAAGATAAAACCGCGAAAGCCCCAAAAGGTTTTAAGGATCCCCATTAGTGCGCGCGCCGACTAAGCACTCGTTTCACGCGCGACCGTAATGATCTTCAAAGCGCACGATATCGTCTTCGCCGAGATAGTTGCCGCTTTGTACTTCGATCAAGACCAAATCGATTTTGCCGGGGTTTTCAAGTCGATGCTTGTGGCCCGCCGGGATGAAGGTGGATTCGTTGGTGGCGATCAAAAGGTTTTGTTCGCCATTCACGACCTTAGCCATACCGTCGACCACAATCCAATGTTCGCTGCGGTGATGATGCATTTGCAACGACAGTGACGCACCGGGTTTGACCACAATGCGTTTCATTTTGAAGCCCGCGCCTTCTTCAAGCACGGTGTACGTGCCCCACGGGCGGTGCACGGTGCGATGTAACTTATACGCCTCGTGCCCAAGCTTTTTGAGTTGGCCCGCGATTTGCTTCACGTCTTGCGAGCGATCTTTGTGCGCCACTAACAAGGCGTCGGGTGTGTCGATAATAATTAAGTTATCAACGCCCACGGCGGCGATCAAACGACCTGAGGCTTGAATAAAGGTGTTGCTGACATCGTGCAAATAGGTTTCGCCTTCAAGGCTATTGCCGTTTGCATCTTGGGGGATCAAGTCACCCAAGGCGTTCCACGAACCGATATCGCTCCAGCCGATGTTGCAGGCAACGATCGCAGCGTGGGTGGTTTTCTCCATCAACGCGTAGTCGATTGAAATGCTGTCGGCTTTTTTGAACGTCGCCGCATCTAAGTCAATCTGATACTGGCCTGCACCTTCAACACGGCGCGAGGCTTTCAGGCTTGTTTCAACAGCGTCTAAGACGGCCGGCGCATAAAGTTTGAGCTCGGCCATCGCTGTTTCGGCGGTCATGCAAAACATGCCCGAGTTCCAGAGGTACTTACCACTGGCCACGTATTCTTGCGCAGTTTTGAGATTTGGTTTTTCGACAAACCGTTTAACGGCATGGCCTTCGGATTCAATGTAGCCGTAGCCCGTTTCGGGGCCTTCGGGTTGAATACCGAACGTGGTCACTTTGCCGGTTTCAGCAAGTTTGACCGCTGTTTGCACGGCCTCGGTAAAGGCGGGCACATCAGCAATCAGGTGATCGGCAGTTAGAAATAACATCACGGCTTTGGGGCCGTAAGTTTGATGGATGGTAATTGCGGCTGCTGCAATCGCTGGTGCAGTGTTACGGCCCTCAGACTCAAGAATGAAGCCCAACTGCATGGGGATCTCACCCGTTTCGCGATACTCGTCTGCTGTTTTAAAAAACAGATCGCGATTGGTGACGGTGAGCACTTCGACCACATCCGGCAAACCTTTTGCGCGCAAAAATGACTTTTGCAACAGGCTTTGGCCATCGGCTAAACGGATAAAGGGCTTAGGGTGCTGCTCGCGTGAAACCGGCCATAAACGTGTGCCGGCACCGCCAGAGAGAATCACGGGGATAAGTTGCATGCTGAACCGTCAGAAATAATTTTTCGCATTATCGCATTGTGGAGGCTAAAAAGCCTGTTTTAGGGCGCTGCGGTGGGGTGATCTGCGTTGCGACCACTATAGATGCATCAATCGCCGAGGCCGACCAACCCGTTCACAAGGCACTTGCAGCAAATGCCCAATGGCTGAGCGCTTGACGAGAAAGATACCTTTGAAGCCATTACTCGACTCTCAAAGTGCTTTTTTATTTCACAAATAACGACTGCTGAAGCTGTTCGACGCTTTGCTGCCAGGTGTTGTATTTCAGACCCGTGCTCAGTGGATGTAGCTTGGCCTCGTACAAAGACAACCAAGCTTTAATACTTTGGGCCGCAACTTGAGCCGCCTCGTAGGCGGTTTGACGCCCAGCGGGGCCACCGAAATAATAGGCTGCGTCACCGGCGACCTCTCTAAACACGGGGATATCGCGCAGTAATAAAGGGATTCCGAACTGAGCAGACTCGATCAGCGGAAGGCCAAAACCTTCGCCCTCGCTGGCGGCAATCAGGCAGGTACTGGCAGCGTAGATTTTTTCAAGATACTCATCACTGATCCCTTTGAGCCAAAAGAGCTTTTTATTCAGCTCTGGATGTTTGGCGAGGATGTCAGCAACTTCGGCGATATTCCAACCTATTTTGCCGACAATCAATAAATTTACATTTTCGTTAGCCTGCCAAAGCAGGGTGAAAGCATCAAGAACTTGACGGTACCCCTTGCGAGGTTCAAGCGTACCCACCATCAAAAAGGTGGGGCGCTGGCTCAAGGCCGCCAACATCTGCGCGGCGTCGGCTGGCAAACCTTTTGAGGGTGCTGAGTTATTTAAATCGGCCCCCAAATGAAAATAGGTGGTCTTGAAGGTATCGCTAATGGTTATCCGGTTTTCGGCAATCCAGGCATCGTAGTCGTCGGCGACCGCCTTTGAAATACAAATCGCACCATCAAACTTAACCAGGGTGCGCAACCAGCGCATATGAAAATCTTTGGTTGAGCTTGGAAAATAGGCGGGAAACTGCACCGGCAGCAGGTCATAGACCACAAAATACACTCTCACCCCGGCGGCTCTGATCTTTGAGAGGTAATTTTGCTCTTTGAGTGTCGTGACGCAAGCAAAATCCAAGCCTAAAAAGATGTCGCCTGGGCTCACCTCAATCGCCCGCGGTTCTGGAGAGCGGCCTAAGGTCAGCGATCCGCTGGCGTCATGCCCCATCTGCGCGGCCTTGTAGCCAACGTGGCGATCGCCATATACGGCTTGAATCTCATAACCCTTGGGCGGGTTAGTCAACAATTGCAGCAAGATGCTGCGAGTCACCCGCTGAATGCCAGTTTTTAAGTCTTCTAAAACCAAAAACGAAACATCAACAAACAGAATGTTGGGGGTGGGATTTGCACGAAACTGAACAATACGAGGCTTAACCAGATACCAATCAAACAATTGCACCTGAATATGACGCACAAAGGGTTCAAAACGTGGGTATTTGGTTGTGAGGACTTGAAACGCTTTTTTAAGCGGCCCAGTGGTCAGTAGATCGTATAAATTTTTAACAACCGACTTGATCATAGATGTGATGGCTAAGACTATATTGGGCAAGCCGAAATAACGGGATACGAAAAAAATCTGTCCCGAATTAAAAACTGATGGCAAATTCAGGGGCACTTACGGCTAAAAACTTGACTGCGCCACAGGTTTAAGCAGCAAGCGTTTGCGAACCGCGCATAAACGCCACAGAAGTATAATAACGCCTTTGAACGGCTAACTGGATACGAGCGTGGCGAATACAGGCGCAAACAAGACCGCGGTGATCACTGGCATCACCGGACAAGACGGGGCTTATTTAACCGAATTGCTATTGGGTAAGGGCTATACGGTCTACGGCACTTATCGCCGCACCAGTTCAGTCAATTTTTGGCGCCTTGAAGAGCTTGGCGTCGAAAACCATCCTAATTTGCACCTGGTTGAATACGACTTAACTGACTTGTCTTCAAGTATCAGGTTATTGCAAAACTCAGGCGCGACCGAGGTCTACAACCTAGCCGCCCAAAGCTTTGTGGGGGTGTCGTTTGAACAACCCATCACCACCGCCGAGATCACGGGCATTGGCCCCGTGAACTTGCTTGAAGCGATTCGCATCGTCAATCCAAAGATTAAGTTTTATCAGGCCAGTACCTCTGAAATGTTTGGCAAAGTGCAGGCGATTCCGCAAATTGAATCGACTCCTTTTTACCCACGTAGCCCCTACGGCGTGGCCAAGCTGTACGCGCACTGGATGACAATCAATTACCGCGAAAGCTATAACATTTTTGCCACCAGCGGCATCTTGTTTAACCACGAGTCCCCGCTACGTGGCCGTGAGTTTGTGACCCGCAAAATTACCGATAGCGTGGCCAAAATCAAACTGGGCAAGCTGCCGGTGCTTGAGCTGGGCAATATTGATGCCAAGCGCGACTGGGGTTACGCCAAAGACTACGTTGAAGGCATGTGGCGCATGTTGCAAGCGGCCGAGCCCGACACTTTTGTACTGGGCACCAATCGCACCGAAACCGTGCGCGATTTTGTCACTATGGCGTTTAAAGCGACTGGGGTCGACATCGACTGGAAAGGCCAAGCCGAGCAAGAGCAAGGCTTTGATGCCAGCACTGGCAAGGTCTTGGTCAAAATTAACCCCAAGTTTTACCGGCCCGCCGAAGTTGAGCTGTTAATTGGCAACCCCGCAAAAGCAAAAGCCGCCTTAGGCTGGGAGCCCAAAACGACACTCGAAGAGCTCTGTCGCATGATGGTGGTGGCGGATTTGGCGCGCAACGAGCGCGGCTTCTCGTTTTAAATGACCGCTGAGCAGCTCAGATGAACGCAAGCAATAACCAACGCGTACTCGTCACCGGGCTGCAAGGGTTTACCGGCCTGCATCTGGCCAACGAACTTGAAGCGAATGGCTACGAAGTGTGGGGCTTAGGGGACGTTGACCCCACCCTGCCACGGTCGGTCAAAGCAAATCTCTTAGACCTTGAATCGTTGCGGGCGGCGGTGTTGGCTGCGCAGCCCCAATACGTTGTGCATTTGGCGGGTGTGGCCTTTGTTGGCCACGGCCAGCCCAAGGCGTTTTATGACGTCAACTTAGTGGGCACTCGCAACTTGCTAGAGGCACTTGAACCGCTTTCTGCGCAGTTAAAGTGTGTGCTGCTTGCCAGTAGCGCCAATGTATACGGTAACTTGCAAGGCGGCTTACTCAACGAAGCCAACCCAGTCAACCCTGCAAACGATTACGCAGTCAGCAAACTGGCCATGGAATACATGGCTAAGCTTTGGCTGCCCAAGGTGCCGGTGGTGATGGCACGGCCGTTTAATTACACCGGCATTGGCCAGTCAGAAAGCTTTTTGATCCCAAAGATCGTGTCGCATTTTGTACGCAAGCAGCCAACGCTTGATCTGGGCAACATGGATGTGTGGCGCGAATTCAACGACGTGCGCGATGTGGTCAAGGCGTATCGGATGCTGCTTGAGGCGGCGCCGATTGGGCAGATTGTGAATGTCTGTTCTAGCAATCTGGTGTCGCTTAAAGAAGCGCTGGCGTTGGCGACTGAGTTGACGGGGCATTCGCTAGAAGCGCGTGTCAACCCGCTGTTTGTGCGCGCTAACGAGGTGCTGAAGCTCGGTGGCGATACAACGCTGTTAAAGACGTTTGTGCCTGATTGGCAACCTAAGCGCTTGCGTGAAACGTTAGCGTGGATGATTCAGGCTGCGCAACAAGTGCTGGCCGCTAGTGGAGGGTCAGGTGCTAGTGGTTCAAGTTTAAGTGCTGCAGGCGCCTCAGGATCAGCGGCCGGTAGCGCGTCAACAGATTCTACGCAGTCGTTTCCCCCCATCCAGCCATGATGCGCGTGGGGTTCGGTGTGACAGCCCTATGCAAAGGTCTTGCAGGGGGCGGCTCTGACGGCATCGGCAATTACACCCTTGAAATGCTGCGGCAATTTGGCGCCAGAGATGATTTGTCGTTGATGCCGTTTGCTTTTGGGCAGGCTGTGGCGGGGGAAATACTTAAAGAGTTAAATCACGCCGCACCCAGCGCCTCTGCAGAGCAGACAGTAATCAATGGCGAAAGTGGCTTGTCATCCAATCGCAATCCAAGCGAACCGGCACTCGAGACGAAGCGCAGCGCGGCCGACTCTTCAGACAAATCGGGCATCACACTCGGACGTTATCCACTGAACGCAGCGTGGTCAGCAGCAACAAGCTTGAATTTTTTTGGCATCGATCGCTTAAACCAAAAAGTAGATCTGATTCACGCCACAGATCATTACGTACCCAAATGCAGCCCAGTGCCGTTAGTGGCCACCTTGATGGATGCAATCCCGTTATCGCACCCGCACTGGTCGCGCGGCAAGTATCGTGGTTTAAAAAATGCACTTTGGATTCGAGCCGCAAACTGGGCTGATCAGATCATTACGATTTCTGAATACTCAAAGGCTGAACTCGCGAAGTGGACTGGTATCTCGCCCAACAAGATTAGCGTGATCCCACTAGGCGTCGACAAGCGTTGGTTTCGTGACGTTCCCGCCGCTGAGTTTGCGCAAGTTCGCGCGCGGTACTCCTTGCCCGAGCGTTTCTTTATTTCTGTTGGCACCTTGCAGCCACGCAAAAATATCGAAGGCGCAATTTTGGCGCATCGCTCAATGCCGCCAGCTGAACGCCAACGCACACCACTCGTGATCGTTGGTCGTGCAGGTTGGAAGTGTGAAGCTGTGTTGAAAATGATCGATGAAGACACAAGCTCAGGCGCCGTGCGTTGGTTGCAGCATGTGCCAGAGGCAGATTTATTGGCCGCTGTGAAATCAGCGAGTGCGCTAGTGTTTGCTTCGTTGGCAGAAGGCTTTGGCTTGCCAGTGCTTGAGGCCTTTGCGGCACAAGTGCCTGTCGTAACCTCTAACACTACGTCGTTGCCTGAAGTGACAGGCGATGCTGCGTTAACAGTTACTCCGCTCGATATTGCAGCGTTAAGCGCAGCGATGACGCGGGTGATTGGTGATGAGGCGCTAGCGACTGATCTGAAGCAGCGCGGGCTGCTAAGAGCCCAGTCGTTTAACTGGCAAGCGTGTGCGGCTGCGACGGTTGGTGTGTATCAAGAGGTTTTAGGGCGGTAAGGGCTGCCTTGACGTGCTACTCGACGAGTGCTTTCAATTTTAAAGTGTTATCAATCGCCTTGTCCGCCATTGTAAGATCAATCGTTTGCCCTAGCTCGTAGTCGGCTTTTGTTCGCGCACGTTTTATTTGTCTTGCAATCGCAGCGACCTCCCTTGAGATGAAGTGCTTAGGGTCAGCTCGACTAATTGTCGGGTTTTCAAGCTGTTGGTACAACCTTTCATGAACGCCTGCGCGACGACTAACCACAGTACCGGGTTGGCTCAGCGTCGCATGAAATTCTTTCGCTAAATGAAATGCCGCATAATAGGAACGTCCGATGGCGCAACGTCTTGCGACCTCGTTTGCATTGGCCGTATTCAAAGCTTGAGAGAACTCAATTAGCTGCTTTGGCGTAACACTCATCTGCGCTGGGTTCCTGTAAAACTAAAGTCAATGCACGCCGGCATTTTTTCGAAGCGCTCGATAACTCGGTGAATGAACTCAGAGCTCATGTCTGAAGCCTCACCCGGAGATACGGGCACCCTCCATTCTATGGAAACGAAGTGCTCATCGTATGGGCCGTCATAGATAAATTGATCCTTTTCGAAATGCTCGCAGCACATTAAACGGCGCTCACGCAAAATTTCACCCGCATCGTCAAGCATTTGACCGACTATTTCATCGGTGACATTAGCTTCTTGAAAAATCTTTTGAATCCGTTTGGCATCTTCAACATGTTTTGCTGACAGCTCGGCAATTTTCATACTCTGCGCCGCTGCATAAAAGTCGTTTAGTGGCGAAATCGCCATCGACCAAAATCCAAGGCTATCGGTACACGTCAGCCATCCCAACTCTGGGCGCGCAGCCTTAGCAAACTCTTTTTGTGCTTCAGAAATGAAGCCCATATTAATCAAGACTGCGCAATAGGCTGCAGCCGTGCGCGGCGAGCGATCTAGTTTGGCGGCGCAAGAAAAGTTATGCCGCATCTCAGCTTCGTTTCCGCAAAGGTGATGGATAGCACCCAAGGTAATAAAGCGCTCGATCGCCTGATACGCATCACCCGTGATTTTTTGTGCCTCGCAAAGCAACCGACGTATCTCAAAACTATTTGAATCAAGATACGGCCCGCCCGCTTTGACGCGCGCGTTAACCTGAGAAAGAATTTGTGAGCACAAGGTTTTGGGTTGAGTCGACATGCGGTGTGGATCCTGAACGCGATTCACCATTGCGGCGGGGAGACGCAGTGAACCATATTCGGCTAAGGACTTCAATGGCGTGCTGCGGCAGAACGCTAACTTTTACACTTTGTTACAAGGGCGCTTTGTAACAAGGACATTTTCGTCTCACCGGTGCTCATTCAAGACGTTCTTTCGCTGAGTAAAATTCTGTTTTGCTTCTGATCTGCAAATCAAACTCTCGGGCACTTGTGAAATGAATACTTTAGATACCTCTTTGATGGCTCACCTCACCGTCGAATCTTTCGGCGTGACCGATACACATCTAAATTCTCCCAGTTGTACTAGCGCGCCTGTTTCTAAGACTTTAACTACAACACCTGAAACAAAACCGAACGCCGAAATGATTAGCAGAGACCTCACCCCTATCGAAGATTTAATTTTGCATAGAGCGACACTCAGCGCTGGCAAATTGATTTACAAAGGCAGGCTTGTTCGCGAAACTTAACGGCAATTAATCAGATCTTTGCCAACCACTTTTTACGTCCCAAGAGTGATCGGCTGTCCTTTTCAATCTAGCACTTACGGCACCGCCAGCAACTCACCATAAGCCGCCATATACTTCTGCGCCATGGTTTCGGCCTTGAACGTCTCTTGATACCTCACCAGCGCCTGCTGCCCCCACACCTGTACCTGTTCGGGCTGCTGCCAAAACGTATCCAAAGCCTGCCCAAAACTTTGCGCATCTGAGGGTGGCACCACCAAACCTGTGACGCCGTCTCTATTCACGTAACTCGTGCCGGTACCAATCTCGCAGGTAATCATCGGCGTACCCTGCTGGGCGGCCTCAGCCAGCACAATGCCAAACGCCTCTGAGGGCATATGCGACGGAAACACAAACCCATACGCCGCGCGCATCAGGCTGCGTTTTTCGTCGTTAGTCACTTCAGGCACAAAGTGCAGATTGGTTAAACCTAGCTGCTTGGCTTGTGCGACCAAGGCGTCGTGCTGGTCGCCGCGGCCCACGATGACGGTGGGATAGTCGCGACCTTTTAAGGCCTCGAGCAACACATGTAAACCTTTGTAATAGCGCAACGCCCCCAAAAACAAAAAGAACCTTGGGCCAAACTGTGTGCGCCAGGCTTGTACTTCGGGGTCGGTTTCGGCGTGCGCTTCAAAGTGCTGGATGCCGTAAGTGATCAGGCGAACCTTGTCTTTATGCTTTTGCAGCACGGGGCTGGATTGCATGATGCCGGGCGAGGCGGCGTAGATCTTGCTCATCTTGCCCAAGTAAAAATCGCGCAGGGGGGCGTAAAGCTTATTGAGCTGCACCTGATTGACCACATCAGAGTGGTAACTAATCAGGCTAGGCTTTTTAATGCCCGAGAGCACATAGCAAAGGTCGGCATACGGCCACGGAAAATGCATATGCAAGACATCGGCCCAGGCGGTTTCTTTTTTAAAATTGGCTAGCAAACTGACTGAAAACCCGGTTGAAGCCACGTACAAATCGCGCTTGTAGCGCACGATTTGATATCCTTCAGGTGACATATCTGTGCGAGGCTTGCCAGGAGTAAGCACTAACACCTTATTCTCAACACCTAGCGGCGTCGTGTGGCTGGCGATGGTATGGACCACCTGCTCGATGCCACCATAGGTATCCGGAAAAAACGTCTTTAAGACGTGCAGCACGCGCATTTAGCGGCGCCGTTTCTTTTGTAAAACCATCCACTTTGGCATTCTGAACAGCACCAGAGTGCGGTACAAAATCACGTAGCTAGTGGCAAACAAGATGGTGCAAATGATGAGCGGGATCTCGTGCTGCCAAAACAA
>Ga0114968_10001618_pt1 | contig 17322 bp, 32 predicted proteins | sample M_130807_EF_Meta_FD_87020 | JGI IMG/M metagenome (GOLD analysis project Ga0114968, IMG submission 87020) | Freshwater microbial communities from Lake Montjoie, Canada to study carbon cycling - M_130807_EF_MetaG | ecosystem: Environmental > Aquatic > Freshwater > Lake | place: Lake Montjoie...
CGCCGCCACTCAAAAAAATTTATTAAAAGTCAAAAACCCCTCAAAAAAAAGGGGCAAATGGCCCCCCAGGTGCCCCCCCCCCCCCCTTTGCTACTTATTTTCCCCGCCCAACTGAACAGGAGAACACAGCATGGACGCACACGAAAACGAATACCTCGCAGCCGTCGCCGGCATGAAAGACACGTATGGCGCTGGCGATTTTGTCAGCGGCACGACGGCCGGAAAGCGATGGAGCGGACGAGTTGAGTGGCAGGACGGCGAATGGATTGCCGTGAACGTGGACGGCGCGTGGGTTCGCGTGCCCGTGTCAGACATCACGCACTGAAACAAGGAGCCCGGTGGAACCGGGAACGCCCAGGAAGGGATCGCAGCCGCCGAGCCAGGACGGGGAAGCGGCTTTCACATTACGCAAGAAAGGGAAAGGCAACGAAATGAGCACGGAGATTGCAACGCAGCGGCAGGGTGGTTTGGCACTGGCGACGTTCGATGACGCCTACCGATTCGCCAAGATGGTGAGCGCATCGGAATTCGCCCCCAAGGATTTCAAGGGCAAGCCCGAGAGTTGCCTGCTGGCTATCCAACACGGGAGCGAAGTGGGGCTTTCCCCCATGCAATCGCTCCAGTCGATTGCGGTCATCAACGGCCGGCCGACGATCTGGGGTGACGCCGCCTTGGCACTCGTGCAGGCTTCGGCTGTGTGCGAGTTCGTCTACGAGACGCTTGATGGCGAGGGCGAGCAGATGGCGGCTGTCTGTCAGGCCAAGAGGCGCGGCTACGCCAAGCCGACGATTGCGACGTTCAGCGTGGCCGACGCCAAGAAGGCCGGGCTGTGGGGCAAGTCTGGCCCGTGGCAGCAGTACCCAAAGCGGATGCTGCAGCTGCGTGCCAGAGGCTTTGCCCTGCGGGATGCGTTTCCAGACGTTCTGCGCGGCCTTGTCACGGCCGAAGAGGCGCAGGACTACTCGACGCCCGAGCCGACGCCTGCGGTCACGGTGACGCAGCCCGTGGCTACACCGGCGCAGCCCGAGGCCAGCGTTTACGAACGGGCCACGGCGTCCATCGCCAAGGCCAAGACCATCGACGCGCTGGACGCAATACGCCGCAGGCTTGAGCAGCGTGTGGCTGACGGGAGCCTGACGAAGTTCCAGCGGGACGATCTCGCCCAGGCGATCCTCGACAAAGCCGCCAGCATGGATGACGGCACCGAGCACTTCGACGCGCAGGAAGTGGCAGCGGAGGCGCAGGCCCGATGACGCCACGGATGAACCAAGTCAGCCCCGGCACCGGCGCTCTGCCGCAAGGCAGGGTTCCGACGACCCGCGAGTGGAACGAGTTCGAGGCACATCTCGACCGTCGTCCCATTCGTTTCGTGTCGGCCGGCGTTGCCAAGACCGGGCGCAGCATGAAGCCGCTGCCGCCAGTGAGCGACGAGCAAGCCAGCGCGTGCGGCCCACGCCTGCTTGCCGCGCTCAAGCGGCTAACGCGAGAGGTTGCCGAGCGTGGTCTGCTCGAAGATCTCGTCGTGGCTCATGCCTGGTGCGGGTGCATCAAGGCGATCAAGGACGCATCGGAACACACGCAGGCAGTCGCAGCCTCGGAGCCGGTTGACGGCAGCGACCCGAAGCGGGAGTCGGAAACCACCGCAGCGGAATCCGGGACACCTCCCACAGCCCGGTGAAGCCGCCGCCTGCCCGGCGTGAAGGGCAAACACACGGAAGGATTCGTATGTCCGACTACTACTCCGAAGCACTTGACACCCTGCCGCTGTTTCGCCGCACCGACCCGGTGACGAGCAAGGCCGCAGCCGCCGAGGCGAAGTCATTTCGCGGCGAGCACCACCAGGCGATCCTTGACGCGCTGACGCATGGGCCGGCCGGCGCGTCAGGCATCGCTGCACGGTGTGGCCTGCTCGCTCATCAAGTCAACAAGCGGATCCACGAGCTCGCCAAGTGCGGCAGGATCGCGGCCACGGGGCGAGTGGTCACGAGTGCCAGCGGGCGCGGGGAACGGGAATGGAAAGGAATCATCAATGGCGCAGCAAGTTGACCACTACATCCCGTTCTTCGGCCGAGACTTCTACGCCTCAACTGCCATGTGGACGGCTGCCGAGGTAGGCCACTACATCAGGCTGCTCGTGATCCAGTGGGACAGCGGATCGCTTCCGCCGGAATTGGATCGGCTGGAGCTTGTGTCACCAGGCGTTACGGGCGTTTGGGAATTGCTTCAGACCAAGTTTCCGGTCTGCGAGGACGGGCAGCGCCGAAACGCCCGTATGGAGGAACACCGAGCCAAGGCGCAGGAACTAAAAGACGCTCGCTCAGAGGCCGGAAGGCGTGGAAATGAGAGGCGATGGGATCGCAAACCGATCGCAAAGGCATCGCAAACCGATCGCAAACCGATCGCAAAAGGCATCGCAAACGGTATCGCAAACGGTATCGCAAAAGTATCGCCTCCATCTCCATCTCCATCTCCATCTTCTTCTTCCCTTCGGGAAGAAGAAATACACACACACAGGGCCGAAACGGCTGTAGGTGACTTCGGACACCCAGGATGGGCAGCCGATGAGTGGGAGCGGTTCGTGGCGGTCTGGAACGTCACCGAGCGGGCAGCCAAGTGGACCCCGCTCATGGCACCGGCTGGCTGGGTTGACAACGCCGCCTACCCGGCGTGGCTGGACAAGGCACGGCAGGCTATGGCTCGCCTTCCCAACTGCCGCTACTTCGAGCAACCGCTCGCCGTGACAAAGTTCTTTGAGTTCGTTGACCGCATCCTCGCCGGGGAGTTCGACAACGACAAAAAGCACGGCAGGAATCAGCGACCCGTGGCAAGCAACTTTTGACGAAAGGAGTCGGCAATGGATTGGCAGGCAAACGCGCAGGCGATTCGTGAACTATGGCCGGAAGCCGTCTGGAACGACGCGCTGCGGTCAATGTTCATGCAAGAACTTGAATCGCTTGACCAGGCGGCGCTCTCCGAGGCGATTCGTCTGGTTCGCAAGTCGTACACGAGTCAACAGCCCGAGGTGAAGTGGATCTTGACCGCCTACGCCGAGGTGCAGAACGCCCGGCGGCTGGCGGCGAAGAAGCCAACGCCGACCGTGGAGCGATGCGTTATCGCCGACACCGACGAGACGCAGGAGCAGCGCCTATTCCGCGAGTGGATGTCGGTCATCGACTCAGCGGCCGCGCACGAACTTAACGGCTTCGGCGACAAGATCATCAAGGCGATGGATTCGGCGAGGCTTTCGGCCAAGACCGCCTATTTGCTCCTTGCCACCGTTAACAAGCGGATGGAATCCGCTGCTTGATTTGCACCAACAGACAAAACAGCAACGAAAGGAATCGCATGACCACCACCGCAGACCCCAAACCCATCACGCCGCGCCAGCGTGAGGTTTTCGACTGGATCGTGTCGTTTATCGCGGAGCGTGGCTACAGCCCCACGCGCCGGGAAATCATGAAGGGATTCGGCTGGAGCACGCCCAACGCCGCCATGTCGCACCTGCTGCCGCTGCGCAAGAAAGCGTGGCTGACGTGGGAAGACGGGTGCGCCCGAACCATTCGCCCGCTTCGAGGTGACGCATGAGCGACAACCCGTACCCACTTCCGGCCCCGTCCATCGTGGCGGATCTCTGTTCCCAACGTGCGTGGGATGACGCGGTTGACGATGACACGAGACTGCGGCTTGAGTTTGCCGCCGACACCATCCGCCTGCTGATGCGCCGGTGCGTGCACCTGGCACAGCGCAATGAACGATTGGAGGCCGTCAAGTGACCGTATCGCAGCTGGTACTTGTTTGCGCCGGTTTTTCGATCAACGCCCTGACGTTCGCTCTGGGCATTCTTGTTGGTTGTTCTCTTCTCACTCGAAAGGATTCGACACATGACCGCAGCAACGACGGAACGAAAAAAGGCCCGACCCTCTGGCACGAAGTTGAGCGCAGGCAACCTTAAGGCGGCGCTGGCCGCTGTGCAGGGTGCCGTGGGCGGCGACCGTCACCCGAAACCGATCCTGCGAAACGTGCTGATCGCCAACGGGCTGATCACGGCCACTGACTTGGAAGTGCAGATCGAACACGAACTGTGGGCTGGCGACTCGCCGTGCACGCTGTCGCTGCTTGTGCCTTTCGCTCGCCTGTGGTCGATCCTGTCGCTGTGCCAGCCGTCCGATGAAGTGACGATCACGCCGGGCGAAACGTCGTGCGTGGTGGCCGCTGGTCACGGCACGTGGACGATCCCCACGGAGTCGGCTGCCGAGTACCCCGAGATGGACGCGCCGGGCGTGGCACCGATCACGCGCCTGCCGGCGGATCAGTTCTGCCGTGCCGTGCGTGGCGTGGTGTACGCAGCCGACAGCGAAAGCAGCAGGTACGCCCTTGGTGCCGTGTGCCTTGAGGTGAAGGGCGACGAGGTTTCGGTGGTGGCGACTGACGGCCGGCGGCTGTCGCTTGTGAAGCTCGAGCACGACCTGGCCGTGGACGATTCAAGCACGCTCGTGCCCGAGCGGGTGATGCAGCTGCTGGCACGTCTGGCAGAGCGGGCCGGTGACGAGGCTAGCGTGCAACTGGAAGCCTCGGCCAACACGCTTGTTGCAACCATCGGCGGCACGACGGTGACGGCACGGCTGACCGAAGGGAAGTTCCCACGGTGGCGGGACGTGTTCCCGACGCGCGACGTTGAAGCGACGGCCGTGGCCCGTCACCAGTTGCTGGCGGCCACCCGTGCGGCGGCGATCGTCACGACCGAGAACAGCCTGGGCGTGGATTACACGGTTTCCGAGAGCGGCATCTGGCTGCACGGGCAGTCCGCCGAAAGCGGCGAATCCAGCGTCACGTGCGACGTGGTGAAGTTCGGCGTGGGCGCGACCGTGAAACTTGACCCGCGCTTCGTGGTGCAGTTCCTTGCGGGCATTCCTGCCGACGAGGAACCCAACGTCGAGGTGGAAGCCGTGGACGCCACAAGCGCCGTGGTGCTGCGGTGCGGAGAGTTCTTCGGGGTCATCATGCCGTTGGCGAAGGACGCTTGATGGCACGGGAAAGACGTTACAGCGTGCCGCTGTTGTTCCGATTGTGGAATGATAAGCGGCTGACACGGGCAGACATCGCGCGAGAGCTTGGCGTGGGCATCGCCTACTTGACCAAGCTCTCCGCGATCCACGCTTTGCCCAAGCGTGCGGTGGAGTGGAATTACGACTCCATTGGCGACGAGCCATCGCCCGAGGAACTAGCGGGCATGGAGGCGCGGAAGTTGGAATGCAAAGAACGGCACATGGCGGCGCGGCGTGCGGAAACGTATGAGGCCACGCGCAGCCGGTCGTGGAAGCAGAGGGCGGGATGATCGACATCGTGGAACGCATTGACGCACTTTTGGCGAACACGCCACCGGCCGAGATTGAAGAGTTTGAGGTCTGCCGCTGTTTGCGTGACGCAAAGGCCGCGATCGAAAGTCTGCGGCTTGCCATCCGCCGACTCGCGGATCAGGACGCCACGTTGTCGTCTTGCGACGGTGCCGTGACGGTGACGCTGGACGCCACGCTTACCGTCGAGGAGCGGGAGGCGATTGAGAAGGCCATCGGGCGAGAGTTGGACGCTGAGTGGTACGGCGGGAAAGAGCCTGACCGCGTGGTGGCTCTTCGCGGGCTTCTTGAACGGACGAAGTGAGAACGTGAAGGATCAGGAGCGGCGAACTATGAGCGATGACAACACACAGGGCGGTGCCGAGCCGTCTCCTGCATCCGCTGGTTCTATGACGTTGCAGGATCGGTCGCCAAACTTTCGGGACAGCAAAGGCCGGTTATTTCTTGTCCGGTGCTATGCGTGCGAGGGCGTGCGAGGGCGAGAGAACTGGAGTCCTGTGGTCGCTACTGGTCAATGCGCATGGTGTGGCTGGAGCGAGTAATAGAACACGCAGGATCAGCGGCAGCGATGAAAGGACTCACCATGCCGAAAGACGTTGAAGAGCTGTCCGCTGCATCCGCTGGTTCTGCCATGCGGTACGCCTCGGTCTGCGACGGCATCGGGGCTGCCCATGTTGCTTGGCAACCGCTGGGCTGGCAGTGCCAATGGACGAGCGAAATAGAACCGTTCCCGGCTGCGGTGGTTGAACACCACTACGGATTTCGCAACCTCGGGGACATGACTGCTATCACGGAGGCAATGCTAGATGCGCCAGTTGAACTTCTTGTCGGAGGAACGCCATGCCAATCCTTCTCGGTCGCAGGGCTTCGAGGTGGATTGGCTGACCCGCGTGGCAACCTGGCCCTCCGATTCGTCCAGCTTGCTGCTGTCATGCAGCCCAAATGGATCGTTTGGGAAAACGTGCCGGGCGTCCTCAGTAGCGGCAAAGGACGGGATTTTGGAACCTTCCTCGGGGCGTTGGGCGAACTCGGGTATGGGTTCGCCTACAGAGTTCTTGACGCTCAATGGTTTGGAGTCGCCCAGCGTCGCCGCCGTGTGTTCGTTGTCGGCCACCTTGGAGACTGGCGACGTGCCGCAGCGGTACTTTTTGAGCGCGAAAGCGTGTTCGGGAATCCTCCGACGCGCGGAGCGAAGGGGGAAAGAGTTACCGGCCCAATTGCGGGCTGCTCTAACGGCGGTGGGGCAAACGGGCCAGGCAGAACCGCAGACGATGCCGACAGCCTCATCTGGCGAGGAGGAGACCAAGCCAACAGCGAAGTCTGCGTCGGTCAAGCGGGCACGCTCAACTGCGACAAAGGACAGCAAGGCGGCATCGTAGCGTTTCAAGGTGGAAGCCAGCAGGATCAGTTGCTTACTGGCGACGCCGTCTGCCCCGCTCTGTGCCATTCATCAAACGGCAACAAGGGGCACCATCAGCCGAAGGTGGTTGTGCCGTTTACGAAGTCGAAGCGAGCGCAAAGCACCACCGACGACGAGTCATGGGTGCCAGGCGAAGTCAGCCCGACGATGAGCTGCTTCGATCAAGGAGACACGCGGGCGACGACGGTTGTGGCGTATGACGTTCACGGGACGCTCGCCACCAAGGGAGCCAGCCCGACCGACTGCCATACCGCCCTGCGATCAAGGCCGCCTGGGCAGAGCGAGGCCAGCACCACGACTGTCGTGGCGTTCAAGGAATCGCAGAGCGGCTGCCGAGTGGGCCACGTTCACGCAACCCTAGACGCCAACAATGGCAGCCGCCGGATGGAAGGCGTGCTCTCTCCAATGGCCGTCCGCCGCCTCACGCCCCGCGAGTGCGAGCGGCTGCAAGGCTTCCCAGACGACTACACGTTCGTCACCTACCGCAACAAGCCAGCCGCAGACGGGCCGCGATACCGGGCGTTGGGCAACTCAATGGCGGTGCCGGTCATGCGGTGGATCGGGGAGCGGATTCAACAGGTCGACAGGTTGTAGGCAGAACCAGTGTTTGTATTGTTCTTGATAATCGCCGCCCCGCCCGATAACGCGCCGACGATCCGCGCCGCCCGGCCGCGTCACGACGCGGGCCGCTGTTACGCGGCGCGATAACGCCGACGCTTGACGCCGCCAGTACGGTGCGGGCATGGCACCGTGGCTCATCGCCCTGACGGGCGGCATCTATCTCGTCGTGGCGGCTGACCTGGCTTTGCATGGCAAGGCCGGGCTGGGGCTGGCGTATCTCGGGTATGCCTTTGCCAACGTCGGCCTGTACCTCGCGGCGAGGGCGACGTGACGCCGCTGACGTTCTCAGTTCCCGGCGATCCCGTGCCGCAGCCTCGGCCGCGTGTCTCGACCCGTGGCGGGTTCGCTCGGGCATACGTTCCTGCAAAGCATCCTGTGCATACCTATCGCAAGTCGATTGCTGCTGCGGCCCTTGATGCCGGGGCCACACCCACGGAAGAAACACCGCTGGCCGTCATTCTCGACTTGGTATTTGCACGCCCGAAATCGCACATGACCAAGAAAGGGCTGCGGGCCGGTGCCCCGGTGCTTCCACGGTTTGACGTGGACAACTGCGCCAAAGCGTGCCTGGACGCACTGAACGGCGTGGCGTGGGCCGACGATTCGCAGGTGGCCCGCCTGGTCGTGGAGAAGTCATACGGCACGGAGGCCCGCACGACGGTGCGAATCCAATGAACGAAAGCCTGTACCGATTCTTGGCCGACCACTGCCGCGACAACGTGGTGCGTTCGTACCTTGAGATCGGCACCCGCGATGGCGGGTCGCTCGAGGTGGTGCTGGCGAACGCTCGGCAACTGTCGGACATCGTGTGCTGCGACACGTGGGGCAGCCAGTACGGCGGGAGCGGACGCGGGAACCACAAGCACATTGACCAGCTGCTGGCGTTGTACAGCTACGACGGGCGCGCCACGTTCTTGGACGGTGACAGCAAGGCAACGGTGCCGATGCTGCACAACGACCTATCGGCCTGCTTCGATTTAGTGCTGGTTGACGGTGACCACTCCTATGCCGGCGGCATGGCGGATCTGCAAAACACGTGGCCGCTGATTCTACCAGGCGGGTGCGTGGCGTTCCACGACATCACGCACCCGGCCCATCCCGATCTGCTGGACTGTTTCGCCGCATTCGTGGCAGAGCGTGGCGACGAGGTGGCGTCGTGGCGTGAGATCCTTGAACCGTACGGCGTCGGAGTAGCGGTGAAACGATGAAGGTGCCAAGCGAGTTGATCTACCCGATGCCACAGTTTGCCGAGGCGTTTTCGCAACGGCTGAAGCTCGGGCTGCGGTACGCCACCGAAGCCAGCGTGGTGTTTGTTGGGCTTGCCCGCAACTGCTCGCCAAGGCTGGCTGCCAACCTCGCCCGGCTTGAGCTCTTGGTGCAAGCGTTCTCTGCGTGGCAGCTGCACATTGAAACCAATGACAACGACGATGACACTGACCAAGTGCTGACGGATTTCTGCACGGCCCACAGGCAAGCGACGTTCACCAGCCAGCGGTTGAACCGTGGCCAGTACGGCAACGAGTTTGCCGGCCGGCGCACCGTGGCCCTAGCCGAGTACCGCACGGCCTGTAAGCGGTGGGTGGCCGACAACGCCCGGCATGCCGACTACGTGGTGGTGATTGACTTTGACTCGTGGGGCGGCTGGTCCCATGACGGCGTGCTGGCCGGGCTCGGCAGTCTCAATGCCCTGCCCGACTCGTTTGGCATGGCGAGCGTTTCGGTGATGCAACACCCGGCATACGTTGTTACGGGAAACGCCGTGGAACTGTCTTCGCAGTGGATGCACTACGACGCTTGGGCGCTGCGGATCAATAGCACGTGGGACGACTACACCGCTGGCCAAGGCGGATGGAAACAGCAATGGCTGCCCCCAGTGGGATCGCCGCCCATCCCTGTGGTGTCAGCGTTTGGTGGCATGGCGATCTACGACACGTACGCCTACCTCAAGGGAACGTACGAGGGCAGCGACTGCGAGCACGTTCCGTTCCACGCCAGCATTGCGGAGCGAACCGGGCAGCGACTGTACCTGTGCCCGAGCATGCGAACCGTGATGCACTGGCTACCCGAAGAGGACGACGATGCCGGGCACCGTCTCAACGGCGTGTAAGCAATTCCAAACGGCACTCCGTGATGTGTGGGCCAGCGGCAGCGCCATGGCCGACATCACGGCGTTTCTTGGCATCACCAAGGATCAATTGATTCGCTTGCGTGGCGTGCTTGAGTTGCCGCTGCGGCTCGACCGCAGCAAGCGGGCGAAGCCACCGCGCTACAAAGACCCAACCCCGCAAGAGATCGCCGCCGCTTGTGCCGAGATCCGCCGCAAGCACCTCGAGCAACGCCAGGCCGAAGACCCAGACCGCGTGTACCCAAAGGCCGAGCGAGAGCTAATTCGCTTCCGCTTGGCGGCAGAATCGTTGCGTGGCGACGACGCCTTGGAATCACTCCTCGACAACTTTGGTGATCCATGAAGGACTACGTTTACCGCCGCGTCGTGGTTGAGTACGGCCGCCTCTACGTCTACGCCTACTTCACCGACGACAACGGCAAGCTGCTGGATGAAGAGTCATTCAAACAGCCTTACCTGTTGGACAGGAAGGACGTTTCAGAAGAGGCCCAAGAGATGTTTGACCTTTGCTATCAGCACCTGCTGGACACCGTGGCCCCGTCTGCAAGCAGGCACGAGGACGATGGACAATCGGGGGAGGAGGATCCCGAGCCATGACCGTTCCCAACTACCAAGGCACCGCCGACGAGTACGCCAAATACGGTGCGAACCTCACGATCTGGGATCAGCTGCGACTGCTGCAGCAATGGGCACCGCTCGTTGGCTTCGGCCAGCGGTTCGTGCAGGAGATCGATCCGTACAAGAAATCGCTGGTCGTTGCCGATGCCGCTGAATGGCTGGCGTCCATGACCAACGCCCAAGCCGACGACCAACTGGTGCGTCTGCTGTCCGACGTGCTGAAGACCAAAGAGGGCGAGGCGTTGGTTCGGTTCATGCTGTTGCAGGTGGAGGGCGCGAAGTGACGTTTGATGTACTTGTACGCATTGCCGCCGGATTGGCAGCAGTTGCTGTCGTGGCTGCGCCTGTTGGCGTGGCCACCTACCGCAAAGCCCGCGCGTGGGCCGCAGCCAACAAAACCACCGAAGCCCAAAGCGTGAGCATCAGCGACATGCGGACGGTGCTTGAGTTGGCCGACCGTCTGCGTCAGGCCGGATGCACGGCAGGCGTCAGCCTGTGCCAGCAGCTGCTTGACGTGATGTTGAAAGGCAACGAACCGCAACCTGCAAAGAAAGCGACCCCATGAAGTGGCAGCGCGTGATGCTGGCCGCCGTGCTTGGGTATGTCGCAGTTTGCGGCGTGCCCGACGCACGTTCCACGTCGCGCGTGCCGGCCGCTGTGCCGAGTGCTGGCATGCAGACCCGCGTTGCAGACATCGCCACGGCACTGGCAAACGCAAGCCCTGCCGATCGTGCCATCTGGGCGAGCGTTTGGGAGAAGGCCGCCGTGGTTGTGACCGGCGATGCCGTCACCACCGAGGTGGCATTCACCGATACCCGCAGCCTGCGTGGGTTCACTGTGCTGGCCCTCGACATCGCATGGCGGCGTATTGGCGGCAACCAGGCCGGCAAGTACGCCGGGCTGCGTGAGGCCACCGAGAAGGCGCTGGGCGGCATCGTCGGCATGGACGTGAAGCCCGTGACGCCCGAAGTGCGGAAGGCGTACGCCGAGGCGTGCAAAGCGATTGCGTGGGCAGGCGTCGGCAGAGGGTAAACCATGGCCGGCTTCGTACCCATGATGGGCTATACGCCCGACCGTCGTGGCACCGATGACTTTCTGTCGTCGTTGGCAAAGCCGACCCTGGCGCAGGCCGGGCCGGATCTCGTGTTGGACGAGACGCGGGACGTGTTTTTGGGCACGTACTTGCTGGCCGTGTTCCCGCAGTGGAAGCGTGGGGCACAGGCTATTGGCAGTTGCACGGGCTGGGCCGGCGCTCACTGTGCCGACATCCTCGCCGCCTGCGACATCGCCGTGCGTGGCGAGCTCGAGGGCTACGGCGGCGACACGATCCAAGCCAGCGTGTACGGGTTCGCTCGTACTCTGAACGGGCCGAACTATGGCGGCGACGGCTGCTACGGCGGCGCGATCGCCAAGGCGTTGACCGGCAAAGGCACGCTGCACTTCGGCCAGGACTACAAGGGCAAGACGTTCACGGCTCCCAGCGGCTCGGTCGAACGTGATTGGGGCCGCACCGGCGTGCCGGCCGATCTTGTGCCGTTCGCGCACGAGCACCGGGTCAATACCACCACGCTGGTGAAAGACTTTGAGGCCGCTGCGAAGTGCATTCAGAACGGCCTGCCCGTGATGGTGTGCAGCGGGCAGGGATTTTCAATGACCCTGCGAGACGGCTACTTGTCTCCCATGGGGCACTGGAGCCACGCCATGAGTTTTACGGGCGTGCGTTGGAAGCCGTACCCGGCGCTCTGGTGCGAGAACAGTTGGGGCGAATGCTACTCGGGCACGCCTGACCCCGACGTGCCGAAGGCGTTTCAGTTCTCGGGCGGATGGGTGAAGGCCGCCACGGCCACAAGCATGTTGCAGGGTGAAGATTCATTTGCCTACGCCGGCTTTGACGGGTTTGCCCCTCGGCGGCTGCCGGATTGGACGGGGAAAATCCTATGAAGACCGCAGCCTTGGTTGCCGCCACGTTTGTTGCGTTCGCTCACGGGTGCAACGAAACGGCCATGCCTCCCAACGACGCCACCGTGGTTGCCGACCTGGCGTGCGAGACGGCACGCATGGTGACGGTGCTAAGTGGGAAAATCCCACCAACGCCAGCCCCAGCATCGGACACGTGCCAACGCTGCCAAGGAAAGGGCGTCATCGGTGACGGGGCATCAATCCGCATGACGTGCCCCGACTGCGGCGGCACTGGCAAGAAACCCAAGAGCGTGCTGAAGGCGTGCCCCACGGGAGCATGCCAGCCGTGACGTTTGATCGCCTGGAAGATTACGTGTGGCGGCGTCTTGGCCCCCGGCGTGTGCTGGCTGGCCGCAAGACCGTGCGCGATCTTGTGCAGCTGGCCGTTGAGAACTGGCCGGCGGAAATGCTGAACCACTGCCGCGACGACAACGAGCGGCAGGTGGTCGTGGCCGAGGTGGTGCGATCCATGAAGCGGCTGCACGTGGCCACGGCACCGGATGACAACAAAACCATGGGCATCCTGTGGCTTTTCCTGCTGCAGGCCGTGGCGTCTGCCGTGGTGCAACTCGTGCTCAAGTGGTGGCTGGAATCTGCAAGCAACCGGGTATTTCTTGTGGCATGGCGGAAGGATTTGACGGCATGACCGACGAAACGAAGCAGTCAATGATTGAAGCCGGGATACGAATTGCCGAACGGTTTGGCGTTCCCGTGGTGCTACTGGCCGTGGGCATTTGGATGCTGCGAGAGGCGGCCATCTCACTGCACACCACGGTGGTCGAGCCCGTGGTGAAATCGCACGTAGCGTTCTTGGAATCGACACAGGAAACACTGCACGAAATCGGCAAGACTCAAGACCAGCAGGCCCAGACGCTGCAAGAGTTGGCGACGGGTCAACGTGAGATTCAGCAGGTGCTTGCACAACCAAGTAAGACGGAGGGCAAGAACTGATGCCAAGCTACGACCAAACGCCGGGCACGCTCAACTTGAAAATGAATCAAGGCGACGACTTTTCGTCATTGGTGGATTTTTCAATTGCCCTTACCGGCTACACAGTGACGAGCAGCGTCACGTCATTAGTGACGGGCTCGGACGTTGTGCCGTTCACGGTCACGGTTGTCTCGGCCACCGCCGGCCAGGTCAACGTCAGCCTTTCGGACACGCAGACGGCTGCCCTTGCTCGAGGCACCTACGGCTGGCGTATGGCGTGGACTGAAAGCAACGCCACCCGCACGGCACTTACCGGCACAGTGGAGGTGCTCTAGTGGGTATTTCCGCAAGCGTCACCAATCAGCAAATCACTGCCAGCGTTGGCGAAACGCAGATCGACGTGGCCGTGAGCGGTGGCGTTGGGCCGACCGGCACCGCTGGTGCAGCTGCCACCATCACGGTTGGCACAGTCACGACAGGCGCGGCGGGATCGTCGGCTTCGGTCGTGAATGCCGGTTCAAGTAGCGCGGCGGTTCTCAACTTCACCATCCCGGCGGGTGCCACGGGTGCTACCGGCGCTCAAGGTGCCACTGGTGCTACCGGCCCAGCAGGCACGACCACATGGGCGGGCATCACCGACAAGCCATCCACGTTCACACCCGCAAGCCACGTCCACGGCAACCTGACCAACGCAGGTGCCATCGGCACAACCAGCGGCCAGATTGTCGTGACCACGACGGGCGGCGCGCTGACGACTGCCGCATACGCCTTGGGTAATCAAGTCTTGCTCTATTCAGGCCAAACTTCTGCCGCGCTCACGGGATCGCTCGCGGACTTTTTGGTTCCCATCGGTGCTCAGGGCATGGGCCTAGTTGACATCGTGGACTACCTCGGTGCGGCGCAGGCAACGCACACGCACGCGGCCAGCGACATCGCCTCGGGCACAATCGCTACGGCCCGTCTTGCAACCGGCACTGCCTCGGCATCTACCTACCTTCGCGGCGACCAAACGTGGGCTACCATCACTTCGTACACGCTTCCTAACGCCACGACCTCCACGCTGGGTGGCGTGATTGTCGGCACGGGCCTGTCGGTCACCAGCGGCACGGTGAGCGTGTCATATGGCACGACGAGCGGTACCGCGTGCCAAGGTAACGACTCGCGGCTTTCCGACTCGCGCTCGCCAACCTCACACGCCTCGTCTCACGCCAGCGGCGGCAGCGATGCCGTGTCGCTCGCGGCGAGCCAGATCACCAGCGGCACCGTGGCGACGGCGAGGCTGGGCAGCGGCACGGCCAACAGCACGACCTACCTGCGCGGGGATCAGACCTGGGCGACCGTCTCGGGCGAATCCTTCCACCCGTTTCTCCTCGGAGGCATGTAGATGCCAAACGCTTACAAAGTCTTGGGACAGAGCAACCCGTCCGCTACGACGCTCACGACGCTATACACGGTGCCGTCTTCAACGTCTGCGGTTTGCTCCACGCTGTCGATTGCTAACACCGGATCGACGGCCACGACGTTCCGGGTGGCTATCCGCCCGGCCGGTGCGTCGATTGCGACCTCGCAATACCTGGCGTATGACACGACCATCCTTGGCAACGACTCTATTATGTTGACGTTAGGCATCTCGCTCGCGACGACTGATGTGGTGAGCGTCTACGCCGGAAACGCTAATCTGGCGTTCGGCCTTTTCGGTAGCGAGATCACATGAGCCTTCTAACGGCATCAGCGCGGCAGTTGGCTCGGCGTTCCATAGTGTCGTCGCGTCCGCAGCCTTGGGCGCAAACGTCAGCGCTCACGCTCATAAATACGTCGTTCCCAAGTTATACGACGCAGACGCTGGGCGCTACCGCAAACACGAAAACATCGTGGACGGAAGTGATTTCGTCACTGCCCGCCGCCGTGTCCGCTGTCTATGTGCGCGTTGGCGCCATTTGGTCTTCTTCTGTTGATCCCTCCACGCTGCTAGACATTGGCGTGGGAGCTTCTGGATCGGAAACGGCTGTCGCATCAAACATTGGAATTGGTGGAGCGGGCGACTCAGGATTTTGGATTCCGATTCGCATTGCATCTGGCGCGCGTGTGGCGATGCGTTGTCAATCTGCCCGTACGTCGTTTTCACATTTTCCGCGCGTGTTTTTCTTTTCCGGCACCAACCCAAGCGGAATGCCAACGGCCGTCGATGTAATCGGCACGTCGTCTGGCAATAGCCAAGCAACTGCACTAACAGGGTCCAGCGGGTCGTGGACCGAAATCATATCGGCAACGGCGAAGGACTATCAGTTGGTGCTTATAGTCCCGTCGTCATCATCAACAACAGCCGGAAGTGGCAGCGTGATTCTGTCGCTCGGAGCTGGTGCGTCTGGATCGGAAAGTGTGCTTGGCAGCGGCCCATGGGACTGGAGCGGCGGCATCTTACTAAACGCAGCAGTCCCAGCTACCATCTCTCACTCTGGCCCAGTTGCAGCGGGCACTCGCTTGGCGGTCAGGCATAACATTTCAGCCAATCCTGGCCGATGGAGCGTGTGTCTGATCGGGGTGCCGTATGTCTGACCAGTGGTACATCGTCATCCATCGCGACACGGGAGAAGCGTATTCGGTCGGCACCGTGATCGCCGACCCGATGCCAGCCGAGTTTGTCGCCGTGCTGCTCTCGGAATCCGACGCCGACGCGCTCAACAAGGGTCGTGGCTACTGGGACGCGGCGAGCCGCTCGGTCGTGATGCGGCCAGGGAGCGAGTGGCCGGTCCTGCCCGCGTGAGACTCACATTCTGGAAACTGGAGCGCCTGACTAGTGAGACCAGACGGGAGCGGGTTCCTGTTGGGTAGCAAGACGCCATGCCACAACGCATACCAACGCACCAGCCGTTGCGCCTGTCTATACGCCGCAAGCGTGACGATTCAGCCAGACCCAATGCAGCTGCTCGAGGTTACTGCGACAAGGCCCATAAGGCGTGGCGATTGGCTGTGCTGACACGTGACGCTTGGACGTGCAGGGATTGCGGGCGCGTGTGCAGCGATAAGCGTGAGGCCCACGCCGATCACGTGGTGGCCATCAGCCAAGGTGGCGAGCGATATGACGTGGCCAATGGGCAGACGCTGTGCATACGGTGCCATTCATCAAAAACAGCACGGGAAAACTGCCAAAGATAGCTTGACGGTTTCTGTATCTTGGGTCGCACGGAGGAAACCATGTCGTGCTTCAAGTGCGGATCAGATTGGGTTACTGCAACCGGCAAGAATTGCGCTTCATGCCCGCATTGCTGCAAGATTGCCCGCTGGAAGGCCAGGAAAGAGGGGCGATGGCTTGATGGCTGCATTCCCCGTGACTGCGTTGAATGCGGCAAAACTTTTACTCCGACTATTGGCAAACAAAACGCCAAAACGTGCTCTACAGAATGCAAAAAAGAGCATCGTCGTAAATGGAAAAACCAACACAAAAAAGAATACCGAAAAGGAGTCCGCAAGTGCGCGCAAATGCGCGGAGTTCCAATGCCGTTGTGCTTGAACTGCGGAAAGGCAGTGCAGGATCGAAGGCACGATCATTGCGGCAGAGATTGCTACAACGAGTCAAAACGCAAAGGCGTGGTTTCTTGGGATAAGACTGGCCAGCAACTTGGAAGCATTCGCAGGTGTAGGGCTCAAGGATTGCCCCTGCCTTCGCAGGTGATGTACGCAAAGATTCAGTCTGCAATGCAAAAACATTTTGCGGCGATTGAGTTTATGTGGAAAAAGCTTAACGGTTATTTCCCTTGCAAGAATTGCGGCGGACCTTTGAAGGATCACGCTACGGAACGCACTATGTTTTGTTCTATTTTGTGTGCCGCTGCATACGAACATGAAGAAACGTGTCGATGCTGCGGAGCCAAGCACAAAAGGGTTGGAGTGCAAGGCCGACGTGGTTCAATGTGCAAGAAGTGCAAAAGAAAGGCCCGCAATAAATATCGCAAGCACACAAAAAGCATTGCTGGACGAGCTAAAAGATATGGCGTGCTACGTGTGCAGTACGACAGGGAAGAAATTTTTTGCAGAGACGCTTGGCAATGTCAGTTTTGCGGAGTTTCTTTGCGTCGTAAATGGACATTCAACAGGAAGACATTGGTTCCCCATCCGCACAATGCAACGATTGATCACATCAAGCCAATGTCAAAAGGCGGCGACGATGCAGAATGGAACGTGCAAGCTTGTTGTTTGGCTTGCAATGGCAAAAAAAGCGCTATTGCAAAGGGACAGCTGAGGCTGAAGCTTTGGTAGGGGCCGGTCAGGAGTGTGGGTGAAAACGTGGTGCGTAC
>Ga0114968_10001620_pt1 | contig 17305 bp, 13 predicted proteins | sample M_130807_EF_Meta_FD_87020 | JGI IMG/M metagenome (GOLD analysis project Ga0114968, IMG submission 87020) | Freshwater microbial communities from Lake Montjoie, Canada to study carbon cycling - M_130807_EF_MetaG | ecosystem: Environmental > Aquatic > Freshwater > Lake | place: Lake Montjoie...
GCCCAAGTACCGACTTGTGGGATTGAGGGTGCTGTCATTTTTGGAATAGCCCTTTCGCAATTCCCAGGTTCGTCGGTGACGAAGCACTAAAAAGTTGTTTTCCTCGCTTCGCAAACGTTCAAAAAAGGTTTTGCTGCTAGTAGCAGTGCTTTCAAGGGTAAGGAATGGCAGGATAGTGGCCAATGTGGTACTATCCCAATTGGGAAGAGTTTGCAGCTCGTAAAGCGAAAGAAAATCACCCCAAGTCTTTCGGTGTTCCAGTAAAACTTGAATTTGCTGTGTTGAAAGGAGGTAGGTTGCTTGCAATTCATCTGCCGTTACTCGGTTGATTTCGAGGGGATTTTGGTAGATTTCTAGAAGCAATTCATACAGTGCTTCGTAGTCCAAGTCCTCGTCTTGGATGGGAAACAGTCGCTCCATCAGCTGTAGAATATTCAAGGTTGGACCTGTGTTCTGTTGTGCGATTGCCGGTAAGGCAAGCAATAGAAAGCCTGATAAATAGAGAATCACCTTCATGCTTAGCGCTTTAAGAATAGCGAGAGATGGTGAGTGCTACCTAAGGCAGTATTTTGTCCATAGGCATAGTCTAAGCCGTAGTTTTTCTTTTGCAGCCCAAGCCCAAAGTTGAGTGCAGTGGGGTAGGAGTGAATGCCTGTTCGTAGGATGATCCACTTTTCAAGGCTGTATTGAAGGCCAAACTTAAAAATGGGTGGGTTATCTAGCTCTTTTTCAAGCTCGGCATGGATTTCAAGGTTTTTGGAAGGGAGGTAAGTAGTCCCCATTTGGAGTAGGGTCGGGAGACGCTGAGAGGAATAGGTACTGATTCTGGATTGGTTCACATTGGAGAGCTGTGTTCCGAAGAAAAACTTAGGTCCTAATTCTGCTAATCCCCCTAAGGAAAATTGTATGGCATTACCAGTTCCAAAACCTTCGATATGGGTTTGAAACCAACCTGCCTTTAGCCCAAAACTTAGGATTCCTCGGGTAGTGCCTAGCCCCAGTTCCAGTCGATGCTGATTGAATAGCTCCCCTCCGTAACGCGCAATGCCAATACCGATGCTTCCTTTTTGGCTTTTAAAAACACCAGAAAGGGCAGTGGTGCTTAGTTCTTGGATTCCAAATCGCTGGTCAATTGCAATGCCGATCTCAGAATCGGTGATTCTGTCGAGGGCCCCCACATTGTTTGCAAGGCTCCAAGCATCACGATGATACAATTTGGTAGTTCCTAATCCTTGGCTTTTGGCGCCAATGGCTTGGGTGGACAGGTCTATTTGAGCTGATGCTTCAATCGAAAACAGCAGCCATAAGCAAAAAATCAGGCTAGGCTTCATTAAAAAAGATTAAAAAGTAATTACTTAAATGTATGCTATTCTATGGATTAATCCAAAAGGGACTAAAAGCATGCGATTAAGCGAAAGCTAAAGATCAATTAGAGAATTGACGAAAAGAAAATTCAGTTGTTTCAATTAAAAAAACAGCCTCAATTTTGATTAAAATGAACACCGAATAATATTTTGAAAATTTTTCGCAATCGATTGTTTGAAGAGAAAAAAACATTTTCTATTTTTCGAGTGTATTCATGAATTGAATATCTACAATAGGTTTAATAGGTTTGAGAGCAGGAAAAGGTCGGAATTGTATTCCGGCCTTTTTTATTTTTGTCATTTTCAAGTTACTTGAAGGTTAGATTGAATTTCAATCGTGAAATATGACTATTGATCACCTCAAAGCGATACTAAAGGACGGATTTACCAAGGAATTACCTGGGAAGGAAGCGCATGTAAAAATGGCTCCCCAGCCGCTTGATTTACGGAGGTTTACTACGACGTTCGCTGAGCCGCCCAAGAAAAGTGGGGTTTTACTTTTGTTTTACCCTGACGAGGGGACAGTGTATTTCCCCTTGATCAAACGGCCTCAGTATCCCGGAGTGCATAGTGGGCAGGTGGGTTTTCCAGGTGGTAAAATGGAACCTTCTGACCCAGACATACTTTTTACGGCCTTGCGGGAAGCAGAAGAGGAGATTGGGATAGATGCAGGCAAAGTAGAAGTCCTTGGTCGTCTATCTGATCTTTTTATTCCAACTAGCAATTTCCTTGTAACCCCAGTGGTTGGTTTGTTGCAGGAGAAGCCGAGTTTTGTACCCGAGCAGCGGGAGGTAGCACGAATTATTACTACAGAAGTGATTTCACTTTTTCATCCCGAAGTTAGAAAACAGACGCAGCTTGCTGTAGGAGGAGGGATGTACTTGGATACTCCTTATTTCGCAGTAGAGGAAGAGGTAGTTTGGGGGGCTACTGCGATGATTTTAAGTGAACTTATCCAGGTTTTGGAGCAAAAATCTGCTATCGGGATGGCTTTTTAGTCAATAGTTGGTAATGTTGTAAGAAAGAACTTTAGGTATATGCAGGAGCAAACTAGTCCCTTTTTAACCAATGATGCGGTAGTTTTTGGTCTTTTGATGTCCATTTTGGCTTTTGTTTTTGCTTCATCAGCGAGCAAGCATCCCTTTTGGGTCAAGTTTTATACCTATGTGCCCACGGTATTGCTCTGCTATTTTATTCCTGCTGTTTTCAATTCTTTGGGAATCATATCTGGAGAGTCTTCCAACCTTTACAAAGTGGCCTCACGCTATTTATTGCCCGCTTCATTAGTCCTATTTACGATAAGTGTGGATCTCAAAGGCATCGTTCGTCTTGGTCCCAAAGCCTTGATCCTATTTCTTGCAGGAACGGTTGGGATTGTGCTCGGTGGGCCAGTTTCCATGCTAATCGTAGGCTGGATTTACCCGGATTTGTATGCAGGAACTGGGCCAGATGAGATTTGGAGGGGATTGTCTACGATTGCAGGAAGTTGGATTGGGGGAGGTGCCAATCAAACTGCCATGTTGGAAGTTTTTGGGGCGAGTCCCACCCTTTTTGGACAAATGATTGCGGTAGACGTGTTGATCGCCAATTTCTGGATGGCCATTCTTTTGTTTTGGGCGGCAAAACCTGAAAGGTTAGATAAGTTTTTTAAGGCTGATACAACGGCTATTTATGCCCTTCGCGATCGCATTGCAAAAATGCGGGAGAGTACCATCCAGATTCCAAGTATAAAGGATATGCTTCTTATTTTAGGAATAGGATTTGGAGTAACGGGCTTATCTCACTGGTTTGCTGATTTCTTGGCGCCTTGGTTTGAAACCAATCATCCCGAATGGAATCAGTATTCGTTGAATTCTGCATTTTTCTGGATTGTGGTGATCGCTACTGCCATTGGATTGGCATTGTCTTTTACTAAAGCTAGAGATTTGGAGGGGGTTGGTGCCTCTCGAATGGGATCAGTGCTGCTTTATGTGTTGGTGGCTACGATCGGTATGCAGATGGATTTAGGAGCCATTCTGGATAATCCCATCTTATTTTTAATTGGCTTTATCTGGATAGTGTTCCATGCCTCAGTCATGATCTTTGTAGCCTGGTTGATCAAAGCGCCCTTCTTCTATGTGGCTGTGGGTTCCCAAGCAAACGTGGGAGGGGCAGCATCTGCCCCTATAGTTGCCTCTGCCTTTGATCCTTCTTTGGCACCAGTCGGTGTGCTTTTGGCTGTACTCGGTTATGCCATTGGGACCTATGGTGCTTACTTGAGTGGATTGATGATGCAGTGGCTTTCTGGCCTGTAATTTCGCATTACAATTCATTTACGGTTTGTAAGCTACCGGGCTTTCATCTCCGTTTCGGGCAAGGTTTGGTTCCTAAAATAAAATAGGGATTTGGCTCGTTTACCTTTAAAGTTGGCATTTAGCACTATTTTTGTCAGCTAGCTTTAGATGAAGCTTTCTCGTATGATTCCAAGACTCCTTCTTCTATTCTCGCTACTTCTTTTGGGGGCTGGACTTCATGCCCAAGGATTTTTGGCAAATAGACCTTCCATTTATGCGTTTACGGGTACCTCAGGAGCTAACTTGAGTCAATTCAATGCACTCTTAAAGGAGCGAGAAATACTTCCAATCCAAAACAAGTACAATTCCTTTGGACTTGGATATCAGGCAAGGCTGAATGATTTTATTTTCGGGTTTGAACTTTCCCAGCATCAAAGTCAATCAGCGGAAATAGGGAGCCATCGTTTCCAATACCGCACTTCTAGAGCCTTGGTGAATTTAGGATATTCGCTTACAGAAGAAGGAAAATTCCAATTTATCCATTACCTATCTCTTGGTTTGGGTTACATGAACGTGCAAATGCTTCCTCAGGAGCAATCCAAGGACCTGAAAACGTTCCTCAAAGAACCAGGCCAGGGGTTTATTTTAAGAGAAAATGACATCCAAAAAGGGACCCGCTATTACGGTAATTTTTTAACCGAAATTGGATTCCAGCTCTCGTATGATTTTCCCTTACCCAATCGAAAGGAAGCGCTCGTCGTGATTGCCAAAGCAGGGTATGCATTTAGTCCATTTGAAGACAGTTGGAACTTGAATGGAATTTCCTTTGATAATGCCCAAGCAGGTGCGTTTTTTAGGGTAGGAACTGGGATTAGTCTTCCAGATCGCAATTTTTTTTACAAGGATGCGACAATTGGCATCTCCATGCTTCGAGGCTTTTACTTTTCCAAGCCTGAAAAATTCAATTCTTATCTGCGCGAACTGGGATACCAAGACTTTGAAGGTAGCCCCTCACAGTTGGGGATTCGTATTTTGGGGGAAACAGACGGGTTCTTGTATGGAGTGGATGTGTTTAATGTGGCACAACAAGGTCGGGCGAGTACGACGCAATCTCATAGTTTGAATAGCCTTCGGATCTATGCCAATGTGGGTAAGAAATTCTTTCAATATAAAAATTGGGGGGTAGGGGCTCTGGGAGGCCTTGGTTATGGCAACCTGCGGTATTCACTCCTTCAGGATGTAAAGCCTGATTTTCCCGCTTTACTCGATCAACGAAATTTTGATGGATACCTCCGGAATTCTGGGATATTCCTCAAGCCGGAAGTGCTAATTGAGTACGGCTTGCCCATGACGAAAAGAAAGATTTTTGATGTTGTGTTTTCCACCTCGGCAGGATACGAACAGGCAATACCTGGATTCAAGCTGGGAGGAGTGTCCATGAATTCCTATCAGTCAGGACCATTTTTAACTTTTGGGGTAGGGATTCGCCCCTAATTTCCTTCTGTTTTTTTCAAAAAAACTATTTTTTCTAGGTAAAAATTGGATAAATCCTTCGGTTATTTGGATTTTAGTCTTACTTTTGCAGCTACTTATCGAGAAAGACCGAGGGATGGGCCCTACGACGTCTTAGCAACCTGTAATCAAGGTGCTAACTCCCCTCTTGGATACGCCAAGAATAGATGAGAAGAACAGTAAATTGACCTACTTTTCTCCGTGTTTTGCTCGATTAGTTTTTTGAACGTAACCAACAAATGAGACAAAACAGAACGGAACAACTGCTCCAAGCAGTTAAAAACAGAATCTTAATCTTAGATGGTGCCATGGGTACCATGATACAGCGCTACACGCTGACTGAAGAAGATTTTCGAACTCAAGCATTAAAAGACCACCCTAAGTCCTTAAAAGGCAACAACGACCTACTTTCTTTAAGCAGACCGGACATCATTCGTGCCATCCACAAGGAATACCTAGAGGCCGGTTCGGACATCATTGAAACGAATACTTTTTCAGGAACGACCATAGCTCAAGAAGATTATGGATTGTCCCACCTGGCTTATGCCATCAATTTTGAATCTGCTAAAATCGCTCGTGAGGTTGCAGATGCATTTACGGAGACTACCCCAGACAAACCTCGCTTTGTAGCGGGTGCGATGGGTCCAACCAATCGTACTGCATCTATCTCTCCAGATGTAAATGATCCAGGATACCGCGCCATTACCTTTGATCAATTGGCTGAAGCCTATGCGGAGCAAGTGAGAGGCTTATTGGACGGAGGAGCAGATATCATTTTGGTCGAGACCATTTTTGACACCCTCAATGCCAAGGCGGCACTCTATGCCATCCAAGAAGTATATGAGCAGCGCTCCATTCCCCTTGACCCACGAGAAGGAGGGATTCCAATTATGATTTCTGGCACCATTACCGATGCTTCTGGACGAACCCTCTCTGGACAGACCACCGAGGCCTTTTTAATTTCGGTATCTCATGTTCCCTTGTTTTCTGTAGGCCTCAACTGTGCCTTGGGAGCAAAGGAACTTCGACCTTACTTGAAGGTGCTGGCTCAAGAGGCTCCTTTTTACGTGTCTGCCTACCCGAATGCTGGTTTGCCAAATGAATTTGGTGCCTATGACCAGGGAGCCAATGAAATGGCAGATCAAGTACGAACCTTTTTGAAAGAGGGCATGCTGAATATTTTGGGAGGCTGCTGCGGTACTACTCCAGATCACATTCGCGCATTGGCACAGTTGGCAGCAGAATTTAGCCCAAGACAAATTGATCAACTAACGGAAGAGGAGGAGCAACATGCCTAAGCCTACCTACTTAAAGCTATCCGGTCTTGAGCCGTTGGTATTCACGCCAACGATCAACTTTGTGAATATCGGAGAACGAACCAATGTCACAGGTTCAAAGAAATTTGCCCGACTCATCCTAAATGGACAATACGACGATGCTTTGGATATCGCCCTAGATCAGGTTCGTGGCGGTGCGCAGGTTTTGGATGTGTGTATGGACGAGGGGATGCTGGATGGCGAATTTGCTATGGTCCGCTTTCTTAATTTGATTGCTTCTGAACCGGAGATTAGCCGTATTCCAATCGTGATTGATAGTTCCAAATGGAGCATCATCCTTGCCGGCTTAAAATGTGTGCAAGGAAAAGGTATCGTGAACTCCATTTCCTTGAAAAATGGGGAAGAAGAATTTATTCAGCAGGCGAAGACCATCAAGAAGTTTGGTGCCGCGGTAGTGGTTATGGCTTTCGATGAGAATGGACAGGCTGATACCTACGAGCGTCGCATCCAAATCTGTGAGCGGAGCTATCGAATTTTGGTGGATCAGGTGAAGTTCAATCACCAAGACATCATTTTTGACCCCAATATTTTTCCGGTAGCAACCGGCATGGAGGAGCACCGCAAAAATGCAGTTGACTTTTTTAATGCAACACGCTGGATCAAACAAAACCTTCCTGGTGCAAAGGTAAGTGGTGGGGTCAGTAACGTTTCGTTTTCCTTCCGTGGAAACGATCCCGTACGCGAAGCCATGCACGCCGCTTTCCTTTACCATGCGATACAACATGGGATGGACATGGGTATTGTCAATCCAACCATGCTTGAGGTGTACGCCGATATCGATAAAGAATTATTGGAGCGGGTAGAGGATGTATTGTTTGACCGTAGAGAAGATGCAACAGAGCGATTGCTTGACTTTGCTGAAACGGTTAAGTCTGCGGATAAAAAAGAAGTGGTCAACGAGGCCTGGAGATCTGCTCCTGTAGCCAAGCGAATTGAACATGCCTTGGTAAAAGGGATTTTAGATTTTATCATTGAGGATACGGAGGCAGCCCGACTGGAATTGGTCAATCCACTGAAGGTGATTGAAGGGCCTTTGATGGATGGAATGAACGTGGTTGGGGACTTGTTTGGCGAAGGAAAAATGTTCCTTCCTCAAGTAGTCAAATCTGCGCGTGTCATGAAAAAGGCAGTAGCTTACCTTGAACCTTTCATGCCGCTACCAGAAGAGGGCCAAGAAGCATCTTCCTTGAAGAAAATTCTATTAGCCACCGTAAAAGGTGACGTACATGATATCGGTAAAAACATCGTAGGAGTAGTTTTGGCTTGCAATAGCTACCAGATCATCGACTTAGGCGTGATGGTAGATGCACAGAAAATCATCGATGAAGCGATTAAAAATAAGGTAGACATCATTGGATTGAGTGGATTGATTACTCCATCTTTAGATGAAATGGTCAATGTAGCCTCTGAAATGGAGCGCCAAGGGCTTACCATTCCTTTGCTGATTGGTGGAGCCACTACTTCTAGAATCCATACTGCTGTAAAAATTGACCCGATGTACTCAGGTGCAGTGGTGCATGTTAGTGATGCCAGCAAGTCAGTGCCAATCGCAGGGGAGTCTATTTCCCCAGAAACTAAAGACTCTTTCCGAATTCAACTGAAGGAAACCTATCGACAGCTTCGAGAAGAACACGAAGCAAAGCAGACGGTGAAGCAGTTGATCAGCTACGAAGAGGCAAAAAGTAATCCGGTAGCCATTAATTGGGAGGGAACCAGCCCTGTTGCTCCAAAGGTTTTGGGAAGAACAGTGCTTGAGGATCTTGATTTGACAGTTCTTCGTGAATACATTGACTGGACACCTTTCTTCAGTACTTGGATGCTCGCAGGCAAGTATCCAAAAATTCTAAAAGACGAGGTAGTAGGAGTAGAGGCCACCAAACTGTTTGCTGAAGCACAAACGATGTTGGACACGTTGATCAGAGAAAAGTGGCTTTCTGCTAAAGCGGTATTCTCCTTGTTCCCTGTAAAGCGAGAAGAAGACGATGCGGCTGTATTGGATGCATCTGGAAATAAAATGGCAAGCTTCCACTTTCTAAGACAACAAGGCAAGAAAGGCAAGGGAGTCCCTAATCGTTCGCTGGCAGACTACTTGCATCCCGATCAGGTAGACTACATGGGCTGCTTTGCAGTTACTGCCGGATTGGGCATGGAAACCAAGCTCGCCGAATTTCAGGCAGCAGGAGACGATTACAATGACATTATGTTTAAAGCCTTGGCCGACCGATTTGCTGAAGCTGCCACGGAATACTTGCATGAACAAGTTCGTAAATCCTACTGGGGCTATGCCACATCGGAGCAGTTGGATAATGAATCCTTGATTCAGGAAGATTACGTGGGTATTCGACCTGCACCTGGCTATCCGGCTTGTCCAGAGCATTCCGAGAAGGTAACTATTTCCGAATTGTTGGATTTAGAAAATACGATAGGAATCACCTTGACCTCGAGCTATGCCATGTATCCGACTAGCTCTGTTTCTGGATTCTTCTTTGCACATCCTGAGAGCAGCTACTTTGGCTTAGGGAAAATTGGTGCCGACCAGGTAGCAAGTTATGCAAAGCGAAAAGGCATCAGCCTTCAAGCAGCTGAGCGCTTATTATCTCCAAATTTGGCCTATTCTCCAACTGCAATTCTTGAGACTATACCACAATGAAAATCACTGAGCATATAAAAAACGCTAAAGGAACTCTCTTTTCCTTCGAAATCCTTCCTCCTCTCAAAGGGCAAAGTTTGAAAGAGCTCATGGAGGGCATTTCCCCTTTAATGGAGTTTAAACCTCCATTTGTGGATGTTACTTACCATCGTGAGGAGTACATCTATAAGAAGCATGCCAATGGGCTTCTAGAGAAGGTAAGTACGAAAAAACGCCCAGGAACCGTTGGGATTTGTGCTGCCTTGATCAACCGCTTTGAGGTGGATGCCGTACCGCACGTGCTTTGCGGAGGCTTCACCAAGGAGGAAACGGAAAACCTGTTGATTGACCTCGATTTTATTGGGGTAGAAAATGTGCTGGCCCTTCGAGGAGATGCTCCTAAAGCAGAACGCTTTGTAGGCGAACCCAATGGGCATTCCTTTGCCAGTGAGCTCGTAGAGCAGGTGGTCAACATGAATCAGGGAAAGTATTTGCACGAGGAGACGGAGCCTAGTTTCCAAACTGATTTTTGTGTGGGTGTAGCGGGCTATCCTGAAAAGCATTTTGAAGCCCCAAGTCTCAAGTTTGATTTGAAGTACCTCAAAGAAAAAGTGGCAAATGGTGCTAGCTTTATCGTGACTCAGATGTTTTTTGACAACCAAAAGTACTTCGACTATGTGGCTAAGGTGCGGGAAGCGGGGATTGATGTTCCCATCATTCCAGGAATCAAGCCCATTTCTACCTTGGGTCAGATCACTGCTTTACCTCGGTCCTTCTTTTTGGATTTCCCAGACGACTTGACCGATGCACTATTCAAGTGTACCACCAATGCCCAAGTGAAGGAAGTGGGTATCGAGTGGGCGATCAAGCAGTGCAAGGAATTGATGGATGCTCAAGTTCCAAGTTTGCATTTTTATACGATGAGCAAGGCCGAAACGACCTATAAAGTGGCCAAAGAACTCTTCTAAACTATATTAAGTAATTTAAAAAAGGGCCTTTTGGCCCTTTTTTTTGCTAGGTTCCATTCCTTGGTAGCAAAGAAGTTAGGTGATGGATTTTACTGCCGTTCCTATCAAATACTTCGCTCTGGTTGATTTTTCTTTATCTTGCGAGACTGTTCTTTCCAGGCTCCTTTTGTGGGCTTGCTTTCCGATTCCCATGTCCAACGAACCGATTAAAATCCAAGCAAAACGTACCCGCAGCCTGCGAAAGCTACACCGGTTGATGGGAATTCCCCTGATTGTATTTTTCCTTGTGATTGGGATAACCTCCATTTTGCTGGCATGGAAAAAGAAAGCGGAACTTTTGCCTCCGACCTTAACGAGTAAGGTGGAGCAGGGTACTTGGATTTTGCCTTCAGAGATGGTCCGCATCGGTGAGGAGGAAATGAAAAAAATGGGGAGGGATCCTGAAGTAGATCGAATCGATATTCGCCCTGACAAAGGTACGGCTAAAGTCACCTTCAAAACCCATTTTACTGAAGTGCAGGTAGATGGGTACTCGGGTGAGATCTTGTCTGTGGGGACTCGTCATTCCGATTGGATTGAAAAGGTGCACGATGGAAGTATTGTAGACTATTACACCACAGGTGAGGAGGGAGCCAAACTTACCTACTCCACTTTGGTTTCTCTTGGATTGATCTTACTGGCAGTAAGTGGGTTTTATATATGGTACTACCCAAAGCTTATGCGTAAGATGAAAGAATAATAAGCCAACAAATTTTAAGCAGGTTTAGTAATTCTCGGAGTGACACTTTTGAATCGCCAAACTCCTAAAGTCTAACTAAGGAGCTTGTATTTTTTCCCAGGTAAGGACTTGATGATTCCTTCAAACTCAAGTGAAAGTAATGTGGAGGATAGGATTCCTAATGGAATTTGATTGGCATAAGCCAGCTGATCGAGTTCAGTATCTCCTTGGGTTTGAAGGTAGCTAAGGATTTTAAACTCCAATGCTTCCCGAGTCGAGAAATCCTGTAGGGCCTTTGATTTTCGTTCTTCTCCTGGTTTGGACCAGTGCAAGGCCTCTGCGAGGTCATTTGGACCAGTATAGATAGAAGCTTTCATTCTTTTGATGAGCTGGTTACAGCCTTCTGAAAAGGTAGATTGAAGGTTTCCTGGAACCGCAAAAACTTCCTTATGGTAGCTAAAGGCAATTTCTGCTGTAATCAATGCCCCACCTTTTTCTGCAGCTTCCACGACCAATAGGGCATCGGAAAGTGCTGCAATAATTCGATTTCTAGCCGGGAAATTTCCAGGGAGCAAGATAGATCCTGGTGCATACTCACTGAGTAAGGCGCCATGAGCTTCTACCACCTGTTCAGCAGTACCTTTGTGTGCTGCAGGGTAAATCAAGTGGATGGGCGATCCCATCACTGCTAGCGTGGGTAATCCCAGTTGTAAAGCCGCTCGATGTGCTTCAATATCAATTCCGTAGGCAAGCCCAGATACGATGGTCGGCTGGTAGGGCAATAGATCTTCAATGATTTTTTTGGTAATTGACCTCCCATAGGAGGTAGCACTTCTGGTACCCACGATCCCAATGGTTCTTGGCGTATTCAAGTTGGCATGACCTTTTGCAAATAGGAGCACAGGAGCATCTGCAATGGAATTTAATCGTTTTGGGAATGCTTCATCTAGCGATGTAAGTAGTCGGTATCCTCCAAGAGTTTGGCCAGCAAGGAGTGCTTCAGCTTTGGAAAGCAGGGAGGCCTGTTGCTGTCGAATTTCGAGTAATTTCCGTCCTATTCTAGGGATCTTAGCAACCTTGGTTGTCGGCAAGGAAAAGAAACCGAGTGCTGAGCCTGCGTAAGCCAGAATAGCTTTGAATAGAATAGGCCCAACTTTGGGTGCTAGAGCTAAGGCAATAAAAAATTGTTTTTGCTCAGGTGTTGGATCTGGAATGGAGTTCATGCTTCAGGTTGATTAAAAAATCCTTGATTTCCTGAAGTTTTTGAACTGCGGCTACTTTATCAAATCCTTGTTTCTTCCCTGCGGCGATTACTTCTTGGGCGCCTTGAAGCGTATATCCCTTTTCTTTGACCAAGTGGTACACATAGCGAATCTTTTGGATGTCGTCTTGGGTGTATCGCCGGTTGCCTTTTTTGTCCTTCTTAGGGCGGATGATTTCAAATTCACCTTCCCAATAGCGAATAAGGGAGGCCGCTACTTTGAACATGTCGGCAACTTCTCCAATGGAAAAGTATTTTTTCTCTATTTCTCGCTCTTTGTAAGGCACTAGGTGATAAGTTAAGTAGTTCAATCTTCAGACAAGGCTCCGGTGAAGGAGAATGAAAAAAAGATACCCTAAACTAAGAAAATAGTTGAGGATTTTTGATAGGTCTTCGTCCAATTATTTAAAAAAAGCAGCGCACTCCTCATCAACACTTTTTGTTCATGGAGTTTTATAGGAAATGGGATGGCATCTAATCCCGAGCTCAGCGGCTTAGCGATTGAGTGCCTGAAGCATCTGAACCGCTGCAAGTCCTGCTGTTTCTGTTCGAAGTCGGCTTTTTCCAAGGGAAATCGCCCGATACCCATTTTCTAGGGCTTGCTGAATTTCTTTGGGGTCAAAATCCCCTTCAGGACCAATCAAGATAAGGTACTTCCCACCTGCTGTAGCTAAATCTAGGAGGTGGTTACTGTGGTTCTCATCCACATAGGCGATAAATTTTTGGTAATCTGGAAAGGAACCAGCCTTTAAAAATGAATTGAACTTGATACTCGAGTTCACTTTTGGAGTTCTCCATTTGATACTTTGCTTGCAGGCCGAAATTATTTTCTTTTGCAACCGGTCAATCTTCAAAAAACTACGTTCCCCATGCATGGTATCCAATAGGGTCAATTCATGAAATCCAATCTCAGTGATTTTCTCCACCATCCACTCCATGCGGTCGGTACTTTTGGTGGGGGCAATAGCTAAGTGGATATAAAATGGGTCTATGTCTGCTTCTTTGGATGACAGGACTGTCAAACTCGCCTTTTTAGGGTCTGCTTGGTCTAATACACAGGTATAGAGCATCCCTTTTCCATCCGTAAGTAGGATTTGGTCTCCCTTTTTTTTACGAAGTGCACGCACAAGGTGCTTGGATTCTTCCTCAGTGAGGTAGGTGGTGGGAGAGGTGATCGATTCTTGAAAAAAAAGCTGCATAAGCGAAGTGATCTACAAGGACACAAAAAAAGCACATTTCGGGAAGAAATGTGCTTTTAATGTGGATTAAGCTTTTATGCTTTAAGCTTTTGAAATTTCCATGTTGACGGTTCTGCCTTTGATGGTGTTGTTTTTCATCACGCGTACTACGTGCTCTGCATCCTTTTGAGGTACATCTACGAAGGAGAAGTTGTCAAAAATATCAATGCCTCCGATGCTTTTTCCGGGTAGACCAGACTCACCTGCAATAGCTCCTACGATGTCGTTGGGACGGATAAAGTCTTTTTTACCAAGGTTTAAGAACAAGCGAGTCATGTTTTCCTCGCGCGCACGCTCTGCACGGGGAGCAAAATCTCGAGGTCCTTCTTTGCGATCACCAAATCGGCTACCACTTTCTTTGCGGTCGCCAAAACGGCTTCCACGTTCAAAGCGATCACCGCCTCTAGGTGTTTCTCTTCGATCTCCGAAGCGCTCGCCACGTCCACCTTCTCTACGGTCTCCGAATCTAGACTCACGTCCACCTTCACGACCACCTTCTCTTCTTCGGTCTCCGTAGGCAGGAGCTTCAATACCAAAGTCTTGCTCTTTCATTTCTTTGACGGTATCGCCCATGACCATTTTAAGTAGGCCAAGAGAAATTTGTTCCTGAGTCAAACCTTCTGAAAGCATTTGGCCGATGGTGGCTTCAAACAATTGGTTGTCTTCCTCCTTACTCAATACGCGGTGTACATCCTTGATAAACTGAGTTTTCTTCAATTCAACCAATTCAGTAACCGAGGGAGGTGTCATTTTATTGATGGTTGCCTTGGTGAATCGCTCCAAGTCTTTGAGCTTCATCATTTCTCTGCGACCAGTAATGAATGTAATAGCAGTTCCTGATTTTCCAGCTCTGCCCGTTCTTCCGATACGGTGTACGTAATACTCCTCATCCAATGGGATGTCAAAGTTGAATACAGCCTCTACATTATCTACGTCGATTCCTCTAGCTGCCACATCGGTAGCAACCAATACGGTACAAAGACCTTTTCGGAACTTACTCATCACCTTGTCACGCTGCGCTTGCGAAAGGTCACCATGAAGCGCTTCCGCAAGAATGCCTCGAGCACCCAAAGATTCAGTCACCTCGTCCGTCATGCGCTTGGTATTGCAAAACACTACGCTTAGGGCATAATTGTGAATGTTCATCAAACGAGCCATCAGTTCCATCTTCAAGGACTGCTTTACTTCATAGAATACTTGATCGATTTTAGCAACCGTCAATTCGTTCTTAGCAACTTTGATAATTTCTGGGTCTTTCTGGTACTTGCGTGTTAGGTCAAGGATAGGCTTGGCCATGGTAGCTGAGAAGAATACCGTCTGTCTTTCTTCAGGCATTTCCTGAAGAATTGCTTCGATATCGTCTCTAAAGCCCATGTCTAGCATTTCATCTGCCTCATCAAGTACGATGATGCCAGCCTCTTCCAAACGTAGCGTTCCTCTGTTGATGTGGTCTTGAACACGACCAGGTGTTCCTACAACGATCTGTACGCCTTTTTTCAAGACACGAATCTGCCTGTCAATGGATTCGCCTCCGTAAATAGCTACAGAGTTAATTTTTCTGTGGTATTTAGCCAGTTTTTGAATTTCTCCCTCTACCTGAACCGCTAGTTCACGGGTAGGGCATAGGATAATGGCTTGTGGTTTGTTGAAGTCAGGATCTACCAAGTCGATGATCGGAATGGCGAATGCTGCTGTCTTGCCAGTACCTGTTTGCGCCTGACCGATTAAATCACGGCCTTGCAAAACGAAAGGAATGGCTTGTTGTTGAATGGGGGAAGGTTGGGTGTAACCCATCTCTTCCACGGCCCGTAAGATCTCTTCCGAAATCCCCAGGTCTGAGAACTTGATTGTGTTTTCCATGATGTTGTCCTTTGTTTTTCTTGCCATGGTATCCTAAATCCCAGACAAGCAACAGCAAGGACTCACGGCACGAAAAATAGCTCTGTCAAAATTGACGATGCAAAAGTAAGTAGAAATATTTTGTAAACCAAGGGTAGTGCTGAAGTTTTTAGAATATTCTATAGAATTGAGGGGATTTAAACGAAATATATTTGGTGGGGGGAGAAAAAAAAGAAATACGAGGTACGAAATACGATATTTTTCTAATGTCGAATGCCGAACGTCGAGTGCAGAATGCTGAAGTGGTGAAAGCGGGCGACTAAGCAATAAGCAGACTACTAAGCTCAGCAAGATTTAGTCTAATTTCTCGCCTGCCTGCCGCAGGCAGGCTTCTTGTCTCTTGCTTCTCAAGGCGTCTTGATACTTGATACTAGTGTCTTGATACTCATAAAAACGACCGATCTCCCATCGCTTCTTCGGTCATTTTTTCGGAGAGATCCTTGCCTAAGTATCTGTCAATCAATCCATGAGCAAGGTAGAGCAGGGGTGTAAGTGCCATTGCGACGGTAAACTTATACACATAGTTAATGAGCCCCACAGCAGCGATTTGGGAGATACTCCAGTTACCAAAAACATAGAATGCGATTCCCAGCACCACAAATGAATCGATGAATTGGGATACTAGGGTAGAGCCTGTGGCGCGCAACCAAATCATTTTTGGACCTGTCACTGCTCGGAGTTTTTGGAACACATACACATCAATTAGTTGCCCCAGTAAAAAGGCGGTAAGTGAACCGAAAATAATCCCTAGGCCTTGTCTAAAAATGGTATTGAAGGCATAGTTGATGTCAAATGAACTTCCATTAGGCATACTCGCATTGACTTCTAACCAGAAATCTGCAGGTGCCAAGGCAGTCACTAGGCTGATGACCACAAAAACATAGGTGATCAGAGCGGCAGTCAAAAAGCTAATTTTACGTACTCCTTTTTTACCAAAATACTCGTTGATCAGATCGGTAGTGATAAAGACTACTGGCCAAATCACTGCACCAGCGGTGAGGTTAAAATCCAAGACAAACTCACCAAAAAAAGTCCATTGAACAGGGTCCAACCCTAGTGTTTTTTCACCAGAAAAGATTTTTACTCCAATTATCTCTGCAAGGATGGCATTGGTTAGGAATATCGCTCCTAGGATAACAAACAAATTGGTCTTTCGGCTTTGCGGGGATTCATTCATGAGAGGGGAGAATGGGGTAGGTGATGCCTTCTTCACTTAAGCTAGAATTTGGAAAAATGGTTTGTGCTTCAAATAATAATTCACTTAAATCTGGATATCTGGAAGAAAAATGGCCAAGCAGCAATTTTTTTACGCTTGCAAGTTGGGCCAGTTGCCCCGCTTGTCTCGCAGTACAATGAAAGGTTTCTGCAGCACGATGGCTATCCGCTTCCATAAAGGTGGCTTCATGGTAAAGTAAATCTACTCCTTTAAAATAGGGGACCAAAGAAGGATTGAAAGTTGTATCCGAGCAGAAGGCATAACTTCTTAACGAAGCCGATGGATGGCAATAGTCCATTGCCAAGTAGCGGGTTCCATTGGGAGCAAGGTAATCTTGACCTAAACGAAACTGTTGGATAGCTTCCAAGGGTAAATCACTTTCTTGAAGTTTTTCCTTGATCAGGGAGTGCAGCCCCTCCTTTTCTTGAATGATGAACCCGGTGGTAGGAATGCGGTGCTGTAGTGGAAAGCTCGAAACTGTGAATTGAGGATGGTCGAGTAGTATAACTTTTCCTTCTGTAGTGGTTTCAGTGAATTCCAAGGGGTAATTCAAGCGGGTTTGGCTCCACTTAAAGTGGGTGGTAATGATCTCATTTAGGCCTCTTGGGCCAAAAATCCGTAAGGGAGCTGTTCGCTTGGAGAGGTGGTAACTGGACAGGAGGCCAACCAAGCCTAAGTAATGGTCTCCGTGAAGATGAGAGATAAATATGGTTGAAATTTTGGAGGCCTTTACCTTGTACTTACGCAATTGAATTTGGGTACCCTCACCACAATCCAATAAAAAAAATTCCTGCCCAAATCGAACGACTTGGGCAGTATGATTTCTTCCATGCATGGGGATGGAAGAGGTATTTCCTAGGATGTTGACCTCAAATTCTGGACTCAAGCGC
>Ga0114968_10001625_pt1 | contig 17275 bp, 17 predicted proteins | sample M_130807_EF_Meta_FD_87020 | JGI IMG/M metagenome (GOLD analysis project Ga0114968, IMG submission 87020) | Freshwater microbial communities from Lake Montjoie, Canada to study carbon cycling - M_130807_EF_MetaG | ecosystem: Environmental > Aquatic > Freshwater > Lake | place: Lake Montjoie...
CCCGGGCCGGTGCTGTGTGGCGGTGATCTGGCGGCCCAGGCCGGCGGCGCGGTCGGCGGCCTGCAGACCTCGGTGGCCTCCGTTTCCGTGTTCGCCAGGGTGCTGCCGCAGCAGAAGCTGGATCTGGTGAGGGCCCTCCAGGCCAGCGGTGCCGTGGTGGCGATGACTGGTGATGGGGTGAACGATGCGGCGGCCTTGAAAGCGGCGGACATCGGCGTGGCGATGGGCCATCGCGGCACGGCGGTGGCCCGGGAGGCCGCGGATCTGGTGCTCCTCCATGACCGCTTCAGTGATCTGGTGGCGGCCCTGGCCCTGGGGCGGCGGGTGGACGCCAACCTGCAGAGGGCCCTCGCCTACACCCTCGCCATCCACCTGCCGATCGCCCTGCTGGCTCTGGTGCCGCTGCTCCTGCCGGCCATCGGCATGATTCTGTTGCCGGTGCACATCGCCCTGCTGCACCTGGTGATCGATCCGGCCTGCACGGTGGTGTTCGAGGCGCTGGAGGGGGATCCGGCGCTGATGCGGCAGCCGCCCCGTTCCCCGGATTCGCCCCTGTTCACAGCCGTTGCCTGGCGCCGGGCCCTGCTGCAGGGCAGTGTGCTGGCGGCGGCGGCCCTGCTGCTGGTGTGCTGGCCGGTGGATGGGGCGGAAACCCGGCGCAGCCTGGTGTTTTCCCTGCTGCTGTTGGCCGGCGGCGCCCTGGTATGGCTGAACGGGGGAGGCCAGCGCCGCATCAGTGCAGCCGGTCCGTTGCTGGGGGTGGGCTTGTGGATGGTGGTGCTGCTGGTGGCCCCCCTGCGCCGCGCCCTGGCCCTGGCGCCCCTGACCCCGGCCAGCTTGTTGCTGCTGGTATCCGTGACCGGGTTAGCCCTGTGGGCCACCGCCCTGGCGGGCCGGGTGCGGGGCTGATCATCAGCTGCGGTGTCCTCAACCGAGGGTGGCCAGGGGGAGCCAGCAACCGGCGGCGGCCAGTTTCTCGAGAATCATCGGCTGATCGGCGCTCCGCACCATGGCCCGCCCATAGCGCTCGGCTTCGTCACGGAACTGAAAGCGCGGCCCGGGGGACTGATCGGGAACGCTCTGTTCGCCATGATCCACGGCGCGAACCCGGTAGCGCATCGCTGCGGCGGGGGTGGGTACCGGTGCGGCACCCGGATTGCAGCCATCAGGAGGCGTCATCCCTGCAGTCTGTGCCGGTTGGAGCCTGGCCACCCACCTCTCCAGACTCTCTTCGGTTCCCGGGCCGGGAGCAGCAGGCTTCCTTACAGATGCTGGGCCAGGGCCGTGGCGATCATGGCGGCGCTCACCGGGATGCGCTCGAGAGCATCGGCGTTGTCGAGGAAGGCCTCGAAACTCGCGTAGCGGAGCAGGTGGGGGTCGGCTCCGGGGGCATCGCAGAGGGCGATCCAGTCCCCGTCCCAGGTCTCGGCAGGGGGGCGCACGGCGGCGTAGGCCAGCAGCGCCTCGCCCGGATCTCCCCCATCACCGATGGTCTCGCCATGCCAGAGGGTTTCGAAGAAGGCGCTCATGCCGGGAATCGCGGGGCAGGGCCTGGCGATGCACAGGCCGCCACCACTCTGCCTGCCACCGATGCCCACCCCCGCTGGGGCTCAAGCGGCTTCAAGCGGCCGGAACGGTCCGGCCGTCGCATCGCCCTGGGTCAGGCGCTGGCGCAACTCCTGGATCCGGTTGGCGGTGTGATCATGCTGTGCCACCCAGACCAGGGGCACCAGCAGCAGCGAGAAACCGAAGCTCGGCGGCGCCAGCAGGAAGGTCAGGGCCGTGCACCAGGAGGCGGGCAGGTAGCCGGGCACCGACCGCTCCGTAATCAGACCCTGACGGAGGGCTTCACGCACCACGCTCGTCTCGTCCGCCGTGAGGCTCATGGTGAGGTGAGGATCTGTTGATCCAGCAATTTCGACTGACGCCATTAACGGCCGCTTAAGACGAGATGCCGCCATCACCTGCGCGGGTTGCCTGGAACACCAAGGTCTGATCGCCATGCCCTGGCGTGGGCAAGGGCCTCGGACGGCGTGGGATGGGGGTCAGCCGGGGCGCTTCAGCCGGCGGCCAGGACGCCCTGGCCGAGGTCCAGCAACTGGCGCTGAACAGCCCGGCGCTGGTCATCCAGCAGCAGGCGCTGGGCCTGTTCCCGCCAGCGCAGCCAGTGTTCCAGCTGCCGCTCCGCCAGCAGGGAGGCGAGCACCGGCAGGGTGCCCTTGGCGAGGCGATCGCCGGAGCCCAGGGTGCGGCTGAGAACCTGCAGATCATGCAGCTCGCCGAGGTGGTCCTGGGCCTGGCGGAGCTCCCCAATCCAGGCCTGCAGCGGGGGCTCGCACCAGTCCTGGAGTGGTTCAAGGGCGTAGCGGGCGGCCTTGATCCGCTTGCGCAGATCATGCAGGGCCTCGGCGGCCGGATCGTCCAGGCTCCAGCCGGGGTGAAGAAACAGGGCGGCGGTGAACGGTGCCTGCCAGTCGTAAAGCCAGGCTGCCAGGGGAAGCTGGCCCAGAGGGGTGAAGCGGGGACGCTGCTGCCACTTGTTCAGTCGGGCCAGGAGCTTGAGATAGCGGGGGCTGTGCAACGCCTCCTTGAGGGTGTCAAACGCCTGGCTCCGGTCGCGGGAGAGGCGCTTCATCGCCACCTCCAGGGCGCGCTGCTCCTCGCCCGGCAGCCGGGGCAGGAGATCTGCTCCCAGTCTCGCGTGGAGAACATCGAGGTCGCGGCAGAGGCTGGTGCGGCGCGCCACGGCGGCGATGCGGCGCTCGGTGACGCTTTCCGGCAGTTCCAGGGCCGCTCCGAACTGGGTGAGGGCCGTTCGCAGTCGCCGCAGGCTCACGCGCAGCTGGTGCAGGGGTTCGGGGTCGCGGTCGGCCAGAACCTCGGCCTGCAGCTTGCCGAGCCGCCGCACCTGGCGGTGGATCAGATCCAGGGCGTAGGCACCGCTGGTGATTGGCCCATCGGCCACCAGGTCACCACCGGACCAGGAGGGTGGAGGGCCGTCCGCAGGAACGGCCTTGCTGCCTTCAGGGGTGGCCGCTGATCGGGCCCCTGATCGTTCCTTCAAGGAAGCCATGGGTCGATGCCGATGCAGGCGTCTTCAACGCTAGATCGCCTGGAGTTGGGTAAACCACCCATGCGCCTCCAGAGCCGAAGGTAGGGTGCAGAAGTTCCTGGACTACCCCGGATTTCTCGCCATGAGCTTCGCTTTTCGTTACTTTCACCCCAACCCTGGATGGACCGCATCACCTCAGGTTCCTTCCTTTCCGGTAGCGCCTGCCGCCTTCCAGCAATCCACTCACAAGCAAAACAGCCACAAGCAAAACACCGGCAACGCCGCTGATCAGCAGGCCGAAACGTTCGCTGATCCGCACGCCAACAGCACTGACGCTTATTCAACTGACGCTCATTCGTCAGACAAGTCTTCAAGCGAGTCTTCGCTCAAGTCTTCGGATGATGGCACCGCCACAATTGTTTCCTCCCCGCTGGAGAAAGGCTTTCTCAGTGGCCCGTCCACCCCGATCACCGATACGGTTGGCAAACATTGCATTCTCGAGCTCTACGACTGCGATTGCGCACGGCTCGATGATGAACAGGTGGTGCGAGCGGCGATCACCAATGCCGCGCTTCGCGCCGGTGCCACCCTGCTCAACCTGATCAGCCATCGGTTCGAGCCCCATGGTGTGACCGCTCTGGCACTCCTGGCCGAATCCCACATCTCGATCCACAGCTGGCCCGAGTCGGGCTATGCGGCCGTGGATGTGTTCACCTGCGGGGATCACACCATGCCTGAGAGCGCCTGCCGGGTTCTGGTGGAGGAATTCGGCGCCCGCCATCACAGCCTGCGCAGTTTCCGCCGCGAAACGCCTGGCATGCTCGCCGGTCTTCATCGTGAGCCGGTGGCTGGCGCTGGCGTGCTGAGCACGAGCGCGGGGCAGGCCTGAGAGCGGCCCGGCTCGAGGCGACCCAGCCCGAGCCGGGATTGCGCGCACGGAACCACCCGGGCGGATCGATGGGCCCGTGGGGCGAGGTGAGCACCCCGTGGCGAGGCCAGAGCAGGGGAGCCACGGCCCCACCACCTTTCTCTTAACCCTCGGGTCCCGGCACCGCCATAACTTGGCCCTACGCCGTTTCTCCGCTCCATGGCCCTGGCCTCGAACCAACCGAAGTCCCCGGGTGTGGCCCGTCGCGCCGTCCGGCGCTGGCTGGCCATGGGTTCCAGCCTGGCCATGGCCCTGGTCATGGCGGGCTGTGGAGGCACCACCACCCTCAACGGGGCGGGCGCCTCGTTTCCGGCCTCCATCTACCAACGCTGGTTCCAGGAGCTGGCTGGCCAGGGGGTGCGGGTGAACTATCAGTCGGTGGGCTCCGGAGCGGGTGTGCGCCAGTTCCTCTCGCGAACCGTGGATTTCGCTGCCAGCGATGTGCCGATGAAGCCCGAGGAGGTGGCGAAGCTGCCCCAGGGCGTGGTGCAGATTCCGATGACGGCCGGTGCGATTGCGGTGGCCTACAACCTCAAGGGTTGCGAGCTCAAGCTCAGCCAGGCCCAGCTGGTGGACATCTTCGCCGCCAAGATCACCAACTACAGCCAGCTCGGCTGTGCCGCCGCTCCGATCCGGGTGGTGCACCGCTCCGATGGCTCCGGCACCACCGCCAATTTCACGGCCCATCTGGCGGCGATCAGTCCGGAGTGGAAGCGCACGCTGGGAGCGGCCAAGACCGTGAAGTGGCCTGCAGGCATCGGCGCCAAGGGCAATGAGGGGGTGGCGGCCCAGCTGCTGCAGGTGGAAGGCGGCATCGGCTACGTGGAGGAAGCCTTCGTGAAGGCACCGCTCCAGGCCGCCGCCCTCACCAACGCTTCGGGCCAGACGGTGAAACCCAATCCCACCAGCGGGCAGGAGGCCCTCGCCTCCATCGATCTGGGCCCGGAGCTCATCGGTTCCAACCCCAACCCGGCCAAGGGCTATCCGCTGGTGACCTTCAGCTGGATCCTCCTCTACAAGGGTGGCAATGGGGCTAAGCACGATGCCCTGAACAAGGTGTTCAGCTACACCCTCTCCGAAACGGCCCAGGCGAAGGCGCCGGAGCTCGGTTTCATCAGCCTGCCGCCGGATGTGGCGGCCAAGGGCAAGGCGGCTCTGGCCACGATGCAGCCCTGATCCCCAGCGCCGCACGACTGCCGGGCGTGGCGGGCATGGAGGGCACGCCGCTGGCCACCCACGCTGGGCCGGCCAAGGAGTTCAACGCAGCTTGATCGCCAGCACCAGGCTGAGCACCAGCCCAGTGGCCACGATTCCCCGGCGCAGCAGCGGCTCCGGGATGCACCGCCCGTAGCGCCCGCCCAGCCAGCCGCCGGCGGCGGTGCCCACCGCCACCAGCACCGCCACGCGCCAGTCCACCCGGGTGAAGCCGACGAATACCAGGGCGGCCGACCCATTCACAATCAACACCAGGGCATTCTTGTAGCCGTTGAGCCGCTGCAGGTCCTGATCGAGGCCCACCGCCAGCAGGGCCAGCAGCAGCACGCCCTGGGCGGCTCCGAAGTAACCGCCATAGAGCCCCGCCAGATACACCCCCACCAGCAGGGGGAGGCGGGTTCCTTGGCGGGATCCGCGGCGCCGCTCGATCCAGGCCCGGATCCGCGGTTGCAGGGCCATCAGCAGCGAGGCCAGGGCGATCAGCAGCGGCACCACGGCGGTGAACAGCCGCGCGGGCAGGGCCAGCAGCAGGATCGCGCCGCTCAGGCCACCCAGCAGGGAGGCGGGCACCAGGGCGAGCAGGTTGGAGCGCTGCCCGGCCAGCAGGGGCCGGTAGGCCAGCACGCCGGCCCCATTGCCCGTGATGAGGCCAAGGTTGTTGGACACATTGGCGAGCACCGGGGGATGGCCGAGGGCCAGGAGGGTGGGATAGGTGATCAGAGACCCCCCTCCCACCAGCACATTGAGGGCCCCGGCGAGCGCTGCCGCCCCGATGATCAGCAGCGCTTCCACCCACCCCATCGCCGGCCATCCCTGTGGACGCCGCATCCGGGCGTCCTTGACGAACCAGCTTGCATCGAACAGGGCCGAGGCGCGGACGACGGCCCCGCGCCTGCGGCCTGGTGGCCCCCTCGGCGGAGGGTTGAGACCTGGGCCGATCCGCCGTCATTCCACAGTGGTGTCGCTCACCTCCCCAAGCCCATGGCCCGCCAGCACCTCCACGCCTCGCCGATCGCCGCGCCCGCAGGCACCTGGGGGGTCCTGCTGCTGGCGCCAGCCCTCACCGCCCTGATAGCCGGCCCTGCCGCCGCCCTGCCGCCAGCGCCTGTGGCCGCTGCGGCTCCCGCCGCAGCCATCCCAGCCGATGCCGCCACGCTGGGACGGCTGCGGATCAGCCAGCGGCCCTGCCGGCTCAACAGCGTGAAGCAGACCTGCCTGATCACGGTTCTGGAGGGAAGCGAAGCCATTCGCATCGACCTCTCCGCCGGGGACCGGCCCTTCTGGGTGTTCACCCCGGCCGGCGCGGCCAGCACCGACCGCCGCCCCTTCCGCGATGGCCAGGGCCGCACCTGGCTCTATTCGGGCCACCACAGCTTCCAGCTGGTGCAGCAGGGCCCGGACCGTAACGTGATCGAGGTGGAATCGCCCTGAGGGCCGTCCCGGACAGCCCGCCGCCACCGCTCGCTGGTCCGCTGCGGTGGCGGCCGGTGCAAGCCATTCATCACCCCTACACTCCCGCCAAGGAAGCTGCCGCCGCAATGGCCCTTGAGCCTCTGCTGATCGCGCGGCCCACTCCGGGCCTTGAGCCTGACGCGGGTGTGGATGGGGTGCTGCTGCCGGCCCTGGCCAACCGCCATGGCCTGATCGCAGGCGCCACCGGCACCGGCAAGACGGTGACCCTGCAGCGCCTGGTGGAGCAGTGCAGCCGCATCGGCGTGCCCACCCTGCTGGCCGATGTGAAGGGCGACCTCTCCGGTCTGGCGGCGCCGGGCCAGGAGAATCCGGGCTTCAGCCAACGGCGCGAGCAGCTGGGGCTGCCGTCAGCCTCCTTCGCCCCCTGTCCGGTGGAGTTCTGGGATGTGCTCGGGGCCCAGGGCCATCCGTTGCGGGCCACCATCTCCGAGTTGGGGCCGCTCCTGCTCGCCCGCCTGCTCAACCTCAACGACACGCAGGCCGGAGTGCTCACGATCGCCTTCCGCGTGGCCGACGACCAGGGCCTGCTGCTGCTCGATCTCAAGGACCTGCAGGAACTGCTGCGCCACCTGAGCGAGAACGCCCGCAGCATCCAGAGCACCTACGGCAACATCTCCGCCGCCAGCGTGGGGGCGATCCAGCGGGGACTGCTGGCCCTGGAGCAACAGGGGGCCGATCGCTTCTTCGGCGAGCCCTCGCTCAACGTGATGGACCTGCTCCAGACCGATGGCACAGGCCATGGGGTGGTGAACATCCTGGCCGCCGATCAGTTGGTGCTCGCGCCCAAGCTCTACGCCACGGTGATGCTCTGGCTGCTCTCCCAGATCTATGAGCAGCTCCCGGAGGTGGGGGATGCCGAGAAGCCGAAGCTGCTGGTGATCTTCGATGAGGCGCACCTGCTGTTCGACGGCGCGCCACCGGTGCTGCTGGAGAAGGTGGAGCAGGTGGTGCGCCTGATCCGCTCCAAGGGGGTGGGCCTGTATTTCTGCACTCAGAATCCGCTGGATCTGCCGCCGAAGGTGCTGGGGCAGCTGAGCAACCGCGTGCAGCACGCCCTGCGGGCCTTCACGCCTCAGGAGCAGAAGGCGGTGAAGGCGGCGGCCACCACCTTCCGCCCCAACCCGCCGCTGGATGTGGAGGCGGCGATCGGCGAGCTGGCGGTGGGCGAGGCTTTGGTGTCGTTTCTGGATGCGACGGGGGCGCCCACGCCGGTGGAGCGGGCCCTGGTGGTGCCGCCCGAGAGCCGGGTGGGGCCAATCACCCCGGAAGAGCGCACCGCCCTGCGCCAGGCCTCGATCCTCCATGGGCACTATCGCGAAACCCAGGACCGCGAATCGGCCTACGAGCTGCTGCGCCAGCGGGCCGCCGAGGCCGAGGTTGCCGCCGAGACCGCCAAGCGGGAGGCGGAGGCGGCGAAGCTGGCCGAAGCGGCGGCCAAACAGGAAGCCAGCGAGCAACTGAAGCTCGAGCGCGCCCAGGAGCGGGAGGCGGCCCGCGCCGCCGCCAGCGCCGCCCGCGAGAAGGAGCGGATGCTGCTCTCGTTGGCGGGCGAAGCCGGCAACCTGCTGGGGGGGCGCACCGGCCGCAGCATCGCCCGGGGGCTGATGGGGGGCATCCTGGGCCGGCGCTGAGCTGGAGCGCACCATGCGCTTCGACCCATGGCGGCTCGCTTAACGCTGCTCGGGCGTGCGGGCGGTGCCGTCCTTCAAGCCCTTCCGGCGTTGGAGGAGCCAGGCCGATCGAGGATCGCTGCGCTGCCTGACTGGCGAAGCCGAGAGCGAGCGGGTGCTGCGCCTGGTGTCTTGGCGGATAGGGCCTGGGAGATGCTGGCCTGAAGCCAGGCGAACGCTGGGCTGCACGGGCCCATCAGGTGCGGGCTGCTGATGAGCTGCGGGGCTTCATGGCGATGCCTCGGGCCATCCCTGGCAGGATGCGCCGGTGTTGAAGCAGGGCATGGCCAGCGCTCCCATCCCGCCCGATGAGCTCGCCGCGCTCCAGGCGGTGGCCGAAGCCTTTGCCCTGCCGGCGCCGGTGGCGCGGGTGGAGCCGCTGGGCAACGGCAATGTGAATGCCACCTACCGGGTGCATCTGAGCGGCGAGGGCCAGGGCAGCACGGTGCTGCAGCGGCTGAACACGGCGGTGTTCCGCGAGCCGCGCCTGGTGATGGCCAACATCGAGGCCGTGGCCGCCCACGTGGAGCGGCGCCTGGGCGAAGGCAACCCCGACCCGGAGGGCCGTCCCTGGCGGATGCCCGTGGTGCTGCGCGGCCGCCAGGGCGGCGAGCCCTGGCTGGAGCAGGGCGGGGAGTTCTGGCGGATGCTTTCCTTCCTGGAGGGCACCCGCAGCGTGGAGGCGATCGAGGGACCCGAGCAGGCCCGCGAAATCGGTGCGGCCCTGGGCCTGTTCCATGCCCTGATTCACGATCTGCCCGCCGAACAGCTGGCCGACACCCTGGAGGGCTTCCACATCACGCCGGCCTATCTGGAGCACTATCAGCGGGTGCTGGAGGCCAGCACGGTGGAGCGCTGCGGGCGCTGCGAGGAGGGGATCGCCTTCGTGGCCGAGCGCTGGCACCGCGCCGGCGTGCTGGAGGAGGCGCGGGCGGCCGGGCGGCTGCAGCTGCGGCCGATCCACGGCGACCCCAAGATCAACAACCTGCTGCTCTGCGCGCAAAGCGGCCGGGCCGTGGCCCTGATCGATCTCGACACCGTGAAGCCCGGCCTGGTGCACTACGACATCGGCGACTGCCTGCGCTCGGCCTGCAATCCCCTCGGTGAGGAAACCAGCGACCTCGACGCCGTGCACTTCGACCTCGGGCTGGCCGAGGCCGTGTTGCAGGGGTATCTCGGCGTGGCCCGCGGCTTCCTGAGCGACCCCGATCTTGAGGCCATTCCGGATGCCATCGCCCTGCTGCCCTTTGAGCTGGGCCTGCGCTTCCTCACCGACCACCTGGCCGGTGACGTGTACTTCCGCACCGAGCGTCCCGGCCACAATCTCGATCGCGCCCTGGTGCAGTTCCGCCTTGCGGCCAGTGTGGAGCGGCAACGGGCGGCGCTTGAGACGCTGGTGGAGCGGCTGTGACCGGTCAAACCCAGCGGGAGGCCCCTAGCAAGGGCGACTGCGGAGACGAGCAGGACGGCAACCCCACCTCGACCATGAAACGCACCCCTCCTGGCGGATGATGCAACCCTTTGCCCTGCAGAGCTTCGTGCCGCCGCCGGCTTCGCTCGCCCTTGCCGGCAGCGTTCAACGCGACGGCGATCGCCTCAGTCTTCAGTACCGACTGGAGGACCCCGAAGGCCTGGTGCTGCTGCCCCCAGCCTCCGCTGCCCCCCAGCGGCGCGATGGGCTGTGGGAGCACACCTGCCTGGAGGCCTTCCTGGCCGAGCCGGGCGCGGCGCCCTACTGGGAGGTGAACCTGGCCCCCTCGGGCGACTGGAACCTCTACCGGCTTTCGGGCTACCGCCAGGGGCTCACCCCCGAGAGCGCCATCAGCGCTCTGCCGTTTGCGGTGAACCGCCGCCCGGACGGCCTCGATCTGGAGGTGAATCTCAACCTGGCCGCGCTGCCGCTGGCGGGCCGGCCCCTGGCGCTGGGGATCACGGCCGTGCTGGAGCTGAGCGATGGCGTGATTCTTTACTGGGCCCTGCTCCATCCCGGCAAGGAGGCCGATTTCCACAGGCGGGAGGGGTTTGGGTTGAAGGTGTGAGGGGTGGCGATCAAGCCCTGTTGTCGCGGTTTTTTCGCTCCAGCACCGGCTCTCCGGGGGGGTCTGACGCTGGGGACGGCGATCTCGCCTGATCGCTCTCCGCGGAGATCGCCTCAGCGCCCCTCCACCAGCTTCTGAAGAAAGGCCTCATCCACCGCGCCCGATACCGCCTGGCCATTGACCACGAAGAAGGGGGTGCCCTCCAGGCCGAGCCGATCGGCCAGCTCCCGGTCCCGGTTGATCGCCTCCAAGCTGGCCGGACCTTGGCGATCGGCATTGAACCGCTTCAGATCGAGGCCCTGGTTGCGGGCGATCTCCAGGTAGAGGGGCTCACCCAGGCGCTCCTGGGCGGCAAAGAGGGCATCGTGGAACGCCCAGAACTTGCCCTGCTGCTGGGCGGCCCAGGCCGCCCGAGCCGACGGGAGCGCCTCGGGGTGGATCCGCTCGAGCGGATAGAACTTGTAGGTGAGGCTGAGTTTGCTGCCGTTCTTGGCCAGGAACGTCTCCAGGGTGCTGCTGGCGGCGGCGCAGTAGGGGCACTGGAAATCGGAGAACTCGATCAGCCGCACTTGACCCTGGCCGCGGGTGGGGGAGCTGCCGATCGCGGCGGCCGGGTTGCGTTGCAGCTCCGAGAGGGCCCCTTCACGGGCCTGTTTCTTTTTCTCCTCCAGCCGGCGCAGCTGGGTCTGCAGGGCCTCGAACACCGCCTCGGGGTGGCGCTGCAGCACCTCCAGCACCCGCGCATCAAAATCCGCGCTCACGGCCGGCAGCGGAGCTGCAGCGCCGGTGGCGGCGGTGGCCGGCGCGGCGGCGGCGGGGAGGGCGCGGGCGCCCAGGCTGAGCAGCAGCACCAGCATCAGCGCCAGGCCGCGGCGAAGGGCGCCGCCGCTTCCTTGGCGTGAGCCGTTGGCTCTCGCTGCGGCGCATGCCCCACTTGAGCGGCTTGCCCGGCCGGTGCCGCTTGCTGGGCCTGAGCCGCTCTCCTGGCGATCAGCAAAGCCCGATCCAATGGCCGGGCCAACCACGGAGCCGACCGTTCCGCCGGTGCGAGAGGTCGGCACCGGCTCGGTTGCGAGGCCCGCCTCGGCTGAGGATTCCGGCGGCTTCACGGCGGCGCGGCAGACGATCGATCCACTCTCGCTCCCCGGTGGGCCCGCGCACCTCCCCCCGCGGAAACCACAGGGGCCTGTGATGGTCGCCACGGCTTCCGGGTGATCCGCGCTACGGCCCGCCCGGAGGACGTTGCCGGCGATGGGAGAGGCTGGTAGGTCGCCCGCTCCCGACGATGGCCGCCGCAACCCGAACGAGCGCCGCCCTGGTGCTGCGCCGCCTCGCCTCCGATGGGGCGACCGGCGACGAGAACGGAGCCGGCACGCCGGGAGATGCCGCCACGGACCGGGGCTTCGGGGGGGGATCGGGCCGGCGGGCTGCCTCCGGGGGCCGTGGTGGGAAGGGCAGGAAAGCCAGTGCCTCTGGGCCGCGGGAGACAAACGCCACCCACGGACGCCGCAAAAAGGGCAGTGGCCTCAGCGCCGCCGATCGTTCGCCCCTCGGCAAGGCTCCCGACCTCGAAGCGATCATTGCTCGCCAGCGCCTCGGCCTGCCCCTGGCCGGCCGCCTGCGGGAAGCGGATGTGACCCGGGCCTGGAAACTCGCCGCCGCCGATCACCACCCCGACCGGGGCGGCCAGCACGACACCATGCAGGCGGTGAACATGGCCCGTGACCTGCTGCTGGGCCGTGGCGTGACCTGAGCGGCCGGGCAGCGTGCATGTTGGATGGGTGTCAACAACCACCGTTCGGAGCCGGAAAGACGGTCCGTTCTCAACGGGTGCAGGCCTAACCCCAACAACGAGGGAGCCCGCAAGCCGTCAGAAGAGGTGGCATCGACACGCTGACACGCGCGAGAGTTTGGCTCTCAAGAGAGTCATGCGCCGGAGACTGTGATTGCACTTTGGCGCCGCTCTGTGATTCGTGGTCATCAGCCCTTCCACCCCTGGGAGGATCGGGGATCACCCCAGGCCCGCAACCATGCCACCGATCACCCCCCTGCTGGGCAGCTGGCAGCTCTGGGCTGGCCTCTCGGCCCTTTTCGCCGCCTTCACCTCCCTGCTGGCCAAGCTGGGGGTGGAGGGGATCAGCAGCAACCTGGCCACCTTCCTGCGCACCGTGGTGGTGCTGGTGCTGCTGGCCGGCGTGGTGCTGGTGGGCGGTGATCTGCGCCCTTGGCCCGAGCTGCCCCGCCGAAGCTTGATCTTCCTGCTGTTCTCCGGGCTGGCCACCGGCGTGTCCTGGCTGTGCTGGTTCCGGGCCCTGCAGCTGGGTCCGGTGTCGCGGGTGGCGCCGATCGACAAGCTCAGCGTGGTGCTGGTGGCGGTGCTCGGCGTGACGCTGCTGGGGGAGAGCCTCGATCCGCGCCAGTGGATCGGCGTGGCGCTGATGGGCCTGGGAGCCGTTTTGCTGGCCCTGCGCTGAGGCCGCTAAGGCGCGCGCCCCGGCAGACGGACCGCTTCGAGGCGCTGGCTTTTGCCTGCCCATCGCGCGCTCCACGGGCCTGCGAGGTGACGCGGGAGGGGGCACCAACCCCCTAGGCCTGGATGCCATTCCGGCGGCCCGCGCCGCTGGGTCTCCTGGCTTTGGCCAGCAGCCGGATCACGGCGGCGTCATCGAGCTGCTCGAAACGCTCAAACCACTCGCCCACCGCCTCCAGCCGCGGCACCACCGCCAGAATCTCCAGCCGGTCCACCAGCGGCTCCAGCTCCGGCAAAAGCCTTTGATCCACCACGGGCACCGCCAGAGCCAGGGAGGCGGGGCCCAGCCTTCGCAGGGAAAGCAGGGCGGCCCTGGCGGTCAGACCGGTGGCGATGCCGTCGTCCACCACCACCAGATGCAGTCCCGCCAGGCTGCGGCCATCGGGATCGCCATAGCGGTCCTGCCGGCGCAGCAGTTCGGCCTGCTGCTGCCGCACCAGCTGGCTCCGCTGCCGCTCACTGAGGCCCGTGGCCGTGGCCGCGGCCGCTCCCCACAGCACCACCCCGCCGGGGGCCACCGCCCCGATCGCCACCTCCGGCCAGGCCGGACCTGTGATCTTGCGCACCGCCCAGGGCGCCAGGGGCAGCGCCAGCCGCTCGGCCATGGCGGCCGCCACCGCCACCCCGCCCCGGGGCAGGCCGATCAGGAGGGTGTCCCCTCGCCCCCTGATGGCGACCAAGCGTTCGGCCAGCTCCCGCCCCGCCGCCGTGCGATCGCTCCAGAGGGGTGGGTTCGGCTGCATGAAGGTCCTTCGCGCCCCAGGCTCCATGCTGGTTGGGCAGGGACCTCACGTTCCTGGACGGCAGCCGGCGCGGACGGATTCACCGCACCGTTGCTGAGCATGGCGCTGTGGTGGCACCCGATTCGGCTCCCGGCAGGCGTGCCTCGAGCGGGAGCCGGGCGGGCGGTGGCCGTGGTGATGGCGGCGGCGGAATCAGCCGAGATCCCGCTTCAGAACCGCATAGAGATAGTCGGGGGATTTGTAGCGGCTCGGCAGGCAGATGTGGAGCTGTTCGAGACGACTCCAGCACACCGTGCGGCGGATGGCGTCCATGCTGCGGCCCTCCTTGAGCAGCAGGCGCATGGCCTTGCAGTAGAGGGAGTATTTGGCCTCAAGCTCCCCGATGGTCGGGGGCTGGGCGGGGGATCCCGTCATGGGAAGGAAGGATGCCCGGGGGATGCGGGGGCACGGGAGCCAGCCTACGAGGCAGCCAGCACCCCCTCCCGCAGCACGGCCGCCTGCTCCCCACTGAGCCTCCCGGAGCCGTGCAGCACTGCCGTGATCCTCTGGATGTCAAGCACGGCATGGAAGCGGTAGCCCGCCCGCTCCAGGCGCTGCCGGGCGCTGCGGTCGGCAGCGCCGCCATGGTCGATGAACACCACCACGTTCTCCACCACCAGACCTGAACTTTCCAGCTTGCCGATGCCCTCCAGCACGCTTCCTCCGGTGATCAGGATGTCATCGATCACCACCACCCGATCGCCCTCCTCAAAATCACCCTCAATCAGCCGACGGGCCCCATGGGCCTTCACTTCCTTGCGCGGATAGATCAGCGGTTTGTGGAGTTGCAGCGAAAGTCCGGTGGCGGTGGGAAGAGCGCCATAGGGAATGCCGGCGATGCGATCGAAGCTCAGGCCCTCAAGCAGGGTGCCGTAGGCATGGAGAACGCGATGAAAGAGATTGGGATCGGAGATGATCTGGCGCAGATCGATGTAGTAATTGAACACGGCCCCTGAGGCCTGCACATACTCCCCGAACAGCAGGCAACCGATGTCGAAGAGATCGAGCACCAGCTGATCGATGGCGGCGGAGTCGCCCTTGGTGGCTCCGGCTGCGGCTGGGGGGGCTGGGGCCGCGGCTGGCCCGCGGGGTTCGGGCAGCCACAGGCTGCAGGCCTCCCCCACCTGGGGGCGACGCTCGAGCCAGTGCTCGCGCCGCGCGCTGATGCGGTGCTTGAGCTGTTCGGCCCGCTCCGCCATGTCGTCCTCCACCAGCAGGTTCTGGGGTAGGGGCAGCAGCAGCCCATCGGCCGACGGGCTCAGTCCGGCCTCGAGCAGGGCATCGAGTCGGTCCTCCTCCGCCCAGAGGCTGCGCAGAATCAGGAAGCGTTCCGGCGCCTCCTGGCGTACCCGCGCCAGCACCGCCGGGTCGCTGGTGCCCACCTCGAGCAGGAGCTGGTCCGGGGTGCCCCAGCGCTGGCACTCCTGCACGATGCGGATATAAAGGGGATCGCTTTCATCGGGGTGATGCTGAAGGATCCGCGAAGCGGGGTTGGAGCTGTGGCAGGTCACCACCACCGCCTTGTCGGGGTAGAGAAGAAAGGGCGCGGCGATGTCCTGACCCGCCAGCGGTGAGAGGGTCACCGCGTCGGCGCCGAGATCGCGGAAGAGGTAGGAGGCCAGGGCCGAGGAGCTGTTGAGATCGCCATGCTTGGCGTCCACGATCAAGGGGACCTCCAGCGGCACCAGCTCCCGCACCTCCCGCAGCAGCTCCAGGCCCACCGGCCCGAGCGACTGATAAAACCCCAGGCTGGGCTTGTAGGCGCACACATGGTCCGCGGTGGCCTCGATCACCGCCTTGATCCAGTGGCGGGCCTGGGAGAGAAAGGAGCGTCCGGCCATCCCGCGGCGGTGCGCCCAGCTCTGCAGCATCTCCGGATTCGGGTCGAGCCCTGTCACCAGCAGCGACTGGCGCTCGGCGATGGCGTCGGTGAGCTGAACGAAAAAGCCCATTGGGCGGGGATCGATGGGCCCGTGCTACTCCCTGCCCCCGGGCCAGCGCGAGGGCGCGACACAGCTTTTAGTGAATCGGCGTTTCGGGAATCAGCGCGTGATCGGCGTGTCGGATGGCTCCAGCGCGGATGGCACCTTGGGGGCGGGAGGCCCAGGAGCACCATCGGAGGATGCCCCACGCCCTGGGTAGAGGTTCACCAGGGGATCGATGGGATCGGTGGCGCGCAGAAAGGGTTGATTTCAAGGCACAGGCGGCCCTGTCGGGAACCGCCGGACTCCCCCGGGTGGGACAGGCCCGCTCAGATCGGCAGGATGTCCCGGTAGGTCGGTTCCCAGCGGCAGGCCGCCAGCCGTTGCATCGCCTCGGCGGGCGTGGAGGCCTTGGTGGCCAGGCCCTCCGCCACCGCTGCGAGGGCCACCGCTTCGGCCACCGCCTCCGACACCGCCTTCACCTGGGAGAGGGGTGGCATCAGGGCCGCCTCCGGATCCGCGGCTGCAGGAATCGCGCCGGCCAATGCCTCGATGCTGGCGTCGATCATCGCCTCGCTCACCGCGCTGGCTCCCACCGCCATGGCGGCGAAGCCCAGACCGGGAAACACGAAGCAGTTATTGCACTGCCCGATCACCCGTTCCCCTGAGGCGGTGGGCACCGGGGAGAAGGGGCTTCCGGTGGCCAGCAGGGCCCGGCCGCCGCTCCAGCGCAGCAGGTTCTCCGGGGTGACCTCCGCCAGGGGGGTGGGGTTGGAGAGGGGCAGCACGATCGGCCGCTCCACGCCGCGGCAGAGGGCCTCCACCACCGCCTGGTCGAAGGCGCCGGCGCGGGTGGAGGTGCCGATCAGCACGCCGGGCTTGACCGCCTCGATCACCGCCTGCAGCCCTGCCCCCTGGCCCGCAGCCCCGGCCGGCAGTCCCACGGCGCTCAGATCGGCGGCGCTCTTCACCCAGGGCGCCACGGCCTCGCTGCGCTCGGTGAGCCCCTCATGCACCAGGCCATGGCGGTCGATCGCCCAGATGCGGCCAGCCGCCTCCTGCCGGGAGAGACCGGCCTGCTCCAACAGGCGCTGCAGCCGCTCGGCGATGCCGCAGCCGGCGCTGCCGGCCCCGAAGATCACGATCCGCTCGCCGGCCAGGGGGCGCCCCAGGCCCCGAAGGCCCGCCAGGATCGCGGCCGCCGCCACGCCGCTGGTGCCCTGGATGTCGTCGTTGAAGCTGCCGATGCGCTGGCGGAAGCGGTCGAGCACGCGGCGGGCGTTGGCGGCACCGAAGTCCTCCCAGTGCACCAGGGCGCCCGGGCACACCTGTTCCACCGCCCCGATGAAGGTCTCCAGAAAGGCGTCGTAGGCCTCGCCCTGGAGTCTTGGCTGCTGGAGCCCGGGATAGGCCGGATCGCTGAGCAGTTCGGGCCGGTCGGTGCCCACATCGAGCATCACCGGCAGTCCCGCCGCCGGATCCAGGCCCGCGCAGAGGGTGTAGACGGCCAGCTTCCCGTGGCAGATGTGGATGCCGCCCACCCCCTGGTCGCCGATGCCGAGGATGCCCTGGGCGTCCGTCACCAGCAGCAGCTGGGGCGGCCGGTCGCCGCAGGCCTGGCGCAGCAGCTCCACCAGACGCTCCTGCTGGGGCGCCGCCAGGTA
>Ga0114968_10001627_pt1 | contig 17271 bp, 13 predicted proteins | sample M_130807_EF_Meta_FD_87020 | JGI IMG/M metagenome (GOLD analysis project Ga0114968, IMG submission 87020) | Freshwater microbial communities from Lake Montjoie, Canada to study carbon cycling - M_130807_EF_MetaG | ecosystem: Environmental > Aquatic > Freshwater > Lake | place: Lake Montjoie...
AAAGCAATATAGAAAACCCCAATAGAGCCACCTAAGAACATCCACCAAGGCCCTGAAGTTAGATTCATAATTGAGTGATCGGTGAAGAGCGATCGAAGTATTAGCAAAAGCATTAAGAATAAAAAGCCGGTGATGAAATTAAGTTGTGAGGTAGCAAAGCTTTTCTTTGAGAAAGAGTTAATCTGACCATTTAAAGCTCTCTGTACACCAACCCAACTGCCGGCAAAAATAGCTAATGTAATTGCTAGAATTGAAAAGTTACTTATAGCAAATCTATCCCATACTGATACCACCACTGCGCCCAATGTAATAATCGCTGCGATTACTCGCCGTTTTGAAATAACAGATTTAATACCACCAGCTAAGCCAACATGATCAATCCAAAGTGAGATAGCGGTCTGACCGGCAAGTGATGCAACCGTAAACAATGCCACACCTGCAATTGGAACAACATGGGTTTGCATAGCAACGAATGATGCGCCTAACATTCCCGCGCTTAATCGCCATATTGGAAGGTGTTTTGATATAACGGCTTTAAAAATATCAGCAAAGCCTAATCTAACATCTTTTCTAAATAATGAAATTAGCGAGACGAAGATTAACCCAGTGCCAAATGAAACAAAGGCTGCTTCAAGAGAATCACCCATTTGGTTAGATAGCTCGCCATTGATTCGAGATTGAAGTGCAATTAACATACCAGATAAAGTGGACATTAGCGTAAAACTATAGTTCTTTCTAAATGTGTTAATATTTTCAAACTCCTCTAGACTTGCTCTACTACGAAGATAATTTTTGAATAGTTTATCACTTATACCTGAATAAAACTTGTTCAAATATAAGAGTATCTCTAATTCAAAGAAACACGCTTTAATACAGTTACCTACAAAATAACTTGAATTGCTATTAAAATCTTAGTATTGCAGTTATTTATGAATGATAAAAGAAAAATCCCAATTATTACCTTTAATCACCTCGAGTAATCCACATCGAGTTGAATCATAATCACCCCAGATTCCTGTAACTGGTTAACGCTACAAAATACAATTAGCATTTATATTAGATGACAACATCTTACTTATCTAAAGAATCCAACTAGCTTGGAGCAGAATTGAATAAATACAGTCAGTTTTAAGTAGAACTAAATCTTTTCACTAATGCCAAGGACTTTACGAGCCAGAGGCAAGATCAAAAATCTAGCGCTTTTCTCTAGTCCATTTACTGAAAAACGAGAACTCTCGGAATAATGCTTGGAAGGATAGAATCCTGTAGCCATGATTCTATGTTGACTCTTTGCATACCCGCCTCGATGCAATCCTGATGTATCGCAAAAAATTATCGAGCCCTTAATGCCGGTAGCAGTAAGTAAATCCGCTAATCCTATCTTGCTACTAACATCCATCTCAGATGGATAACTACCATGAGGTAATTTCTGAGGAAACAATTTTTTATATTTACCCATGCCCGTTGGTGCACTTCCCATCACATAAGTGAATGGACCGGCATCATCAGTTACATCTGATAAATAAACAAAGACTTTTAGTGTTCTTTTCTCCTCGGGATCTCGGTGCCAGTTCTGAGAGTATGTTGGATTTTCAAGGCCTACTGGAATTGTTTTTTCGACATATACCTCAAAGAGTTGAGGAATATAGCCCAAATAAAGTGAAGTGATTTCTAGAATTTCACTAGACAAGTAAAATCGAACAAACGGATTTGTCACGTCAAGCAATAATTCCTTATTTTCAGTGCCAAAATAGCTAAGTAAAAACTTTTTTTTATGCTTAGTGGTTAAGTTCTTTTCATTATTCACTATCCATTCTGACATATCATTCAAAAGACTTTCGTCAAGCAAATCTGAGAAATTTATAACTGATACACCATTCAAATTTAAATCATTCAAAACTTTTTTTTGGGTATCACTAATTTTAAAGTCGAAAGTACCTAAAGATTTCTTTTGTTGTAAATTCACAATATTTAAATAAACTACTCTGCTATTACGAACAGAATAATACATTCGCTTTACGATTTCTTTATATTTTGAACTACTTGTAGCCATGTGATACCTCCCCCAATACCATACCACATGTTTTAGGTAAATTATGGATTATGGGTATTGTTCCACTATGAATTCACATGGTGGTTTAGGAAAAAAACAAAAACTCTATATCACGCTATTTGAACCACAATTGGTTAGAAGTTACTTATTGGCACACAAATCTGATTTCTTGGTTGATTTAAATAATGAGTTTAAAGTTGTCATTATTACAAGCACAGAGCTCGATTCACTTGTGAAAGAAGGAATTAGCAAAGCTGGATTAGACGGTTCGGTGTTGACTATAAATTTTGATGGTTATAAAGATTCTTTCTTTACAAGTTTGGTAACATTTTTTTTATATTGGTCAAATAAGAGCCCAGCAATTAAACTAAGAATTAACAGATTATGGATTCAAGACAAAAATATTTTAAAATCAATAGCTCGAATACTAGTTAACAGAATAATGCCTGGAAATATGATGACTATTAAATTTTTTCGATTTCTCTTTTACGTGAGTTTTAAATATAGTTCTTGCACTAGCAATTTTTATCGTTCTTTTAATATCATGCGCACAGATTTATTGTTTGTTACATCTCTAACAAATTCATGGGAAGACATACCGATAGCTATGCATTTTAAGATGAATAAAGCGCGAATTATTGGAACTGTTAGAAGCTGGGACAACTTAACTAACCATGGTTATTTGAAATTGGTACCCGATATTTTCTTGTCTCATAGTGAAAATATGTTGAGATATGCACTTAAATTTCAAAATTTTTCTAGTGAAAACATCTATTTAGCAGTCACGCCAGTTTACCAAGAGTTATTTAAACCCGCTAAATCATCAAATTCTTTGAAGATCGCTAAGATTTCATATATGTGTATGGGACTAAGTACAAATCCCGATGATGAGAATTTTGTTAAATGGCTAATAAATGAATGGAGATTGCTACCTAACAGATTTCATTTAACTATTTTGCAGCATCCTAAATTCATTCTAAATCTTGACCAGACAAATCTTAAAGATAATATCATTATACAAATTTTCAAATATGAAAACTCTAATCTGATGGATTACTATGAGTTTATTTCACAGCAAAACCTAGTTTTATGTGGCGGTACCACTGCAGCTTTAGATGCTGCTTTCATTGGAATTCCTGTCGCAACAATTGGATTTGAAATAGTTAGACAAACATATTCCTCGTCTGGACTTAGATATTTTGATACAAAACCACACACAAAAGATTTTTTTGATAAATGTAATGTTTTAACTCTAGGCAGTAAGAGTGATTTAATGCGATGTTTAGAAAAATATAATGAAATACAAACTATTAACACTGATTTAGTTTCTGAATTTACTGGTAAAAGTGATATCAATTTCAACGATTTACTTATAAAAGCTCTAAAGGCTTATTAAATCATTCATTTTATTAGATAAATTTTTCCATGAATAGGGTGGACGGAAATCAACTATATTAGCTTTATATCTCTCAAAAATTTCTGGATTTGTTTTTAATGTATTTACTCCCAAAATAAATTCATCAATACTGTTCACTGCAATACCGAGCTGAAAATCTTTAACAACCTTTGTATCAACTAGGTCAAACGTCACTACTGGTAGTCCAGCGCCAATATAAGAGAAGATTTTCAGGATACTTCGCTTATGATCGAAGGTTCTGGGATAAATGCCGATTTTACATTTAGATATAATTTCAGTGTTTTCATTGAAACTAACTCGCCCATAAATATGCACATTTGTGCATCTTGATAATTCAAACAATGCATGTTTCCCAATTTCTCCAATTAAATGAATTTCAATATTGGGATCTAACTTATTCAATCTAGGAATAATTTCTTTTATGAGTATCTCTGCTCCCCAAGTTGAATGATTCCCGTGTTTGTCTCTTCCAAAGTGAATGTATGGTGAAGAATAGACACAAGAGAAATTTATACTTTGATTTACCTCGATTGGCTTGAAGGTTCGAAAACCCTGTTCAATGATTATTATTTTTGTGTACTTAAGTTCACTCTCAAACCAATTTTTGGTATAGGAGTTAGTACAGATTAGAAATGGTTGACCCTTTTTATCGACTAAATTTTTCTCCCAATCAATAAGCTTATTAATTTCCGATCTCAAATAAGTAGGGTCATCTAAATGCATAATCTGTTTTTGGTTTAATACAAAACTAGGTATAGAAAACAAGTGAAGAACTTTATAGTTTGCAATTTGTTTTTTACGCGAATTAATCAGTATTCTAAATAATTTCAAAAGAAACTTGTCAGAATATCTCAAACGAAGACCCTTTAAATACACAATTCGTATATTTTCACTTGCCTCAAATAGTTGAAAATTTCTAGCATTTTGCGCATTTAATTGACTGATAAATACAAAAACTATTTGCACTAGGTTGTCATTCTTACGAGACAACCAAGTCCAAAATGATTCACTATTTTTGTTTTGGAGTTTGTCCATTTTTTCAAATACTTTTTTCTCTGTTAATTTTTTTGATGTAAATTAGTAACTCATCTGGAGTCCATGATTCACTTAATACCTTATCAGCACCGTATTTCTGTAATTCTTCAAAAGAAAATGATCCAGAGGCAATAGCAATACAATTCAACCCAGAATCTTTAGCACATTCTATATCCGATGGAGTATCCCCAATTACAATTCCAAATTCGTTATGTTCAAGATTATTTTTAGCACTTTGAATGACATTTATCCTTCTTGAATTTTGAATATCCGAACAGAAGAAATTGCTTTCTGAAAAAAATTTAATCGCCCCTGATGTTCGCAATTTTATTTCCGCTCCACCGAATGAATTTCCAGTTCCAATCAACATCCTATATTCTGATTTACTTTTTATCAAATTCAAAGTTTCTCTTATACTGGGAAGAATTCTTGGTGGCGCTAGAGTGAAAATTTCCTCAATGTATTTTTCATAATGAGCTAAAATTGTATTAACTTCAAAATTAGATATTGGTTCGCTCTTATTTTGCGATAACAACTTTATTACTTCGATATCTGTGATTCCGTGAGTCATAGAATATCTCTCTGAGTTATTTACATTGCCAGTGACTTCTTGAACGGCACGGACCAAACTAGGAAAACCTCTTCCGCCAGTTGTTAATATAGTTCCGTCGATGTCCCAGATTAAAACAGGATTTAGGCCCAAGTCGACGAGTCCAAGAAAATTTCTGCGATACTAGCTGCATCCAGTTTATAGTATTCAAGGATTTCATTATTTTGTCCACATTTTGGAAATTCGCTTATTCCTATTCGCTGAATCTTTGACATTTTGTGTGCTAAAGATGTTTTCTCTTTCAATTTGTTATAAAGTAGGTGGCCTGGGAGATAATTTTCAAGTACTAGTATTTTGGTGAATTTTTCAAGAACCTTAAGACTTTCTAAATCCTGCGTGAAATTATAATCAAAAATAGTTACTACATTGCATGGTAGGCCGCGCTTTTCTAATATCTCTGCGGCAGCGATTGCTTGCTCAAGCATTGTTAAGCCAGAGCAAATGATTGCATTCATGGCTTCAGATTCTTTCCAAATTGTCAAATATTCTAATTCCATATAATCACTTATTTTATTTTTTAAAGTTGTCCCTACGCTTTGCATTCTGATGTAACTTGGGCCGGGATGTTTAACTGCCCGGCTTAAGCTTTCCTTAATTTCATGGTCACTTGCAGGTTCAAATAGCATCATATTGGGTATTACGCTCATAATTGGAAAATCGTTAACCGCCTGGTGTGAAATTCCTGGCATTGCAGGCAATACGCCAGCCAAGAACCCTACATAGAGTACCGTCTTTTTTTCTGTCGAATTATTGAATATCTGTTCATACCCTCTCATTGTTAAGAAAGTTCCGAAACTATGTACGATGGGAATTAAACCACCAAGAGCTAAGCCACCTGCCATAGAAATCATATCTTGTTCGGCAATACCACATTGAATATATTTGTTAGGATTTTCCTTTTTTACTAGAAACGTTCCTGTGTCTTTATTCAGGTCGCCATCAAGAACCATTATTTTACTGTTGTTTTTGACAACTTCTTGCAAAATTCTCGAATACCGAAAACTTACTGAGTTTTCTAAAAGTTTGGGAATATAGTGATTTCTTTCGATTAAAGTACCAATTGAATCTTTTTGGTTCTTGTTTTTTTGATTTTGATTCAACTCGATTTTACTTTTTATTTCATCAATGGATAATTCATAGTCTTTTGTGTCTGGAGCGCCCGAATGAAATTGGTAGTAGTTTCCATCAGAAGAGAACTCTTCCATAAAACTCACACCACTGCCTTTTATTGTTTTTGCATGAATCCAGGTCGGTAGATGTGATGAGTTTGTCCGCTTAAGAGCCGAAATTACACTGTCTGACGAATTTCCATTGCATTCAATAAAATTCCAACCAAAACTAGTTACTCGACTTTTTACATCACCTAGGTCAAGTGTTTGAGTGACCCATGAATCAGACTGAATACCATTTGCATCAACTACTACGACAAGCTCTTCCATCTTATCTCTATATGCCCCAGGTAGTGCCTCCCAAATTTGTCCTTCCTGAAGTTCACCATCCCCAAGCATCACGATAACTTTCTTGCGAACTCCATTTTCACGATTGGCATAAATCATACCTTTTGCTTTAGATATTCCCATTCCTAAAGATCCTGTATTTGTTGCAACGCCAGTCACGTCTATCGTAGGGTGCCCAGGAAGTCCTCCAAGTTTTCTTAAAGTGAGTAAGTCTGAATCCAAAAGCTCGCCAAATGCATGCATAACTGAATAAATCATTGGAGCATCATGGCCTTTTGAACTAAAAAAAATTGCATTTTTAAATTCTTCTAAATCTAGTGTGTTAAATTTTGAGACATACTTTACACAAGTCATTATTTCTGCTGAACTAAAACTTGTGCCAATATGCCCGCTACCAGCGAATTTAATCATTGATAAACAATTAACTCTACAAATGTTGGCAACTCTTGGTAAATCTGTTAGGTTGCTAATATCTATATTGTTTTCAGTATTGCTACAAAAAACTAAATCTTGATTATCTAGTTTAACAGAGTAAAATTCTAACATTATCTTTCGCTTCTACATTTCATATGAGAACTCAGATAATACTTTTACATATGAATACTCTTCTATGGAATCATAACCCGCATCTTTAGTGCCGTTTCCAGATAATCCAATTCCTCCAAAGGGAAAGTTGGGTTCGCTCCCAAAAGTTGGACCATTGAAATTAATCACCCCTGATTTGAGTTGTGATTTAAACTTTGTGATTATTGAATCACTTCGAGTCCATACTGCAGCTGTGAGTCCATAACCGGTTCTTGATACGATATCTAGACCCTCTTCTGCGGAGTTTATTGCAATTATCCTGGATACTGGACCATATACTTCTGCGGTTAGTAGTGAGATATCAAAATCTGAATTAAGTATAGCAATTCTTGGTTGGGCAATAAAATCATTAGTATCTAAAACTTTACCGAGAAATTCAACTGATTCGACAGGTATGGCTTCTAGAAATTTATTAAGTCTATTGACATATTTGGGACTACACATGGGACCAATTTCGCATAAATCTTCAAGTCCTGTACGAACTAACCGTGTCTCTTCCTTTAATTTTTCTAAGAACTTATCTAGAATTGGCTTTTCAATTAGTGTTAAGGACGCAGCGGTACAACGCTGACCAGAATTACCAAACGCAGATTCAATGAATATTGGGAGGCATTGATCGAGGTTTGCATCCTTAAATACAATAAAAGGATTAATTCCCCCGCATTCTAAAATTAACTTTGGGAAATTATTTGACGTTAAATGATTAATTTTTTTACCAACTAAAGTTGAACCAGTAAAACTGATCAAATCTACTCCGTGATATAGAGCCGATTTTAGTTGATTTTCTTCTCCATCGATCTTTTGAATTATCTCTTCGCCAAAACCGGATTCTCGAAATACACTCATCAGTAAATCAAAGGTCTTCGCTGTGTACGGTGAAGGTTTGGCTAAAACCACATTACCAGCCATCAATGCAGGAGCGATTTTCCAGATAAAATTTGGTAATGGGGCGTTTGAGGGAAATATCAATAGTGCAATGCCGAACGGAGTTCTATCTGTATATGTAAATCGATTTATGTTTGTACTTGGCAGTACAACTCCTTTTGGAAAATACTCGTAGGCCGTTAAAATCTTAATCATTGATAGTGCTGACTTAAACTCTAACTCACAAAGTTTTTTAGTTTTTCCAGTCTCTATACGAATTAAAGAGTTAATCTCTTCTCGCTTTGCATGTAACGCGTCAAGTAATCTTCCAAAGAGTTCTGCTCGACCTGCGTAGGAAGTTTTTTGCCAAGTCTTAGCGCCCTTCGATAATAATTCGAATTTGATATCTATACTCACATCGTTGTCGTATTTAATCTCACTTACCCATTTAGAATCAATTGGTGAAGTATGAAAAACAGACTCATTTGTTACCATAAGTTGTACCCCCCATCTAACAACAGCTCCTGCCCAATTAAATGTGTTGCCGATTTTGAAGTAAGAAAATCTATTGATTCAATCAGTTCATGTTTATCAATAAACTTTTGATTAGGAATATGTGATTTCATATTTCTAGTGAACCAATCTGGATGATTATTTCTAACAACACCTGGACTCAGCATATTCAATATCAATGAATTCTCAGCGAAACTAACCGCATATTGTTGCATTATGTTTTTAATGGCAACTTTAGAACTTGAATACCCCGGGTGTTTAATAAATTTCTGTTCGCCGTATTCATCAACATAGTTTCTATCTCGCGGCAAGGATTGCGTATACATTGACCCAATTACAACTCCAAACGATTCTTCACTTCGGTTGCTACAGAAAAAATCTAATGTGTTAATAAATATTCTTTGATTATTTATGAATGGTTCCCAAGATGTTAATGAAAACTGACCAAGTTTAGTATTAGGTATTTCCGAAGGTACACTATCTCTCGATGCACTGAATATTCCGAAATCAAATTTTGTATTATTAATGTTTTTTATTGGATTAATTAGATCTTGTTCAATCATGATACATTTACCAGGATTTTTCTCGTTAAACTCCATTAGCTCTGAATCCTCTGTCACGCCTAGGCCTAGGCAATATACGACATCTGATTTTTCTGCCAATGCTCTAACCCAAACTGGTCCTAATAATCCGGATGCACCAAATACAATACCTGTTTTCATTATTCAACCTTACCCTACTGAATATGGTGAATTTTTAACTTCAACTAAATTGATTTCTTTGTGTTCGCATAGATACTTGAAATATTCAAAATCATCCTCATAATCAATATTAATTGTTTCGGGATAATGAATCTCGTATCCAAGAATAACGCTGCCCTCCCTCGTGCCATATTTAATTACAGCACTTGTTTTAATAAATTCGAATGAACTTGTTTGTACATACATTAATGGTAAATCTTGGTATTGCCTAGCATGATATGCAATGTTTGATGAACCACCAAAATTGATAATTGGACTAATCAACCCTTTTTTTTCCTCTAAATAAATCCAAACTTTTCCGGGATGATCACGAACTTTTGTTATTGCCCTAATAGAATCACCCTCTGATTTAATCAATAATTCAAATGCATTTTTTAACGTCTCTACCTTTTTAACTGGACTTGTAATTCTCAGAATACAAAAGTAATCAGATGTAAGTAAATTCTTTTCAATTAAATCATTAATCCAATCTATATCAGGTGAAGTTGCACTTGAAATCTCTTTTGACCGAATAACTACTTCATCGCACCCATAGAATTCAGCAATCCTACCAATTTGCTCAGAATCTGTAGTGCAAATGATTTTATCAAAAATCTTAGAGCTTTTAGCTAACTGAATTGTATACGCTATAAGTGGATGCCCATTTAGTATTTTTATATTTTTATGTTTTACTCTCTCAGAGCCACTTCTTGCTGGGATAATTGCTATCATAATATCAATCTAAAGAAATTTGCTATAACTTTTTAAAATTTGGTCGGAGTTTTTCTGCAACAATCAACTCTTTATCAGTAAAATGCTTCAAACCATTGCCCATAGTGGATGGAATTCTACGAATTTCAGAGATCATCTTTGACAATCCACGGTACTCCAGCGAAGCTGATTGGTCGGTTCCATACATGGATCTATCGAGCGTAATATGCCTTTCAATTGCAACCGCTCCTAATGCCGCAGCGTATAAACTTGGAGTAACGGATGATTCGTGCCCGCTATACCCGATTGGTATTTCTGGATATCGAGACTGTAAGGTTTTGATTATAAGTAAATTTAAATCTTCATTTAATGCTGGGTAAGTTGAAATTGTATGTAAAATCACTATGGGACAGCTCGCATCCCTAAAAATTTTAACTGCTTCATCTATGTCGCTTAGTTCGCACATTCCAGTTGAAACAAAAGTTAACTTTTTTTCTTTTGCAATTTGTGATAAAAACTGATGATTCGTGACCATCGCTGATGCGACTTTGTTAAAAGGTAAATCATAAATTCTTAAAAAATCTAGGCTTGTTTTATCCCAGGCTGATGCTGACCACTCTATTTCAATTTCTGAGCAAAACTCGTCGATTTCATCATATTCTTTTTTACCAAACTCAATTCTCTTCTTGTAATCTAAATAACTTAACACACCCCATGGTGTTTCGCGAGGTAGATCCTTCAAGTGATTTGGTACGGCTTCCTCGGGATTGCGTTTTTGAAACTTAACAGCATCGCAACCAGCATACTTCGCCATTTGAATTAATTTTTTTGCTAAATCCATACTGCCATTATGATTAATGCCTATCTCGCCAATAACATAGCAATAACTAAACTCAGTATTTTGTCCCCAGAGCGGCGAAACATCCTTTATCTTCATATTATGAATACTACTATAAATGATCGATTTTACTTGGAAACAGCAATAGCTTTAGCGGGACTGTGTTCAAAAATAATCATAATACGATTTAAATCAAAAACTTTGCTTAAACTAAGACCATGAAATATAAGCCCGAAATAGATGGCCTAAGGGCATTAGCTGTCGTGTCTGTGATGTTATTTCACACGGGTTTTTATTCGTTTAATGGGGGATTTATAGGGGTAGATATTTTCTTTGTAATCACGGGCTATTTAATGACTTTAATTATAAATGAAGATATAAAAAGAAATGAATTCTCGCTTACCAACTTTTATTTTAGAAGAATTAGACGAATTGCGCCTGCATACTTTTTTGTTATTCTGACCATTATTCCAGTAAGTTTTATCATATTAGTACCTCACGATTTTGAGAATTTTTCAAAGAGTTTAATTGCATCTGCCACTTTTCTCGCAAACGTCTATTTTTTTCGAAACGGAAATTACTTCGATGTTAATTTACAAAATCAGCCACTTTTGCATCTTTGGAGCATTAGCATTGAAACTCAATTTTATTTACTATTTCCGATTTTTCTTATTTTACTTAACAAATTTATTGTAAAAGTAAACAATAAAATTACCATCATTACTGTACTAATTATTTTGAATATACTAGCCTTAGAATTTTCCTTGGTTTCGGACAAAACAAGATTTTACCTATTGATTGGACGATTTTGGGAATTTCTCATAGGCGCGTTAGTAGCATTTTTTGTTACATATAAAAACAAGAACAATATAAAAACTGATTGCGTGCTAAGTTTCATAGGGCTCATTTTAATTATAGTTTCGGTATTTTTCATAGAAGTGACTGATTGGCCAAACTTGGTAACTTTAGCTCCGACATTAGGAGCAGCTCTCGTCTTAATTCATGCAAACACAAAAAATATAACTGGAAGAATTTTAAGCTCCAAATTGTTTACTACTTTGGGTCTACTTAGTTATAGTATTTTTCTAATTCATTATCCTATTTTTGTGATTGCGAGAATTAATTCTGAACAGAATTTATCCTTATTGACTTACTTGCTGCTTATGCTTTTGACGTTCATTCTTGCATACATCAGCTTTAATTTAGTTGAAAATCGTTTTAGAAAAGTAAGTTACGCTAAGGCGAGAGTTTTTATCAAAATACCTGCGTTTTTAATAATTGTCACTTTAGTTATTGGTTTTATCGGTAGATCTACTGGAGGATTTCGAGATTTCTATTTTGAAAATCGCCTTAATAGTAACCAGCAAAGGGCATTATCAGTTTTTGAATTGCACACACAAAAAGATATAACTAAACGAATGTATAGCGACAAGGATTGCAAATTTTCTACAATAGAACTAAATAAAGTTGTCATCGAAAGATTTAATGATTGCTACTTAAAATACGGACAAGCTTTGGTGATATTTGGTGACTCACATGCGATAAACGTCTATAACATTACCGCTCGTTCACATTCACCTTTTGTTTTTGGAATACTTCAACCTGGATGTAGAATAGGTTCTCCGGAAAAAAAGTGTTTCTATGATGAAATAAAGAAATTCATTCAAAAAAACCAGAGCAAGATTATAAAAGTTGTTTATAACCAAAGTGGAACTTATCTATTTAAAGATAAGTTTGGAGGACAAAATTTAAATTCTATTTTAGATTCCTACCCGCAAATTAATTATGATAAAGATGTGCTTTACAGAACCATTGGCTATTTGAATGAGGTAGGTTTGAATATAGAATTGATTTGGCTTGGTTCATTTCCAGAACCGAATATTGATATGACTAACCCAAGGAATTTTACGTTAGAATTAGTAATGCCCGAGATTAACCGACTCTTGTTCGCTGAATTAGATAATGCTTTGAACATCAAGTATTCTAATTTTGATTACTTGTCTTTTGATGAGTTCACGTTTTTGCCAGACAACTTTGTGGTAGGAAATAAATGTGTACTCTGGAATGATAAAGATCATTTAAGTGAATGTGGCGAGATTTTTATATCGCAAAATTTACAAAAATATCTTAATTAGTGCTAATTTCAGGATTGCTACTGTTCTAAATCGCAAACTACTAGTTGTAGTTACAACCTTAATTCATGGTGTCTGAAGTCAGCTTAAAAAATCTAGAAGCAATCTAGCTCTTTACAATATAATATTTTCCGTGTAATTGTTTTATGTAATCAAGGTTTAAATTCTTCTCTAATATAAATTCATTTATGGCTGCGGTGGCTCCCGGCCATTGAACTAGATTATATTCATCAAATAAAATAATGCCCCCAATGGCAATTTGATCCCAAAAAATTTCTAGAGCGTATTTATACCCTTCGTACAAGTCTAAATCTATGTGTAATAAAGCTATGGTTTGATTAGGAATTGGATTCTTTGTTTTTTTATCGAATACTACCTGGCTTAGATGGTATTCACTTTTAGTGTTAAAAACTCCAAGACTTTTTATAAAATTATTTGCTTCACTTAATGTTCTGACAGCCCATTCTCCATTTTTCGGATTCCTATTTGAATCATCGATTTCAAGCACATTTGGAAATCCTTTAAATGAATCAAATCCGTAAACATCTCTTTTCCCTTTCACAGCAAAGTGGCTCAACACAGCAAAACTTCGGCCATAACCAAATCCGCATTCAACAAATACACCTTTTACTGCGTTTTTTTCAAGAATTAAGTTTAAGTCTTTAAACACTTCATAGATTTCAAGAAAGCGCCTGTTGTAAGGTATGGAGTCGTAAGGAACTATTTTATAGCCCAGCTTACGCAAAGATTTCTTGAATAAATATTTCATCGTTCTCCTTTCATATCAATGCCGTACATTTCACCTGTAAGAATTTGAATTCTGAAAATTCTCGAGACTGTTGCTTCAAAAATCTATTTTTTAGACTCTATAAAGCACACATTGGTACATTTGAATTCAACTATTCTCACAATGAACAATTGTATCAGCGAAATTGCATCCAGAATTTTTAGTGCGCCCTCAGGGTTCGAACCCCGAACCGTCTGATCCGTAGTTGGCAATTAAATCTGCAGTTTTTGTACCCTAAAACCCATATTTACTTGCCAATCTTCTCGACTGTGTGTACGACCAATCAGCAAGTCGAACACTCTTTCTGTCAATCTCCGAATAAGTACTGAATATTCTTTTAGTCTATACAGGGTTGAATAATATCTATCAACATTTATGATTTTATTACTGTCGTTCATTGGAAGATATCAATTAAAAACGCTTGTAAAGTAATCTCTAATTAGAGAAGTACTATTTTATTTGTGATAATTTTACTGTCTAGAAAAACTAATCTAAATTTATTTATTCACTCGATATTTCGGGTATGCCAAAATGGAATGCAACACACCGATTTGCATAAGGTCTCCTTTATGTATTTCGGTATCGATTAAATCGGCTACGGCATACTTTATTTTGTTGACGGTGCTATTAGACCGTAAAATTTCTCGTCACAAATTTTGCACGACGATAGAAATTCAAAATCCGAACTATGCGTGCAGAATCATGATATCTTAAAATGTTTGGTGTAGCATGCAGAGGTGAAAAAAAATAAGTTTTACATCAGTATATGAAGAAAAATATTGCAGGGTCTTCGAGCATACCGTGGCGCAGAATTATTCTTATTTTGATCCCTTCTCTACTCACTTTAGCTAATATTCCTTACCGAGGTCTTTCTGAAGGTGGGCAAGGCGGATCTCCGAAATTATCTGACAAAGTAGATTTTTGGGGATCGATTTTACCTATCCTTACATGGGATGAGTTGGCAAGAACATCTTTGTTATTGTCAGCATTTTCACTTAGTCTCTACTGGGTAGGGTTTGTACTTGTAATAACTAGTAACCCAGTCACGAGTACCAGATTTGTGCTACTGACGATTTTGGGATCAATTGGGGCAATATTTGTTCAACAAAATTTACGAGATGCATTTCTGTTGAGTTTTTCTATGCTGAGCTTTGGCCTACTAGATAAGTTCGTAACATCAAAAGTTAATCCATTTCGCTATCTCTTTATAATACCGTTAATTTGTGCTGTCACATTTAAATATCCAACGTCAATTGCAATAACTCTGCTTCTAATATTTAGATTCTATACAAGAACATCTTTATTGAATGCTCGGAAAATTATCTCAATTTTATTAACTTCGGGATTGATCATTCTCATTGGCATATCTGTAGACAAGAGTTTAGCCAGAGTTGTTTCTCTTGAACGAGGTTTTGTTGAACAGTCAGTAATGTATTATGACTTAGCAAGTTTTTATTGTTGGTCAGACGATTCTAAAACTAGAGCCATGGCGTTGGATGCGCTAGAGCAATCAATACTTACGAAAGATCCCAAAGAGATATGCCTTACGCATCGACCAAATGCATGGATTTATTTGGTATCGGGTGGAAACTTTAGTGATCAAGGTGTAGTAGCTCCATTGAGACAATTATTTGGAAGCCAGGATCAGAAAAACGCAAATTTGTTGCGAATCGGTTGGCTTAAAACTATTGTATCTGACCCAGTCGACTATATACAAATTAAATTGACCGCGGCAACTCAGATTCTAACAGTTGGAAATCCATTTCCTTTTGCACAATTAGGTTTAAATGACCAAAGATTTCCAGAAAATATTAGTAATTATGTCTGGTTTCCCATATCGTTAATATTGATTTTGATTGGTAAAACTTATCTATTCTCTATTTTTGTCCAAATTATCTTACTCTTAAGCCTGCGATTCTTTGGTAGATTCGATGATAGGAATAGTTCCTTAATAAATTTTTTAATATTTGCCCATATAGTAAACTGGATGGTGCTCTCAGTATTCTATGTCTCAGATGAGGCAAGATATGTATTCCCAATAATTGCCATGTCATACTTAATGTTAGTTAGAGACTTTCAAATTTCTAGAATTCGAAAAGGATAAGCATGGCATTATCTGTTATTGTCCCTGTTTATAACGAAGAGAATACAGTATTAGAAGCTCTTATAAATCTAGCAGAATGTAGTTTTATAGATGAAATAATTGTGATAAACGATGGTTCGACTGATGATTCAAAAAGTATTATTGAAAAATGTATGTCAAGTTATCCAAAATTGCGGCTTATCTCAATGAGTTTCAACCAAGGAAAAGGCAAGGCTATTCGCACTGCACTCGAATACTGCACTATGGATATTGTTGCTATACATGATGCTGACTTAGAGTACGACCCTTTGGCATTAGCTGATTTACAAAAGCCTATATTGCAAGGAAGGGCAGATGTTGTTTATGGATCGAGATTCGTTGGGAGCCAGCCAAAAAGAGCACTTCTATTTTGGCATAGTTTAGGAAACAAGTTTCTTACAGTGCTTTCTAACTTAGTTACCAATTTAAATCTAACCGATATGGAGACATGCCATAAAGTGTTTAAACGATCACTAGTTTCTCGGATTAAGTTAAGTGAAAATAGGTTTGGAATAGAGCCAGAAATGACAGTTAAATTCGCAAGAGCTGGAGCAGTAATTTATGAAATGGGTATTCCGTATCAAGGTAGAACTTATAAAGAAGGAAAAAAGATCGGCTGGAAGGACGGGTTTTCTGCAATATATTGCATCATAAAGTTCGCCATAATTCCAAAAAGATTTTGGCTGACGTGAATTGATTTTTACCTATCAAGTTGATTAGATTTATCACATTGAAATAGATTTTCAGCTGATGCAAAATGTGCGCCCGCAGGGATTCGAACCCCGAACATTATGATCCGTAGTCAGATGCTCTATCCGTTGAGCTACGGGCGCAATCTTATGCGTTAGGAAGTCTAGCGATTTATTAGGACCTACCCAAACTTATTAGCCGCTTCCAATCCACCTCTTTTATACGAGGTTTTCCTGCAATCTCACCAGAAATTACTTCAGAGGCATTTATTTTTTCCCAACTAACTTGATCAATAACTTCGTGGCCAGATTTAAGCAAGACGCCAACTCCTTCACTCACTTTTGGCTCAGTTAAGTTACTAATAATTAGCTCAACAACATCATTTGAATCACTTTTATTTGTGCCAATAACTCCAACAGGTCCACGCTTTGCCCAGCCCGTTACATAAACATTGTGCTCGACATGGCCTGCGATATTAGCAATACGACCATTTTCAATATTAATACCAGCGTACTCAACCGCGTCATAACCAATTGCAGTAACTACTAAGCCTGTTTTGATTGTGAAGGTTTTATCAGTAGCAATAACTTTGCCATCTTTGACCTCATTTAGTGCAAATACAATCTCCTCAACCTTATCTCTACCTTTGATTTGGATTGGAGCTGATAAGAACTTAATCTCTAGCTTACGTTCAACACCTTTTTTATCATGCTCTGC
>Ga0114968_10001630_pt1 | contig 17241 bp, 23 predicted proteins | sample M_130807_EF_Meta_FD_87020 | JGI IMG/M metagenome (GOLD analysis project Ga0114968, IMG submission 87020) | Freshwater microbial communities from Lake Montjoie, Canada to study carbon cycling - M_130807_EF_MetaG | ecosystem: Environmental > Aquatic > Freshwater > Lake | place: Lake Montjoie...
AGCTAAGCTAGTAATAATATAAAAATTAAGGTTGATTTTAACTCATATTATTCTAATTTAAGTAAAATAAATATGCTAAGTGTTTTGTACGATGAAATTATATTTTGTACTAATAATATTGAATTACTTAAAATAATTTCAACTTTAAATCCAACCCAAAACTTTAAATTTTCAAATGATGAAGGGCAAAGTATAGATGAAATCATAATATATGATTTTGAAGATACAGATGTCTTTAATTTTTTACCAATTAATTATATAAGTGGTGGTCTTTTAGGAGATTTTATTCATCAACTATCTATATGTTATGAAATTTTTTTAAAAACTGGTAGGAAAGCAAATATATATATAACAGATACCAATAGAGAAAAATTTGCTTTAGGAGCACCAATAGCACACAGAGATTTGTATACTATTTTAAAAAAACAAAAATATGTAAATGAATTTAAACTATATAGTAATGAATATTATGATATAAATCTTTCTGAATGGAGAGATTCTATGTTACTCTATAAAACAAATTGGTATAAAATTTTTTTAGATTACTATAATGTTGATTGGGCGAAAAATAAATGGATTAATATTGAACCAAATACCGAGTTTAAAGATTATACATTATTAAATGTATCTATGTTTAGATATGTAGATATAGAGTATAATAATTTGCCGTATTCGAAAAATATAATCTTTATATGCTTTGACAAAATTGAGTACGATAATTTTTGTATAAAATCTAAAACATGTTTTCCTTATTATGTTGCGAAAAATGTAGAAGATATGATTAAGAGTATTGCAGGCTGTTATTGTTTTATTGGAAATTTATCGTCTCCTTTGGCATTTGCGATTTCTATGCATAAATATTGTACGGGATTAATAGGTTATACCGATGATACTATACATATGAAAGACTTAGAAATACCTAACTATTATTACTATCAAAATGAAAGTATTTTTACAAAAAATATATTCGATAAAATATAAACTTATTTTAAGTTGCAAAGAAGAATTATTTAACTATTTAAAAACACATGAATTATTGTAAAAATTTTATAGAGAGTATATACGTGTTAAATTAAATATATAATATTAAATGGATGTTGATAGCTGTTAACAATATATATTGAATCATTTTTGCTTTAGATATAAAAATAAAAATGAAAAAAAATTTAAAAATGAAAAATATTTATAATAATTATAAATTAAACAAAATGAATTCTTCGTCGGTACAATTTAATAAATTTTTAAAAGAAAAATACGTAGATGGGGTATATTATACTCATGTTTCGATGGTAAATCCACGAGGTAAATACCAACTAAATAGAGATTCTTTTGAAGAATTTTGGAAGCTATATAATGAAGCTGTTTTTATAGAGAAAGAAAACTTCATTATTGGTTTAGCCGAAAAACCTCAAAATTATATACCCGTTCTATGTGACATAGATATAAAAAAAACAGAAGAAGATATGGATTATTTAGAGGTAGTAGATAACCATATTTATACTGAAAAAAATTTGAGAGATGTGGTAGAGATATATCAGTCTGTATTAAGAAATATAATAGAAGATTGCACAGATGATCACTTATTGTGTGTTGTCTTAGAAAAAGATATGTACACAATAGTAAAAAATGGATTAAAAATTTTTAAGAGTGGTTTCCACTTTCAATTTCCTAATTGTTTTCTGAGTAAAAATGAGCATGAAAATCATCTTATACCAAGAATAAAGGATCATCTTAAAAAACTAAATGTTTTCTCAAATTTAAACTACGAAGATTCAAGTGAAGTTTTTGATTCTGGGTACTTAAAAGCGCCGTGGCTTCTCTATGGAAGCAGAAAAGAAGGTGAACATATGAAACCTTATAAAATAACGAAAATAATTAATTCTGAAGGAGAGAATATAACTCTTGAAGAAGCTTTTAGATATTATAATGTATTTAACATATCAGACCAGCTTATAGATATGAAAGATAATATAGAGTTAAATTTGCCTAGAATTTTAAGTATATTACCATCTAATAGAACTTGTAGCGAAATAAAGTATGGACTACCTTCTCCAGTAAAAGAAAAACAAATAAATAAAAAATATAAAATAGAAGATGAAAATGAAGAAGAGAAAATCAATAATGAAAATTCTATAAATCAAAATTTAAGTATTGCCAAAAAATTATTAAGTATGGTTTCCGATTTTAGAGCAGATGATAGAAATAACTGGTTACATATAGGTTGGATATTACATTCTATTGGAGATGGGTGTGATGAAGCTCTACAATTGTGGATTGATTTTTCAAGCAGATGTGAAGATAAATTTGATGAAAATGAGTGCATTAATCAGTGGAAAAAAATGACAAAAAAAGATAATGGGCTAAAGATTGGAACATTACATTATTATGCAAAATTAGATAACGAAGAAATGTATAAAGAAATGCAAATAGAAAATGCGAAAAAACATATTGAAGAAGGTATTGAAGGGTCACATAATGATATTGCTAAATTGATGCATGTTTTTTATGGAACAGATTATATATGTTCAAGTATAACAAATAAAACATGGTTTCAATTTAAAAATCATCATTGGGAAGAAATTGAAGGAGGTATTTTTTTAAGAGAGAAAATTTCAAGCGAAATAGTCAGAATATTTGGAAAACATGGAGGAGAAGTTTTTTATAATTCGTCTTTGGCTGATAAATCAGAAGATAAATCATATGCAACAAAAATAAAACAATTTCAAAAGCTGATTTCTAATTTGAAAAATTCTCCATATAAAACTAATATTATGAATGAAGCATGTGAAGTTTTTTTTAATAAAGATTTTAAAGATAAGTTAGATACAAATCCTTATTTAATTGGATTTAAAAATGGTGTTTACGATTTAAAATTAAATATATTTAGAGCTGGTATTCCAGAAGATTATATTAGCAAACAAATGCCTATCAACTATATTAACTTTAAAAAAACAGATAAAAGAGTTTTAGATGTGTATGACTACCTAGAAAAAGTTTTTCCAGACACATCTATTAGAAACTATTTTTTAGATACATCTTCTGATGTATTTGAAGGAGGAAATAAACAAAAAATAATTATATTTTGGACAGGAGAAGGAGATAATGCAAAATCTGTAACACAAACAATTTTAGAAAGAATGTTAGGTTCTTATGCGATTAAATTCAGTACGACTTTAGTAACTGGCAAGAAAACGTCAATAGGAATGGCATCACCGGAATTATCAAGAGCAGGAGGTGGAGTAAGATGGGCTGTATTAGAAGAACCAGATGGTGATGAAGAGTTAAATGTCGGTATGTTAAAATCATTATCTGGAAATGATTCATTTTGGGCTAGAGACTTATTTGAAAAAGGTAAATCTACAAAAGAAACTGTTCCATTATTTAAGTTAATTTTTGTGTGTAACAAATTAATTAAAATTAAACATGCAGACAAGGCATTTTGGAATCGTGTAAAAGTTCTTCCTTTTGAGACTACATTTGTTAGACCTGGTCAGCCTTGTCCAGAAACTTATGAAGAGCAATTAAAACAGAAAAAGTTTCCTATGGACCCAGAATTTAATAAAAAAATTCAAAGTTTATTAGAACCTATGTGTTGGCTTCTTCTTGAACATCGTAAAAGTATTCAAGGTAAAGGAAGAATTGAACCAGAAAAGGTTAAAATGGCAACTAATATGTATAGAAAACAAAATGATATATATAGACAATTTATTGATGAATGTATTGTTGAAGCTGATAAATATATAACCTTAACAGAATTATATGAAGGCTTCTTAATGTGGTATAAAATGGGGTATCCAAAACATACAACTCCAATCAGAAATGATGTTCAAGAATATTTTACAAAATTATGGGATGAGCCAGAAAAAGGATTAAGATGGCATGGTTACAGAATTAAAAGTGCTGATGAACAAATTGAGAGTGGAGATATTATTGTACTTGGAGAAAATGATATCGTTGATTATAATAAAAAAGCAAACAAATGCGATGCTCCTGTTTAAATATTTTTCATAGTTTTTTAACTATAAAAAATAATTAAAATTTTTATTTTTTCTTTTTCTAAATAAAATGAGTTTATTAGCTTTAAATAACGAAAATGATTTATCAAAAAGAATATCCGAGTCTACTAGAATAATTTCTAAATTTCCAGATAGAATACCCGTTATAGTATTAACAAAAAATGTTACCCTTGAAAAGTTATTAAAAAAAAATAAATTTTTAGTACCTTACGATTTATCTGTTTCCTACTTATTGGCAAATATAAGAAGTCAAATAAAATTAGACCCTTCAAAAGCTTTATTTTTATTTTGTGATAACGCCTTGTTATCAGGATCTCAATCTTTAAATCAGATTTACACAACCTATAGAAAGAAGCATAATATTGGACCTTCTAAAGATAATTTTTTATATATGTCAATTGAGGAAGAAAATACTTTTGGATAAACAAATTTAATTTTTAATATCGATAAAATAATATTAAAAATTACAAGGGACCATCTTTTGATTTTCCTATTATGCTACATGCTATTCTTTCTCCTGCATTTCCTGTTTTTAAACTTTCCGCATTACCTCCGAGACCTAAATCATCTATGTCTTTATGAATAACTATACTACAACCTATAATTGACTTATTTATATTTCCAAAAATTTGTAGTCTTGGATCTACATAAGAATATTTAAAATTACCTTTACTATCAGCATGAATATTGTTAATCAAGTCTCCGGTATGACTATTAATAATATCACCTAAATTACCATGATTTTTATTTTTCAAATTTAGATGCGCTCCTAAAGATGTACAACCGTTACTTAAATCGCCATACTCATGTATATGAATAGCATGTATAGCATTTGGCTTAAAACCTGTTAAGTTAAAAAATACGAGCACATTATTTTCATCTTTGCACTGATGAAATTTTACTTCTCCTTTAATATTTTTTTCATTTAAAATAGCTATGGCATTTTTACAAGACATTTATTTATTGTAATTTTTTTTATTTTAATAAATAAATATGAGTTATATATCAAGTAGTTCGTTAACGATATTTATAGCTACACAATTTATAAATATAGGTGGTTTAATAACAGATTATATCGCAAAAGCAAATAATTTACCAGAAATTACGGCTATATCTGTTAAGTATCCCGTTGTAGGGATATCACTTGTAATATTAGAATTCGCCTCACCAATTACATTAGCTTTACATTTTTGGTATCATAAATATCCAGAAGAACAATAATTTTTTTAAATATTAGATAATCCATTTTTTAAATACTCTTTTGTACATGGATCAAAAGTTATTTTTACGAGAATATATGGAGCTGTAAAAATAGTTGCTAAAACAAAATTAACTATTCTTTCTTCTTTTGAAGTTGAACAGTATATCGATATTGATATCGCAAAATATAAAAGGAATAACTCTAGTACAAAAAATATAATAGAAATAACAAGAATAAAGGTATAAAATGACGTAGCTAATCCAGATTTAACAGCATCACCAGACATTGTAAATTTTTCCTTCCTTTTTAGGTTATTATAATTTTCCAAAGAGTTTTTTAATAAAGTAGATGATATTAACATTTATTTAAGTAAAATATTTTATTTCACTTAAAAAATTAAAAAAATAAACAAATAAATGGATATAAAACAATTAAATATTTTAACGTATAAAGAATTAAAAGATATAGCAACTGATATGGATATCGAAATACCGAGAAAAAAAAAAGACTTGATTTTGGAGATGTTAAGATGCTTTAAAAAATATGAAAAATATAAAAAAGAAAAGGTTGATAAGTATGTAAAAATAAAACAACTTGGAGAGAAAGGAAAAGAAGGTACAACATATCTTGTAAAAATAAGAGAAAGTAAAGAAAGTAAAGAGTATGCTATGAAAACTTTTAAAAAAACAAAATCTTCAGATAGAATAAGAAAAGAAGCAGATTTACAAGAAAAAGCTTCTAAATATGGTATATCTCCAGAAGTAATTGAAATAGATACAATAAGTAAATATATTGTAATGGAAAAAATGGATATGCATTTATATGATAAAATGAAAGAACAAAATGGTGACATAACTGAAACACAACAAAAACAAATTATAAAAATTTTTAAACTACTCGATAAAGCTAAAGTGTTTCATGGAGATTCTAACATACTGAACTATATGTTCAAAGGAAAAAAATTATATATTATAGATTTTGGAATGAGTCAATATATAGATGATAAACTGGTTAAAAAATTAGGTGTTGATACGCCAAATTTTAGCTTAATGAATTTAGGATTTATTTTAAAGTTAAAAGAACTACGTTGTCCTTCAAGTTCTTATTCTTATTTGCTTACTTTTGTATCAAATAAAGATAAAAGTAAATATGACTTAGTATAATTTGGTTTTTAAATATTTTCTATTTTTTGAAAATTTATTCTAGGATTCGACTCAATTAAATTTTCCTTTTTATCTTTTAACCAGTTAAAACTACAAGTGTGCATATAATAAGGAGAACATTTTAAACAAAAAAATTTTTGACATTTACACTCGTTAATTATTGTAGATTTTTTAAAAGTAGTATTGCAGTTATCGCATCTTTTTTTAGTTACTTGTGAATTCATATTTTTAATTTTAATTAGCAAAAATTAAAAATCATTTTTTAAATATTTGGTACCGGTATGTAAGTAAGACTTATGTAAATTATTACAGCAAATAAGATCAAATGTAAAATATAACCTAAAAATGTAGGTGAATTATTTTTTATTGTGTTTAATACTTTATTTGTTGCTAAATACATAAATTTTGAAGATAATATTATGTAAAGCAAAATAATCCAAAAAGTTATAAGAACTTTTTGTGAACTATTTAATTTTAAAGTATTTTTATTTTCCATTTTATTTAAGGTGACAAAAAAATTATTATATTATATTTTTTTTTGTTTTCATATAATAAAAATGAAATTCGATAAAAATAGAATAATTTTTTACGCTATAATTATTTCCTTATTTTATATATTCTCAGAAGGAAGCGTATATATGTCTTCTGTTTATCCTAAAATAAATTCCAGTCTTGTTATAATGCTTTTTTCGGGATTATTTGCATTTGTAATGTATTTAACCATTAATAGTAACTTGAATAAGAATCAAAGAGATAATTTTCATTTTCAGGTAACACCTGAAAAATTATGCGATGGAGGAGCGTATATGTATAGTTCTGATCCAGTAAGACAAGAACTATGTAAGTCTTTCCCACCTGGAGATTTAGCAAAGTATGAATGTTGTCCAGGATTTCATGGTAGACCTGTATGGTGGAGTAGATCGGATGAAAGTAATGCAGATTGGGCCAATACTATGTGTGATTCGGGGCTAAAAGATTTTGAGAATCATGTATTGTAAAAATAAAAAATTGATTTTACAAAGAAAAAAAATAGTTTAAAAATAATTATGAATATAATCAGATACGATGAATATAACAATACAAATATGATACTGGAAATAAGTGGTAAAATTTTTAGATGTTCTTTTTGCAAAAATTGTGGTCAATATACTAACAAAGATTACTTAAATATATTATGTAGTTGCGATAGACGTTCTCAAATATTTGAAGATTATAAAAATTTTATTTTAGAAATACCAGACGATTTTAGTGGAGATGAATTAGAAGACTTTATGGAAGTAGAAGATAGTATTGAACCAAATAAAGTTAAAAGTTCTATGTTAAAACATATTTATAGTATGGTTTTATTTGGTATGACTTACAAAAAAAATTACTATAATAGAATAGATGATCATATAAGTAATAACGTTTTAAGTTTTCTTTGTTAAAAAAAAAAATGATTTTTTTTTCAAATTTTATTTAAAATTTAAAAAAAATGGGAGATCGTTTTGAGAATCTTTTGACAGATGGTGTTGCTGTAATACCTGGCCCTGTTAATGTCACTGATAAACTAAATCTCTTTTTTAAAGAACAGAAAGAATTTATTTCTCCTGAAGAAGATCATTGCATTCTTGGAGCATTTGGTGCTTATGGAAATCCTTCAAGTTTTCACCATCCTGAAATAAGAGAACTAAGAGGAATAGTACATAGTTACATGTGGCCTTATTTACAGAAAATTTTTCCAGGAAAAAATGCAGAGATGTTATTAGATAGATTTTGTAAAAGAACAAAAGGTACAAAAACTAGCCCAGAATTATGGCATAGAGATATTACCAATTCTCCAAATATATTAAAAGAAGATAAAATTTTTGGAGGATGGATTAATCTTGATAAAATAGGATCAAAATCTCAAGGTTTTTCTTGTATTCCTGGTTCTCAAAGAAGAGAAGATAAAACTGGTTTTGTAAGATTTACAGATAAAGAAAATAAAGAATTTGAAAGAAAGAAAAAAATATACGAAATACCTCCAGGAAATATAATAATGTTTAATCAAGATATAGTTCATGAAGTACTTTCAAAAAAAGCGACATTTGACTCTTATAGACTATTTATAGGATGGAGAATTACAGAAAGTACTACACCTTTATATGATAATGAAAAAATTATAGCAGATCAAGGTATTATTAAATTACCTGGTGGCATGTATACACCAATGTATGGACCATCTTTTTGGATGTTTCATAGAACTAAAATTTTAGATTGGTCGAAAAAAGTTAAACCAGAATTTAGAGAATTAAAACTATACAAGAAAGAAAATATATATTTGGATGTTGTACAACAATATATGATATCTCTAAAAGATGCTGGAATAGAATTATTTACGCCATATTCTGAAGAAGAAAAAAAAATATTATTACCCCAATCATTATAATGATAATTATATATTAAATTTTAAAACCTTTTTATAGGTATTAAAATTATATTTTATTACAATAATCTTTTTTTATTAGTAAAAGTTGTTACATCATCTTCATCTTCAATAATTTCTACATCATGTACTATTTTATTTTTTCCGAACTCATCATTTAGCCAACTTTCAACCTCTTTTTGTTTTGTCAACGAAAAGACCCATGCTTTATTACCATCTTTTAGTTTTGAGTTCCATGAACCTCCTAGTTCTTTAATTTTATCTTTGTAAGGTTTTGTATTTCCTATTAGAATAAAAGATTTATCTGTATATTTTTGTATTGTAGGAATTGTTTCTAGATTAAAATCAGTTGTAACTTCCGATTTTTCAGTATCGGAGTTTATTAAGTCTAAAAATTTCTGTAATTTATTTTGTAAATTAATATTGAAAATCCAACCTCCTGTTGCACTATTCCATTTACCACCAAACTCTTTAAATGTATCTTTAAATTTAATAGTATCGACCCCTTTAACTACAAAAGAATCAGCAGAATAATTTTCTAAAGTTATCTTATACATGTTATATTTTTTTTTTAATTTAAATTTAAAAAAATCAATTTTTTATTTACACACAAAAATCATTATTTAAAGATTTGTGTATTTTAATAAAAATGCCACCAACTAAAAGTGAAAACAAAGTAAAGAAAGTTTCAAAGACTAAGGATCCAAATGAGCCAAAGAAAAATAAGTCAAGTTATATGTTTTTTTGTGTAGATTGCAGAGAAGAAATTAAGACAGAAAATTCTGGAATAGATAATAAAAGTATTATCACAGAGATAGGTTCAAGATGGAAGGCTTTAAAGGAAACAAATCCTGACAAGGTAAAGTATTATGAAGATTTAGCAGAACAAGATAAGAAGCGTTATCAAGATGAAAAAGCTAGTTATGTAAAGCCAAGTACAACTGAAGTTGTAACTAAGACAACTAAGGCTTCTAAGAAGAAGGAGACAAGCGAAGCCAAGGAAACTACTCCAAAGGAACCTAAGAAGTTAAATGCCTATATTAATTTTTGTACTAAAAATAGAGAGTCTTATAAGACAAGTAATCCAGGTGCTTTGCCAAAGGATATTACAAAGAAGCTGTCGGAGGGGTGGAGAGCTTTAAGTGATTCAGAAAAGGAAAGTTACAAGCTTTAAATTATTTTTAAAACTATAAAAGTTTTTAAAATAATTAATAATCTATGAAATTATATAAAATAAAAATATTTCCACAAAATAAGGTTGGTTGCATATTTTCGTGTGAACCACCACCGCCAGTATTATTTATTGTAATACCAGTTGTTGAACTACTTGTAGTTTCAGTAGGTCTTGGAGAATTTTCCGCAACATTATCAAGACCAGATGCTGCACTTTGAGAGTTAACTCCAAGATATGTATGGGTATGACCTGGATCTGTTATACCATGATTATGTGCGGGTATTTGAGCTGTTGTTAATGTAACTGTTTCAGCACCTGTACTAGTTCCAATAGTTCTAGATGTTAAACCTGTACCGGCACCTATGATTCCTGGAATTCTTCCTCTAAAATCAGGTAAAGTGAAATGGTCACCATCTACAGAACCAAAGCTTGTGCCAATAACATTAAATAGTAAAGGGTGGTAAAGAAATTAAAGCTTGATTTACAGAAGCCACTTCTTCAACATCTTCGATTTGAAAGCTCATTTATATTATAAGCAATTTAAAAAATTTTTAATTTAATTTTTTAATATAATTAACGTTCCATAATACTCCATCAACTAAAACTGATACAACACATAAAAATAATATACCTATAATTTTATACCATCTTATATCTTGTTTACTTTCTTCAACGGAACCTATTAATAATAATATGGAAGCAATTGCTGTTAATATTAGCGAAGATACCACAAGAAAATGTATTTTATAGTAAGTTGCAATAGGCCATATTGCAGCACTTATTAAAAATAAAATTAAAGTATAAAATAATCTGTCACCAGTCATTAACCCTTGACTAGGTGGTTGTATTATCCAACTAGTAATTGCTATTAAAAATCCAATTACGGCAAATATTTGTAATATCATAAAGATTCGAACTATGGAAGGATTTATACCAAACCAAAAAGGATGATTAAAGTAGTCTGTGGTTGAGTCTTTTACTAAATAAAAATAATAAGAAGATAAAACAACTATAGATAGAATAGATAATAATGTTAATTGTAAATAGTTCATTCTGTGTCTTTATTCTAAGTAAAAAAAATATATTTTATAACTTTTTTTAAGTTGTAAAATTCTATTTAAATACATTTTAACTGAGTTATAAAATAGAATGCTAAACATATTATACATAAGTTTTCACTCCGGAACACATATAAATTTTGACGCAGTATGCGAAAATAACAATTGGAATGTTACACATTTAATGCCACCACATGACTATTATTTAGATAGAATAACATCTGAAAAAATATTTAACGAATGTTATAAAAATATAATTTTTAATGACGATTTTGAACCTGTATTTTCACATATTATAATATCAGATACGATAACGTGTTCATACCCATTTATGAAAAATATCGATATGTTAAAGAATATTAAAATTATTTTACAAGTAACAAATTATTTTGATTATAACATGAAAGAGAATTCTGAATATTACGAAGATTTACGTAATTTTGTTCTAAATGAAAATGTTTTTGTGTATTATGTCGATAATTATATTAAAAAATACCTTGAATACTATAACATTATTCCAAAATATTTAAATTATATCCCACTTTCAGGATGTATAGGAAAAAAGTTTCATGATACTTTAACCCCTTCTATCAAAGATATAAAAAATTTAGGATATGATATATATTATCCTGTAAAAGCTCCCTATATTAGCAACAATAATTTTTTTACTATATATAAAGGGTTTAATTCTATAAATAATTTTTGTAACGGGTATATGAATTATAACATGCAAAATATTATCAGTATACATGAACAAAATTATGGTGGCATAAATTTCTTAAAAAATTATTTAGGTTGCGTATATATACCATATCATTATTCTGCTATGTCTTTTAAAGAATTTTTATCTGCTGGTTTTATAATGTTGATTCCAACTAAAGAATTTTGTAAAACTTTATTTACAAGAGACAATGAAATAAACCTTGATTTATGTGATTATTATCTTAAGCCTATTAGTAATATGGTGATTTATTTTAATAGTTACGAAGAATTAATTACGACAATAAATTATTTAAATGTGCATATGGATGAAAGTTTTCAAATAAAAAATAAAATAAAAAATTTTATGGAAGAATATGACTTAAATATTTTCAAAGAGCTATATTATTTTATTGAACAACCAAATACTATATGTAAATATAAAGGATATATAACTGAAGTTCATAGAGAACTAAATACGAGTAGATTTAATACATTTTTTAAGGCTATTGAATATTTAAAAACTATTGATAATCCAATAATAGTAGAACTAGGAACAAGTCGTAGCTTTGTTTCGGGGTACTTAAACACGGATAAAAATTATTGGAAGGAAAATGAACCAAAAAATTGGGACTACGGAGCAGGAATATTTACTTATTTATTTGCAGAAGAATTGCAAGATAAAAAATTCACTATTTATTCTATAGATATCGATAGTGAAGCAATAGAAGTTTGTAAAATAATGACAGAGAAATTTAAGAATATAGTATATATAATTCAGCCTTCAACAGAGTTTCTAAAATCTTTTAAAGAGAAATGCAATTTAATATACATGGATCATGGTGAAACATCACTAGAAGTACAAGATTTACATCTTACTGATGCGCGTATTATTATAGATAATAACATGGTTGTAAAAGACGGGATTATTTTAATAGATGATAATTACACGCATATTGGTAAAGGTGTTAAATCATGTAGATTATTTACAGAAAATAATTATGATATTGAAAACGACGAATATCAAATATTATTACGAAAAAAATAATAAGATTATCTGTATTTATTTTCTTAACCTAGTCATGGGTTAAGAAAAAATGTATTTTATTATTTAGACGATAATTTAATAACCGCCTGATTATAAGTATAAAAAAAATCTAAAATTCGCGGTTTAATACTATTCAAAATCTTGTTAAAATCGATATGAGTCCAGTCTTCTCCCTTAAAGCACTTATCTTTCAATCCAATACCGGTTTGAGGATTAATTTTATCAAAATCATCAATATAAATAATACATTCGTTATTAAAGTTATAATATATATTCATTATCTCTTCTTCAAGAGGAACTTGAGAATAGCTATCCTTGTCGTTACCTCTATGAGATGTATCTATATTGTAGCCTTTCCATAAAGAATTATTCCAATCAACACTATTATCACCAGACCAATGTGCATCTAACCAAAATACCATTTTTCCTTTAGTGTTTAACTCATCCATAATTTCAATTAACACTATAGCACTATCTCCTTTTATACATTTTATTTTTTTATTATTTTTAAATTTAGAAACTGCTTTGTTATATAAATCATCGCTTATTTCAATAGTATAAATATTTTCAAAATACTTAACTAATTCATCTACACCATCTCCTAAAAAAGTACCTGTTTCTACAATATTTTTATATTCATCAGTTAACAATTTTTTTATCAAATTAAAGTCAAAGATTCCCATTTTTTATAATATATTTACTAAGCTTTAAATAGACTATCTACACATACTACAGTTCGATTTTAACCATACAAAAATTGTTATTGAAATAATAGTAAGACCTATACTAGACCAAAAAACAATTTGTTTTATTTTTCTGTTTTTTCCACCAGAAGTTCCTCCACTGGACATTCCAACTCCACCGATTCCTATTGCGGCAGGTATTAAAGCAGCGCATGGTGCGCAAAATTCTTCTTTTGTATTTTGTAAATTATTCATTTTATTATATTGTATAAAATAAAAAAATGAAAAATTTTAATCAAAACCCTGTTTGTAGTTTTATTTCTGTACTGATTATAACTATTTTTTCTCTGTATTTTACAAATGCAATAAAAACTATACCATGTGAAAAAGATATGCAGTCTGTCTTTGTATCCCAGTTTATACATGTTGATTTCTTTCATCTTTTATCTAACCTATATGGATTATACTCTTTATCTAGAGTAGAACAAAAATATGGTCCTAAATTTTTCTTCAGTTTAATATTCTTTTTGCTACTTATGAATGCCATAATAGAAACCATATTACATAAAATAATTATAACACCTTGTTCTATCGGTTTCTCAGGAATTTTATATGGAGTATTCACATTTGAACTTGTTTCTAAGGGTGTAAATGTCGATTATTTACTTTTTATTTCTATTATAGCAAACATGGTTGCAAATGATATATTTAAAAATAATATTTCTTTGCAAGGACATTTAGTAGGAGCTGTAACAGGAATAATATCGGGAATATTGTTTAAAAAAATATTTTAAGATATATAAATAAAATGTCTATAGTAGCAATTTCAACTTATGTAGTTTCAAAAACTTTATATAATGCTCTTTATCCAGAAGTACTTATAAAAAGTATAACAAGTCTGACATCTACTTTAATATCAAACATATATCATATAGTTTCAACAACTAGAGATATTGACCTTAAAAAAATTTTGGTTACAACTGATATAATACATGATATAACGATAATTAAATCATTCATAGAGGAGAAAGAGATAAAAGAGGTAAATAAAACGTTATTGACCTGTTATCATAATATAGATGAAACTTTAAAAGAGATTGATGATGTAATTAAAAATATAAATAATAAATTTGAAAATCATCAAAAAATGTGGTTTTCTTATTTTAGAAGTTACGATATAAGCTTGGAAAAAGAAAGTATAATTTTATTATCTGATAGGTTAAAACATAGGTTTGAACTTTTAATAAAAATATCTTCAACAATTAAATAAAATTTAAGAGAATAAAATTTTATATAAAAATGAACGAACTTGACAGAGATACAGAAGCTCAAATAGAAAAACTTGTAGACGATTTTAGAAGTAAAATTGTAAGAATAGTTGTTAAGAATAGCAGCAAACTTTTAAAGGAACAATCTCGACAATTTAAAGAACAAAGTAAGAATACTTCTTCTAGTCCACGCAAGCTACAAACTACCAGTAGACCTTCTTCAACTTCTGTTTCAAAGGTAAGAAGAAGAGATTATGATACGGATGATAGTGATTGAAAAATCAAATTTAAAAATTTAAATTAAAAAGTAATAATGAACTCTGAAAAAGATAAGTCTAGTTGCGACAATTGTAAAAATTGCATTTATATTGAAAATTTGATTATAGAAGCATATAGTAATAATCAAGAGTTTAAGGATGCTTTAAATATAATTATAGAGAAAAATAGTATAATATTAGAGCAAAATAAAGTAATTAAAAATCTTGAAGAACAACTCAAAAAATTTAAATAGATTTTTAAACTTGTTATTAGTTTAAAAATAATATTTTAAGTATTTGAGTCTTAAAAATATAATATAGTTCTTTAAATTTAAATTATTGAAAATAATTTCTTTAAAAAATTATTTTCGAACCATTTAATAAATGTCTATATTTCAAATACAAGATATAATTATAGATTTAGCGGTAAATGATACCTTATTACTGATTGATAATTTTGGAGGTACCGGAGGTGGAGCACAAGGTGCTACAGGACCACAAGGTGCAACAGGACCAACCGGTGTTTCTGGCGCAAGTGGTCCAAAAGGAGATACTGGTGCTATAGGACCGCAAGGTCCTGCTGGAGGTCCAACAGGACCTCAAGGAGCTCAGGGAGTAAGTGGTGTAAATGGTGCTCAGGGAGTAAGTGGAGTTAATGGTGCTCAGGGAGTAAGTGGAGTTAATGGTGCTCAGGGAGTAAGTGGAGTTCAAGGAGCTCAAGGAGTAAGTGGAGTAAATGGTGCTCAAGGAGCACAAGGAGTAAGTGGAGTAAATGGTACTCAGGGAGCTCAGGGAGCTCAAGGAGTAAGTGGTGTAAATGGTGCTCAAGGAGTAAGTGGAGTAAATGGTACTCAGGGAGCTCAGGGAGTAAGTGGTGTAAATGGAGTTCAGGGGGCTCAGGGAGTAAGTGGTGTAAATGGAGCTCAGGGGGCTCAAGGAGTAAGTGGAGTAAATGGAGCACAAGGTGCTCAAGGAGTAAGTGGAGTAAATGGAGCTCAAGGAGCCCAGGGAGTAAGTGGAGTAAATGGTGTTCAGGGGACTCAAGGAGTAAGTGGAGCGCAAGGTGCTCAAGGAGTAAGTGGTGTAAATGGAGCTCAGGGATCTCAGGGAGTAAGTGGTGTAAATGGTGCTCAGGGATCTCAGGGAGTAAGTGGTGTAAATGGTGCTCAGGGTGCGCAAGGTTATCAAGGAACAGTAATAGTCGGTAATGTTGATAATGCAGCAGAACTTTATAATTATGATGTAAGTAATTTACCTTTATATAGCGGCTTAATACAAAATGATATTGGAGATCTGCAGGTTTTTCAAGGTAATTATGGAGGTAGCATTTATATAAATAATGCTACGAATCCACAATATTTATCTGTATCTACATCTCCTAATGGTATAGCATTTGGTTCAAGTACATTTACTATACAAGGCTGGTTTAAATACACAACTATAAGTGCTGGTACACCTTTATTAGGTACAATATATAATACTCCTTCTGGTCAGTTTACATTATATTTAATTAATGGGTATATCCAGTTGCAGGCAGCTGGAGGAGGTAGTATTTTATGGGCATTACCTTCACCTTTATCAACAGGAACTTGGTATAATATAGTAGTAGAACGTGCTCAAAGTAATAATAATTTATTTGTATGTTGGTTAAATGGGAATAAATTATCAATATCTTTAAATGAGTTTACACCAACATTTAGTTTTTCAGGATACGTAAATTCAATAATGGCTTATGGTCCTTCGGGTTCTGTAATAACTGGTAATGGATATATTTCTAATTTGTTAATTACTAATACTGCCGTATATTTATATACTGATTCAACTATTCCTGTTCCAACTACTTCATATACATTAATAAATGGGACACTATTATTATTAAATGTTTATTCAGCATCTACATATTTAACAGATACATCAGGAAATCAAACAATTACTGCTATAGGATCTCCTACAGCACCTATATATGATCAAAGTGGACCTCTTACTAGTAATCAATTTATAAATGTTGGACATATTGTTGGTCCTACTGGAGAAACTGGTATACAAGGTGATACTGGTGTAAATGGTGCTCAGGGAGCTCAAGGAGTACAAGGTGATACAGGAGCTCAAGGAGTACAAGGTGATACAGGTGCTCAAGGAGTACAAGGCGATACAGGTGCACAAGGAGTACAAGGTGACACAGGCGCTCAAGGAGTACAAGGTGATACCGGAGCTCAAGGAGTGCAAGGTGATACCGGTGCTCAAGGAGTTCAAGGTGATACTGGAGC
>Ga0114968_10001631_pt1 | contig 17228 bp, 18 predicted proteins | sample M_130807_EF_Meta_FD_87020 | JGI IMG/M metagenome (GOLD analysis project Ga0114968, IMG submission 87020) | Freshwater microbial communities from Lake Montjoie, Canada to study carbon cycling - M_130807_EF_MetaG | ecosystem: Environmental > Aquatic > Freshwater > Lake | place: Lake Montjoie...
CCGGTAATACTTAAATTGATCGTTTCCATGTCCTAGCTCCGTCATTGAAAGTTCGTGCACTGTTAGCTAGATATTAGCCCGCAGAATAAAATCTGACATGATCTAGATCATATCGACTAATGTATACCTGAGCGTTTGCAGGCGTTATTGCAAAATCTTAGTCGGCATAGCGTCGCTCGGATATCATTCAAGTTTTGAAGTCTAATGCCTCGAGATAAATCATGAGCAGATCCCTACGAATCAACGATGCGCTCTATAGAGAGGCAAGAGCGCACGCACACGCCGAGCGTCGGACAATCGCGGGGCAATTAGAGTTTTGGGTAAGGATGGGCAAAGCTGCATTAGACAACCCAGACCTGCCCACTGAGTTCGTCAAGGACTTGCTGATTGCCCGAGCCGAAGACCGCTGTTTGGCTAAGCCTTTCACCTCTGAAGGCTGGGGTAATTGACAGCTCGGCTCTCCTGGTCAGGCTATCAGTCGCAATGATAGCGGCAGGTCAAAATAACCAAATCATCTACCTCAACTAGGTAAACAAACCGATTTACCTCATCGATTCTTCGCGACCACAAGCCTGATAAGTTTTCTCGTAGTGGCTCGGGCTTACCGATACCACTCTCTGGATTACGCGATGCATCTTTGATCAACTGATTGATGCGACGTAAGGTTTTTCGATCTTGCGTTTGCCAATAAACATAGTCCTCCCAAGCGGCTTTTGTCCAAACAAGCCTACTCTTCATCGACTAAGCCTTTTGCTTTCGTCTGGCCCTTACGGTACTGAGAGATTGAGCGATTCAAATGTGCAGCGTTTGCGGGCGACTTTAACAAATATAAAATTTCCATCATGCTGTTGAACGTATCTAAGGACATGACGACCGCATCCTGCGCATCGCGACGAGAAATGATCGTGAAGTCCGCATCATCGACGACCTGATCGATCACCTTCTTCAGTTGACTCCTAGCGTCAGAAAAATTGATGACTCGCATCAGATCCACATCCATTGCTATAACTTGTTCCATATATTGTACATGTCTAATATAAATAAAAGCTCAATTCTCCTAGAAAAGTGCCGACGCAGGTGTTTCGATTTGTAACCGCCGCGCAAAAAAAAGCCTCATTGCAATCAAGCAATGAGGCTCCAAGCCAACAACTACCTACCTCTTGAAGAGGCAAAAAATTTACCGACTAGCGCAACGCCTTATACCGAATCCGTTTAGGCGCAGCACCGGCTTCACCCAGACGACGGCGTTTGTCGGCTTCATACTCTTGATAATTACCGTCAAAAAACACAGCCTGCGAATCGCCTTCGAAGGCCAGGATATGCGTGGCGATACGATCTAAGAACCAGCGATCATGGCTGATCACCATGACCGAGCCGGCAAACTCAAGCAAGGCATCTTCAACGGCGCGCAGTGTTTCAACGTCAAGATCGTTTGAAGGTTCGTCAAGCAGCAATACGTTGCCGCCGGTGATCAATGTTTTAGCTAGGTGCAAGCGGCCACGCTCACCGCCTGACAATTGCCCCACCATCTTGCCCTGATCAGCGCCTTTGAAGTTAAAGCGCCCAAGGTAAGCACGTGCAGGCATTTCGAAGCGGCCAACAGTCAAAATGTCGGCGCCATCGGCAACCGAATCAAACACGGTTTTATCGTTAGGCAAGGCATCGCGCGATTGATCCACAAATGCGATCTTGACGGTTGAACCGATATTGACCTGACCGCTATCGGGCTTTTCTTGGCCTGCAATCATGCGAAACAAGGTTGATTTACCGGCACCGTTCGGGCCAATAATGCCAACAATTGCACCAGGCGGTACGCGAAAGCTTAAATTATCAATCAACAGGCGATCGCCAAAGGCTTTACTGACATTGACGAATTCAATCGCCTCGTTGCCTAAGCGCTCGGCCACGGGGATGAAGATTTCTTGAGTCTCGTTGCGCTTTTGATATTCGTGCGACGACAACTCTTCAAAACGCGCCATACGTGCCTTGGATTTTGCCTGACGACCCTTGGCGTTTTGACGTACCCACTCAAGCTCTTTCTTGATGGTCTTTTGGCGTGCCGATTCAGTCGACTCTTCAGTTTTTAAACGAGCATCTTTCTGCTCAAGCCACGAACTGTAGTTGCCTTTCCAGGGGATACCATGGCCACGGTCAAGCTCAAGAATCCATTCAGCAGCATTATCCAAAAAATAACGATCGTGGGTCACGCCCACCACGGTGCCAGGAAACTTAGACAAGAATTGTTCAAGCCATTCAACACTTTCTGCGTCTAAGTGGTTGGTGGGCTCGTCAAGCAACAACATGTCGGGCTTAGACAACAACAAGCGGCACAAAGCCACACGGCGTTTTTCACCGCCAGACAGCTTGCCTACGTTGGCGTCCCAAGGTGGCAAGCGCAAGGCGTCGGCCGCGATTTCCATTTGGGTTTCGATATCGTCTGAGCCGCTTGAAGCTGCCGCAGAGATAATTGCCTCAAGGTCAGCTTGTTCAGCGGCCAGCGCGTCAAAATCGGCATCGGGCTCGGCATAGGCTGCGTACACAGCATCTAAACGTTTACGCGCGGCAACAACGGCGCCTAAGCCTTCTTCAACCGCGTCGCGTACGGTGTGGTCTGGATTGAGTTTGGGTTCTTGTTCAAGATAACCAATATTGAGGCCCGGCATCGGTACGGCGTCACCCTCGATCTCTTTGTCGACGCCGGCCATAATCCTTAGCAGGGTCGATTTACCCGATCCGTTTGTACCCAGCACGCCAATCTTGGCACCCGGAAAAAACGATAACGAAATATCGCGCAAAATCTGACGCTTGGGGGGCACGGTCTTGCCGACGCGGTGCATGGTGTATACGTACTGGGCCATTTGGTCTGTCGCTCTAATGAAAATAATCAATAGCATCTATTGTAGAGCTTGGGACGGGGCTTGGGGGGTAGACTCGGCCAAACGCGCTTGCGGCTATGATGGCGAATAGCGGGGTTTTGCGCCCAGCTCGAACAACTTATCTTTAACTTTTGCCCTGCTTGGGGCCTGCTCACGATGACCACACCTGACTTAAGCCTGCACTTTACCGAACAAGAACTCTTAATGCTGGGCAAGACCGCAGATGGCTTAAGCGCTTATATGGGCAAATCAGTGCTGGCCGAAGTGGGGCTGGATGACGACGCCGAATGGGTGATTTTTGCGATTCCGCTGGGCGTCGACGAAAAACCTGACGAAACGGCCATGCACGTACAGATGGGCGGCCCCGGCGCGCGGTTTGTGGGTGGACGAGGCGGGCTCGATCTGGACAATGAGGTCTACGATTGCCAGTACCTCTGGTCTATCCAAATCACCGAAGACCCAGAAGCACGTTTTGTGCGTCTGGATCACAACGGCGATGAATTTGATTTTTCGAATGAACTGGCTGAATTACTGCCTTTTGAACTTTCGGACGAAGAACTACCAGACCCTGACCTTGAGCTGCTTGAAGAGTTAGATGATGACGAGTTGGATGATGTGGAGTTCAAAGATGACAACGCCGACTTGAAGCCGCCTAAGGGACCTTTGCATTGACGTCGATGCTCTTTAACGATGTAAGGTAGCGTCGTTTGAAAACGTGCTAGGCGTCAGTATCGAAATGCCGCGATAAGGATGCACCTTAGCTAGATATACGTCACTCGACAATATGCAGCTCGCACGCCCGTCTATAGCAAGCTCTAAAAATTGATTATCTTTTGGATCAATGCAATCGGTGACAATGGTCGTGACAACAACTTTTGTCGTGGCTTTAGCGTAAAGCGCAAGAAATTCAAGTCTAGTTTCTGCTTGAAAGTAGCGATCGAATTTGGGTCGAGAGAGAACCTCTGTGAGCTCACGTTCTGTTGAAGCTGATGCCAAGAGTTCAAAGTGGCGCAACGACGAGTCAAACGCCTTTCCAGAAACCGATTTAGGCAAAATCGCAGCGCTGACTAAAACGCTGATGTCGACGACCATCCTCTTTTTTTCAGCGATTTTCGTGGACAAGCGTAGTAATCTCTTCTTCAGTCAAACCAATATCCGAGCCAAGCGCCTGCACGCGTTTTGTGTATTGGTCAAAGGCTTCAGCGGCCACTTCGCCTTGAATTGGCGCGAGCGTGCGCAACAATTCCATCAATTGCAACAACACATCAAGTGGTTTACCGTAAGGCGAAAACACTACCGAAACGGGGCGCCCGCGACGTGTGATTAACACTGGCTCGCGTTGCGAGGTGTCGATCAATTCACCAAAATGATTCTGAGCGGCTAACGAAGTCATGGTTCGCATAATACCCTCAAATGGCTGAAACAGCTGTTACGAATGTTACAGCCAGTATAGCCAAAATATGGCTGTCGCCACGCTAGAACATCTCCCACCCCTGCACCACACCGTGACAAGCCACTTGAATGCCTTTGAAGTTTTGCATCACGGGGGCTTCAGCTTTGCATTGCTCTCGCGCGTGCGGGCAGCGGGGATGAAATGTGCAGCCTGAAGGCGGATTCAGGGGATTAGGGACTTCACCTGCAACGGGCGTGCGTGACTTGCCTTGTCCGGTCAGATCAGGGATCGCTGCGAGCAACAGGCGGGTGTAGGGATGATGAGGCGTTTCAAACAGGGCGTCGCGATCTGCGATCTCTACGATGCGCCCTAGATACATCACCCCCACGCGATCGGCCACGTGATGCACGACAGCGAGGTTGTGTGAAATAAACAAATAGGTCAGGCCAAGCCTGCGCTGCAGATCTTTCATGATGTTCAAGACCTGCGCCTGCACTGACACATCCAGCGCAGAGGTCGGCTCATCGCACACTAAAAACTCTGGATTCACCGCGAGCGCGCGCGCGATCGAAATACGTTGCCGTTGCCCGCCCGAGAACTGATGCGGGTAGCGACTTTGATCAGTGGGATGCAGGCCGACTTGTGTTAGCAACTCACTGACACGCTCATCGCGCTCGGCTTCGCTGAGTTGGGTATGCGCAAGCATGGGTTCGGCGATGATGCGCCCCACTCGCCAGCGCGGGTTCAAGCTTGCATACGGATCCTGAAAAATCATTTGCAAACGCTTGCGTAACGCTAAGCCTTTGCGCCCTTGCATGTTTGACAGGGGTTGCCCATCAAACGTAATCGAGCCATGGGTCAGTGGATACAAGCCTACCAGCAAACGGGCAATCGTTGATTTACCACAACCTGATTCACCAACTAGCGCTAATGTCTCGCCTTTACGAATCGAGAACGATACGCCATCAACCGCACGCAATACACTGCGCGGCTTACGCGCCAAGACACGCTCAAGCCAAGGGGATGACACGTCAAACCAACGTGCAGCGTTTTCGACTTCGATAAGCGGGCGTTGCTCTGATGCAGACATTGACTGATCACTCATAAGGTCTGACCCAACTCCCGTCGAGGTAGATCTACCCTCAGCGCCCTGCGCCGTCACAAGCGTCGCTGGTGACGAAGCTCGCGCAGACTCTAGAGCCCGCTCGCGATTCACACGATCAGCGTTCATTGTTCTCGCCCTCTGGGTACAACCAACAAGCCACTTGCGTGTCTCCAAGCATTTGCAGCTCGGGGCGCTCAAGTTTGCAGCGATCCATCACTTTCACACACCGTGGGTTAAACGCACACCCTTGCGGGATCGCATTCAGGCGCGGCATGGTGCCATCAATCTGCACCAAGCGTTCAACGTGCTGATGAATGGATGGGATTGAACCCATCAAACCCACGGTGTATGGGTGCCGAGGCGCATGAATGACATCGTGCACTTTTCCCACTTCGGCAATACGGCCTGCATACATTACCACCACGCGGTCAGCCGTCTCAGCAATCACGCCCATGTCGTGCGTAATCAGCATGACCGCGGCACCTTGTTCGCGACAGAGCTTTTTCAGCAACTCGATAATCTGCGCTTGGATCGATACGTCGAGCGCGGTGGTGGGTTCGTCGGCCACGATCAACTTAGGCTCGGCCGCCAAGGCCAAAGCGATGACTACACGTTGACGCATGCCGCCTGAAAATTGGTGGGGATAATGATCGATGCGCTCGCGCGCCGCTGGGATCCCTGTGGCCTCAAGCAATTCAATCGCACGGTTGCGCCCTTGCGTCCAAGTCAACGGCAAGTGCGTCACGATGGTTTCAGTCAGCTGATGCCCAACGGTATACAGCGGATTCAGGGACGTCAGCGGATCTTGAAAAATAGCCCCGATCTCTCGACCACGAATTTTGCGCATTTGATCGTCTGGCAATTGATCAATACGACGCCCTGCCAACAAAATCTCGCCACCCGAGATACGTCCCGGCGGCTCGAGCAGGCCAATGATCGCAGCGCCCGTTAGCGACTTGCCCGCGCCTGATTCACCGACCACACCCACAACCTCGCCCGCTGCGATGCTGAACGACACCTCGTTTAAAGCCTTAAGTGTGCCGTGACGCGTCGTGAATTCAACGCTTAAATTTTTGACTTCAAGGACATTGGTTGGATTGTTAGCCGCGATCCGTTCAATAGCATTGACTGCAGTTGTTACGTCATCTGTACGATTACTCAGACCTTGATGATTTGTAGTGTTTGACATCGGGCGGCTCAGCTTAAACGCGGGTTCAAGGCATCACGCAGCCAATCACCCAACAAGTTAACCGACAACACTAACAGCACCAGTGCCGCTCCCGGAAAAATCGTAATCCACCACTCACCTGAAAACAGAAAATCGTTACCAACACGAATCAAGGTACCCAGAGACGGCGACGTAGGGGGCACACCAACGCCCAAGAAAGATAAGGTCGCCTCGGTGATGATCGCGGTGGCGAGGTGCACCGTTGCCAGCACGAGCACAGGCCCAAGTACGTTTGGTAACACGTGTCTGAACATAATCACCGGAGATGAGATCCCGATCACGCGCGCCGCTTGCACATATTCACGATTTTTTTCAACCAGCGTTGAACCACGCACGGTACGTGCATACTGAGGCCAGCCGGCCAGTGCGATCGCACCGACCAACACCGGAAACGCAATGACCTCATGCATGTTGCCTGGCACCACGACACGGGCGACGCCGTCGATCAGCAACGCAATCAAAATCGCTGGAAACGATAACTGGACATCGGCAATACGCATAATCAAAGCATCGATTCGACCGCCCGCATAGCCTGAAATCAAGCCCAGCACGATGCCTAAAAACATCGCCCCGATCACAGCAGCCAAACCAATCAGCAAAGATACGCGCGTGCCGTACATCAGCGCAGAGAGCAGATCACGGCCTTGGCTATCAGTTCCTAGCAGATACTCTTGCGTGCCCTCAGGGTGCCACACTGGCGGCTTTAAGGCGTCAATCAAATTGATGGTGGCTAGATCAAACGGGTTATGCGGAGCCAACACATCTGCGCCAAACGAAGCAATCAGCAAAATCGCTAACAACACTGTGGCGACAATCGCCACAGGCGTATGTCGCCACGACCAAGCCAGATCGCCATCCCAAAATTTCGCAAGAGCGGCTCTCATTAGTGCCCTCCCGAGTGTTTGCCTAAGCCGGCTCTTAAGCGCGGGTCAACCGCAAAATACAACAAATCAACCGTCAGGTTAATCAACACAAAAATGAGAGAGATCAAACATAAGTAAGCCGCCATCACAGGGATATCAGCAAACTGCACGGCCTGAATAAACAACAACCCCATGCCAGGCCACTGAAAGACGGTTTCAGTGACGATCGCGAACGCGATGATCCCGCCCAACTGCAGCCCCATAATTGTGATCACTGGCACAAGCGTATTTTTCAGTGCATGGCCGAAATGAATCGCACGCTTCGTCAAGCCGCGTGCGCGGGCAAACTTAATGTAATCGGTACGCAAGACCTCGAGCATTTCAGAGCGCACCAAACGCAAAACGAGGGCGACTTGAAACAAAGACAGGGTGATCGCAGGTAAAACGAGATGCGTCCAACCGCTTTTAGTTAGCAACCCCGTTGACCACCAGCCAAGCTTGATCGTGTCACCTCGGCCATAGCTGGGTAACCAGCCCAACGAAACTGAAAAAACCAAGATCAACAAAATCCCAATTAAAAATGTTGGCAAGGAGACGCCTAATAACGAAAAAGCCAACAGCGCTTGCGACAACTTGCCGTGGCGCTTCAAGGCGGTGTACACGCCCAAGGGCAAACCCACCAGCAAAGCAATCAAGGCCGCTGCAATCGAGAGTTCTAACGTGGCAGGCAACCGTTCACGCAACAAGGTCGAGACCTTTTGACCTTGTCGCAAAGACAGCCCAAAATCGCCCTGGATCGCGTTAGCCAGAAAATGGTAGAACTGCACGATCACCGGGTCGCTCAGACCCAAATCTTTTCGTAGCTGATCACGCTCTGCAGGTGTCCCCTCTTGCCCCAACATAATCATGACCGGGTCGCCCACGTACTGAAAGAGCACGAACGCAAGAAGCGCAACCGCAAGCAAAACGCCCGCGGCTTGTAGCAACCGGCGCAAAATAAAAGCAAACATGGGCTCTCGACTTAGACCAGTCTTGGCTGAGCGATCACTCAACCAAGACTGTTAGGGGGATTAATTGATGGTGATTCTTTCTACAACCGGGCGATTATTCGGTTGATGCTTGATGTCGATATTTTTCTTCATGGCCCAAGGGATCACTTGATCATGCAAGGGGATCGTACCGAATTCTTGTGCATGGATCGTGAAGGCTTCTTGAATCATCGCAGTGCGTTTGGCATCATCGATCTCTGTTTTGACCGCATCAATCAGCGCATCAACTTTGGGATTTGAATAACCGCCGTAGTTAAAGGCACCTGCAGCGCCCGTACCCTTGCTACGAATCAGGGATTCGAGCGTGTAGTACGCATCAAACGTGGGTACGCCCCAACCAAACAAATAAATACTGGTGTCGCCGTTAGCAACCTTTGGAAAGAACGTTGCCCGCGGCATGGCGTTGAGCTTGGTTTTAACGCCAATCTTGGCCCACATGGCAACAACAGCTTGGCAAATTGCCTCGTCGTTGATGTAACGGTTATTGGGGCAATCAATCGTAAACTCAAGATTATTGTCGTACCCAGCCTCTTTCAGTAAGGCACGAGCCTTGACCAAATCATAGGGCACGCGTTTGCCGATCGCCTCTGAGTACCCGTGGACTTGGGGCGAAATCATCGCGCCAGTTGGCAACGACATGCCACGCATGACGGCTTTTTTGATCGTCTCAATATCAATCGCACGATACAGGGCCTCGCGCACCCGGACGTCAGTCAGTGGATTTTTTCCCTTGATGTTGCTGTATTTCAACTCAGGGCTTTGCAGATCCATCGCAATGTAGATCGTACGATTTTCGTTACCATCTAACACTTTGACTTGAGAGCGCAAGCGCTCGATATCTTGCGCCGCAGGGTCCAACACAAAATCCACTTCACCTGATAACAAGGCCGCCGTACGGGTGGCGTTTTGTTTGATCGGTGTGTAAACGATCTCAGTTACGTTACCCTGCTTGGTTGGCTTACCCCACCAGTTTGGATTTTCAACATAGACCGTTTTAATGTCGACCTCACGGGTTTTCAACATGTACGGGCCGGTACCCATCGCATTACGCGCTGCGAAACTCTCTTCCTTTTTATTAAAATCCTGTGGCAAGGCCGCGTTGTTTTTTTCTGACCACGCTTTGCTCATGATGCCTAACGAAGGCAACTGCCGCAACAACACAGGGTTTGGTCCTGCGGTTGCGATCTCAACGGTCAAGGGATCAATCGCAGTGACTTCACTAATGCCAGCAACATACGACTTGAATTGAGACGAGGGCGCCATGGCACGCTTAATCGAGAAGACGACGTCGTCTGCTGTGAAGGCAGAGCCATCATGAAACTTCACGCCGGCGCGCAACTTAAAGCGCCACAGCGAGGGATTGATTTGCTCCCAAGACGTTGCGAGCGAGGGAATCACCTCAAACTTGTCGTTGTAATTCAACAAGGGGTCATACACCCACAAGTTCGCTGCAATGTTTAAGCCTTCGTTTTGCGAATGCGGATCAAGCGTCAGGATATCGCCCTGGCTGGTCCATTTAAAGGTTTTAGCGTTGCCTAAACTCGGCAAGAGCAACGCGGCGGCAATCGCAGCGACAAGCAGTGGACGACGCATGATGTTTTCCTTAAATTAAGTATTGATTGTGTAGGATATTGCCGCACTGGGGCGAGTGCGTCAATCAGAACAACGGCATTTAGGCTGCGAAATAAGCGCGCTAAGCCTTTGTTAGCTCCACCTGTATTGAAAACCACGCCCTACGCATCTGCACGACGCTCACAGAATGCCCGTTGCATGCAGACCGAGCAACCAGCGGCAAGGCCTAGCTGCGACCACCCCGCTCAAGTAAAGCATCTACCACCACGGCGCCCTCACCGACCGCACCCACCATGACCGGATTCAAGTCGAGCGAAGCGATACTTGGCCCAGCCGCCATCATGAGACGGCCGACCGATACAGCGACCTGCGCAAAGGCTTTGACATCCATCGGTGCATCACCGCGTACCCCGTCTAAAAGGGGTGCCATGCGTAAGCCGCGCAGCGCACTCTCAACTTGCTCAAGACTAAAGGGCGGTAACAGCACGGCATAATCCTTGAGCGCCTCAACATACTTGCCGCCCGCACCGATCATGACGACTGGCCCAAACACTGGATCAAAGCGAGCGCCGACCATACACTCGTGGCGCCCACGGCTCATCGCGGCCACAATAATCCCTTCGTGACTCACCTTCATTTCGGTGAGCTTTTTGCGTTGCGATTCAAAGATTGTGGCGGCCACATCTGCACTTTGCACCCCAAGCGCCACCAAACCAAACTCAGACTTATGCGGCACCTCAGCCGAACAGGCCTTAAGCACAACAGGCCCTCCAACTGTAACAAACGCTTCGCGCACTTCAGCCGCGGTCTGGCACAACTGATGTTTGACGATGGGGATGCCATGGCTCGCCAACAACTTAAGGGTTTGTGCCTCGCTGCAATACGCGCCAGAGCCCTCTGGTACATGAACCGCCTGAAGATCGTGCCAGGGCTCGAACGACTCGTTCATCAACGCCGTGTGTGCGGCTAACTGCCCCAACACCCCAACTGCCTGCGCTTCGTTCGCAAAGGTCGGCACGCCCGCTGCAATAAAGGGCTTGGCCACCGTATCTTGCCAGGCAGCCACCGCAACAGGCTTACCGGTGAGTGCCTCGAATTTTGCCGTATCGCGCGCAAACGCTTCGACGTCATAGCCAGCACCTGCGACAGGGATATTAATAAAAAACATATCGGCAGACGGATCTTGCGCCACGGCCGGCAACACCTCACTAAATAAATTGCTGTTGGATAACAACGCGGCTGTGATATCGATCGGATTGGTTGTGGTGGCGAAACCGGGCAAGGAGGTTGCAACAGCTTTCTGCGTCGACGCCGACAAGATCGAAAGCGCGAGGCCGTTCTCTTCCGCGGCATCGGCACCCATCACACAGCTGGCACCCGAATTGCTAATGACGACCAAGCGATTGCCGGTTGGACGCCAGCCTTTTAAATAGGCCTGCGCGCAAAGCGCCTGCGCATGCGGATCACGCACCCGCCAAATGCCATGCTTTTTAAAGAACGCATCAACCACACGCTCTTCGTTCGCCATCGAACCCGTATGCGTCGACGCGGCCTGTTGCCCGCCTGCGGTACGCCCTGCCTTGACCGCAATGATGGGTAAATCACGCGTGCGTGCATACGCAGCAGTGCGGGCTAGAACCTCGGGATTCGCAATATTTTCAAGGTACAACAGCATCAGTTTGATTTCAGGGTCATGTGCAATGGCCCAGGCCATCTCAGCCACTGTGACGTCGGCTTCATTGCCGGTGGCGTGTACGTGACGCACACCGATGCCACGCTCGCGCAACAAGCCGTACACCATCGCACTCATGCCGCCGCTTTGGCTCAACACCGCCACGGGCCCGTCTTGCGGCGGACGTTCAATGAACATGGTCGAGAAGCCTGCGATCGCGCCAGTACCGAAATTTGCCAGGCCGTGCGTATTGGGACCATAGATGCGCATACCCGTCGCACGCCCTGCGTCCGTCATGCGCTGCTGCGTAGCTCGACCTTCTGGGCCCGTCTCGCCAAAGCCCGAAGCCATCACCACCACTGACTTCACACCGCGCGCGGCGCAATCCTCAACCGCCTCAACGGCTTTATCACCCGCCACCACAATCAACACAAGCTCTGGCACTTCGGGCAACTGCGCCAGTGACGCATAGCTTTTTAAGCCTTGCACTTCTTCACGGCTGGGATTGATCGGATAAATCGTGCCTTTGAAGCCACCCTTTTGCATGTAATAAATTGGGCGTCCACCGATTTTATGAATATTTTCGGAGGCACCAATAATGGCAACCGTGCGAGGATTTAATGCGGTTTCTAGCAAGTCAGACATAAAAATTCCGATAAAAAGCGTAGGCAATAACAAGACCATCTTGCTCAAGCGCTCGTCTGTCTCTTAGACAGAACTGACGCACAAGAAAGCCTTGCAGTTGAAGTCACAGACGATCGAACCAAGCGCTAGCCAAGCGGTTCAAAACGCACCAGCGTCTGATCGAGGTGTTTAAAAAATGTTGCGGTGACGGCATCACCGATTTGTACGCCTGGCGAGGCGTGCCCCATCAGTCGTGCGCCTTCTTCAAGAGTCACCACTGCGAGGGTATAGGGCGCCAACGCACGGAAAGCATCTGAAGGCGCTCGACCAACCACAGTGACTGCATGAACATGCCCAAGGCCAGTTGAGGTGTGCCACACAAGCGTCTCAGCGCCGCAAAACTGACAGGCATCATGCGCCAAGGTTTGAGCACGAGCGCAAGCGGTGCACTGTTGATAGCGCAACACGTGTTCTGTCAATCCTTCAAGATAAGGTTGAGCCAAAGACGTCCTCACTGATTGATTGGTTGTCATGGCTTAATTCTCGAGCGACAAAGATTGATAAGTTGTCATGGCTTAGCCCTCACGCGACAGAGATTGATGAGTTGTCATGGCTTAACCCTCACGCGACAGAATCAAACTGACATGCGATGACATCACGCCGCCATCCGCATGAATATAAGCGTGCGTGGGTGTTTTGACTTGTCGCGCCCCTGCTTGCCCAGTAAATTGGCGATAGGCTTCGACGGTGTGAGCCATACCGCCGGCCACACCACAGTGGCCAAACGATAACAAACCACCATGTGTATTCAAAGGCAGCACGCCGTGTTGCGAAAAATCACCCTGCCGTACGCGCTGGGCCGCCTGGCCTCTTGCAGCAAAGCCAATTTCTTCTAGCAGCATCAACAACGTGATAGTGAACGAATCGTAGACGCCCAAGTAGTCAATATCGCGCGTTGTTAAACCCGCCTCGCGAAAGGCAAGCTTTGCAGCAGCACCTGCGCCCGTGTTCATCACATCTTGCAGCGCGGTTAGGTGTTGATGAAAATGTGCCTGCCCTGCCCCAACCATTTTGACGCGAACGCCAGCATTAGGCTCTGAAGAAACAATTAGCGCCATCGCGCCATCAGAAATCGGGCAGCAGTCTAGTAACCGCAGGGGCTCGGCAATCGGCTTTGACGCGAGCACGTCGGCCACCGTGATCTCTTGTGTGAGATGTGAGTCAGGATGGCGGCGCGCGTTATTACGCATGAGCACGGCAAATTCTGCAAGGTCTTCGTTGGTGACTCCGGCCTCGTGCATATAGCGCGAAGCCATCAAGCCGTAATACGCCGGCACCGACGCACCATTCGGGACTTCAAAATCCGCATGACCAACCTGTGCAAGGGTTTGAATCGAACTGTCTCGGGTTTGACCACTTAAGCGATTTTCACCTGCCACCACTAAAACGTTACGGCAACGCCCGCTTTGTACCAGTTCGCGCGCAAGCATCAGCATCGCCGCACCCGTAGCGCCACCGGCGGCCATGCCGTGCGCATATTGAGGGCGCAACGAAAAACGCTCACAAAACAAATTTGCCAACATCAGGTGGGGCAAGGTGGTCGCGTACCCACACAGCACGCCGTCAATCTCTGCTCGCACCAAACCGGCAGAGGTCAATGCAGCGTTCGCCGCATGAGCCATCAGATCGAGGGTATTGCGGCCCTCAAGCCGACCAAAGGGGGTGTTACCAACACCTTTTATATATGCTTGTTTCAAAATATTGCACCCTTTGTCTATGTTGCTTTGCTGGTGCAAGCCAATGCCTCAGCATGCAAACATCGCGCCCATGCCGTCAACCTGCGTCAACAAACGCGCTTGATGACGCGGTCTCTGGTCAATGTAAATGTTTTAAAGTTTGATGTTGTTCGCTTGGGCAACCTTACTCCACTTATCGCGCTCGATTTCAATGAAGCGCTTAAATTCGGCTGGCGTATCGCCCACAGGCAATGCACCCAACTCTAAAAATTGAGCTTTGATTGCATCGGTCCGTAAGATTGCCATCAGATGCTTGCTCAGCAAATCAATTAACGGCTGTGGTGTGCCGGCAGGCGCCAACAAACCAAACCACGCCGAGACGTCAAAACCTGTCACACCGGCTTCAATCATTGTTGGGATGTCGGGTGCGCCGGGCCAACGGGTGGTAGTTGTGACCGCTAAGGCGCGTACCTTACCCGCGCGGATATTTGCCATTGATGATGGAAGATTATCGAACCCCATTGCAACCTGCCCACCAATCAAGTCGATCAACATAGGAGAGCCGCCTTTGTAAGGCACGTGAACAATCTCAATACCCGCCATGGTTTTAAGCAACTCACCTGTCATGTGAGGCGAACCACCATGGCTGGTCGAACCAAAGTTGATCGTACCGGGCTTAGCCTTTGCTAAGGCGATCAACTCTTGCACATTTTTGGCCGGAAAATTCACATTCACGAGCAAGACGTTGGGCGTGCTAGCCACTAAGGTGATCGGCATAAAGTCTTTCACCGCATCATAGGGCGGTGGATTTGTCAGTGCTGGGATAATGCCGTGCGAAGCAATGCTGGCAAACACCAGCGTATGACCGTCAGGTGTTGATTTCGCCACTTGTTGCGAGCCAATCACACCGCCGGCACCCGGCTTATTGTCGACGACAACAGTACGCCCCAGCGCCTCGCCTAAACGCCCGCTGACCGCGCGCGCGAGCAAGTCTGTTGTGCCGCCAGCAGGGTAAGGTACGACCACGCGTATCGGCCTGTCCGCAAACGTCGTTTGCGCTGATGCGCTAGGTAAGGCGAGGTATGTCGCCGCCGCACAAATCACTGAGCATCCAAAAAACTTGACGGCGTTTTTGATTCTTTTCATCTTCGCTCCAGTAAAAACGTTTTTATCAGCGGGGTAACAATCTATTCTTTTGCATGAGCTCTAACCAATCATGCAAAGACTCTTCGGTATCGTAGCAATCATCGAAACCATGTTTACGCAGCTTTATCGTACTCAGCACCGAATCAGCCGGATGTTGAACACCGTGCGCAAACGCCCGATCGGTAAACTCCCATGAGCTTGAAATAATTTCACTCAGCGTGAAGGATGCAAGGTCATGCTTATTGACGAGTTGCGCCCAAAGCGCTTCATGCTGAGGCATATTGTCAGCAAGACAAAGCGGTGCAGGCTCACCCACTGGCATTTTGAACTTTGCCGCAATCGAACCCCAGATATCATGCCAAACCAGCGCGTCGCCATTCACAACGTTATACGTTTCGTTGGCTGCAATCTCGTTTGTCGCTGCAAACTCAGCCACGCGCGCGATCAAACGGCTGTCAGTTGCACCGTTTATATAACGCCCACCACCCGGAAAGCTTAAGGGTAATCCCTGTTCACGCTGCAGCGCTGCGTACGCACCAATCGCCGCGACGATATTCATCGGGCTAAATACCGAATAGCCAAATACGATCTGCGGGCGCAAAATTGTGAAGGTCCAAGCCGCTTTGGTTTGGCGTTCACGTAGTAAATCTTCTTGCAACCAGTAAAAGTTTTTATGTGGATGGCGAGGCCAATGCTCTTTTGCCGGAACACGCGCTGGTTCGACATGGCCGCCGTACGCTTTGGTACCTTGCATCAAGGTGATGTGACGTAATTTCTTCGCGACAGGTTCGAGCGCATCAAGCAAATTGCGAAGCATCGCCTCGTTCACCGCCATCTGTCTAGGGTCTTGCCATCCTGCAACAAGCTCAGGCAACTCATAGAGTGCCGCGTAAAAAATATGCGTGACGTCTGACAGGCCTAGAGCTGCTTGGTCACAGGCTTTGCGATCGGTGAGATCGACACTGACGTGTTGTGCCAAAAATGGCAAATTCACAAAGCGCCTTGAAAGCGCAATCACATTCCAGTCAGGCAAGGCTGCAAAATGATTCAAGGCCGCCGCACCTACCACGCCACTGGCCCCAACAATTAAAATGGTATGTTTTTTTCTTATCACGATGTCAAACGCTAAATTCGGTCAAGGATAGATTCAGTGATGGGTAGATTCGGTCAGGGATAAGCTAAGTGTTTTGCAATAAGTGCTGGCCGCGCAGCGCCGAGCGCAAAGAATCGGGCACCTCGATTTCAAAACCAAGAATCGCGGCCGACAACGCCTTGCCATAGTTGTCTAAGCACAGGCTTCGCGATACGCCTCCGCCTAAGGCACCTTGCGCCACAAAATTCATGGCGTGCAAATTCTCAACTTCATAACGTGTCACTGTGCCTTTAATCGCACCTTTGTAAAAGGCTTTGAGCTTGTCGGCAGTCAGCTGCTCTTTGAGCAATGGGTAAAAGGCCGGCACATAGGCATAGACAGCAATATTTGAGGTATCACCTTTGTCGCCAGAGCGTGCGTGCGCCACATGTTGTAGTTTGACTTTCATGGCTTAGCTCACAAAATAATTGACTGACGCGAACACCTTTTCGCGCGCCACGAGCGATGACCACACGCCGATCACTTCACGGGTGCGATCCTGATGCGGCACGCGCTTGCCCGTGTGCGCAATACCCGACACAGCCATCCCATCGATTTCACGACCAACCTTAGCCGCCTCTTCGCGGGTCTTGGTGCGAGCCGCCACGCGCACGGCCACTTCATAAGGCTCGGGGGCATCAGCGGGTGTTGCTGCGCCATGAATCGCATTCAAACCTAAGTAATCGATTCGAATCTCTTCGGCTTGTAACTTGACGATTTTGAAACGTTCTTCAAGAATTTTCTTAGCCAGCTCGGCACGACGCAAAGCACCAGGGCCGGCATAAAAAAACATATCCTCGCCAATAAAACCTTCCGTACACCCAATCGAGAC
>Ga0114968_10001632_pt1 | contig 17219 bp, 14 predicted proteins | sample M_130807_EF_Meta_FD_87020 | JGI IMG/M metagenome (GOLD analysis project Ga0114968, IMG submission 87020) | Freshwater microbial communities from Lake Montjoie, Canada to study carbon cycling - M_130807_EF_MetaG | ecosystem: Environmental > Aquatic > Freshwater > Lake | place: Lake Montjoie...
GGTGTAAAATAACAGTTCAAATCAATATTGACAGGTGTTGTTTTCAGCAATTCTGAATTGACGTTTGCTGCCCATTTTTGGTAATCAATCACTCTATTCGTTTCACCAGAAAATAATCTTCTGTTTATTGAGCCAATGGGTAATGAATTGGAAACGCCTATTAATCTAAAAATTTCAGCACCTGCTTGTGTTCTAAAATCATAGTAACTTGTAACTTTATCTCCTCTTAATTCCTTGCTAAAGGGTGTTGTAAGTGAATTTAATAAGTTTGAAGGATGTATGGTTATAACATTTACTCTTTCAGGGTTATTGGCCATTAAATTTTTAGCTTCAGTTTGTGCATCTGGGCAATTGGGACAACGTACCCCTGTAAAATCTTCAATCAATACTGTTGAAGCTTGCGGAGCAGGTAATTGTTGAATTAAATAGGTGGTATCTGTGCTAATGTTAGAAGGGGTTAAATTGATATATGGAGGCGTTTCTTTACAAGCAACAAGCAAAGTCAAAACGCTTATAAAAAAGAATATTTTGTTCAATTTCATTGTTTTAAAAATTAGTTACTAAACCTATTCTTACGCCATTAAAAGCAGGCTCTACCCTGCATACACCACCCGTGCAATTTACCCCTTCAACTTGTCTGATATAACCGCCTGTTAAACGCGTATTTTTATAAGTATAGGCACCAAAAAAAGTATAATAATGTACAAGTTCAAATTTCTTGCCTGAAACGGGTTTATTGATATAACCTGGTTCTATATTTACCATATCTCCTATACTAAAAGAGTAATGAGGTGCAATGTTTAATTCAATTAAACCGTTTACAAAGCTGCCTAAATCCTGCTTAGATGTTAAATATTGACCTTCCATTCTGAGCGAACGTGTAGGTGAAAATTTATAAGTAGCCTCTCCAAAAAATGTTTGAGATTGCACATACGGCACACCTGGTTTGGCTTCATACAATTGCTGGTCGTAATTGATCATTTGGTAGCCTAAACTCAATTTAAAAGATTTGTTGAATTTGTGTTGAACCTCAATGTTGTATTCTCTGAAATACCGGCGTTTATCTGCACCTGAAAATCCAAGCGTTTGCAAGTTCATATTGTTCAAAGCCGTTGCCAATGAATAGTTGAAATTGATTTGACTCTGGTGTTTTTTCAAAAACTTTGGTTTGTAGCTCAATTCAACCTGAAGACCATTTTCGCCAAACTCTTGCGTGAACGCATTGTATCTTGCCAATAATCGGTACACATTTTGTTTGGTGATACTTGGTAAATAGGCAATCATTCCTAAGTTTTGATTTTCGAGAGGAGAAGTTCTCAAAGAAAATTTATTGATATAGCGGTATTGTGCATTCAAGCCAAAACCTTTTTGCGAGTAAGAAAAACTGGTTAAAAATACTTTTCCAGCATGCAATTCCATGCGGTTTGTATTCGGATTGATGATGGCTTCATCTGATTTCTGTGCATACTCAACACTCCAAGTCATGTTTTTATAACGAAGGGTATTGTACAAGGAAACAGCAAATACATTGTAAGTAGGCAAGAACCTGTTTTCTATCGCATAGTTGTTGATACTTGCAGCAATCACATCCATGGTATTGTTGTCGATGGTTCTATTGACCACACCAATACCAGGGTTCAAACTGAAGTTTTCGTTGATTTCAAACAAGTGTTCTAAGTTGGCTCCTTTAACAACAACGGGTCTTACATCAAAACGGAATTTTTGCAAACCAGTAAAGGCTTTGAAACTGGTATTGGTTGTTGGGTTCCATCTCAACCTAGCTCCTTGAACGGCAAAATCTAATCCTAAATTTCGGTCTTCGTATGCTCTAAAAATCATTCCCGAAGCAATTTGGTCATAGAAATAACCTGCAGTAACATCTAATTTGTCAAATTTTTTACTAACGCTCCACATGCCCAATCCACTCTTTGTATAGGCCTCTTGAGGATTCATCAATGGTGAATTGTTAAACAAGTCATACCTTAAAGTAACCGCATAACCGCTGTATTTGTAGTTAAGCAAAAGCCAAGCATCTGTACTCGACAATTGTTTTTGGTATTGGGTTGTATTGGCCCCAATGCTACTGTCTTTTACGTAAAACTGGTTATTGGTTTGAAAATTCCCTGAAAACTCTCCTTTTTCTTGGCTTTTATCTTCTTGAGCAGTTACATAGATGCTACATAGAAGCAATAGGTAAATAAGTAAATTTAACTTTTTCAACATGGCTCGAAATCTTATTTTCCTTTAAATGGAACTTCAATGGCATCACCCCAAAGTCCTTCAATATCGTAAAAGCCTCTTAAATCTTTTTGGAAAACGTGTGCAACTACATCTATATAATCGGTAAGTACCCATTCTAAGTTTTCATATCCTTCCCTGTGCCAAGGATTTTGGTTGAGGTTCTTTTTTACCTCATCTTCTAAACTTTTTGAAATGGCCTCTACTTGTTTGTCATTGCTTGCATGACTAATGACAAAGAAATCAGCTGAAGCGCCTTTTAATTTTCTCATGTCTAAGATGCGAATGTCTTCTGCTTTTTTCTCAAACATTCCTTGCGCAACCGTTAAGGCAAGCAAAGTGCCTTCATCTAGGATTTGTATGCTTGATTCCGCTTTTTTACGCGTAGTTTTAGGGGTTTTAAGCTCTTTTTCTGCAGCTTTAACTGCGGTTTTTGCTTTGCTTACGGTAGCTTTTTTAGGGGTACTTGCTTTTTTAGCTGCAACTTTTTTTGCAGGTGTTTTCTTTGCAGGCGTTTTTTTTTCGATGCTTTTGGCCATTTTTACAGTAAAAATATTTACGCAAAATAACCTTTTTCCTCAATATGAATTCAATTACAGGCAATCATCTCATATTTATTGAAGAGACTGATTCATCAAATGAAGCTTTAAAACTAGAGGAGCTCAGGCAGAAATTGCCTGAAGGTACAGTTTTGTACACCAATTTTCAGCAAAAAGGGAAAGGGCAATTAGAGGCAAAATGGGAATCAAATGCCAATGAAAATTTATTGCTAAGTGTATTGTACCATCCTCAATTCTTAAAAATTGAAGAGCAAATGTATTTAAACATAGCGGTTTCAATTGCTTGCAGACAATTTTTGGCAGAGGTAATGCCAGCTGAAAAAATAGAAATCAAATGGCCAAATGACCTTGTGGTAAGAGGGGCTAAAATAGCAGGAATTTTGATTGAAAGTTCCATAGCAGGAACAAAATTAAAATCAAGTATCGTTGGCATAGGTATCAATATCAACCAAACAAAATTTGCAATTGAAAACGCATGCTCCTATGCTTCAATTACAAACCAGGAAATGAATTTAGCAGATGCCCGTAAAAAAATATTTCATTGCCTAGATGCAGCTTATACACTTTTACAAATGCGTAAATTTGAGCAGTTAAAAAATCTTTACGAAGCGCATCTTTTACACAAATCAAAAGCGGCTAAATTTATAGTGAAAGGGGAGGAACTAACAGGTCAAATTATGGGCATAGGCAACCAAGGCAAGCTATTTGTGATGATAGATGGTGAAATAAAAAGTTTTATGAATAAAGAGCTTGTATATTGTACGCTGAAAAGTGAAAATGAATAAATTTACCATTGATATCGGAAACACTGGAATCAAAATAGCATTGTTCCAAAACCAACAAATGGCTTGGTGCAAACATATTGCTGATTTAAGCCCAGAACAACTGGAACAATTGATGGAAGCACATCAAGTAAAACATGTCATCGCCAGTAATGTGTCTGCTCGTTCTATGTCAGCATTTATGCAAGTCAAAGGATTTGTTTTGCTTTCTCCAAATTTGAAAATGCCATTCGAAAATTTATATGCCAGTCCAGAAACTTTAGGTGCTGATCGCATGGCTTTGGCAGCAGCTTCTCAATTTTTTCAAAAGGGTAAAAACTGTATGGTGTTCGATGCTGGAACCTGCTTAACCATGGACTTGGTTAATAATCAAGGGCAATATCTGGGTGGTTTTATCAGTCCCGGTTTACAAATGCGCTTGAACAGTATGCATCAATTCACGGGTAAATTGCCTCAATTAACGGCTGTTATGCCTGAGCATTTGATTGGCAATACCACAGCAGCTTGTATGCAAAGTGGGGCATACCATGGTATGATTGCAGAAATAGAACAAAGTATTCAACAGCTCAAAACTCAGTTTACAAATTTACAGGTAATACTTTGTGGAGGAAACGCTGAACTTTTGTCAAAACAACTTAAAAGCCCGTTATTTGTTGAGAAGAACCTGCTCATGTATGGGCTTCATTTAATTTTAGATTTGAATGTTTAAAAACTGTTTTAGTTATGCTTGGCTATTTGTGTTTTTGTTGATTGGTCAAAACATCATGGCTCAGAATATTACGAGTTCTCCTTATTCGATGCTTGGCATTGGCGAACCAGTTTATTCGGGTAATGCCAATTTTTTGTCAATGGGTCAAATAGGTCAGGGAATACGTCAAAACGCGCTGATCAATGCTTCAAACAGTGCCTCTTTTGGCGCCTTGAAACAAACCAATATAGAGGCAGGTCTAGCCTTAAGTAATGCTGAAATCTTTACAGCCAATCAAAAAACGAGCAATAGCAACGCATGGTTATCTTATATCAATTTTGGCATGCCCCTTTCAACCAAAAAAGAAATGGGAATTTCATTTGGATTGGCTCCATTTTCATCAATTGGGTACCAAATTAATTCTATAGATAGTGTTAAAAACGACACCTTCATGGTGCCTATTAGCAAATTATTTTCAGGAAATGGTGGCTTAAGCAAAGTGCATTTGGGCTATGGAATGAGATTGTATAAAAATGTTTCAATTGGCATCGATTATCAATATATTTTTGGCCAATTAAAACATACCAATCAATTGATCATTCCAAGCCAGTACAATATGTTTGGTTTGAACCAAGACATTGATGTGTATGCTTCTGGATCAGCCATTAATCTAGCCGCTCAGTACAACCAGTTTTTTAATTACTTCAACAAATCAAAGCAAGTAGACAGTATTCAATTTATTCTAGGGCTTAATTTCAGACCCAATGCTTCATTGGCAGCAGACCAACAATTATTGGTAAGAACTTTGCCTGTTGGATTTGGTATTGGTACAAAAGACACCATTGTTAACCAAGTTCAGCAAAAAGGAACTTTGGTTTTACCTTCTATGTTTCAAGTAGGTTTTAGTTTGGGGAAAGCTGAAAAATGGGTTTTGGCTTCAGATATCAGGTTTACAGATTGGACCCAATACCGTTTGTTCGATGCCAAAGATTCTTTGCAAAATGCCTTTGGATTTAGCATTGGTTATGCTGTTTGTCCAGACCCATATCAATACAAAAATATTTTTAAAAGAACAACTTACAGAGTAGGTTTCAGGTACGACCAAAGTCCAGTTAAAATAGCAAACCATTCACTCAATGAAATAGGTTTGAGCGCAGGTTTGGGCTTCTCCATGGGTCGATCAAAATCTACCTTAAATATTGGCGTTGAGTTTATCAAAAGAGGCAATACGGGCGATCAACAAATTCAAGAAAACTATTTTAAATTGGTGCTTGGAATCAATTTTGCAGATCGTTGGTTCAATAGGTACAGGTATGATTAATAAAATAGCTGTTTTATTGTTTTTGTCTAGCCTACTATTCGCTTGTAGTAACAAAGATATCGACAAGGTTAAAATCTCTTCTAATTCTGGCTTGATTCCAACTGAAAGAGGAATCAATATCAGCATCAATTATACCGATAGTGGGTATTTAAAAGCCCGAGTATATGCTCCTTTATTAGAAAGGTACAGCAATGAAGAACTCAATTATTCTGAAATGAAACAAGGCATCAAAGCCTACTTTTATGAATCGAACGGAAAAGTGACCAGTTTTATCAAAGCCAAATATGCCAAGCGCAATGAAAGAACTTTGAGCATGTTGGTGAAAGACAAAGTTGAAGTGGTAAATGATGAAGGTGATACCATTCAAACCGAAGAGTTGATTTGGGATGAAACCAAAGATTTAATTTCTACGGATAAACATGTCAGCATTAAAAGTAAAGATAAAATCATCTACGGAACAGGCTTAGAAACCAAAACAGATTTCAAGCATCCTAAAATTTTTAACATCAAAGGAATTGTTTATTTAAATAAATAAAGATGGATAATTGGATTCTAAGAAACTGGCTAATTATTTCTATTGCAGCTTTACTTGTAGGTTTTTGGATATCTTTTTTTGAAGATTTCGTAACAGGAAAAGCCTATCTTTTTTTTATCATAGCCATCGTTTTTTTTCTGTATTGGCTCAGAAAAAAAGGCAAAATTTAGGTGTGAATCCAGCGTGTTTTTAGTACGCAAAAAGCTTTCAAACCTTCAGGTCCCAATTCCTTGCCAAATCCAGATTGTTTGCAACCTCCAAACGGAAACCGTACATCACTTTTAACAATTTGGTTGATGTACACCATTCCCGTATTAATTTGATTAGAAATATTGATTCCGTTTTCAATGTTTTTGGTCCAAATACTACAACCCAAGCCATACACGGTGTCATTGGCCAATTCAATGGCTTCAGTTTCATTTTTAAAACTAAAAATACTCAAAACTGGGCCAAACAATTCTTCATTGTAAGCAGCCGAATTTTTGGGAATATTTTTTATGACCGTAGCAGGGAAGAAGAAACCCATTTCAGGAATATTTTTTTCTTGATACACCAATTCTGCTCCTTTTTGAAGGCTATCCTTTACTTGTCTTTCTAGGGTTTGTTTCAAGTCTTTTCTGGCAAGTGGTCCCATACTTGTCTCAGGAAGAAGGGGGTCGCCGTATTGAAATGTTTTTAGTTTTCCAATCAATAAATCTTCGAAATCTTTTAGCAAGGATTGGTGAACAATAAAACGCTTTGCAGACACACAACTTTGTCCATTGTTTTGAAATCTTGAAAAAACAGCATGGTCTATCACTTGGTCTAAATCGGCATCTTCACAAATTATAAAAGGGTCGCTGCCACCCAATTCCAATACAACTGGTTTGATGGCTTTTCCTGCCAACGCAGCAACAGCAGCACCCGCTCTATTGCTTCCCGTCAAAGTAAGCGCCGCAATTTTAGGATGCGCAATCAATTCAGCAATTTGTTTTTCATCGGCCAAAATACTTTGCAACAAGCCCTTCGGAAATCCAGCTTTGTCAAACAAAGATTGAAGCGTTAAACAGCTCATGGGTACATTGGGTGCTGGTTTAATCAGCACAGCATTCCCACTCATGACGGCTGGAATTGCACTTCTTATAATTTGCCAAATGGGAAAATTCCAAGGATAAATACCTAAAACAATGCCCATGGGTACCTGTATTTTTTCTACACTCAAATGGGCATCTACTTGTACTTTTTCTGAAGCTAAAATACTAGCAGCATGTTGGGCATAGTAACCGCATACACTTGCCGATTTTAGAATTTCAGCCTTTGCATGTTCAAAGGTTTTGCCCATTTCTTTACATGCAATTTCTGCCAATTTGTTTGCTTCTTTTTTTAAGAGCTCGGCTAAATTTAGCAAGAAAATTGCACGTTGTTCAATAGGAAGTAATGCCCATTCTTTTTGAGCAATTTGAGCTTGGTTGATGGCATGCTGAATTTCATCATTGCTGCTTTGTTGAAATTCAGCAATCAATTCTTCGTTAAACGGATTGATACTTTGAAAAATATGCATCTAAAAAAATTAACTCAAACCAACAATTTCACCATCAACTACATCAATTTGCATTGCCGATGGCACTTTAGGTAAACCAGGCATTCTCATGATTTCTCCTGCAACAGCAACAACAAAACCAGCGCCATTGTTTAAAACCAAATTTTCAAAATGAATGGTAAAGTTTTCCGCAGCACCTACCAATGCAGCATTGTCAGTAAATGAAAACTGCGTTTTTGCAATACAAACGGGTAATTGATCTGCACCTAATTCTTGTATTTTTTTCAAAGAAGCCTTGGCTTGCTTGCTGAAACTGATGCCATTCCCTTTGTATATTTTACGAACAATTTTTTCAAGTTTTACTTCAATACTGTCATTCAATTCGTAGGTATGCTCAATGGCTTTTACGCTGGCATTTTCTGCAATTTCAATCACTTTCTTTGCCAAAGCTACCGCACCATCTCCACCTTTAGCAAAACCTTCATTGATGGCAAAATGGGTTCCTTTTTCAGTACACCAATTTTCAATAAATGAAATTTCTTCTTCGGTGTCAAATCCAAATTTATTGAGCGATACAACCACTGCTTGTCCAAATCCTTGTAAGTTTTCAATATGGCGCTCTAAATTTTTCAAGCCAATTTTCAAGCCTTCTAAATTGGGTTGTTTGATGAGTTTTTCATCAATTCCTCCATGTAGTTTTAGAGATTGGGTAGTAGTCACCAAAACGCTTGCTGCAGGTGTTAAGCCCATTTCTCTGCACTTGATATTTAGGAATTTTTCCGCACCCAAATCACTTCCAAATCCAGCTTCAGTAATGGCATATTCACCATAATTCAATGCAGCTTTTGTGGCCATTATTGAATTGCATCCATGGGCAATATTTGCAAAAGGACCTCCATGAATAAATGCAGCGCCACCCTCTATCGTTTGTACCAAATTGGGCTGGAAAGCATCTTTTAGCAAGGCAATCAAAGCGCCACCTACGCCCAAATCTTTTACATAAAAGGGAGTATTTTCGTAGGTGTAGCCAATGAATATACGGTCTATTCTGTTTCTCAAATCTGTTAAATCTTTCGATAAACAAAAAATGGCCATGATTTCACTGGCAGGTGTAATGTCAAATCCTGTTTCTGCAGGAATACCGTTTGTGCTGCCATTCAAACCAGAAATCAAATAACGCAATGAGCGGTCATTTACATCTAATACACGTCTCCACAAAATTTGTTTCAAAGCCTGAGGAGTGCCTTTGTTAAAATAATTATAATTGTCAATTAAAGCAGCTAAGGTATTGTTTGCACTTGTAATGGCATGAAAATCGCCAGTAAAATGCAAGTTGATATCTTCCATTGGCAATACTTGAGAATACCCACCACCCGCAGCTCCACCTTTCATTCCAAAGCAAGGGCCTAAAGAAGGTTCTCTCAAAGCCAGAATGGCATTTTTGCCCAATTTATGTAAGCCTTGCGCCAATGAAATAGAAGTGGTAGTTTTACCAGAACCGCTTTTATTTGGCGTGGTAGCTGTTACCAAAATCAATTTGCTTTTTGCAATTTTAGCCTCATCAAAATCTACCAATACTTTTGCTTTGTATTTGCCATATTGTTCAATTTTGTCGGCATCAATTCCTATTGAATCGGCAATTTGTTGAATGGGTTTGAGTACACATGCATGTGCAATTTCTATATCTGATTTCATCACTTATTTTAAATTTAAAATGGTTCTTTCAATGATATCACAAGCCTCGTGCATCTGAGATTCATTGATCACCAAAGGCGGCGCAAAGCGAATGATATCTCCATGGGTTTGTTTGGCCAATAATCCATGTTCTTTCAATTTCAAACATACATCCCAAGCACTTTGGTTATTGCCAAAAGGTTTGATCACAATTGCATTCAGTAAACCTTTGCCTCTTACAATTGAAACCAAATCGGTTTTCTGCATCAATTGCTCCATTCTAAACCTAAATACTTGGCCCATTTTATCCGCATTTTCTGCAAGATTTTCTTCCTTCAAAACTTCAAGGGCAGCCATTGCAACAGCACAAGCCAAAGGGTTGCCTCCATAAGTAGATCCGTGTTCCCCAGGTTGAATGGTGAGCATAATTTCATCATTGGCAAGCACTGCTGAAACAGGTAACAATCCACCAGACAAAGCTTTTCCTAAAATCAAGATATCGGGTTTCACATCTTCATGGTCGCAAGCCAATAATTTCCCTGTTCTACACAAACCCGTTTGTACTTCATCTGCAATCATCAATACATTGTATTGGCTGCATAATTCTCTCACTGATTTTAAATAACCTTCGTCTGGAACTACCACCCCTGCTTCTCCTTGAATAGGCTCAAACATAAATGCTGCAATGTTTGAATTGCTTGCAAAAGCTTGTTCTAATGCTTGGAGATTATTGTAAGGAATTAATTTAAAACCTGGCATGAAAGGGCCAAATCCAAGATAAGAACTAGGATCGTTAGAAGAGCTAATGGCAGCCATTGTTCTGCCCCAGAAATTGCCTTCAACAAATAAAATTTCAGCTTGGTTTTCGGCAATGCCTTTCACCTTGTAGCCCCATCTTCTGGCAAGTTTAATAGCAGTTTCTCCACCCTCAACACCTGTGTTCATAGGCAATACTTTATCGTAACCAAAATAATTACAGATGTATTTTTCGTATTCGCCCAATAAATTGTTATGAAATGCCCTGCTGGTTAAGCTAATTTTTTGTGATTGTTGAATGAGCGCTTGTACAATTTTAGGATGACAATGCCCTTGATTCACGGCAGAATAAGCCGATAAAAAATCAAAGTATTGATTGCCGTCTGTATCCCAAACATGCACGCCAACTCCTTTGTCCAAAACTACAGGAATGGGGTGGTAATTGTGAGCGCCATAATGGTGCTCTAAATCGATATAGTAAGTAGCTGCTGCTTTCATAATAAATATAATTAATGAGAAAAATAATTGGTGTTGATTTAGAATTTTAAATTCAAACCAAACATGATATGTTTTTGTTCTAAATACCTTGCTGGGTTGGAAGGAGGGGGGCCACTCGAACCCAATCGTGGGTCGTTGTAACGTGGATCCATCCATGAATCGGGCACATTGTCGCCTGTTTGATAAGCTTTGCCAGTAACGGGGTTGATAATGGCTGCATTTTGATTGTCAAACAAATTGGTAATTTGAACATTCATGCCAAAATAATACGATTTGGTTTTCCACCATCTTGAAATGGTCAAATCTACCCAAAACCAATCAGTTCCTCTCTTGCTCCATTTTGCATTTGGATCGGGGTCTACCACATAAATTGGGCGTCCTGTATTCGGATCATTTCTGTCGAACACATAAGGCGTGTACCTCACACCAGAGCGGAAAACGCTTTCAATATAAATACTGAAATGGTTCAACCAAGATTTTCCTAAATACCCTTCTTTGTTTTCAAATTTGAAAATATGGTTGGTTTTGAAATCATAAGGTACGTCCCAAGGCAAGTAATATTCACGAGTATCTTCGGTATTTCCACTTGCCAATAAATCTTTCAATTTGTCATTTGCTGAAGCACTTTGTCCTGTGGTCATCATATAGGTTAGCGAGGCTTGGCCTTGGTAAATGGTACCAATGCGCTTGATATAATTCAACTCAATCCCTCTTGAACGGGCATAATCAGAATTGATGCGAATGGTACGTGTAACATCTCTACCTGTGATATCTGGAATGACAACAGAAGCAGCGCTCACGAAATCATATTTGTCTTTCCAAAATGCAGCAACTGTTAAGGCATCGTTGCTGGTCAATTGACTTTTCAATCCCAATTCGTAACTGATATCCACTTCTGGGTTCAAGTTCGGGTTTCCAACTCTTGCCAATGTAGATCGATCTTGGTAATTGGGGTCAAGACCAGGATATATAAAACTTGGATGTGGTAAAATGGTGGTATGACCATAATTGAAATACAACATTTTATTTTCAGCAATAGGGAAGGTTGCATTGATTTTTGGTAAGAATCGGAATTTGTAACGCAGGTCTCCAATTTGAGTAGTCGAATTCAAATAATCTTGTCTCATCGATTCTAAGATGGGTGATTTTGGATTGCCCACCGCATCGTCAATATACTTTCCTGGAGCCCAATATTCGAACCTGCCTCCAATACTTGCTACCAAGCCTTTGTATTTGATTTGGTCAGTGATAAAAAATCCACCTCTTCTTGGTTTCACAGTCCATAAATCACTCTGCGAACCCAATCGGTCTGATTGTGTAAAAGTACCATCAGGCAATTGCAAGGGTGCGCCAATCCAAGGTCTTTGTACATCAATCCAAAGCATGTCTTGGAATTTCATTTCAAAACCAAAACTCAATTTGTTAAGTGAATTTCTGCTGAATAAATTTCCTTGTGCTTTCACTACATACTCCTCTAAATAATGGTGATGCCATAAAGTAGCAATTCCATTGTTGTTGTAAAAACCAGAAGGATTGCTTACCCATACTACCGAACCAGAACCAGTAGGGTAAATTTCTACTGGATAGGTATTGATAGAACTTGGGTCAAACACTTGGTTAACCGATTGAGGTCTCCAAGGCAAGCCATTGGCATCGGCTCTCAATTGAACGCAAAGTCTTGAAAGCGTGGCATTGTAACTGAATCTTTTTGAAACCGAATGTTTGAAGTTCAACATTTGCATAGAAGCATCATGCGTGAACGTATTGGCATTGTCCATTTGTTGACTAAATGGGTATTGAAAGCCGGGTTGATAAGGCGCATCGTTTCCAAAAATCCTCAACATGTTCACATCTTGGTTGATGGTCACACTTTTCATCACAGTTGCGGTCAAAATTTTGCCCTTCTTAAAATCGTAATTCAATTTAAAAAGTGCACTCCAACGGTTGTCTTGATAAGGAGCCAAATTGGTAGCCCCAAAACCTTGTTCTGCCATCAAAGAGGAATTCAATTGATTGGCTGGATTTTTATAAAACTCATCGCTAAAACTACCTCTTAAGGCCATATTTCCTTTGAGTCTGTTGTCAAATAATTTCTTGAACAATGGAGAGCCCATGGTCAATTCTGCCAATTGGCTATTGAATGCACTTCTGTACTTGTTGTTAAAGCCAAATTGGTCTCGTTTGTAGGTAGCACTTACATCTAATTTATTGCCTGCGGTTTTTGTTTTCGCACTCACTACACCAGCTGTTGCATCGCCAATTTCTGCACCAATTCCACCTGTTGTAATTTCAATTTCTCCAATGGCATTGGCGCCAATATCCAAACCAAAACCAGTACCCGCCATAGGGTCAGTTACTGAAACGCCGTCAATATAAGTTCCTGTTTCGTAGGTTCTGCTTCCTCTGATACTCACACCTGCCGGAGATTGAATAATTCCTGGTTGTGTATTGATGATTTTTTGCAATTGACGGGCAGGGGCCAATTCTATGTTCTCTTGTGAAATGGCATTGACTGATTGTCCTTTTTCTATATCAATCAATGGTTTTTTACCAATAACCACCACTTCATCAATATTGGCTGTTGCCTCTGCCAATTGAATGGTACCCAGGTCTTTGTTTTCGTTGGCTTTGAGTTTGATGCCCGTTTGGATGACTTTTTTATAACCAATGTAAGATATCTCTAAATTGTATTCACCCGGTTTGATGCCTTTGATTGTAAACTGCCCATTGGCATTGGTTGCAGTTCCAAAGCCTGTCCCTTGAATCAATACAGTTACACCTATCAATTCTGATTGGTCTTTTTTATCAATGATTTTACCGTTAATGTTTGCTAAGTTCTGAGCAAACAATTGGCTGCTAATGGTAAAAATCAGTAAGATGAATAATCCTCTTTTCATAATGGCAAGCCTGCAAATTAGGATAAAACTTGCTAATTTGAAAAGAAGCCCATCTCTGTAACCAAAAAATAAAAATTGTCTAGGTAATTGAAAATTAAAATTACTCGCAAGTATCTTGAAATCAGCTTATTTTAATAATTTTAACTGACAAAATGCGCCAAATACAAGGAAATATGTCTTGAATATTGATTAAAGCGGACAGATTCCTATTTTTGTAGCCATAACATTAAGCACATGTCATTAGAAATTAAAGTACCTACTGTAGGTGAATCTATCAATGAAGTTACCATTGCTCGCTGGAACAAAAAAACAGGAGATTACGTAGAAATGGATGAGCTTATTTGTGAGTTGGAATCAGACAAAGCAACATTTGAATTAAATGCAGAAAAGGCAGGTATATTAACAGTTATTGCCAACGAAGGGGATACCATTGCCATTGGTGCCTTAATTGCTAGCATTGATACCAGTGCTGCAAAACCTGCGGGTTCAGCTCCTGCTGCACCAAAAGCAGAAGTAAAAAAAGAAGCACCAGCTCCAGTTAAATCAGAAAAAAATGACACCTATGCAAGCGGAACTCCAAGTCCGGCTGCTGCTAAAATATTGGCTGAAAAAGGAATTACTGCTACAGATGTAAAAGGCTCTGGTAAAGATGGTAGAATTACCAAATCAGATGCCATGAATGCCAGCTTAAAAGTTGTATCAAACGAAAGCAAAACACGTGAAGAAAGAAAAGAGAAAATGACCTCTTTGCGTAAAACTGTAAGCAAACGTTTGGTGGCTGCTAAAAACGAAACGGCCATGTTAACTACTTTCAACGAAGTAGACATGAAGCCAATCATGGACTTAAGAAACCAATACAAAGCACAGTTCAAAGATCAGTTTGGGGTGAATTTGGGTTTCATGAGTTTCTTTACCAAAGCGGTTTGTGTAGCTTTAAAACAATTCCCAGCAGTCAACGCCTACATTGACGGAGAAGAAATTATTTACCACGATTTTTGCGATATCTCAATTGCAGTAAGTGCACCTAAAGGTTTGGTGGTTCCAGTGATTCGCAATGCTGAAAGTTTAAGCTTGGCAGAAATTGAAAAGGAAGTAGCAACATTGGCTGGTAAAGCAAGAGACAACAAATTGACCTTACAAGAAATGACAGGTGGTACTTTCACCATCACCAATGGTGGGGTGTTCGGTTCTATGATGAGTACGCCAATCATCAATCCGCCTCAATCTGCTATTTTAGGCATGCATAACATTGTAGAAAGACCAGTAGTAAGAGATGGTCAAATTGTGATCAGACCTATGATGTATTTGGCTTTGAGTTACGATCACCGCATTATTGATGGAAGAGAAAGCGTTGGTTTCTTGGTGAAAGTAAAACAATGTTTAGAGAACCCAAGCTTGTTGTTGACAGGTGGTCAAGACCCTAATAAAATGGTTTTGGGCTTGTAATTATTGACCCTTATTTAAATCTCTTAATTTTTTGTATTTCAAATACACCTCCTTTGCCGTTAAAGTGGCAATGAGCAATCCATTCTTGCCATCCAGAAAACCCAGTTTAAATAGATAATCTCTCGTAAATCTGAAAACAGGGCTCAATACAATTTTAAAAGAAGAAGATTTTTTCCCAGCTTCATGATAGGCCTTTGCGGCGATGGCTGCATAATTTTCAATTTTATTGCGGTGTTCTTCAATACTGGTATAGCTCCAATGCAATAAATTTCCTTTCAATTCAAGGGCTTGTATGTTTTCAGGAATTTCTATTTTATCATGTGGATTTTTGCCCCCCCATTTGCCAATATGCTTGTCAAATAACCTGATTTTTTTATCACTGCGCCAAGCCCCAAAATTGATCCATTGCCCACAATAATTGTTGTATCTGTTCAAGGTATATGCCTTTGCTGGTGCTGGCTTGTTTTTGATTTTTAACAGTTCTTGTATCAAAGTTTCATCCAATGCTTCATCGGCATCCAATGACAAAACATAATCGAATTGTGTATAAGAGATGGCCTTGTTTTTTTGTGCAATATGTCCAAGAAATTCTTGATTGAAAACCATGGCTCCAGCAGCTTTTGCAATGTTAACTGTTTCGTCTTTTGAGTTGGAATCCAATACAACAATTTCATCCGCAACCAATTTCAAAGATTGCAAACACCTACCAATATTGTTTGCTTCATTGTATGTAATAATGGCTGCGCTAATTTTCATTTTCTTATTTGTTAGCGATGAAAAATGCCCTTAGTTTGGCAAAATAATATGCGAGATTTTTTTTCAATTCAAGGCTTTCATCTGCTGAAAAATCTTGCCCTAATTTCAAAACAGATTTGTAAAAATAAGAAGCTGGGATTCCCCATTTTTGGGCAAATTGTTTGCGTCCATCGTTGCGCTTTACCCTGCCCGTAGATTTGCTTTGAAAATGATAGACCATGCTGGCTGCAATTCCCTTGAAATCGCGAACGCCATGCTGCCATAATTTCATTGAAAAATCGGGGTCGCTGTACATGCCTGGGCTAAATTCTTCACTGTATCCACCTACTTGCAAAAACAATTCTTTAGGAACAAGACTCGGCGGCCAGCTTGCACCAAACCAGTTTTTTCTGTGCTGTGTTTTTGTAAAAGCCAACAACTCATTTTCTTTGAAAGTACTCACATCTTTCCCAAAATCATAAGGAGCAATATTGCATAGATTGGCAGATTCGCTGGGCTCAATCATGGTTCCACTCAAATACCAATTGTTTTGAGGCATTGCCATTGCTTCATTCCATAAATGTAAATCCCAATCAGGACATACATACATATCGTCATTCAAGAATAAAATATACTTGGTATTGGCCAATTCGGCCAGGGCATTGATGGCGTAACAAACACCCGCATTGCTGCTAGAATGCGTGTAGTCGATGTTTTGAGCTTGAATCCATTCCAAAGTACCATCCACCCCTTCGTTTACATGTACAACAATTTGGTGCTTGAATGCAGAATTTTTATGAATGGATTGAATGCACAATTGGAGCATTTCCAAGTTGTTCCAGCTAGGGATGAGAATGCTAAACTTGTTTTCTGACAGAAAACTTGTTTTGGGAAAAGGAACAATTGCTGGTTTTGGAAAATTCATGCTTCGCTCAAAATCGAATAATGAGCAAATATACAGAAGCAAATTGGTCTAATGAATAGGAATTTACTTTTCAATCACGTACAATAAATTTACCTTTGTTGCCATAAAAAATAAAAATCTATTCAAATGAAATACGATGTAACCGTTATTGGATCTGGACCTGGTGGGTATGTGGCTGCAATTCGTTGTGCGCAATTAGGATTTAAAACTGCATTGATAGAAAAATATTCAACTTTGGGCGGCACCTGCTTAAATGTGGGCTGTATCCCTTCAAAAGCTTTATTAGACAGTTCAGAACATTTCCATAATGCTACGCATCATTTTGAAACCCATGGTTTGGAGGTAAAAGGCATTGAAGTGAATTTGGCCAAAATGATTGAGCGTAAAAATGGGGTCATCAAACAAACATGTGATGGCATCGATTTCCTCATGAAAAAAAATAAAATTGATGTTTTTCATGGCATGGGCTCATTTGTGAATGCCAATTTGATTCTGATTGACGGCGAAAAATCGCAGCAAATTGAAACCGATAAAGTCATCATTGCTACTGGTTCAAAACCTGCCAGTTTACCGGGCATTGAATTAGACAAAAAAAGAATCATTACCTCTACAGAAGCCTTGAACATGAAAGAAATTCCAAAACAC
>Ga0114968_10001635_pt1 | contig 17203 bp, 21 predicted proteins | sample M_130807_EF_Meta_FD_87020 | JGI IMG/M metagenome (GOLD analysis project Ga0114968, IMG submission 87020) | Freshwater microbial communities from Lake Montjoie, Canada to study carbon cycling - M_130807_EF_MetaG | ecosystem: Environmental > Aquatic > Freshwater > Lake | place: Lake Montjoie...
AATCGGAATCAGCGCGGCCATGTCGTAGGACTGCAGATCCGGCTCTGCGGCGACGTCGATGGCACCCTCGGCTACCAGCATGTGGGACCAGAAGTCTCCGTAAGCCCGCTGTCGCCAGGTCGTGTCGAGCAAGGTCTGCAGACCGTCAGCGCATCCGCGCTCGGCCCAGCCGCGCGAATCGGAGTAGGAGAAGGACGCATCGGACAGTGCCTGCACCGCGCTGACCCGAAGGTGGCGCGGCGTGTCCGAGCCGGGATCGAGCGTGAATGCGCCCGAGCCCAGCGTCGCCCACCACCGACGTCCCATGGCGGGTGCGGAGACCACGCCCGTGATGACGTCGGTGCCGTCCATCAGGCCGATGAGAGTGGCCCACACGGGCACTCCACGCACATAGTTCTTCGTGCCATCGATCGGATCCAGGATCCAGCGGCGCGAGGAGTCCAGCCTGTCGGATCCGTACTCCTCGCCGAGAATGCCGTCGTGCGGGCGATGCTCGCCGATCGCCTCGCGCAAGGCCCGCTCAACGGCCTGATCGGCCTCCGTCACCGGCGTGAGATCAGGCTTGGTGTGCACCTCAAGGTCGCCAGCGCGAAACCGCTTCATGGAATGAGCGTCGGCGAGGTCGGCGAGGTGCAAGGCCAGTTGCAGGTCATCCATCACACGGTGAACCTATCCGCCTAGAGTTCAGGTGTGGGTCTTGACACCATCGGTGGATTGCCAGTGCATGCACTCGTGGTGCATGTTTCCGTGGTCCTCCTTCCCGTGACGGCTCTGGGGGCCATCTTGATCGCGTTGACACCGGCGTGGTCTCGCAGGTTCGGGATCGTCGTGGTGCTGATATCAGTGGTGGCCGCCATCGCCACGGTGGTCTCCAAGGAATCCGGCGAACAGTTGGCCACTCACGTGGGGGTGCCGGACCCGCACGCGCAGCTGGGCGACAAGCTCCCATTATTCGCGGGATGTCTCGTCGTCGTGGTGCTGATTCTGTGGCTGTGTGATCGGGGTATCCCCGCCAACCGGTCCCGACCGTTCTGGCTGGTCATCCTCGCGATCGTGGTGATCGCCGTGGCGCTGGTGACCGCATGGTGGACGATCCGCGTGGGTGATTCCGGAGCCCGCGCGGTGTGGGAACCCATCCTGCAGAAGGCCACCAACTGACCCCAGCGTCAAGGTCACTGTCGACACGATCTGGGTCAAGTTTCGGCACGCGCCGCGGTGGTCGGCGATGTCGACGGTGCACTCAGTCGCGTTCCGGGTCGTCTCGGTGGCCCTTGACCCTGGCGAGCAGTACATCGAGGTGTGTCACGTGCGCTAGCCCGAATGAACGAATGCCGGGGGTATCGATGATCCAGCCACCGTGGGGCAGTGGCATGGCGATCACGCTTGTGGAGGTGTGCCGACCCTTCCCGGTGATGTCGTTGACCGCGCCCGTGAGTCGGTGAGCCTGTGGCAGCAGCCCGTTGACGAGCGTGGACTTGCCCACGCCAGAATGTCCCAGCAGAACGGTGCTGTGGCCGACGAGTCGTTCGTGAAGACCTGCCGGAGCCAGCCTGTCCCGGCCGAGGAGGATCGGAATGTCCAGCGGTGCATAGGTCTGGACCAGAAGATCAGCCGAACCCAGGTCCGTCTTGGTGATGATGAGCATCGGCTCGATGCCCGCGTCGTAGGCCGCCACGAGGGCACGATCGATAAGCCCCAGGCGAGGTTCAGGGTTTGCTGCCGCCGTCACGATGGCCAGCTGAGTGGCGTTGGCCACCACCACACGCTCCACTGGATCGTCGTCATCTGCTGTGCGTCGCAACACCGAACTGCGCTCGTGACGTCGAACGATGCGCCCCTGCGTATCGGAATCACCCGTGACATCACCGACGATGTCGACGACATCGCCCACCACGATGCCCTTGCGACCTAATTCGCGCGCTTTGATGGCGAACACGGGCATGTCGGCGTCCATCAGCACACTGAATCGACCGCGATCCACGGTGGTGACCATGCCGGTCTCTGCCTCAGCGTGAGCGGGTCGATCTTTGGAGCGCGGCCGAGACTTGCTGCGCCCGGGCCGCGCGCGAACGTCGTCCTCGTCTAGAGCACGTGGGCTCACGCGGCACTCGTCACGAGTGACGTCCATAGTTCTGCAAAGTTGGGCAGAGTCTTGGCTGTGGTCTCGATGTTCTCGATGGTGATGCCCGGAACACGCAGACCGATGATCGCGCCGAAGGTGGCCATGCGGTGGTCGCCATACGTCTCGACATGCGAGCCGTGAAGCGGGGCGGGCTCGATGGCGATGCCATCGGGTAGCTCGTGCGCGCGGCCACCAAGTCGCGTGATCTCGGTGACCAGTGCCGCTAGTCGGTCGGTCTCGTGGCCGCGTAGGTGGGCGATGCCGGTGAATGTGCTGGGGGAGTCGGCAAGGGCCGCGAGTGCGGCGAGGCAGGGAGCGAGTTCGCCCACCTCGCGCAGGTCAACGTCGATGCCGTGAAGGGTGCAATCACCGGTGGCCGTGAGGCCGTCGGCGCCTAGCGACACCTGTGCGCCCATGCGGTGCAGCAGGTCGCGAAGGGCGTCCCCCGGCTGCGTTGTGGATTGCGGCCACTCGCGCACCGTGACGCTGCCACCGGCCACCATCGCTGCCGCGAGGAACGGCGCTGCGTTGGACAGGTCAGGTTCGATGACGCGATCCACTGGTGCGATTCCATGCGGGTCCACATGCCACACGTTGGGGCCTGCCCGAAAGACGTGCACACCGTGTTCCTGCAGCATCGCGATCGTCATGTCGATGTGCGGCATGCTCGGGATCGGGTCTCCAACGTGATGCACCGTGAGTCCGGCAGCGAATCGCGGTGCGCTGAGCAGCAGGCCGGAGATGAACTGGCTTGACTTGGAAGCGTCGACGGTGACTTCGCCACCGCGAACTTCTCCGCGCCCCACCACCATGAACGGCAGCAGGCCTCGATTGCGATCGCGAACTTCGACGCCAAGTTCCTTGAGTGACTCCACGACGGTGGCCATGGGTCGACGTCGGGCATGCTCGTCGCCATCGAAGGAGATCTCGCCGTGAGCAAGTGCTGCGACCGGCGGAAGGAATCGCATGACGGTGCCCGCGAGCCCGACGTCGATCGAGGCGGGGCCGCGAAGGAAGTGGGGCTGGACCGCAACATCCACATTTCCTGTGTCGGACGTGGCGATGACATCGATCTCCACTCCGAGGGCGCGCAGCCCCTCGGCCATCAGCCGGGTATCACGCGCATCCAGTAGCCCGGTCAGCGTGCTTGGACCTTCGGCGAGAGCGGCCAGGATGAGTGCCCGGTTGCTTGCCGATTTGGATCCCGGCACGGTGATGGTGGCGTCCACGGGTCCAGACGCCACGGGTGCCGGCCACTGCCTCATTGCCCGAAGGCTACCGGTCATCGCCGGGCATGACCGATGAGCGCGCTACTCGGCCTTCAGTAGCCTGCCGGCATGCCACGAAGCGAGGACCTGGAGCACCTGTTCCCCGACCTTGACCTTGCCGACGCCCTGCAGCAACGCCCGGTGGGAATCGGGTCGCTGTCGAATGTGCTGCGCATCGCCGCGGCTGTCACCGTCTCGTACGTCGTGACCGCGCAGTTTGTCCCCGGCGCCAATGCGCTCTTTGCACCTGTGACATCGCTGATTGTCGTTCAGGCCACCCCGTGGCGGACAGCGGGCGTGACATTGCAACGCGTGGTGGGAGCTGCAATTGGCGTGCTGCTCTCGTCTTTGTGGGTCAACCTCGTCGGACTGACATGGTGGTCGATGTTGATCGCGGTCACGGCCGCGCTGCTCGTCGCTCGTGCGTTCAAGTGGTCTATCGGCGGCCAACTCCAGATTCCCCTGGCGGTCGTGTTCGTGATGGCACTGGGACCGGGATCGCAAGGACATGACCTGTGGCGTGTTCTGGACGTCGTGATCGGTGGAGCTGTCGGCCTCCTCTTCACGCTCGTTCTACCCTCCAGACCGAGCCCGGCGAAATTGGAGCAGTCACTTCGTGACTTCAGGCAGGCCATCTACGACATGTTCGGGGCGATGGCCCAAGAGTGCGGCAGTCTCGCGTCGCCGCTGCCAGCCGACCAGGATCACGCCTTCGTTGCCGCGAGTCGACGTATGCACAGCCTGTCCGCAACCGCGCGAACGCAATTGGTGAGACTGGTCGAAGGCACCCAGTGGAACTTCCGCGGGCGTGACATCGTCACACGACTTGATTCGGACGCATGGCGTCTGCAAAGGCTGGCGGGCTTCGCCATCCAGGCGCGCGCCCTCGGGGGTGCAGCGAATCGACTCTATGACCGAGCCGACCTTTCTCCTCACCTATCACCGCAGCAGTTCAGCGAGCTTGTGCACCAGTTAATCGGGTTGATGAAGGTGGCTCTCGGTACCGGCAGTGAGCCCGTAGGCGACGGCGAACCCGACGGCATTGTGCGCTTGGCGTCGGCACTTGAGTCAGCATTGCTCTCGCGAACAAATGACATCGCGAATGCTGGGCCTGCATCAACGGAGAGCCTTGCCTCCATCTCCCTTCTGGGACGCATGGATCACCTGCGTTGGCAGCTGGTGGACTACCCCAGAGGAGTGTGATGTGCGGGAGATACGCGGCGGCCCAAGACCCTGCCGCGCTGGCTGAGGAGTTCCAGACTGCATCCGTGCCGAGTGAGGTCCTCACGCCCGACTACAACGTCGCGCCCACCAAGAAGGTTTACGTCGTGGTTGACGCGGCAGCCGGTGACAATTTCACTGCGCCGCAGACCCGCGGACCAGATCCGCGTGAACTGCAGCGGTCACTCGTGATCGCCCGCTGGGGATTGGTTCCCTCGTGGGCTAAAGAGCCGTCGATCGCCTCTCACACGATCAATGCTCGCGCGGAAACCGTGGCCGAGAAGCCGTCCTTCCGTTCAGCTTTCGTGAAGCGTCGCTGCTTGGTTCCCGCGGACGGCTACTACGAGTGGTACCAGGGCGCGCCGCAAGGACCCGGTGGGATCGCGCCGAAGCAGCCGTTCTACATCCATCGTGTCGACGGACGCCCCCTAGCGATGGCTGGGCTCTACGAGTGGTGGCGTGAACCTGGGCCCGAAGACACGTGGCTGCTGACCTGCGCTGTCATCACGATGGGGGCCACCGAGGATGTCGAACGTATTCACCATCGCATGCCCATGACGATCCGACCGGACGCGTGGGAACGATGGCTGGATCCGACTGTGTCGGGACCGGAGGTGTCTGCGCTCATGAGGCCTGCAGCGCAGGGCACCTACGAGGCGTGGCCGGTGGCCACGACAGTCAATGCCGTGCGCAACAACGGCCCGAGCCTCATCGTGCCAGCACCGATGCTGGTTGACCCGCAAGAAGGCCTGTTCTAGCGGAATGCCCGAGGCGCGTGGTGCGTTGTCCCGGCTGTGCTCGTACTTACGCCCAGCGAGGGCTCCTCAGTGGACGGCGCCAGGGTCAGGGGCACCTCGGGGATAGGGTCAGGGACTGTGAGCAACGAGGCGACGGAACGTTTCGAGCGCGATGCGCTCCCGTTCCTCGACCAGCTCTACGGCGGTGCCCTTCGGATGACGCGTAACCCCACGGACGCCGAAGACCTCGTGCAGGAGACCTTCCTCAAGGCCTATGCGGCATTCGACAGCTTTACTGAAGGCACCAACCTACGGGCCTGGCTGTTCCGCATCATGACCAACACGTACATCAATCAGTACCGCAAGAAGCAGCGTCAGCCATTCCAGACCGGCACCGACGACCTCACAGACGGCCAGATCTTCGAGGCTGAGAGCCACACATCAACCGGGCTGCGATCAGCCGAGGCAGAGGCGATGGATCGACTGGGCGACCAGGACGTCATCGACGCGCTCGCCACTCTGCCCGAGGATTTCCGCATGGCCGTGTACCTGGCCGATGTGGAGGGCTTCTCCTACAAGGAGATCGCCGACATCATGGAGACCCCTGAGGGCACCGTCATGTCTCGTTTGCATCGCGGCCGCAAGATGCTGCGCTCGCTCCTGGAGAAGTACGCCATCGAGCAGGGCTACATCCCGGCAACCGTGAGCGGGGGCGAGGACGCATGAGCTGCGGGCAGCCTCACGCAACACCGTGCTCGGAGGTGCTGGTGCACATTCACGCCTACCTCGATGGAACGGTCGACGCGATGTTCTATGCCTCGTTCGTCGAGCACCTCGACGAATGCCCACCATGTCTGACAGAAGTTCGCGTCGAACAGACTGTGCGGGCCCTCATCGTGCGATCCTGCGGTGGCGCATCAGCGCCGGAGACGCTGCGGATGCAGATCCTCACCAGGATCCGGGCGACTCGCGTGTCGGATTAAGGAGATTCATGGAGCAGGTGGTTCGCGCGGAAATGGTGGCGTCGGTCCACTCGCTCGTGGCACAGGTTGGCGATGTTCTCGTGCCTGGGGACGTCATCGTGATCCTGGAGTCCATGAAGATGGAAATCCCGGTGGTCGTCGAGCTTGCCGGCACCGTCACGGAGATTGCCGTCACTGCCGGTGATGCGATTCGCGAAGGCGATGTCATCGCTGTCCTTGGCTAGCCCAGCCAAGAAGTAAATGCCATCAGGTTCACGCCGGGCCGAGGCTGCCAGTCACGCTCAGGTGAGCGGCTGTATCCGAGTCGTTCGTAGAACCGGTGGGCCGCGGTGTTGATGTCGATCACGCAGATAACCATGGTGTGCACCCCGAGGCTCCGAACGCGGTCCTCGCATTCGCGCACGAGGCTCTCGCCGATTCGTTGGCCCCATCTCTGCGGGTCGACAGCGAGGAATCTAAACTCCATCTCGCCTTCAAGGCTCATCTCGGCGTACTCAGACCCTGCTGAGCACAGCATGACGGCTCCGACCACGTCACCGTCGTCCTCTGCGACCAGGAGATCTCCGTGCATGCGCCGGCCCGCCACGTCGCGCACCGTAGCCGCGTAAGCGTCGTTGGCGTCGAAGTGCCCGGCAGCGGAATAAGCCTCGAGGCTGAGCGCGGAAACAATCGGCACGTCCTCGTCCCGGAGAGCGCGGATCATGACCATGGGGGTGAGCCTAAGGAGCATGCTCGACGCGAGCCATGCGGGTAGGGTCGCAATGTGTCGCTCACGCCCGGAGAGTCAGACCGGCTGCTGCTCCACCTGGAGGCCTCGCTGGCCCAGCGCAGGCGAGATCGCGGTCTGCGCCTGAACGTTCCAGAGGCGCGCGCCCTGTTGGCAGATGCGATCTGCGAATGGGCCCGCGACGGAAAGTCTCTGGTCGAGGTCAGGGACCTCGCCCGCGGTTTTTTGTCCGTCGATGATGTCCTGCCCGCAGTTCCGGACGTGTTCGGTGAGGTGCGCGTCGAGGCTCGCTTTGACGATGGGACAAGGCTCGTCGTAGTGGCGCCTTTCCCGGGAGACGACGATGTCGCTGCACCTGCTGCCCCGCCAGCCGTGGATGTGCTCGAGATCCGAAATGAGGCGCAGACACCCATCGCGTTGACATCGCACATCCACCTGGCCGAGGCCAATCCGCGACTTCGCTTTGATCGCTCCCGTGCATTCGGGATGCGACCGGCGCTGCCCACCGGACAGACGCAGTGGGTTTCGCCCGGAGAATCCCTCGAGATGGGTGTGACACCCATCGGGGGTCAACGGGTATCGATCGGTACGAGTGGCGCCGTCGACGGTCCTCTTGACGATCCCGACGTGCGTGATCGCGCACTGGCTCTCCTGCGCGAATGCGGCTACCTCGATGTTGTCGACGGCCGTGCGGTGGGTGACCCGGAGAGTGCCGAGTCCGCCGTGCCTCGACTGATGCGCAGGCTGAAGCCGTGAGGCGCGAGTACGGCCCGCTTGCGGGCGACATCGTGGAGCTGGGTGACACCAATCTGCGCCTGCGCATTGACGCCCGGGTTGCCGATGATGGCGAAGAGATTCGCGTGGGCTTCGCCAAGACTGGCCGCGATGGGATCGGTCTTATCGCATGGTCTGCTCGCGAGAGCTGTGACGTGCTCATCACCAACGTGATCGTTTTGGACCCGATCGATGGTGCCCGGGTTGCCAGCATCGGCATTCGCGAAGGCCGCATCAGCGGCATCGGCAAGGCTGGCAATCCCGACACCGCTTCGAATATTGACGTCGTAGTCGGCACTGGCACCGTCGTGATCGACGGCGATGGACTCATCGCCACGCCCGGCGGGATTGATACTCATGTGCACACCCTCAGCCCGCGAGTCCTGCATGCCGAGATCTCCTCGGGCGTCACGACCGTGATCGGCCAGGAGGCAGGTCCCATGTGGGGAGTGGGGCTTGGGTCGGCGTGGGTGCTGGAGCGAGGGATGCGCGCCATGGACGCGTTCCCACTCAACATCGGATTGCTGGGGCGGGGATCGTCGTCGCGTTCCGATGCGATCCGCGAGTCAGTCGACGCGCACGTGTGCGGGCTGAAGGTGCATGAGGACACCGGTGCCACTTTGCGCACCATCGACACAGCGTTGCGCGTGGCCGACGAGGTCGACTTCCAGGTGGCTTTGCATACAGACGGGTTGAACGAGACCTTGTCTGTTGCCGACACGCTTGCGGTGCTGGACGGACGTGTCGTGCACGCGTATCACGTAGAAGGCTGTGGTGGCGGCCATGCACCCGATGTGCTGACGCTCGCGGGCGTGGACAACGTCCTCGCATCATCGACCAACCCGACGCTGCCGTACGGGGCCAACGCTGTCGATGAGCACCTCGACATGATCCTGCTGTGTCACGGCATGAACCCGGGCAATGACAGCGACATCCGCATCGCTCGTGCCCGTGTGCGTGGGGTCACGATGGCGGCCGAGGGACGGCTGCACGACCTCGGTGTCATCGGGGTGACGTCCTCTGACGCGCAGGGCATGGGACGCGCGGGGGAGACGTGGTGGCGCACATTCGCCCTCGCGTCCGTCATGGCTGGCTTGGATGCGCAACGCCCGAGTGACGACAATGAGCGAATCCTGAGATACCTCGCCAAGGTCACCATCAACCCGGCCATGGTGCACGGCTTGGCGCACGAAGTAGGTCGACTTGCCGTGGGCCACCTCGCCGACATCGTGCTGTGGCGTCCAGAGATGTTCGCAGCCAAGCCTCAGTTGATCATCAAGGGTGGCTTCCCCGTCTGGGGTGTCACGGGGGATCCCAATGCCACGATTGACTCGGCCGAGCCACTGGTTCTGGGTCCTCAGTACGGCGCTTTCGGCTTGGTGCCGTCGGATCTGTCGGTCTTGTTCTCCAATGCGGCAGCGGTGGCGAGTACGGCACCCCCCGTCGCGCGACGCGTGGTGCCGGTGCGTGGCTGCCGCACCGTGCGCGGAGCCGACCTGGTGCGCAATGGAGTGCTCGGTCAGGTGAGCGTCAATGCGGCGGGCACGCGCGTGGACTGGAATGGACAGCCCCTGCACATGGATGCGGTGACCGAGGTACCGATCTCGCGCCTGCACTACTGGTGAGCCCTCGCCACGTAGGGTGGTGAGCCGTGCCAAGCCTTTCTCGTCTCGTGCAGGAGCAGACCGATCTCTCGGTCGAGGATGCCCACGAGCTGACGCGACTGGTGGAGGACTGGGGCCTGCTTGCGGACCTGGCACTGAGCGACCTCGTGCTGTGGGTGCCGACCTGGAATGAGGGTGGGCTCATCGCCGTTGCGCACGTGCGCCCCACGACCGCGCCCACGTCGGTTCCCGAGGACGCCGTGGGGGAGTTCTCGCCCCGCGGACGCACCCCTGAGATGGACCAGGCACTGGCATTCGGTCGCTCCATCCTTGCGCGCAAAGAGGGGATTGCCTACGTCCCTTCCGGCCTTGAGGCCTACCCGATGGTCCGAGCTGGTCGAACGATCGCGGTGGTGGTGCGCCATACCTCGCCGAGCCCGCGTGTGGTGGGGCGCATCGAGGAGATCTACCTGCGTTCTGCGGATGACCTGCTGAGCATGGTGGTGGAGGGCACCTTCCCCGGACCCGAAGCTCGCACCGAGGGAATGGATTCCCCGCGAGTAGGAGATGGGCTGGTGCGGCTGGATCACCGTGGCACCGTGTCGTACGCGAGCCCCAATGCCATCAGCGCGCTGCGGCGGCTCGGACTTGCCACCGACATCGTGGGCACCCGCTTCAGTGACCTCGCTATTCGGCTTTCGCATCGCCCCGGACCCATGGACGAAAACCTGTCGGCGGTGGCCAGCGGTCGCACCTCCGGACAGGCAGATATCGAGAACGCATCGGCGAGCGTTGTGCTGCGTGGGTTCCCGCTGCTTCGTGATGGCCAGCAAGTGGGTGCGATCTTGTTCGTGCGAGATGCCACGGACATGCGTCGTCGCGATCGAGCCCTGATCAGCAAGGACGCAACCATTCGCGAGGTACACCATCGTGTGAAGAACAATCTGCAGACGGTGGCTGCGATGCTCAGGCTGCAGGCACGTCGTGCGCATTCGGATGAAGCACGCGAGGCGCTTGCCGAGGCGGAGTTGCGTGTGGGCGCCATCGCGGTCGTCCACGAAGTCATGTCGGCCGAGGCAGCGCAGCAGGTGACATTTGACGAGGTGGTCGATCGCATCATCACGCTCGTCCGCGATCTTGCGCCGGCTTACAGCTCGACCATGCCCACGATCTCCCGGGTGGGGAGTTGGGGAACCCTGGCGGGGGACTTGGCCACGCCATTGGCCATGGTGGCCTCAGAACTTCTGCACAATGCCGTGGAGCACGCGGCTGCGCGCACCATCACGGTGACGTTATCTCGCACTGACGACACACTTCATATGGATGTCCGTGACGACGGGCACGGACTGCCGGATGGCTTCGACCCTGCTGCCGCCGGACTTGGCCTAGGAATTGTGCAGTCACTCGTGACCGCTGATCTGCGGGGGCAGTGGTCGATGCGGGGTGGCGCCGACGGGACAGTGGTGGACGTGCAGATACCGGTGTAGCTCACACGTTTGAACGGGCGCGAAGTCGCGCATTGCGGCGCTTGAGAGCGCGACGCTCATCCTCGCTCAGCCCGCCCCACACGCCGGCGTCCTGACCGGTCTCGAGAGCCCAACGAAGGCACTCATCAACAACAGAGCAGCGCCGACAGACCGCTTTGGCTTCTTCGATCTGCACGAGAGCAGGACCGGTATTGCCGATCGGGAAGAACAACTCCGGATCCTCGTCACGGCAGGCAGCCTCATGGCGCCAGTCCATGCGCACTCAACTCCATCGGTATGGCACCGGGGTCTCCGGTGCTCGTGATCACATTCACGTGCTGGCGTGTCGAGGCGGATTCGGGGGTCTCCCGGCCCGTTCATCGGGGGAATTGCCAGCCCATGAGTGCATTGGGCCCCCTTAGGTTCGCAGGGTTCGCCTCGGGTCACAAGGGGAAAGCACGTATTGACCGGCCGGGGGACTGTCGGCTTTGTCACAGAATGATCACGAAAAGGGGCGATTCGGACTATTGACGCGTCAGCTGATGACGCGCAGGGCCACAGGGTGGGACGTAAATCGGACGGATGTCACCGGTTCGACGGCTTCTCCGTCGATCTGCATCTCCATGGGTCGGTTGGTGCCGATGGTGAAGTCGTCGACATCGTGCCAGGTGATCAAGGCACCCCCCGCGGTGCCCTTGGCCGACCGGGCCAGCATGCGCTGGGCTGCGATCGTCGTGGCCGCCAAGCCCAGACTGCGCATGGCAAAGACATCCAGCCCTGTGTCGAACGAGGCTTGGGGGCAGGGGTTGATGGCCCAGCTGCCGAAATATGTCCACGGCGAGGTGTTCTGGACGAAAGCAAGAAAGGCCCGGTCCACTCGCCCACGGGCGCTGGTAATTGTCAGTGCTGGATTGCGGCGATCCGTGCGCTGCAGGACCTCACGAAGTGTCGTGACCAGGTAGGCATAGGCGCTGGCGCGCACACCCTTCTTCCTGCGTCGCTCCATCGCCGAGATGACCTCGGCATCGAGGCCGACCCCTGCGTTCGCGACGAACCACCTGTCGTCAGCCCGCCCGATGCCCAACTCGCGATAGATGCCGTTGCGCAACCCGTCAAGGATCAGGCCCACGGCCTCGACCGCGTCGAGAGGAATCCCGAGCGATCGCGCGAAGACATTTGCGCTACCACCGGGAACAATCGCGAGCAACGGGACCTCGGGGCCCAGCCCGCGGTGGAGAAGGCCATTGACGACCTCGTTGATGATGCCATCTCCGCCAAGCGCGATGACAACGTCGATACCTTCGTCGCGCGCCTGCCGCCCCAGCTCGAAGCCGTGTCCGCGATGAGTGGTGAGCACGACTGTGAGTTCAAGCTGGGATTGCAATGCATGGACGAGCACATCGGTGACTCGGGGTGATGTGGTTGTCGCACGGGGATTGACGACGAGAAGGCCGCGCACGTGGGAAGCCTAGCGAGAGCACACGGGTGCTTGCGCGTCTAGGCTGCGCCCGTGCTCACCAGGGTCCTCGCAGGTCTAGCGCTGCTCGAAGCGGCCGCTCTGGTGGCCTACGGCGCTTACGAGGCGGTGCAGGGTGTGCTCGTGGGGGCCACCGGACCCAGCGAGGTATCCACTGTCCCCGCGATCATCCTGCAGGTGGTGATCTTTGCAGTAATGGGCGTGGGCCTTGCGTGTGTTGCGCGTGGGTGGTGGCGACGAAGGCGATGGGCTCGTGCGCCGTTCGTTCTGGCGCAACTCATCGGTCTGCTCATCGGAATCCCAATCGCACAGACCCAGGGCGCGGCTCCACGTCTGGCGGGTATCGCGGTGACGGTCCTGGCGGCCGCAGGCGTTCTCATGGCGCTGATGCCACAGGTCACCCGTGCGCTACAGGCGCGCCCCGATCAATCTGCGGGCTCCTGAAGTTGGGCTCGGAGTTGCTCGAGCGTTCTCGCGAGGATGCGCGAGACATGCATCTGTGAGATGCCGAGTTCGTCCGCGATCTGCCGCTGTGACCATTCGTCGAAGAAACGGCGGGTGATGATCTGACGGTCGCGAGGTGACAGTGCCTCTAGGAGGGGGCCGAGAGTTTCGCGTTCGTCGATCCGATCTAGGGCGGTGTCGATGGAGGGGAGCGCGAAGGTCCCCGCCTCCAACTCTTGGTCAAGGGAGGACGCGGAGTACGAATGCCGAGCCTCCATGGCATCCAGCACCACGTCCTCGGGAACGTTCAGGGCGGCGGAGAGCTCGCCGACCGTGGGGCTGCGCTGGAGTTCGCGGGTCAGGCGATCAGTGGCCTCACGTAGCGGGGCTTGCAGTTCCTGCAGACCACGCGGAACGCGCACAGACCATGCCTTGTCTCGGAAGTGCCGACGGATCTCACCGGTGATGTAGGGCGTCGCGAACGTCGACAGCTCATTGCCGCGCTCGACATCATAGCGGTCGATTGCAGTGATGAGGCCGATGGTGCCCACCTGAAGAAGGTCCTCAAATGGTTCGCCGCGGTCGGCATATTTGCGCGCGAGATGGCGAACCAACGGCAGGTGCATCGTGACGAGTTCATCGCGAATGACCGCGCGGTCGTGGACCGCGGTGACAAGGAGTCGCAGGAGTTCGTGCTCGCGCGCACGACTCTCCCCGGTCCAGGACGTTGAACCGCTCATGATTCAGGCGTCGACGTCGGCGCGCTCGATGAGCAGCATGAAGGTCAGGCGACCGTCGGCCAGTTGGACATCGAGGCTGTCGACAAGTGCGTTCAGGACCGTCCACGAAAATGTGGTGCGCGAGGGCTCGTGGGTCCCCGGTGCGCTCACCGTGATGCTCAGCGAACCGGGTTCGGCCGACATGATGCAGACAACCTCGGCGCCGGCGGGCGCGGCGACGATGATTTGCGACACTGCTTCGTCCACCGCGAGGCGTGCATCTTCGAGTTGATCGACGGGGAGATCTGCACGTGCAGCCATCGCGGCAGCCACGGTGCGGGCCAGAGAGATGTTGCGGGTGTCCGCCTCGAATGAGAGCCGTACCTCGTCGGGTCCGCTCATGTCGTGTCTCCTGCCCTCGGGTGTCCTGACGCAAGTCTGCCAAGTGCGTCGCCGGTCAGGCGCTGCACTGTCCATTCGTCCATCGCATTGGCACCGAGGGATCGGTAGAAGCCGAGTGCAGGCTCGTTCCAGTCCAGCACGGACCATTCGAAGCGTCCGTAACCGTGGTCCACGCATTCCTGAGCAAGAGCACGCAGCAATGCGGTGCCCGCACCTAGACCGCGATGCGCCGGGCGCACATAGAGGTCTTCAAGAAACAGGCCATGCTTGCCCAGCCACGTGGAGTAGTTCAGGAAGTAGATCGCGTAGCCGATGAGGGTGCCATCAACGTCCGCGACGAGGGCATGAACGCGGGGGCTGGGTCCGAAAAGATCGCGCGTGAAGTCGGCTTCGGTAGCGATGGCCTGCTCGAGTGCCCGCTCATAAGCAGCGAGTTCACGCACCAGGGATACGAGGTCGGCAACATCGTCGGCGCGGGCGGGGCGCACGGCCAGTGCGGCGCCCCCAGACATGCCGCAACCCTAGCCGCGCAAGGCGACCAGGGTTGCGGAGAAAGCTGGAAGGACTACGCCTTCTTTGTCTCCCAGAAGATCACGGCGATCTCATCGATCTTCGCGAGCAGTTCGTCAGCAACGGCCACATCGACGGTGCCCTTGGTTCCACCGGCGCCAGCGAGCTTGGTAGCGGAGTTGAACAGCTCGTTGAGCTGCGGGTACTTCTCGAAGTGAGGAGCCTTGAAGTAGTCGGTCCACAGCACCCACAGGTGCTCCTTGACCATGTTGGAGCGATCCTCCTTGATGGTGATCGCGCGAGCCTTGAAGTCGGGATCCTGTGATCCGGCGTACTTGACCATGCAGGCCTTGACGGACTCGGCCTCGATGCGAGCCTGAGCGGGGTCGTAGACGCCGCAGGGCAGGTCGCAGTGGGCGTGGACGGTAGTGCGGGGCGCTAGCAGGGCGCGCACGGCAGTGAACATGGGTCTCCTTCGTGAAGGGATGGTGAGTCGAACGATAGCGCTGGTGGCTGTGCCCGGCATTGGCGAGGATGTGCCCATGCCCGGACCCCTGACCCGCGTGCAGGTCGTCGGACCGTCCATGGAGCCGTACATGCGCAACGGCGACTGGTGGGTGGTCCGGCGGACGACCCGCGACCCGGTCCGACGCACAGCCCGGCTTCGGGTCGGGGATGTGGTCGTCCTCGTCCATCCCGGGCGCCCGGACGCGTTGATTGTCAAGCGGCTGGACCATCGCGATGGCGACTCCTGGTGGGTGGTGGGCGACAACCCGGAGGTCAGCGAGGACAGTCGACACTTCGGGTCGGTGCCAGAGAGCGCCATCGTGGGCCGACCGATTCTGAGATACCACCGGCTGCGGCGTCAGTAGGGTCGGTTCATGCTTGCTGCCTACGCGTCCAGCCTCAGCCTCGAGGACCCGCTGTCTGCGCTCACCATCGGCGACATCGCCGAGCCGGGGGTTCCCGCGGATTGGCTCACGGTGAACACGCGCGCGTGCAGCCTTAACCACCACGACGTCTGGGCGCTCAAGGGTGTGGCGCTGCGTCCCGAGCAGGTGCCGATGATTCTGGGCACTGATGCTGCTGGCGTTACCGACGATGGTCGCGAGGTGATCGTCTATGCCGTGATCGGCGAGGCCGTCAACGGCGACGAGACCATCGATCCCGGTCGCACGTTGCTGAGCGAGAAGTACCCCGGCACATTGGCGGAAAAGGTCCGGGTCCCGGCTCGTAACCTCATCGACAAGCCAGCCGGCATCACGTTCGAAGAAGCGGCCTGCCTGCCGACCGCCTACCTCACGGCCTATCGGATGCTGGCCACGAAGTCGGGCACCAAGCCCGGTGACACCGTTCTGGTGCAGGGCGCGGGCGGCGGCGTATCGACGGCAGCGATCGTGCTCGGCAAGGCGATGGGGCTCACCGTGTGGGTGACCTCGCGCGATGCCGCCAAGCGGGAATGGGCACTGACCATCGGTGCAGACGCGGCGTTCGAGCCGGGCGCCAAACTGCCGGGCAAGGCGGATGCGGTCATCGAGACCGTGGGCGCCGCCACCTGGGAGCACTCGGTCAAGTCTCTACGCCCCGGCGGCACCATCGTCATCTCGGGCGCGACGTCAGGCGACATGCCGCCCGCTCAACTCACGCGCATCTTCTTCCTCCAGCTGACCGTCGCGGGTTCCACCATGGGCACGCGAGCGGAGTTCGAGGCCATGCTCGACCTTCTGGTGCGCACCGGGACCCGTCCGGTCATCGACCGTGTCATGCCCTTGGCAGACGGGCGTGCGGCGTTTGCGGCGATGGCCTCAGGCGACGTGCACGGCAAACTCGTCCTGACCGTGTAGTCATCAATTCTCGCAAAACCCCGCGTAAGGTTGCGTGAGGCTTCTAGCCTGCCCACCACGGTCGCACCGGTGGCCGGAATCAGGAGGCCGCCATGGATGACACCGTTCGCCAGCACAAGTACGTGCTGTCCGAGGACCAGATGCCCACGACCTGGTACAACATCATGGCCGACCTGCCTTCTCCGCCGCAGCCGCCGCTGCACCCCGGCCGCTTGGATCCGGTCGGCCCAGACGACCTCGCTCCCCTGTTCCCGATGGAACTCATCATGCAAGAGGTGTCGCAGGAGCGATACATCGAGATCCCTGGCGGTGTGCTGGATGTCTACCGTCAATGGCGGCCATCGCCCCTGTTCCGTGCGCATCGCCTCGAGCAGGCGCTCGGCACACCGGCGCGCATCTACTACAAGTACGAGGGTGTCTCGCCGGCTGGCTCGCACAAGCCCAACACCTCGGTACCGCAGGCCTACTACAACAAGAAGGAAGGCACCAAGAAGCTCACCACCGAGACTGGCGCGGGTCAATGGGGCACCGCTTTGTCGTTCGCGTGCTCGCTGTACGACCTTGAATGTGAGATCTGGCAGGTGGGTGCGTCCTATGACGCCAAGCCCTACCGCCGACTCATGATTGAAGCCTTCGGTGGGATCGTCCATCGCTCCCCGTCGGACCTCACGTCAGTGGGCCGTGAGTTCCTGAAGGATCCGAAGAACTTGTCCGGGTCACTGGGTATTGCGATCTCCGAGGCGGTTGAAGTCGCGGCGATGGATCCCAATACCCGGTACGCACTCGGCTCAGTGCTCAACCATGTGCTGCTGCACCAGACGGTGATCGGGCAGGAGGCGCTGCTTCAGCTTGAGATGGCCGGGGACACCCCGACGCACATTGTGGGATGCACGGGCGGCGGGTCC
>Ga0114968_10001636_pt1 | contig 17202 bp, 22 predicted proteins | sample M_130807_EF_Meta_FD_87020 | JGI IMG/M metagenome (GOLD analysis project Ga0114968, IMG submission 87020) | Freshwater microbial communities from Lake Montjoie, Canada to study carbon cycling - M_130807_EF_MetaG | ecosystem: Environmental > Aquatic > Freshwater > Lake | place: Lake Montjoie...
GAACTTTAAGGCTCCGCGTCCGAATCGGGAAATGTCGTCTCAATACGCCCCTCTTTGCGATTCCAGCGTCCGAGGTAGCTGTATGAAAGGTCATACACCTTGTCCTTCGTCTCGGCCACGTAGACCGAACGACCGGCGATTTCCTCTTTTTTCACGTGGATTTTGGTGACGGGGATGTCATCCGCCGCAACTTCCACGATTCCGATGACTGGCGTTTTCGGTTTGATGACTTTCTTGATGGACCGCTTGGGCTTAGCAACCGGCTTGACTTCCTCCATAGGTATTGGGACGACTTCCGTGATTTCTGGGGTTGCTACAGCAGGAGTCGCAACCGTCTTTTTGGTTCTCTTGGGCTTTACAGGGGGCTTCACTTCCTCGCGCTTCGCTTCCTCACGCCCCACGAATCCGCTTGTCGTGTGCAGCATCGTCACGAGTGGCAGCCTAGGTTCGGGCGCTACTCCAACCTTTTTCGGCTCTCGCTTCTTTATTGTAGCAGCAACGGGAGCAACAACAGGAGCAGCAACAGGCTCGGGGGTCTCGGTGCTTTCTGCGGGAGGAGCAACCTTCTTGCGCCTAACGACCTTTTTGATAACTGGAGCCACCACATCGCCCATTTCTACAGGGTCTGTTACAATCTCCTTATGTGTGTTTCCAACCGTATATCCCGCCGCAATCTGCGCTTGAAACCACTCGCCGCCTTGAAGCCGACTCCATTTCGGAATGGGTTCGCCCACACGTCCGTGAAACATCGTTTCCTGGTTCGGAATGTACTTACCGGCTCGTTTTTCTAACTGGTATGCCGTCGCTTTTTGGCGGTCTAGACAGGCTGCACACAAGTCATCGGCTTCGTTCAAGCACCGCACAATTCCGAGATAGGATAGGGGTTTTGACCGGTGTAGGCGAGGACCTGTTTCAAAGAACAGCGGCGCAGATTTCGGTGTTGTTTTCCGGCCTTGACACTGGTTCCGCATTGGGGGTAGTATTCCCTCTAACTCCGGCGGAAGTCAATTTTATTCTTTGCTAGAAGTATAAATGTCTTCCGTTAAGACCCAGAGCCGCTATGATGCATCTCGCCATATCAACTACATTTCTACGGCAGCGTTCAACTCTGCATTTTTCGCCTACACATTTACTGGCCCCTCTGCTGCGAATAACTTCACGGGCTCTGGTGCGCTCTCGGCGGTGCTCAACTCTTCTGGTGTGTCCGTAACGGCGTCGGACTGCCCCGCTGGCCGTGTTCTTCGCACGAATGGCAAGAGACTCTACCCGGACGCTGCGGGTATTCCTGTCGCTTCGCTTGCAGATAGAACCCCTCTTATAGGTGTGTTTGACTATCACACAAATCTGTCTGGCTTCATTAACCCGAATGCGACGGTGTTTGCTCTCTACAATGTGGACAAGCCCGTTGATGATATCGGGGGTACAGCAGCCGGCAGCACAAACAATACTCGTGGTATGTCGGTGTTCACGGGTGGCACGGTGACGGCGGCAGGTCAAATACGTTCAAGCACTGTGACTGTTCTTGGATTAACATCACCTCAGTCTATCGATGGGACCCTGGGACAAGTTTTTACTCTGGCGCAAGCGGCTTCTACAGCGATGACCATCAACTGCGGAACGGTTCCTCCTGCTGGCTCTATCGTCTATGTGGTAATTACACCCGCTGGTATTGCTGCTCTGATTACATGGGGTACAAATATTAAGGGACTGAACGTAACGCCTACGGCAGGTAAGGTTACTACGTGCTCCTTTGTATCAGATGGCACTAACTTAAATCAGTTTGGTGCGATTACATCAACATAATAATATGGTTACCATGTCTTATATATTTAGATGCGACACAAGGCAACCCCGAAAAAAAATTGAGCGCTTGGCGACACCGACTACTAGTCCGAATCGCCAAATGTTTACGGATACGACGTTCAAGACGCTTTCTCTTATTATTGCGACCTACCTCGTGTTCTTTGCTTACACCCTCACTGGAAATCGTGTGCTAGAGTGTGTTGTGACGGTTCTTCTTATGGTAAATGTGGCTGTTCTTACCAATGCAACGAACCTGGCTGACCTCAAGGAGATTCATTTCAATCCCGAGATTTATGACGATGCGCCCATGAATGATGAGGATGACGATGAGGATGAGTGTGATTCCGAGTGTGATTGTGATGCAGAGACAGAGCCTGAGATGGAGGGTGAGGCTGCGGCAGAGACGGAGGCAGAGGGTGAGGGTGCGACAGAGGGTGAGGGTGCCGCAGAGACCGCTGCGCTTGAGCCTGAGACCGCTGCGCTCACCGAAGAGGAGCTTGCAAAGCTTCACTTGGATCTCAGCGTCAGCAACGAGCCCACCCCATTCTCTGTGCGAGCCCTAGTGCGTGCCTTTAGCAACAAGTCAGCTATCTCAGACCTTTCTGGAGGTGGTCTCCCGCCCTGCTCTCACAGTACCGACCTGTCTGGCGCCACGCCCACTAACTAAGATCCTCTAGCAACTTCCCCAGCGTCCGAGCCGATGGGTCCTTCGTATCCGACCACCGAGGCATCCAAAACGCAGGCACACTCACCTTCTCCATCCCAAATCCCCCGTAAAACTTCTCAAAAATCTCCCTGTAATAATACATCTCCGCCGTCGTCGGTGTATTCACAGGATATTTTTTTGCCGCACCGGCCACATCCTCCTCCGAAACAAGGCCCCCAACCATCCGCTGAATAATCTGAAACCACGACTCCTCTGTCGGACTCACCCCATCACTAAACGCCTCCTTCTGTCTCCAAAGAACCGCCCGAGGAAGCGTCACACCATCATCAAACGCCCGACGGAGCAACCACTTCTCGGGCAGCCGCCCTATAACCGGCCGACGCAACTCTAGAGGGACAGACAAGACCGTCTGCACGAACGCCTTATCCAAAAACGGCGTCCTCGGCTCCAGCCCGTGCGACGAAATACACCGGTCACTCCGAAGAACATCGTAGGTATGAATCTTGTCCAAGAGCCGCACCACCTCATTCCCATATTCTCTCTCGGACGGCGCCAAGAACATATACAAATAGGAACCCCACACCTCATCGGACCCGTCCCCATTAAACACCACCTTGCAATCACAGCCCGCACGAACCGCCCGAGACACTAGCCAATTCCCCACAGACGCACGCACCGTCGTCGTATCGTAGGACCCAATATCCCAAATCACGTCGCGAATAGCCCCGAACATCTCCTCCGCCGTCACGACGACCTCCGTATGGTCCGAGCCAATCCACTCCGCCACAGCACGAGCATAACGCAAGTCCGAGCTCCCCTTCATACCAATACTGAATGTCTTCAGAGGTGGTAGTCCAGCCTCACGCAAATTCCGTGCGACGAGCGACGCAATAAGGCTGCTATCCAGACCCCCGCTCAACAGAGCCGCCACCGGCCTCTCCGTCATCATGCGCTTCTTGACAGCCGACTCCAAGGCGCTCCGCACAGCAACAGAGGCCACATTCACGTCTTCCAGCCCAGGAAGAGTGAGTGTCGACACCGTGTGATACTTCTCGTATAAAAGAAGCTCCGTCGTGTTCAGGTCGTATACTTGGAAAGAGCCGGGCTCAAAGGCCGATACGACGGAACAAGTCGGCAGAAGACTCTTGAGCTCGCTGCCGAAATATACGGTGTCCCGAGTGCGGCCCACATATAGAGGCCGGACGCCATAGGGGTCTCTCGCAACGATGATACGCCCTCTGTAAACATCCACAATAACACAGGCGAACACCCCATCAAATAGACGAAACAACTCGCCCAGTTCCGCATGTTCTGCGTCCGAAAAGAGTTTCTCGTAGAGAAGCCCAATGACTTCACAGTCACTCCCGGACTCACATGCAAGACCATAGGTCTTAACAAGTTTCTTCCAATTATAAATCTCCCCATTCGCCATCCATACATTCGCATTACGCACCATCGGCTGCATACCGACCTCGTTCAAGCCGTTAATGGCGAGGCGCGTAAATCCCATGAACCCCTTTGAGCCGATAGGGTGTAAGCGCGTCCCTTCCGGACCACGCCCTTTCAAGGCCTCCAAGCACTTTACGTATTTCGCAGCGTTGTTTTCTACAGTCCCGAACACGGCCCATATTCCGCACATTCTTTATTTTCCTTATAACACAATCTATAAGTCCCAACTTGATTATGCTGAACGTTTCTTTTTTCGTGTCACATGTGCGGAACATTCCCTAAATATTTTTGCATCTTTTTGTGCCATTGCGAGCCCCCCCCCATTTAAACTGTTTTCTATCTTTCCAACCCATATCCCAACCTAGACTATAGTATTTGTCAGAGCCCGCAGAAGCCCGTTTTACTTTTAATGTCCTACACTTTTCCAAATTACCATGTCTACCATAGTATCTGTAACGAGAACCAACCTTTAGTTGTCTGGCCGATATATCTTTAGGATTTTCTATTTTAGATTCTGTATTTCCCATCTGGTATTTACCCTGAAAATATTTCTTTTCCTACCGACCGATAGGATGGACGCAAGTGACAGAATACGCCGTATTCAGGCACGTACGGTTTGGAATGACTACAGGGCTCAGAAATTAGAGACACAGACGACGACTTTTGTTGCGACGTCCTCAAGCACGACCCTCACCGTCACATCGGTCATATCAGGCACAATCATAGTCGGCTTCTCCTTTGTTTTAAGCGGGACCACCTACACTGTGACGGCGTTCGGCACAGGCAATGGTCTTACAGGCACATATACGATTACACCGGCTCTTACACTCGGTTCTGCCACGACAATTACAGGCAGTTCATGCCCCCCTGCAAACTGCGTTGCGCTCAATACGGGCTGTGGCGTTATTAATTACCCGTCCTATGAATTACGCCAATCTGTCGCCGAAGGCCGTATGAACTGCGGAACCTGCTCCAATAATACTGGCGCACCATGTCAATAGTTTTGTAGGGACTATTTAGATGGAAGGTGAGGGCCCCCCAATTACAAAAGAAGAGGAGTCTGAGATGATTCAAAGTGCAATCGATAAAATCGGGGAGGATATGAGAGACTATTTATCCGGTTCTATAGAGACTATTCAAGAAGCGTCAAAGGCGTTTCGTGAACAATATCCAGAAAGTGAAAACAGTCAAAAATATACGAAAGACAATGTGGTCGCTTTAATTCGTAAAAGTATGAATGACGGTTTAAGGGACTTGGGTATCCGTTGTGAAGAATATGATAATACAAATCCGATTTATGCCCTTACACAAAGTAATTTTGTACATTTGGGGAGACATGAAAACGTACCGAGATCTCCTCATTCAAAGCCATTTTCGCCTTATACAAGAGGAGTGCGTAGGGGAAAGCCGTTTCTCCCTCCTTCAGGACCAAGCGTGCGTACAATAAGAGTTAGGCGCCCGCCAACACCTACAAGACTAGGATTTGACGGAGGAAACCGAACCCGCCGTCGTCGTCGCCGTGATCGCCGTTAAAGTTTCCCAATATCCACATCCTCATCGTCGGGCGCAGAAGGACCCTGTTCTTCTGCGCCCTCCTGATCACCCGTCAAGTCCCAATCAAACCCCTCGTCGTCCTCCGGTCTCGCATTATCAAAGAACCCCTTTGGCGCCATCTTAAAGTGCGGAGCAATAGCGGTCACGTGCGCACGACTGAGAACACCAACAATCGTGCTCAGATACTCCTCCTTCTGCAGAATCACGAACGTCGTCCCCGCAAACGCCGCAATGGTATTGTCCTCACTCCGAGCCGCCCCCTTCTTACAGCGCAACGCCCCTTTCAAGGATGCCGTGACAGCCTCTCCGCTCACCGTGAGTAACTGCATCTGCGCCGAGCCGCACAGACGCTCCACACGAGCCACCGTCAAGGGCTCCACACTATCTCCCGCCACAATATCATCCACGAAATCCTGGCAGAAAAACTTGTTCTTCTTCTCGTTCTTGTTCTCGCCTTTCGCAGAACGACGCATTCCTTTTCCACCCGGATTCTTCTTCGGAGGCATTCTATATGATACGGTGCTATTTCTTTATATCAAATAGCGGCAATGAAAGTGCACACCCTATATTTTCTGGTCCTCAAGCTTTCCTTCGTTATACAATTCCTTCTCGTCATAACGGGACAAATGTCAGAGCATAGCATCCTGTATCTAGGAAATGACTTTGTGTTCAAGGTGTCTCTCGGCCTCTTCTTGGTCCTCTATTTCATGTTTAACCAAGTTCCCGATTTATATACCTATGACAAGGTCGTCATTTCCTTCGGAGGCGCCCTCTTAGTCTACGATTCCTTCTACAATGTTCTCCCGAAGCTACTAGAGAAATTCAATATAGGGTTCAATCCCTTCTCTTTTACCAATATGTTCTATAAAACTAAGCCCGAATAATGGAGTCATTGTGGTCCGCAGCATACCATATGGGGTTCCACAGGCCGTGCGCTTCCAGGTAGTGCCAGATATTCACTTCCCACGTGAGTACCCCGTGGTTCTGAACAATGTTCTTGAATTCCCGCCGGTATACTGCGTGCATCTCTTGGATGGACGCCGCATCTCCAATGAAAAAACTCCCACAGAATCTCCAATCTATTCGGCTGAAAAAATCGGCCGTCGCCTCGGCTCTGGGCCAACATCCAGGCATACGAAGACCATCCAGGAGCCGCAACTTCGTCCGAAGATAGTCCATACAGTCTGGGATATCCGAGAACATCTGGCAAATATTGAAATCAATCCACGCATAGTGCGTCGTCTTTCCGAGCCGCCTCACACGCTCCACAAACTCTATTTTTGCATTCTGCACGAGATGATACGCCGGCGTGTCCTTCTCTGGGTTATTGGATGCGGGCACCGTATAGCTCAGGCCGGAAATTTCCTGGAACGTTTCCAGGTCAGTAAGGTCTATGAACTCCACATGGACGTTTGTATGCTCGCAAACGACCGCCTTGTATTGCTCGGAAAAGGCCGGGCTGAGAAAGAGGTGGATGGAAATACCGGAATCGGCCAGGTGTGTAAATAGCCGCATACGATGCTCCACGGATTTTACGGTGGACCCGATGTTTATGAAGGCTGATACGAACGTTACGGAGAGTGGGCTCGTCATGACCTGGCGACTTATAAAAAAATTGAAGAGAAGGCGCGGCCACTACAGGTACTCGCCACGCCCGAATGAACATCTTCTTTCTACATCCGAATCAGGCTCGTTGCGCTCGATGGCACTGCGACAAGCATGTTGTCAAGATGATTCTGGAGACGGCCCAACTACTCTATACGGCGCATTGGATGCTCTGTATACAGGTTGACACTCTCCCGAACTTCTCGACGGCTCCGCCGGCAAAAGGAGAGCCTCGGATGCGGGGCTATTTGCCTATTCGGAATGACAAGCACCCGTGCGCGCTTTGGACTCGGGCATCGGTCGCACACTATCGCTGGCTCGTCATACTCGGCATGGCGCTCTGCAACGAGTTTCGTGTGCGTTTCAGTGGAAGGGCGCATTCGTGCGAGGCGCATTTGCGGTGGCTGTATTTCAACGAGCCTCTGGGGTTTCCGAAAGAGACGTGGACGGAGCCCCCTCTCGCAATGGCGGACCAGTACAAGTCGTCGAAATCCGCCGTTGTTTCCTATAGGAACTATTATAAAAATGGAAAGACGCACTTGCTTCAATATACGGGGCGACACAAGCCGCATTGGTTGTAATATTAAGTACTTGGCGGAAAGTTACACCATACTTTCTACATGCGCGTCGACATATTCCGCACGGATACTCAGATTTTTGTCGTTCAATGCATCCAGAAGACAGCCTAGCCACAAGAGGCCAGTTATAAATGCAAAGTAGAGGTTGATTTCGCTATCATTATAGATGTATACGCAATAATTCGTGATAGAAATTGCCAGAATTATTGTGGGAATATGTTGACCCCTTGTTTCTGCTGCCTTGATTGTCGAGATATCATCATACTCTTCGCTCTGAACATCAGGTGCGGGAGTACGAATACGTAGAGTTTCATGAGAACGCATCTTGAAATATAGGACGGGTTGAGGAGGGGCGTCAAATTTCTTGTGCTAAGGTCTGGTACCACCAAGTACTTAACTTTAGTAGTAGACATTACTGAACGGTGTCTATTTAGGGTAAATCAGAATACCGATTTATTTTTTCTACCGTCTCGTCCATTACTATATCCTTACATACGGCTAATAGGGTAGGTTCTCCACCCTCAAAATCAGCATTTATTTGCTCCTCTTTTAACATCCTACTGTTTGATATAAGTCTTACTGCGGATGCTGCTAATTTTGCAGCGTGTTTGTTTACCATAGCATTAACCCCATAGTTCTTTGTTAAGTTTGCAGAATTGTTTCTTTTACTTCCTCTATTTGATATATTTACTCCTCTTAGTCTGAGAGCGGAACTTGGAACCCTTCTTTCATGTCTTGTTTCTGCAGATATTGTGATCAGGTCATTATACCACTCCTTTCTACTGAATGGTGGCGGATGTTCGTCGTCTGCGCTATTAAATAATTTGTATAGTTCTTCAATTAACTTTTGTGTGGGTTTTACTACCATATCAACAGGTTCTTCCACTACATTCTTACCACGACATCCTTTGCCAAAACACCCATTAAAAAGCCCCCCGCCCCGGATTCTTCTAGTACCCGCTCCCCGCTTTTTACGCAAAGTCCGTCTGGGCATCTATACTATCTCATTCGTTTTTTTTATCCAAATCAGGTACTCCACATTATCCGTCTTGAATTCGCTCTTATAGAGCGCCGCATTCCCAATCTGCGCCATAATATTCCGCTTGTACTGAATCTCCTCTATAGACACTGCATCGGGCCCGAATTTCTCCTTCAAAGAATCACAGAGCACGTCTATCGGGAGAATACTCTCATTGTTATAAGAAATCAAGACGTGCCTCACAGGTAATGACTCGCATATATCCATAAACGACTGGAGAGCGGTCCGTTTACTGTTCCACGAACTCACCATAGTCTCGTCAAACTCGTCCGCACGACTCACTCGGTCTATCCGGCGATTCGTTTTGAGAGACACTGCCGGTTTGTCCCAACGAGTAATACTATCCCAAATATGATAATACGTTGAATACGAATGCGCAGAGTAGGGTGGGTCAATATAGGCGAAATCGGCCTCCTCGTACCCAATCTCCAGACAATTCCCCACATAGTGGGTCGCAACCGGGCCATCCCTAAACGGAAGGTCGACCAAGGCAAGAGCATCCGCCGTTCTTGTCGCCCAATCCTTCAAATACGCCTGCTGAACTCCGACGCTATTGTCGACCTTATCCAGGGCGAATATGAGACAAGCCACGAGAATCATCTCCTCGTGCCTATTTATGTGACCACTCGCCTCCCATGCCGCAATCTTATCACGAATCCCATCCGCCATCCGACCATTCTCGGGCCTCCACATGCGCACGGTGCCTCCCTCGACCCCCGACACGTCACAGTAATTCGTTGTAATCCATCCGACCGACCCACCAACCCCTCTTAGCTCCGATAAAAGCCCACCGATACGCCTACCGGACTCGGCCGTTCTGATAAGAAAGGCGTGAGCATAGGCCTCCGTCGCCCAAGAAAGGTCGCTCGTCTGAACCGCCCAGCCCCGACCACGAAACGCCTGTGCAACTCGGGTCGTGCCGCTGCACACGTCTATCATGCGACCTGCCACTGCGCCTAGCCGGGCCTCCACCGACGCCACAATAGGCTCCAAAAGTGATAATTTACTCCCTATGTATTTGACACCGCAGGTTTGCATAGGGAAGGACACCTATCCAGACCGGAGATCGTTGTTTGAATTTATATCCGAGACTACGAACAGATGGACGGCTGTGCATCCAAAGAAGAATTCACGGCACTATGTCTAACGCTCATACCCTTTCTAGCCTTTTCGATAGCCTCGTGTGTCGTAAATATGCGCTCTCACGCAGACCTTATTTCGAAAATCGACACGCTTATACAAGGACAGGCTCGGAATCAGCGTTTTTCCGCATAGGAAAGATGTTCCCACAAAGCAGAATATCCCCCGCCTCTAGGACCTTAGGCATATAAATATCGTGCAAAGTGTATTCGTAGCACGTCGCAGTGTATTGTGCCACTCCTTCCCTCGTTTTTATCGGGCTGCCATCCGAGTTATAGATATACGTAAAAAGAGAGCCGTCAAGTACATCGAGGTCCAGACGATAATACGGATTCGACATAAAGTGGCAATGAAACATGTTTTGGTTCACCGAGAGCACAAGTACTGGTGTGATGGTGTGGACTCGCTTATTCGGATAGTGTAGCGTAATATGCGAGCTCTTCGACCGAATATAGTGCTCTATGATACCGAAGGTAGACCGTGTGATACTATTCTGTGAAAAGTACCGCATGTTCTTTATTGAATTACATGGGACCATCTTTAGACCCGTCGTGTTTTTCTCGCACGGTGTTTACGATACGTCTTCCGTCTGCGTCCCCGTCTTCCTCCATGCAGGGTGAAACCCCCACCCACATATATACAGTCATCGGGAATCGGGTGAAATATGGCCAGCCACGCCCGCTCGAAATAATGCCCGACTTCCGGATTCGGATGACCCTCCAGCTGCTTTATAAACGCCTCGTAGTATGATTTGGGATGCTGGTGGATGTGTTCCTTTGAGACGGCCATTACAGCCGCATAGGACACGTCCAATACTTTCACTCCTGGGAAATATTTGTCGTACCATTTTCCAAACGGCCGAGGCTCAGCGGGCTTCATTTTACTTTTGAAGATGCTCGTGATACCCACATCCCGATTGCTGGCGTGTGAGGCCGTATAAAAATCCATCTTGAAATCATGCATGGCAACATTGATATACGTCGCCATTTTATCGACGCTAAAAGCCGAGTTCTCCGTCTCGAACACCTTTTTTGTCAAGAAATTTAATTTCGCACGCTCTCGTGGAAGTTCGGAAGAACCCTTCGTAAATATTGTCACATCCGCAAGTGTATCGTAATGATGTATGATATGGTAAAGGTAGGTGTGGTCGCATCTTCCTTCGTTGGGCAGGTTCTGTTTGACGCACTCTTTTCCGTTCATAGAGCACCCGAGTTCCTGACTTGTTTTGCTGTTCGACTCCGGGTTCTTATTATATAAGAAAATATTACGGAAATTATATTCTTGTTTCTCATATTTCGTCAGCCAGGTCAGCGGCTCTTTGTACATTGCAATCACCATATCACACGAAAAATCCGGCTTTCCACCATCCATCTTAGATATATCTTAGAAATTATGTCGGTCGTCGGGGTCTAAAATGTGACTCCTATATTTACGTAAATGGATACCACGGATATTGAAGGCCTACGTGAGCAGCTGCAACGATTAAAGGAACTGAGGGCGAAAATGGATGAATTAGTGGTCTTGCAAACTGCCCTCCGCAATTCCACTGAGCCCTGCACGGCCATCATTGTAGAGCCAAGAAAGCATCGTGCTCTTGCGTTCGTTGTCCAGAACGTTCTGGAGAATTTACCGCCGAATTGGAACGTCCGAATTTACCACGGAACGAAGAACCGTGAATTTGTGGAGAAACTTCTGGCTACGGAATTGTCCCGCGCGCCCGCCGCCGCCCGAATTTCCCTCCAAGACCTCGGAGTAGACAATTTGAATTCACCCGCATACCAGAAATTGCTGACTGACCGGGCATTCAACGAAGGCATTCCTACAGAAACGTTCCTCGTATTTCAGACGGATTCCATGATTAATCCTACCCAGCGTCACCTCTTATCCAGATACCTACACTACGACTATGTGGGTGCGCCGTGGATGAATGGTCAGGTCGGGAACGGGGGCTTCTCTCTAAGAAAGCGGTCCAAGATGCTCGAAGTGATAGCAGCATCACCGCCACTCGCAACAGGTCACGAGGACGTCTTCTTGTCGATGTGCCCGAAAGTGCGGCTGAACAAACCGTCCTTTATAGACGCAACGCACTTTTCTATTGAGACAGTACCGTCCCCCATCTTTTTTGGAGTGCATCGAGTCTGGGCTTATCATCCGGATAAAATGGTCGAGCTCTGCGCGCGCTGCCCGGGCCTAAACGAGCTCGTGGCTCTTCAGGATGTGGTCGATGATGAGGACACCTGCACGGCCATCATTATAGAGCCGAGGAAGCATCGTGCTCTTGCGTTCGTTGTGAAGAACGTTCTGGAGAATTTACCGCCGAATTGGAACGTCCGAATTTACCACGGAACGAAGAACCGTGAATTTGTGGAGAAACTTTTGGAAACGGAATTGCGCCAGAGAGCCGCAAGAATTTCTCTCCAAGACCTCGGAGTAGACAATTTGGAAACGCAGTTAGACTATTCCCGAATTTTATCCAGCCGTGAATTCACGGAGAAAATTCCGACGGAGACGTTCATTGTCTTCCAAACGGATTCCATGATTAATCCGAATCATAAGGACCTTTTGGAAAAGTTCTTACAATACGATTATGTGGGTGCACCTTGGCCGTGGGACCACCTGAAAGTCGGGAACGGGGGCTTTTCTCTTAGAAAACGGTCCAAGATGCTCCATATTATCAATACGACGGAGCGCTACAAGGGTGCCTATGAGGACCAGTATTTCTCCGTAGGATCGAGACTCGCCAGACTCTATAAGCCGTCGCATACAGAGGCCATGGAGTTTTCGATTGAGCAAGTGTATTCGCCGAAGTCGTTCGCAATTCATAATGCGTGGAAGTATTTGCCGGACCGTGTCGAGCAGATGTGCAAGGACTGTCCGGGCCTGGAGATGCTGATGAGCCTACAGTCATGCGAGCCCTCTAAATAAATTATAGTGGAATGTAGTAGGTATGGCGCGTACATATAGAGGCCGTAAATTACTCACTTTCGTAAACGTAGGAATTATCCTATGTATTGCGTATCTCATATATCGGTGTAGCTATATAGAGGGATTTGCAGCAAATGATGCGAGCCTACAGGAAATTCCATTTTTTATAGAACGAACAAAACAATACGAAAAACCGGACATTTCAGGGACCCCTCTCATTTTGTACCATTCGTGGCACTCCAATAGTGTCCCGACAAAAATGGCGGAGAACATATATTCTCTGCTGAAATCCAACCCGGAATTTGACTACTATCTGTATTCGGATGAGAAGTCGGCAGAGTATATAAGGGAGAACTTTGATGAAGATGTCATATATGCGTTTGAAACTCTGAAACCAGGTGCATTTAAGTCGGATTTATGGAGATATTGTGTGCTGTATAAGACGGGGGGCGTCTATATGGATATAAAATACAATACGGTTGACAGCCTTGTTTCCCTCTTAGAAAATACGCCAACCATATTTGTAAAGGACCGTGACTTTTTTGGCAATTTAAAGTGTGTATACAACGGTGTAATGGCTTCCCCCCCAGGAAATGATATTTTCAAACACTGCATAGATGATATTATACGGAATTGTAAACTGAAATTATATAACACAACGGCGGTAGATGTGACTGGGCCCTGTGTTCTCGGTAGAATGTTAGCAAAATATGAGCCTGACACACTCAAAAATATTCCATATACGTTTGATGTTAACTCAATAGAGGTTGAAATGTATGACTTTAATAACAAAATAGATATGATTAAATACAGGGGTAAACCCGTCTTGAAATCCTATCCAGAGTATAGGTCAGAGCAAGCACAATTTCAGAAAACAGGGCGATATGCGCAAATGTGGATGGATAAAAACATCTATAATTAGGGATGGTCACTAGAAAGAGGACTCGTACATATATGGTGTACATTTTAGTATTATTGTTTGCTGCGTTGTTAGTCTTTTCGTTTATCCAAGCCAACAGCCCCACACCGCCGGCCAACGAGAACACCCTACAAGAAATTCCATTCCATGTGAAAGCTACAAAAACATCCGAACCTACTGCGACACCTTTAATTCTGTATCATTCATGGCATTCCAACAGCGTGCCTGCAAAAATGGCGGATAATATATACGCCCTTCTAAAATCCAACCCGGAATTTGACTACTATCTGTATTCGGACGAGATGTCTGCAAAGTACATCAGAGATAATTACGACCAAGACGTTATGGCGGCGTTTGAAATGCTGAAACCAGGCGCCTATAAGTCCGATTTATGGAGATACTGCGTGCTGTATAAAACGGGGGGTGTCTACATGGACATAAAGTTCAATACGGTCGAGCCACTTTTATCCCTAATACATAATACTCCCACGATATTTGTAAAAGACCGTGACCATTTCGGAAATTTAAAGTGTGTGTACAATGGTGTAATGGCCTCCCCGCCCCGTAATAAGATTTTTAAGTACTGTATAGACGAAATTGTGCAGAACTGTAAAGTAAAACTCTATAATACAAATCCATTGGATGTGACGGGCCCCTGCCTTCTTGGTAGAATGTTAAGCAAATATCAACCTGACACGCTGAAAAATACTCCCTATAGCTTTGACACGGAAACATCCATACTTCAGCGATTATTTCCTAAGAAGAAAGAGGACTTAATTAAATACAACGATGAAATTATCATGAAATCGTACCCAGAATACAGAATGGAACAGGCACAATTTCAGAAAACAGAAGGGTATCATAAACTGTGGACGGATAAAAACATCTATAATTAGGGATGGTCACCAAAAACAAGAGGCATATTGGTTATGTACTTCTTGCGTGTATTATATGCACTTTCCTATACGTTACAGCGCATAAAGAGGGATTTCAAGACGCGGACAAGGAAAGTTCTTGTTCCTTCGTATCGTCCAGAGGTATTCTATATTCTTGCGACGTTCATCCCAAAAATCCGAAATCGTCGGTGACTACGGTGGATGATATCGATTTAAGCTCTATACAATACGGCCAGACCGTCTATATCCAAGGGAGCGCCGTGAAACAAATATACAAGCAGCTCCACGAAATTCCTAACCCTTTTATTCTAGTAACGGGCGATTGTGACGAGAGTATTCCGGATGCTGTATTATCGGATACAGAATTCAAGAAATTCATTGAATCAGAAAAAATCATTCACTGGTACTCGCAGAACGCCGTAGGAAAACACCCTAAGTTGACTCTTATACCTATAGGACTTGATTACCATACACGAATTAATTCGGACAAGTGGGGACCAAAAATGAGTGCGTTGAATCAAGAATCCGAGATACTATCTGTGAAAGTCTCCTCAAAACCTTTCTATGAACGAACATTGAAGGCTCATGCAAATTTCCATTTCAATATGACGGGTGGTAAATTCACGGATGATCGCAAGAAAGCAAAGGAACAAATTTCGCCCGAGTGTGTATTTTATGAGCCGAAACTTACGAAAACACGATTGGAAACTCTACAGAATCAGTCGCAGTACGCATTCGTTGTTTCGCCGCACGGAAACGGCCTAGATTGTCATCGGACGTGGGAGGCACTTGTTTTGGGATGTATTCCGATTGTAAAGACGTCGCCGCTTGATTCCCTCTTTGAAGATTTACCTGTATGGATTGTTCGTGAGTGGTCAGATGTTACCGAGGAAAACATGAGAGATACTGTAGAAAAATACAAAAATACGCAGTTTAACTATGATAAACTTCAACTGGCATATTGGATGAGACGGATTCGTGAATTACAATAATAAGTATTCTTATTAGATAGTAAATGAGAAAGAGTAATAAAATTTTATTATATAGAGTTTTATTACTTGCTATAATTCTATTTTTCGTATACACTCTGTATCGAAACAGTTCTTACGAAGGATTTGTAGAAACTGAGCAACCTATGAAAGTTGCTATTTTATTTGCAGGTCGTATTACAGGCTATCTGCCGGTATTAGACAAATTAACGGAGATTAAAAATAGATATGCGCCAACTTATTACTGTTCATTAAATAAGCCAGAGAAAGATGAGGAAACTGCGAACTTCTCTAAGGATTTGGAAATAAGCCCTGAAAATATCAACACGGAGACAACTCCATTACCCGATTTTTTAAATTTTGTAAAAGATTACAATTCAAATAGTCAACATAATGGGTACTCTATGTTTTATCATCAGAACAGAGCATTTTCGTTGATTGAAAAAGATGTTGTAGATAATAAAAGACACCTAGATTGCGTTGTATACTGTAGAGCAGATATAGATTCGCCAGATATCTTACAGTTAGAGATGCCGAAACCAAATACAATATACATACCAGAAGGATTTGACTATGGTGGATTGAACGATAGAATGGCTTACGGTGATTTTAATGCAATGAAAAAATATTGTAGTCTTATCAGTACGTTAACAGCTGCAGAAAGTATGAATAGTATAAACCCAGAGGGAATTTTGAAACGTTATTTAGAAAGCCAACAACTGGAAATAGCACGTTTTAAATATAAAACGTGTGTCCGGAAAGAGCGGAATATAAAATATGAGAGAGAGGAAGGATGTGAACTCTGAGAATTTCATAAAAATAAAAAATACCTGCGTTGTAGATGTCTGACATATACAACTCAGTTAAAGAAACCCCACAGACTGTCTACGACAGTTACAATAGTCTAATGTTTTCAGGAGACGCACGTGTCTTTAATAAGATGATGAAAAGGGCCGAGTTATATATGCAAGTGAAAGAACTTGCAGGTGATATTCTGGAATTTGGGGTATTTAAAGGTGCCGGTCTTGCGCTATTTTTGAATTTAAAGATGATGTACGAACCAAATAGTTTAATGAAAGTGATAGGGTTTGATTATTTCAATAGTGAGAAGTTGACAAATAGTTTGGATGGATTGAATAAAACGATGATGTCTGCAGTGTTAAACAGAGCGCAGTCAGACGAATTATCAATTACGAGTGTGAAAAGGCGCTTATCTAATTTCAAGGAGGATACATACAAATTGATAGAGGGTGAAGCTTTGGCCAACGCAATACAATTTAAAATGGATAATCCTGGAGCAAGAATTAAATTACTCTACATGGATCTTGATTTAGGTGAACCAACATATAAGATACTAAAAGTTCTATGGACCAAGGTGGTTAAAAATGGAATTATTGTATTTGATGAGTATGCATATCATAAATGGGACGAGAGTGATGGTGTTGATAAGTTCTTAAAAGAGGTTGAAGGTCAATACACGTTTCTAGATACGAAGATAGGCTCTCCGAGTGCATATCTGGTTAAGACCGTCCTATAAAATCACATTGAAACTACGTTTTCAATATTGGATATTTATATCCAATGTGATTTCTACTAAATTTGGTCAGAAATAAATTTATAAGCGGAGAACTAGGTGCA